>Ga0209006_10000261_pt1 | contig 54412 bp, 62 predicted proteins | sample JacPin_JW_Ref_O2_FD_188567 | JGI IMG/M metagenome (GOLD analysis project Ga0209006, IMG submission 188567) | Forest soil microbial communities from Algoma, Ontario, Canada - Jack Pine, Ontario site 1_JW_Ref_O2 (SPAdes) (version 2) | ecosystem: Environmental > Terrestrial > Soil > Boreal...
CCCGCTTTGCCTTCCGGTCCCGCCGGGCCTGCCGGTCCTTCCTTGCCTTCTTTCCCTTCCTTTTCCGGTGCGGGGATTTCCTTTTCGATCTCGCCCGTTTCGTCGTTCAGCAGGAGCTCCGGCGCTCGCTGTTCGCTTGTGTTGAAGTCGAACATGTTGTCCAGCGTGCCGGACGCTGCGTCCTCGGAGCCGCTGCCGATTTTGCCGAGGCTCCAGTTTTCCTCGATGAACTTCGTAATCGACGACTGCACGGTGAACGTGCCGTCGACATAGTTGCGACGCGCCCACGGTGAGATCACCAGCAGCGGCAGCCGCGGTCCGACGCCGCAACGGTCCTTGTGTTCGGGGTCTTCAGCCGTCACCGTCCCGCATTTGCCGGGGCCGTTCAGCTGATCGCTGGTGTCGTTCGATGGGTCGACGATCGGGCCCAGCTGGTGGTCATACCATCCGTCCGAGTCGTCGTAGTCGATCACGATCGCCGTGTTCGCCCAGTACTTCGACTGCTCGATGTCGTTGATCTCTTCCACCAGGAAACGCTGTTCGTCGAGCGGGTCGGAATTGCCGGCGTGCCCGTTCTCATACGCGGGCGGCTTCAGGAAAGAGACCTGAGGCATGTCGCCTTCCGCTACCGCCTTGTTGAACCACGACAGGTCGTACTGGTGGTTGACTGCTTCGTTCAGTTTCGTCCCCGCCGGGTCGCTGTAGCCGACCTGTTCCACCGAGCTGGGCGAGACGTGATCGGGGTTGGCGGTGCTTTCGTAGAACTCGAACGGCTCGTGGTGCTGCACGTAGTCGGTGACGCTCGCGCCGCCGATGTTCTTGTGGCTCGTGCCGCACACCGCTCGCTTTTCGTGAGCTGAGTTTTCCGTGGCCGACGGGGTGAAGCCGCCCTGGAACCAGCCCCAGGTGACGCCCTTTTCGTTCATCAGGTTGCCGATGTTCTTGCCCGTGAGCGAGACCGTCACACCCGTCGGCAGACCTTCTGCCCCGAGCGCGCTGCCGGCGTTGCTGCACTGGTCGAAGTACGGTTCGCCGTCTCCCTGCAGGACGCCGTTGACGACCGAGGAGCTCGTGCCGCCGTGCGTTTCCGCGCCTTCCGTGTCGCCGCTGACGAGGTTGATCGCGCCAGGCGATGACGGACCGAACTGGTTGTCATAGGAGTTGTCGTTCAGCGCGTAGTGCTGCGCATAGTCCCACAGCGCGGTGACGGTGTTGCCGTCGTAGTAGTCCATCACGATGCCCTTGGGCCCGTATTTCGAGGAGTTGATCGCGCCTGTTTCAGAGCAGCTGCTGCCCGTCGTCTTCTGGACGAAGTCGTTCATCAAGCCGTTGTCAAAGGCTTCCTGCTCGGGCGTGTAGCTGTGGTTCTGGTCGCACGTGAGCGCTTCTTCGGGACCAAGCCGTTTCGGGTTGTACTCGTTGGGGTTGTTCGTCAGCAGCCCGTTGCTCAGGCCGTTCACGCCCGGGGTCCCGGGGAGCGCATGGAACTGTGGCTCGCCAACCGGGTTCGAGGCGTAGGGGTAGGTTCCGAAGTAGTGGTCGAACGAGATGTTCTCAGGGAAGATCACGACCACGTGTTCAATCGGAGTAGCCGCCGCGGGCAGCGGCCCTGCGTCTGGTGATGATGCACTCGACATCGAGATGCCGAGGGTGGCCGCTCCAAGAGCGAGCACGGCGACGAGTGCCGCCAAGACCTTCTTGCGGGTACGCAAGGCCGATTCTCCTTTGGCTTCGTTCGGGCGGCTCTGGAGGCGCATCGCGCCCCTGCCCCCCATGACGAAGCGCGCCACCATGCTGCCGCTGCGCATGGAGTGGACTTGTCATCAGCCGGTCACCGAGCCGTTGCAATTCTGTGACTGCTGTGAACCTCCCGTTAACAGAATGTCTCGCTCACATTTTTGTAACAGGCAGGTGCGTGCGACGGGCGTACTGTCGCGCCTGAGCGAGCCTGCGGATCTCCGCAGGCTCGTGTCAGTGACTCTTCGATCCGCGACAAGAAGACAAAAGGTTGCCCTCGCCCAGAACCCCGTTCGCGGTCAAGTCGTCGCTGCTGGTGCTCGGTGCGATCGCACTGCTCGCAGCAGCCGCGTTTCTGGGGTCCGCGCTGACTCCCGACGGCTCGAGCAAGGCGCGCCGCTTCTCCGTCTCGGAGACCGCTTCCAAGAGCGTGCCCAATCCACTCGCCGGGCGCCTGTCGAAGGTCTATGGCACGAACATCCCCGCCAGCCGCTATGGCACAGAAGTGGCAGACCTCGAGGACGACGGCACGAACACCGCCGGCGAACAGATCTCCGAGCTCTCCCCGCTGCCCGCAGCCGCGTTCACGGTGCCCGAGAACGAGTACCGCACATATTCTCGGCGGTGGATCGCCCGTGCGCACGCTGAGGCGATCTTGCTGGAGCACGCGCTGGTAGATGGTGCGCGGATGGCGGCGATGTCGGCTTGGGAGGAGACCTGGAACGACTACCTGCACCTGGGGGCGGTCTACCTCAGCGGAGAAGCGGCGGTCGCTAACAGCGCGATCGACGGCACTCCCGGTGAATTCCCGGGGGGCGCTACCGACCCGCGCTTCACAGGCCTTCACCGCATCGAAATCGGCCTTTGGGGCGGCCAAAGCCTGTCGTCGCTGATCGGTTTGGATGTCGGCCTGCAGCACGATCTCGCCAAGCTGAGCGGCGTCGTGGCGCGAGTTGAAATCACTCCGTTGGAATACGCGACGCGCTCGCACGAGATCATCGAGGATGCGCAGCGCGATCTGCTGAGCGGCATGGACGTGCCGTGGAGTCGGCAAGGCGTGCTCGGTACGGCGGCCGGGCTGGCAGCAACCGAAGAGGTCTTCCACACGCTTGAACCGCTCCTGTCGGGGCGCGAAAACACGGAGGGCGAAGTGCGCGCCGAGTTGTTGATGCTGAACGAGGTACTGGCGTCGATCCGCGCCCGACACCACGGTCGCTACCCGATCCTCTCGGAGCTCAGCATTTACGAACGCGAGCGGCTCAACGGCTATGTCGCCGGCGCCCTCTCAGCGCTGGAGGAGATGCCCGGCACCCTCGAGACCAAGGTCCGCTCGCCGGTACCCAAGCTTCCCCAGCCGTCGCCCGCGGAAAGAGCGACAGAAGCAGCAGCGAGAAAGGTGGCGGAACGCGAACTATGAGCCCGCTCGACCGCCGGCAGTTCCTCACCCGTTCAGCGGCGCTGATCGGCACGACCGGGCTTGGTGGCGTCGCCGGCGCGGTCGCCGAGGCCCAGAGTCAAGCAAGCTCCCCGACGCAGACCACAGCCGCGCAGGCCCGCCAGACGCTTGCAAACGAGCTCGCCACGCGCGTGGCGTTCGACGCCGAGCACCAGGCCGGGATCTTGACGCCCGCCCAGGCGCAGAGCAGCTTCGTCGCGCTCGATTCGCTTGCGCCCGATCGTTCGACGCTCGTCGCCGCGCTGCGGGATCTCAGCACGCGCGCCCGCTCGCTCGCGCAGGGGGACACCGTCGGTGCCGAGGAGCTCGACGACCCGCCGCCAGACTCGGGGATCCTCGGCCCCGTCAACGCGCCGGATCAGCTGACCGTCACGATCGCGTTCGGCGCGTCGCTGTTCGACGGGCGCTACGGCCTGCACGCAATGAGACCCAAGGGGCTAGAACGCATGCCCAACTTCTCGCACGACAACCTCGAACCGACCCGCACCCACGGTGACGTGCTGTTGTCGGTATGCGCAGGGCAGCGAGACACCGTGACGCACACCGTCCGCGAGCTGATGCGCTCGGTCGCCGGTCACCTGACCCCGCGCTGGCGCATCGACGGCTTCCAGAGCGCCAGACGCGGACCGACACCGGCCAACAACCCGCGCAACCTCTTTGCCTTCCGCGACGGCACCGCCAATCCCGACGTGGACGACGAGCGCCTAATGGACGAGCTGGTCTGGGTGCAGGCGGACAGCGGCGAGCCCGCGTGGGCGCTAGGCGGCACCTACCAGGTGGTGCGCACGATCCGTATGCACGTCGAGTTCTGGGACCGGGTCGGGATGTTCGAGCAGCAGAACATGATCGGCCGCTACCGCGTGAGCGGGGCCCCGTTGGGTGGTAGGAACGAGTTCGAGGATCCTCGCTACGACCTCGACCCGGAAGGCAAGCGAATACCGCTCCTGGCCCATATCCGGCTTGCCAATCCGCGCACTCCCCAGACCGCCGATCAGCGCATCCTCCGTCGCGGCTACAACTATGACCGCGGCATCGACGAAGCGGGCAACCTCGACCAAGGACTCGTGTTCGTCGCCTTCAACCAGGACATCCAGCGCCAGTTCGCCACCGTCCAGACGCGCCTGGAGGCGGAGGAAATGGTCGACTACATCACGCCCGTGGGCGGCGGCTATTTCTTCGCCCCGCGTGGTTCCGGCGGCCCCGGCGACTGGGTCGGCTCCGGCCTGTTCGTGTAGGCGCCTGAGAACGTCGCCGCCACGGACGGTGCGCGCGGGGGCGCGAGGTTTCTCTGCTCATGTGAACCCTTTCCGCCGTCGAGCGCCTCCAATGCATGCATCGAGAGCCCTCGAGCGGAACGGAGGCAGTCATGGCAATCTTTGGCAAGCTGCGCACAAGTACAGGTGGAGCGGTCGCCTGCCTGCTCGTCCTCGGTCTGGCCTTCGGCCTTGCATCTGCATCGTCTGCCGCGCCGACCTTCACGCTGAAGACCAAGGCGCTGCCGATCCCAGGCGTTACAGGCACCGGCGACATCCTTGGAGCGGGCGCGGTGATCCAGGTCGAAGGCAAGATCTCCGGGACTGAATATGGTGGCTACCCGCCGCCGCTGACCTCGATCAGGTACTTCGCGCCCGCCGGCGCAAAGGTCCGCCCGCAGGCGTTCGCCTCGTGCGCGCCAGCGGTCATAGAACAGCGCGGTCCCGAGGCGTGCCCCAAGAAGTCGCTCGCCGGTCCCCTGGGTTCCGGTCTCGGCGTCGTCAGCTTCGGCAGCGAACGCGTTCCCGAGACCGCCACCGTGCAGCCGATCTTCGCGCCCGGCGGTGGTCTGGAGCTGTTCGTCGACGGCAATACGCCCGTGTCGCTCGAAATCCTTGCCGCCGGCCACGTCGTTGACGCGGCGCCGCCGTTCAGCATGGAATTCATGGAGGAAATCCCATTGATCGAGACCGTGCCCGGGGCGCTCGACGCCTCCATCCTCGAAGGCACCGTCAGGGTCGGCGCCGCCTACCAACAGGGGAAGCGGGCCGTCTCCTACGTCACGCTGCCCGCCAAGTGCTCGGAGGGAGGCTGGCTCGTGAAGGTAGAACTGGGCTTCCTCGGCGGCGCCAGCGCTCAGACGACGTACAACATGCCCTGCCCCAGGAGGGGGAGGTCCAGGCGATGACAGTGCTCTACGTCCTCCTGGCCCTCGTCGTCGTTTGCGTCTGCGTGATCTTGCTAATCAACCGCCGGGCCTAGCGGACCGCTCAACCGCTCGGCTTGGCGATCGTGAAGTGCAGTGCCGTCGTCGTCGCGTGCACGCCAGAGGCCGAAGTCGCGCTCAACACCAGCGTGTAGTTGCCTGGGCTCAAGCGCTTGTGCCTGGAGAGCAGACCGTAGAAGCGCAGCGTATCCAGGCCCTCGCCAGCCGCCAGCTTCAGCGTGCCCGCGAGTACCGAGCGCAGGCAGCTATGCGCGTGCGCGTTGTGACGGCTCGGCGCCACGCATCGCTTCGTCACGCGGCGGCCGGGGAGCGACTGGAAGAACGTGAACGTCACGCTCGCCGTCTGGCTGAGATCGAAGGAGAAGCGCGTGCCGATCGGCGGGCGCTTCTTGCTCGAGCTGATGTGAGCCAGAGCCTTGCCCTCGCGCCACTTGGCAGCGCTCTCGTGCACGTCGCTCAGCGTCAGTTTCACGCGCGTAGGCAAGATCGAGCCTCTGCCGAACAGTCTGATCGCGGGTAGTTTCGTGCTCCCCAACGAGACTTTCAGGTTGAGGTTCACGCTCGGCACCGCCACCGTCGCCGTGTGCTCGGCGTTGCTCGAGCCGTTGCAGCTGGCCGTCTGCCCCGTGAAGATCGGTTCGGTCGAGCAGCCCGCCGAATCGGTCACCGTGAGCGTCACGGTGTAGGGGCTTGCCGTCGCGTAAACGTGACTCGTGGACGGCGACGTCGTCTCTTCGCTCGAGCCGTCGCCGAAGTTCCACTCATAGCTCACCACGCTGTGCCCCGTCGAGGCGGTCGATGCGGAGGCGTCGAAGGTCGTCGCCGCGCCCGCGCTCGCCGGTGCGTCCGTGAACGACGCCGTCGGCGCCTGATCGGGTGTGATCGCAAGCGACTGGATGTACTCGCCCGAGCCCGCGCTGCAATCCAGTGACATGCATGCGATCGGATTCAGAGCTCCTTCCAGGCCAATCGAGAAGGGCGAGATCGTCCCCGCGCCGGAATTCGCCGCGTACAGGAACTCGCCTTCAGGGCTTACCGCCACGCCCCCCGGATTGCTCGCCGTTTCGCAGTCCTGCTCTGCGCATTCGACCGGCGAGAGCGTGCCTCCGGCTCCGATTGAGAACACAGACACAAACGCCGGTTCAGGTGGTTCCGTCGTTGGTTCAGGTGGTTCTCTGGCCGTGTTCGAGACGAACAGGTACCTGCCGTTCGGGCTCGCCGTCGCCCCCTCCGGTTCCTCTCCTGTCCCGCAGTCTGTTTCAGTGCACGCGACCGGCGACAGCAGGCCCCCTTCGCCCACTTCAAAGATGGACACTGTGTCCGATGCGTGATTCGCCACGTACACGTACTTGCCGTTCGGTGTGATCGTGACCGCGCTTGGCTGCGCGCCCGTCTGGCAGTCGGAGCAGGGGACAGGCGCAAGCTCGCCTTTTTCGCCGATCGAGAATATGGACACCACGCCCGGCTTCTCCGTTCCTCCTTTTTTGACCGCTGTCGTCGCGTAGAGGACCTCGCCGTTGGGGCTCACCGCCAGGCCTTCCGGCCTGCCTTCGGTCTCGCATTGGTTGTTCGGGTTGCATCCGACCTTCGTCAGCGCGCCGTCGGAGCCGACGGAGAAGGCCGCGATCGTTCCCGGGCCAAGGTTGCCCGGGCCAGAGTTGGCCACGTACAAGTACTTCCCGTTCGGTGTGGTCGCGATCCCTGTCGGTTCACTCGCCGTGTTGCAGTTCTTTCGGCATGCCACTTTCGACAGCGACCCGTCGCTGCCAATCGCCAGGGTTGAGACGGTTTCTTCTGTCCTGTTCACCACGAACACGTACTTCCCGTTCGGGCTGATCGCCAGCGTCGCAGGCCCCGCTTCCGTTTCACACAGGGCCGCTTCGGCACATGCGATCGGCGAAAGCAGGCCTTCGCTGCCGATCTGAAAGCCCGCGATCGAATTCGTCGCGCTGTCCGCTACATACAGGTCTTCAGCCGACGCAGCCGGCGGGATCGCCAGCGCGCAGCACAGCAAAAGCCACAGCAACGCCAGCGTCTGGCGCATCCCGCGCCCAGTCGCTGCCTCTCCTACACGGCTTCCTGCGCTCCCTTGCAACACTCGCGACTTTAGCGCGGCCGCCGCGGCCGCGTGCTACCTCGCTACTCGCGTGCAGCCCTGAATGCGTTCGCTGTCGCCACCGCAAGCTCGCCGCTGTTCGGTGTGCTGTCTGCGTCAACGAACGCCTGGATCATCATCCCGTCCGCCGTGCCGATCATCAGCGACGCCAAGTGGAGAGCTTCTCGCGCGCTCAACCTTCCCGGCAGCGACTCCTCGATCCACGCCGCAATTCGCTCACGCTGGCGGTTGTAGTGCGCCGCCAGCTGCTCGCGCAGCTGTGGTGAGCGGGCGCTGCGCGCCAGCGCCTCTATGAACGCCAGGTAGTACGGGCGGATCGACTCGTGCTCGTCCAGCGCGAGGCTCAGCGAGCCCGCCATCATCCCCATCAGGCCTCCCGCGCCCTCGCTGCGGATCGCGCGCCCGATCCTCTCCGCCCACTGCTCAAGCGCCAGCCCGATCGCCTCGTTCAGCAGCGCTTCCTTCGAGCCGAAGTGGTAACCGATCGAGCCCAGGTTCGTGCCCGATGCAGCCACCAGGTCGCGCGCCGTGATGTTCCCGTACTCGCGCTCACGCAGCAGCGCCTGCGCCGCCTGCAACAGGCGCTCGCGGTGCGTGTCGCCCGCGCTCGCGCTGCTGTCGGAAACTGGGGTGGACATCCTCATTTATACATTGTATAAGACGTTGTACTAAACGAGCAACAGCATACGGAGGCCTGCAGATGGCGCTTTCCATCGGAGTTCCGCAGATGTCGCAGCCCACAGCCGTCCACCAGCAACCGCCAGCTGCGCCGCGCAGGGCAACGGTCGACGACGTCGTGCCGCTCGCCAAGGTGCTTGCTGACGCGTTCAACCACGACCCCGTGTTCGAACGGCTGCTGCCCAACCAGCGCACACGCTTGCAGGGACTGCAGCGTTACTTCCGCATCGAGCTGCACGCCGTCGGGCTCGCGCGCGGGAGCGTGTGGACCACAGACGATCTCGCCGGAGCCGCCATCTCCAACGGACCCGGAATGTGGCGCATGCCGCCACGCGCGCTCGCCCTGCACGGGCCTGCGTTCAGTCGGGCATTCCGCCTCAGGCTCCCGCGCGCCGCGACGCTGCTCGCACGCGTGGAGTCGCGGCACGTACGCGGTCCTCATCACTACTTCGCCGCAATCGGCGTATCGCCTGAGCGACAGGGTCACGGGCTCGGGCGGGCGCTGATGACGCCCACGCTCGAGCTCTGCGACCTGGCAGGGCTACCCGCGTACCTGGAGGCCAGCAGCGAGCGCAACGCTGCGCTCTACCAGCGGCTGGGCTTTCGCGTCGTCGGCGAGCTGCAGTACGGCGGCAGCCAGCCGCTGCGCCTGATGCTGCGAGAGCCCCAAGCCAACCAGGAGAGAGCGCAGTGAGCGCCACCGACGTGCGCCAAGCCGCTGCCGCGGAGGCCGACAAGCACACGCGCACGATCCGCTCCGCCAGGGACGGCCGGCTGCTGAGCGCGCTGATGCTGCCCTTCTTCATGCTGCGCCCGCCCGCCGGCTACGGCGTGATCGCCACCACCGGGCGCAAGACCCGCAAGACGCGGCGCAAATGCGTGCGCGTGATCCGGCGCGGTGACAGGGCCTATCTCCTGCAGTTGCGCCCACCTCAGCTCGCGCTCAAGCGCCCCAACGCTGCCGCCGGATGGGTTTGGAACATCCGCTCCAACCCCAGCGTGCGTCTGCGCATCCGCGGCGGCAACTTCGCCGGCGTCGCACGCGAGCTCACCGATCCCGCCGAGATCGAGAAGGCCAGGCGCGCTCTCTGTGACACCGTCACCCTGTTCGACTACGGCGAGTGCGACCTGCATCTGCGCGGCCTGCCCACGCGGGCCAAGATCATGCAGCTGCACGGTTACTGGTTCGACACCGGTATCCCGCTCGTCGTCGAGCTGCGGGACTAGAATCTGTTCACGGACGACAACGTCATATTTCGCAATAAGCCGGAGAGCCCCTGCCTCGACGCATAACGTCCGGTATCCAAGGTCACGGGGCAGATTATTGGACATCCCAAGTGCATTCCATTTATTGGCATCCAGCGCTTGACTGGGCTTTCGCGCATAACCAGCATGGTTCCAGCTAGCCGAGTAGTTCGCTATATGGAATCATCTTCGGCCTAGCCTAACCTGCCGAGACCGGTCGCATGACGGTCGAGGACCGAAATCGAAAGGACACCGATGAGAAAAAAAGGTCTCCTGCGCGAAGTGCGTCCCGTGCGGTCGCTTCGGATGATCGCTGCCCTGCTCGTCTGCGCAGCTAGCCTATCCTTTGCTGCCGTAGCGCTCGCAAGCACGGATTTCTATGTGACCGGCGCGCCCGTCAACAAAGGCGAAACACTGATTGACGTCTATTATCACTATATAACCACGAGCTATGCACATAACTTGGACGGAGGCAACTCCTGTGCTGGCGCTTGGGAATATGCAGGTCTTGAGTGCACTGGCACTGAATCAGCCCATCCTTACGAAGGCACGCACTATCTCAGAGCCGATATGGAGAATCCGAGCGGGTACGCGGATTTCAACGCACATGCGGACTACTAGGTCACACAAGATGAGCCATGCCCATCGTCCACGAATAGGGGTGCAAAAATGACCGGAAGCAAATGGCTGACTGGTGCGGCGTTGGTGGTGAGCGTACTCGCATTGACGACCGGCGGAATCGCGCTAGCTTCAGCGTCACATCGCTCGCGATCGAGGTCGAGAGCGACCAAAGCATCCGTATCTGTAACGGATGCGATCGGCGCATTTCGCTCGGCCCCGCTCACAGATTCAACGGACGTCGCAACGGAGCAGGCCCTCACGGGCGAGTTTGGTAGCATCGCGACGCCTATCGGTGAAGCCGACTTCAGTGCGGCGCACCCCGCGCCAATCAGCGGACGGAGCAGTCAGGTATGGATCGCACCGTCAGGTAACGATGTCTGTACCTATATTCCAGATCCGGTAAATGGCTGGGGCGGGGGCTGCTACCCAGTTGGCACAGTAGAGGCGGGCGAAGCCTACTCAATCATGGGCGGGCCCAACGCGGGTCTTGGCGACAACGTGATTGTCGCCGTCGTGGTTTCTGATGGTGGGCCGGCTCCACAGCTGGTGGCACCGAACGGAACGACATCGACGTTGGCGGTTAGCTCCAATGTGGCTGCGGCTCTGGTGCCCGCAGACGACTCGCTTAAGGTCGGCGCACAGACGATCGATCTGAGCGTCATCCTCCATCCAACGAAGGTGCGTTTCGTCGGCTAAGAGTCGCTGCGGCAGGGTTCGCCGAAGGTCTCGAGTGGCGCTCCGAGCAGAGCCAGCTGATCCGCGGTTGTTCGCCGCGGTCGGCTGGCCTCTCGGGCCCCGCTGACGTCCTGACGCGACCTCACTCCGCGTCCAGGACCTCGATCCCCAGCGCTGCCGCCCACGCGCCCGCCATGTCAATGATGTCCCGCCACTCCATCGCCGCACCGCGCAGGCTCTCCACACCCTGAAGCCCCGTCAGGTCGCTGCCGCGCAGCTCGCAGCGCTTCAAGCGCGCGCCGCGGATGTCCGCGTTCGTGAGATCGCAGCCGTCGAAGCGCACACCCTGCAGCTGCGCGTCCAGGAAGTCCGTCTGGGCCAGCACGCAGTCCTCGAAGCTCACGCGCTCCAGCCGGCATGAGCCGAACGACGCCAGGTCGATGCGGCAGTCCTTGAACGTCACGTCCATCAGCTCGCCCTGCGGCAGCGCCATGCCCGTCAGGCGGCTGTCCTGGATCAGCACCGTCTGCACGTGCGCTGCTCGCGCGTGCACGTTCGCCAGGTTGCAAGAGCTCAACACCGCGTCCGTCACCCTCAGGTGCTCCAGACGCGAGCCCGACAGGTCGACCCGCTTCATGCGCGCCGACTGAAACGTCACCCCACGGGCGTTTTCGTCTGTCAGCGACGCGTCGCACAGCTCGAGCTCCGCCAACGTCGCGTCGTGCTCCAGTGAGTCAGGTGTCGCCTTTGGGAGGTCATCCGGCAGCTCCGGTCGAGTGGGGTGGGGCAGGGCAGCCGGCATCGCCGACAGCCAAGCACATCGCTCGGGCCGCTACACCGCCGGGTTTGTCAGCGAGGCCACGTGATCGAGCATCGTGTCCATCACCACCTCCAGCGGCTCCGTGTCCCGCCGGATCTGCGTCAGCACCAGGCCGCCCTGCAGCGCCGCCAGTAGCGCCAACGCCAGCTTGTCTGGTTCCGCATCCGCCGCCAGCTCGCCACGCGCCTGCAGTGCGCGCAGGCCGTCCGCGATGCTCTCCCGCCACGCCGCGAAGCCCTCCGCCACCTTCGCCCGCGCCTGCGGATCCGTCTCCGAGAGCTCCGCGCCCAGCGTTCCAATCGGGCACCCGCCCTCGCAGTGCAGCGAGCGCTGCACCCCCACCAGCGCGTCGCGCCATGCGCGCAGCGCCTGCATGCTGTCAAGACCCGCCAGCAGCGGGCGCTGGCCGTCAAGGATCGCCTGCGTCTGGTGTTCGATCACCGCCAGCACGAGCTCCTGCTTGTCCTTGAAGTAGTGGTACAGCTGCGAGCTGCTCACGCCCGCCGCTGCCTTCACCTCATCCAGGCTCGTGCGCGCCACGCCGCGCTCGAACATCTCACCAGCCGCCGCCGCCACGATCCGCTCCCTCGTCGCCTGGCCCTTGCGGGTCAGGCGCGGCTCCTGCCGCTGCTCGCTCACCGTGCTCATGGAGCCGATTCTAGCGATTCTGGACTCTTCAATCCATTCCGTGCTATGAATATGGATCGTGCAATCCAATCCTGAGGTAGGGCCGCCCACCAGGGCGGTGTCGCCGTCGGGCTCGACACCAAGGAGAACCATCATGCAGCTCGAGAACAAGACCGCCCTGATCACCGGCGCAGGCGCCAAAGGCGGCATCGGCGCTGCGATCGCCAGCCTGTTCGCACGCGAGGGCGCGCACGTCCTCATCACCGGCCGCGACGCCCAGCGCGGTGAGCAGGCCGTCTCGGAGATCGCATCCGCCGGCGGCGACGCGCGCTTTTTGCTCGCCGACCTCTCCGACCTGGACGACATCGCGCGGCTCGCCGATGAGGCCGGCAGCGTCGATGTCCTCGTCAACAACGCCGCCGTGTTCCCGTTCGCCCCGACCGTCGAGCAGGACACAGCTTCCTACGACGAGGTTTTCGCCACCAACGTGCGCGCGCCCTATTTCCTCACTGCCGCACTCGCGCCCAGCATGCTCGCCAAAGGCTCAGGCAGCATCATCAGCATCAGCACCATGGTCGCCACGTTCGGGCTGCCGGGGTTGTCCGTCTACGGCGCCACCAAGGCCGCACTGGAGTCGCTCACGCGCACCTGGGCCGCCGAATTCTCGCCAGGCGGCGTGCGCGTGAACGTCATCTCTCCCGGTCCCACTCGCAGCGAGAAGGCGATCGGCGCCATGGGTGAGGCAGCCGAGCAGCTCGGAAGGACAACGCCGCTCGGGCGCATGGCCGCCACCGGCGAGATCGCCGAGGCCGTGCTGTTCCTCGCCAGCGACCGCGCCAGCTACATCACCGGAGCCGTGCTCCCCGTCGACGGCGGGCGCACCGCCGTGTGAGACTCAGCCGAGCAGCTGCTCGAGCGTGCGCCCGCTGATCACCGAGCGGGGAAGCTCTGCGACCACATCTGAGCCGGGCTGCGCCATCTCGTCGCGGCGCTTGATCAAAAGCCACTGGGGCTTCGAGCCCGGACGCGTGCGCTGCAGCGCAAAGCCGCCGCGCAGCTTCTCGCCATGCAGCACGAACACCGCGTGGCCGCGCTCCAGCGCCTGCGGCCACGGCACTCGCCCGCCCTGCTCGTACGTGCCTCTGTCCCACACGATCACCCCGCCGCCGTGGCCCGCACCCTCGAAAGTGTTGTGCGCGAGCTCGTGATCATCCACCTGCACCGCCAGGCGCTTCGCCGCCGGGTCCAGCGACGGGCCCTTCGGCAGCGCCCACGAGCGCATCACCCCATCCACCTGCAGGCGCAGGTCGAAGTGATGAGCCGTTGCCTGGTGCTCCTGCACCACGAACACGCCCGCGCTCACGCCGCGCACCGCGAACTGCTCGTGGCCCTCCACCTTCGCCGCCTGGACATCCACCTCGCTCACGCTCGCCGAGGGCGGGCCTCTGTGCAGGAACGCGGTGAGCTCCTCCACCGCCTCCGGCCGTCCCTCCGCGTACACGGCCACAGTGCCGTCCTCCGTGTTGCGAATCCAGCCCCCCACGCCCAGCTGGCGCGCTCGCCTGACCGTCGCCTCGCGAAAGCCCACGCCCTGCACGTGGCCGCGCACGCTCGCGCGAATCGCCGCCTTCGCAGACTCCTCGGCCATGTGGCGCCGGCGCGAGGCTAGGAGTCGCCCAGCGTCGCGAAGCGCGGGTCGCGCCGCTCGATGAAGCTCGTCACGCCCTCCGCGAAGTCAGGTGCCGTGAAGGACTCCAGCATCAGACGGTCGGCGTCCTCGAGGGCGTCCGGGAGCTCGCGCTGGAGGTCCGCGTACACCTGGCGCTTCATCGTCGCCATACTTCTGGGCGAGCAGTTCACGACCATCTCCTGCGCGTACTCGAGCGCCGCGTCCATCAGCCTGTCCGGTGCCAGCACGCGGTTCACCAGCCCCAGCTCCTGCGCCTCCTCCGCGAAAACCACGCGTCCGGAGAGCAGCAGGTCGAGCGCCTTCGCCGGACCCACCAGGCGAGGCAGCATCCACGAGATACCGTGCTCGGCCACCAGCCCGCGGCGCGCAAACGCGGTTGTCAGCTTCGCGCCCTCCGCCGCAAAGCGGATGTCGCACATCAGCGCTTGCACCAGGCCGATGCCCGCGCACGCCCCGTTGATCGCCGCGATGATCGGCTTGGGGATCGATAGCGGCAGCGTCTGCGGGTAGCGCGCGTGCTCCTCCGCGCTGCTCTCCATGTCGCCCTCGCCGATCGCCTGCAGGGCCTGCATGTCTGCGCCAGCGCAGAAGCCCCGGCCGGCGCCCGTCACCACGATCACGCGCACCTCCGGCGCGTTCGCGCACTCCTGGAGCGTCGCAAAGTACGCGCGCTCCATCTCCGCCGTCCACGCGTTCAGTCGGTCCGGTCGGTTGAGCGTCAGCACGGCAACGCCGTCCTGCACCTGCATCTGCACCACATCGCTCTGGGTTTGCACCGCATCGCTCATCCCGCTGCCTCCGCTCTCTTGCCGTGCGCTCGCTGAGCGCTCGTGTTCCAAACCTTGCATCGAGCGTACACCTGCACGGTCCGCCCGGCGACGACCGCCGGTGCTCGGCTTGTCGATCAGGCCAACGACTGCACGCCCGCGGCGTCCAGCACCGCGTCGAGCAGGCCGGGGAAGCGTGCGTCTAGATCCTTGCGCCGTAGCGACGTCAGCTTCGAGGTGCCCTGCAGCTCCTGGGTGACCAGACCCGCCTCGCGCAGCACGCGGAAGTGGTGCGTGCACGTCGACTTGGTCACGCCCAGGTCGAAGCTCCCGCATGGGCGCGGCGTGGGATCCAGGTCCAGCTCACGCACGATCTGTAGCCGCGCCGGGTCACTCAGGGCGTGCAGAACCTTCGGCAGCTCGAGGTCCTCCGGTGGTGGGTGGTACAGGGTCATGGGCTCATTGTACGACGTTTATCTTACTTATGGTACGATGGTCGCCGTACTTACGAACGAGAAGGGTAGCGCCATGTCAGCACTCGCGAGTAGGACCCGCCGGTTCACTCAGCAGCACGCGCCGTCGCGTCGCCGCAGTCACCCCGTGCGCGCGCAGGCTGCCGAGCCCCAGAGCACCCAGGAACGACGTGGCGCGCTGCTCGTGCTCGTGTGCCTGGCGCAGCTGATGGTCATTCTCGACGTCTCCATCGTCAACGTCGCGCTGCCTTCCATCCGCGGCGGCCTGCACTTCTCCACCACCGGCCTGCAGTGGGTCGTCAACGCCTACACGCTCACCTTCGCCGGCTTCCTGATGCTGGGCGGGCGCGCCAGCGACCTGCTCGGCCGCCGCCGCGTGTTCCTCGTGGGCATCGCGCTGTTCTCACTCGCGTCGCTCGCGTGCGCCCTGTCTGACTCCGGCACGATGCTGATCGCAGCGCGCACCGTGCAGGGTATCGGCGGCGCCGTGATCTCGCCCGCCAGCCTGGCCATCATCACCACCTCCTTCAAAGAAGGCCGCGAGCGCAGCCGCGCGCTCGGCGTATGGGGCGCCATGGGCGGCGTCGGCGGCTCGCTCGGCGCGCTCCTCGGGGGCATTCTCACGCAGGCCTTCAGCTGGCCCGCGATCTTCCTTGTCAACGTCCCCATCGGGCTCGGCGTGATCCTCTTCGCACGCCGCGGCATCATCCCCGCCGGACGCGCCGCCGAGGGCAAGCGCCACTTCGACGCCTCCGGTGCGCTGCTCGTAACCGGCGCGCTCACCGCGCTCGTGTACGCGATCGTCCGCACCGACACCGTCGGCTGGGGCTCGTCCGCGGTTCTGATCCCGCTCGCGATCGGCGCGGCGCTGCTGGCCGCGTTCGTGTTCGTCGAGGGCAACGTCGCCAGCGCGCCGCTGATGCCGCTGCGGGTCTTCCGCATGGCGAGGTTGCGGGCCGCCAACCTGATCATGTTCCTGCTCTACGCGGCCGTGTTCTCGATGTGGTTCTTCCTGTCGCTGTACCTGCAGGAGGTGCTCCACTACGGGCCGCTGCAGACAGGGCTGCGCTTCGTGCCGATGACGCTCGCGGTCGTCCTCACCAGCACGCTCGCGCCGCGCATCGTCGCGCGCGTCGGAGAGAGGCTGCTTCTGACCGTGGGCCTGCTCTGCGCGGCCGTCGGCCTGTTCCTGTTGATGGACGTCCACAGCGGCGGCAGCTACGTCGCCGACGTGCTGCCCGGCGGCATGCTCGCCGCGCTCGGCTTCGGGCTCTCGCTCGTGCCCGCCACGATCGCAGCCGTCTCCGGCGTCTCCGCCAAGGAGAGCGGCCTCGCCTCCGGGATGCTCAACACCTCCCGCCTGATCGGCGGTGCCCTGGGCCTGGCGGTCCTGAGCACGGTCGCCGCCTCGCGCACGCGGGCGGACCTGCTCGCCGGCGCCGGCAACTCCGCCGCGCTGAGTGGCGGCTTCCGGATGGCCTTCGCCGTCGCCGCCGGCCTCAGCGTGCTCGGCGCGCTGGCAGCGGCGGTGCTGCTGCGGGCGCCCGTGGCCGAGCCACTCGCCGGGGTGGAGCCGGCCGCGGACGCCGCACCGGCGTCCGCCGCGCAATAGTGAAGGGGTGAGCGCCCCCTACAGCTACGTCCTGCTGGACGTCTTCACCGACACTCCGCTGGAGGGCAACCAACTCGCCGTGTTCCCGCAGGCGCCTGAGCTGAGCGACGCGGAGATGCAGCGGCTCGCGCGCGAGCTGAACCTCTCAGAGACGGTCTTCGTGCGACCGGCCGAGGATGGGGGAGACGCTCGCATCCGCATCTTCACGCCCGCCGCTGAGCTGCCTTTCGCAGGGCACCCCACGCTCGGCTCGGCGGTCGTCATCGGACGCGAAAGCGGGCGTCAACAGCTGACGCTCGAGACCGGCGCCGGTCCCGTCGCCGTGGAGCTGTCGCTCGAGTCGCAGTCGGCGGTCAGCGGCTGGATGCACCAGCCAATCCCCACGTGGGCGCCATACGAGCGAGAGGCAGAGCTGCTGCAGGCGCTCGGTGTCGAGCGCTCCGAGCTGCCCGTCGAGGTCTACGTGAACGGTCCCCAGCACCTCTATGTGGAGCTCGCCGATGTACACGCGGTCGTGGCGCTCAGCCCCGACATGCGTGGCCTGAACGAGCTCGGCGAGACCGGCGTCAGCTGCTTCGCCGGGTCGGGGAGCCTTTGGAAGACACGCGTGTTCGCCCCCGGCCTAGGTGTCGCCGAGGATCCCGCCACCGGCTCGGCCGCAGGGCCGCTCGTCCTGCACCTCGCGCGCCACGGGCGCATCCGCTTCGGCGATCAGATCGAGATCCACCAGGGCGCTGAGATCGGCCGTCCCTCACGGCTGCTCGCCCGCGCCATCGGCTCCGCGCAGGCGCTCGAGCGCATCGAAGTGGGCGGCTCGGCGGTGATCGTCGCCCGCGGGGAGTTCCTGCTCTGATGCTGCTCCGCGTGCGTGTGCTGATCGCTCAGCGCAAATGGATCCTCTGGGTTGCTGTCGCTGTTGTGCTGATCGCCGCCTGGTGGATCGGCGTCTCGCTGCTTCCCCACCACGTCGTCAACCAGCTCGTGCAGTACGAAGAAAAGCCCAACAACGCAGGTAACTACCGCTGAGCGAACCGGCGGATGAGGCGCCGTCGTTCCTCGCTCGGTCCCGGTCGGTTCGCTCCAATTGCGTAGCTTTGCGTAGTTCCCGCAATTGCCTCATTAATCGTGTACGTGTACCGTCTGTGGGATCAACCGGAGCGAACAGGGGGTATCGGCTTGCAGATCGTAAATGCCGTGGTACCGGTGTCGGCCGCGCGGCTCCGCGGAGCGCACTCGGGGCAGGACGCGGCGAATGCGAGACTCATGCTCGGGCATGTCGTCATGGCTGCGTTTGCGATGCTCATCCTTGCCGGGCTGAGCTTGCTGGTGTTCCATCCTTCGCTATCCCTTTCCCCGGGCACTGAATCGACCGTGGCCGCCGAGTATGTCGGATCGCCCCAAGCGCTCCTGCGCGTATCACATGATCAAAGCCTCGCGAGTGCGTCCTCGAGCCTTCAAGGGCCCCTTTCCTCCGCGCTCGGGCGCACCGAGCGCGGATACCGGGTCCGCGGGCTCGTTGCTCACAACACGGCGCAGGGATTCTCCGCGCAGTTCGGACGCGCAGGCGTGGCGATAGCGAGCGCCGGCGCGCGCTTCGAGCTCGGACTCGAGGCGTTCGGTCGCGCGGGGAGCCTCCGGACGCTCGCGAGCGTCCGGCCGTCATCGAGCTACAACCGCGTCACCTACGCGCACGGCGCATTGCAGGAGTGGTGGGCTAACGGGCCGCTGGGCCTCGAGCAGGGCTTCGATCTCGCCAAGCGCCCGGCCGGCGCAGGCAGCCTGCTGCTCTCCATCTCGGTGCCCGCCGGCGCGCGCATGAGTCACGGCTCGCTGCTGCTTCCGGGCGGCCTTCGCTACGCAGGCCTCACGGCGACAGGCGCGCACGGGCGGGCGTTGCCCGCGCGGCTGTACCTCGACGGGCGGCGCCTGCTCGTCGAAGTCAACGACCGGGGGGCGCGATACCCCGTCCGGATCGACCCGTTCGTGCAGAAGGCCGAACTGCACAGCGCCGCCGGCCAGAGGGGACAGACAGGCATCTCGGTCGGGATCTCCGGCAACACGGCCGTCGTCGGCGCGCATGAAACCGAAGTCAACGGCAACGTCGAAGCGGGAGCGGTCTATGTGTTCACGGCCGGATCCGCGGGCTGGTCGGACATGACCCAGACGGCAGAACTGACCGCCTCCGATGGCGCAGAATTCCATCAGCTCGGCTACTCGGTCGCGATCTCCGGCAACACGATCGTCGCCGGCGCGCCCGGCAACAAGCAGGAGCAGGGGAGCAAAGGGTGCGGCGTGGTCGAGCCCGGCGCCGCCTACGTCTACGTGATGCCCGAAGGCGGCTGGAAGAACATGACCCAGACCTCGGAGTTGAGCGAGGACGAAGCCGAAACGCACTGTCTCGGCGCGGCGATCGGCTACTCGGTCGCGATCGAAGGGGACACGGTCGTCACCGGCGCCCCGTACCTGAAGGCTGAAGCGAGCGAACCGCCGCAGGGCGCGGCTCTGGTCTATGAAATGCCAAAAGCCGGGTGGGCTAGCCAGCCGAGCATGAAACCGACCGCGGAACTCAAGGCAGCCGGCGGCGGAGACGATGCGGCGCTCGGCTCCTCCGTGGCGATCTCCGCCGGCGAGATCGTCGCCGGCGCACCGACCCAGGAAGAGAAAGGCGGCTATGCGGGACCCGGTGCCGCGTACGTCTACGTGCGTCCAGAAGCCGGTTGGAAATCAGGAAACCAGAACGCCGAGCTGAGGATCGACAACAACGGCGGTGGTGACGAGGTCGGCTACTCGGTCGCGATCGTGGGCGACTCGGTGGCGGTCGGCGCTCCCAACCACGAGGCCAACGAAGCCTCCGGTCACGGGGCGATCGAGATCTTCACGATGCCCGCGGGCGGGTGGAAAGACATGATCGCCCAGACCGCCGAACTGACGAGCACCGGCCAGGTGGCAGAACAGCTCGGATGGTCGCTCGCGACCTCGGGAGAAACGATCGTCGCCGGCACCGACGCCGCCGGAACGGCCTCCGTCTTCACGATGCCCGCCGGCGGCTGGACGAACATGACGCAGACGGACTCCGTGAGCGAGACGGAACAGTCACACGGCGACTTTGGGTGGTCGGTCGCGATCGACGGCAGCACGATCGTCGTCGGCGCCCCGACACACACGGGCGGCGGGGCGGCGTTCGTGTTCGAACCGGGCAGCACCTCCACCGGCAGCTCGGGCGGCGCCACGACGACGCCGCCAACCACGATCACGACACCACCCCCGCCGCCGGTCCCTGTCGCGCATGTCGGATCGGTCACCGGCTCTCACGGCAAGCTGACGCTGACGGCCTCCTGTCCAGCCGGTGGTGCGAGCTGCTCGAGCGTGCTCGTGACGGCGACCGTCACCGAGCACGTCAAGGATCACAAAGTCGTGGCGGTCTCCGCCGCACACGCGCACAGCAAGCGCGTGAGCGTCGGCAGCGCGAGCGTCACGCTTGTGGCGGGCTCCGCGAAGAAGATCGCGATCACGCTCAACGCCACCGGTCGCAAGCTGCTAGCCAAGTTCGGCAAGCTCGAGGTGCTCGTCACCGTCACCTCGCAGGGCAAGACGCTGGAGAAGGCGATCGTGCGACTGAAGGCTGTGCCGGCGAAGAAGAAGAAGTGAACCGCCCACTCAGGTGAGGAGAAGGCCGTTCAGCGGCGTCTTAGGCCTTGCAGCTCGCGCTGATCGGGATTTCCGGACCGGACCCGGCACCGACGGGGGGCGAATCGACCTTGCACCAGGTAAGGCGCCGATTATGTTCGTCCACGACCGCAAGGAACAGGTATGAGATGCCGGCGCTGCGCACCGTGCAGTGGTACGGCGCCCGTCCGGCGCTGGCCGATCCGGCTGTGCTGCAGCTGACTCCCTGCACCGGCCCGGACAGCAGGCTCTTGCTGATGCGCCGGCGAACGTCAGCTGCGATGCCTTGCTGCAGGGCGGATGCCGGTGCCGCGCCAGGGTGAAGTCCCGTGGTGTGGGGGGCCTGGTCTTCGCTGATCGCGATGTCGGCCTCGCGGCTGACTTCCGCTTCAGCGCCGCCTTCAGAGGCGGCGACCCCTTCCGGGCCGGCTCGGTTGACGGCGATCACCACGCCTGCGATCACGGCGATCGCGACGACGATCGCGGCCGCCCAGCGCGCCCACAGCGGAAGCTGTTGTCTTGGCGCTCGGCCGGGGCTCATCGCTGGAAGGGTAGTGCCCGAGCTCGGAGCGAGAGCGCGGCGCGCCGGGTTCCAGCCGATGACGCATGCCCCGGGAGATGAACGCCCGAGGGCAAATCTCAAGTGGTCCGCCGCCATCAGCCGATGCTTTCAGCGCTATGCCCCCAAAGCACCGTCTGCGCCGTCCGGGCGCGTTGATCATTGCGACGCTGGCCGCCTTCGATGTGGCCTACCACCTGCTGCTGCGCGAGCCGGTTCGTCGCATGCTGGGCATCAGGCGCGAGGTCTGACGGTCCGCCGCTTGTAGGCTGGGCGTCAGTGTCCGTGCCCGCCTCAGACTCCACATCAGAGCCCGAACTCGAACTGATCGACCTGCACCACCTGGGCGTGGCGAAGGTGATCGGCACGTGGCGGGTGGGCGACGTGATCGTCGACCCGGGGCCGAGCAGTTGCCTGGGCCGACTGTTGCCGGTGCTCGAGCGCCATCCCCCGCGAGTGGTGGCGCTGACGCACATCCACCTCGATCACGCGGGGGCGACGGGCTCGTTGTTGCAGCGCTTCCCCGAGGCCGAGGTCTGGGTGCACGAGCTTGGCGCCTACCACATGACCGACCCCTCCAGGTTGCTGCGCAGCGCGGGGCGGCTGTACGGCGCGGATATGGATCGGCTGTGGGGCGAGATGCTGCCGGTGGCGGCGGATCGCGTGAGAGAACTGCGAGGCGGCGAGACGCTGGGCGACTTCGAGGTCGCCTACACGCCGGGTCACGCCTCCCATCACGTCTCCTACCTGCACCGCCGCAGCGGGGTGGCATTCACGGGCGATGTCACAGGCGTGCGCATCGACCCCGCATGCATGCTCGCGCCGACGCCGCCGCCGGACATCGACCTGCGGGCGTGGCGCGCGTCGCTGGAGCTGGTCGAGGCGTGGCGTCCGAGAAGCCTCGCCGTCACCCACTTTGGCCGCTATGAGGACGTCGATGAGCACATCGGCGCGTTGCGCGAGCAGCTGGACTGGGTGCAGCGGCTGGTGGAGGACGATGATCAGGATGAGGCGAGCTTTGCTGCGGCGATCAGGGCGATGATCGCCGGCGCGAGCGCTCCGGATCTGGCGTCAGCCTACGGGCAGGCGATGCCGGCGGAGCAGAGCTATCAGGGCCTAGCGCGCCATCTGCGCGCAGATCAGCCTGCCTGACGCGGCTCGGCTCGAACCTTGAAGTCGGTGAGCGTCAAAGGCCCGAAGGAGGTGATCAGGGCTACGTCGATCGCATCGCGACCGCGACCGACGACCACGCGTCCCACGCGGGGTCTGTTGTTGCGCGCGTCGAACGTGTACCAGCGCCCATCGAGGTAGACCTCGAACCAGGCGGCGAAGTCCATCGCCTCGCCCGTGTCGGGCACGTCGATGTCCGGGATGTAGCCGAACACGTAGCGCGCGGGGATGTTCAGCGCGCGACAAAACGTGATCGCCAGGTGAGCGAAATCGCGACAGACGCCCTCGCCGGCGCGATAGGCGTCGGCGGCGGTCGTCCACGGATTGGACCCGCCGGGAACGAAGCGCAGATAGCCGTGGACGTAGTCGACGATCGTCTGAACCCGCCCCCAGCCCGGCGGCAGCGTGCCAAATCGCTGCCACGCCTCGTGGCCGAGCTCGTCGGGCAGGCAGAAGCGGCTGGGCATCACGTAGCTGAGGACCTCGTCAGGGAGCGAGGAGACGGGTGTCTCCGAGGCGTCCGGCACGATCACATCGTTCGGTTGGGCAAGCAGCACCTGGGCCTCATATGTCAGGTACGAGCCGCCGGCTTCCAGCTGGAAGCGCTCGCAGCGGTTGCCGTAGGCGTCGATGTAGCCGTGGTGCTCGGCGCTCGTGTACCAGCTCTCACTGCTAATCGCGATGCCCGGCTGTGGCTGTGGCGTCACCTGCATGATCGCCACGGCCGGCTGGCTCGACTGCAGCCCGAACTCACAGCCAACCGTGAGGGCCAGCGGCTGATGGTCTGAGTCGTGACCAACCGCTGGCAGGGTGTCGTTCATTCCCAGTCAGGATGCCAGGAAACAGCTCGTATCACCGTGCGCCACTCCGTCGCGCGGGTGAGCACGGCTCGGATGGGCAGTGCTTCTAGAGTTGGCCAATGGCCAGCGCTCCAGCCACGCAGGCTGTGCTGCTCGACATCGACGGTGTGCTGCACGTGGGCGATGAGGTGATCGACGGCGCGCGACAGGCACTGGAGGAGTTGCGCGAATGCAGCGCGGGCGTGCGACTGGTGACGAACACCACCTCCAAGTCGCGGCGGTTGATCGTCGAGCAGCTGCAGGGTCTCGGGTTCGACGTGAACGCGCAGGACGTGCTCACGCCGGCGGCGCTCGCAGTGCGCCACTGCCGCGAGCGCGGCCACCGTTCGGTGCTGCTGCTGGTGGGCGAGTCGCTGCGTGAGGACCTCGTGGAGCTCCCTCAGGCGGCGGCGGGGCAGCACGCCGACGCCGTGGTGCTCGGCGACCTGGGCGAGGACTTCGATGCGACGGTGCTCAACGAAGCCTTCCGCCGGCTCATGGACGGGGCGGAGCTGGTGGCGCTCCAGCACAACCGCTACTGGCAGCGCGGCGATGGCCTGACGCTCGACGTGGGCGCATATTCGGCTGCGCTGGAGTACGGCGCCTCGACGGAGGCGTTCGTCGTGGGCAAGCCCGCGCCGGCGTTCTTCCAAGCGGCGCTGGCGGACCTGGGCGCCTCGCCTGAGAACGCGGTGATGGTGGGCGATGACATCGAGGCGGACGTTGGCGGCGCGCTGGCGTGCGGTCTCGAAGGTGTGCTGGTGCGCACGGGCAAGTACCGCCAGGAGCTGTTGGAGAGCTCGGACGTGCGCCCGACGAGGGTCGTTGACTCGATCGCGGACGTGCCCGCGATCGTACGAGCTCGCAAGGCTTGACGGCGGTGGCTTCTTGCGGGCAGGACCTCCGGGGCTGTAGCCTTGCGCGCTCGTGCAGTTCAGGATCACTCCTCACTCCGCCATGGCGCCTCCTGCCGATGCGCTCGATCTGCTCTGGCAGCACCTGGGCACTGAACGCCAGGAGATGTCCTTCCAGAAGCTGAGCGGCGAGATAACGGTCACGCCGGGCGCGGACGCGCCCGTGTCGATGACGCGCGATGAACGAGTTCACATCGGCCGGCGCGCCGTGCTGGACGTCTTGCGCGAAGTCTGCGAGGAGGCTCCGGAGCTCAGGTCGGATTGGTTCGCGGTCAGCTCCGAGCAGTAGTCCTGGCGGCGCTCGCCGTCGCGGTCGCTGCGCCGGGGCTCGCGCGGGCGCAACGTTCGCACGCGACGCCGTCGGCGTCCTCTGATCTCGAGCGAGCGCACCGCTCGCGGGCGATCCCCGTGTCGGTGGCGTTCAAGTCGGGGCCCCCGGGGCCGGAGGTCCCGGGCAACTTCCTGGGTCTGTCCTTCGAGGTCGGGAGCCTCGCGCAGATCGCCAGCTACTCCGAACGCGGTGACATGGTCGCGCTGCTGCGCTCGCTTGGGGCCGGGGTACTGCGCTTCGGAGGCGTGACATCCGACGAGAACATCGCGTGGAGCGATGAAGCAACGCCGCGCCCGGCGTGGGCGTCAGGCGTGCTGGACGCGGGAAACCTGGGCCAGCTCGCCGGCCTCGCCTCCCAGAGCGGCTGGCGCGTGCTGTTGACGCTCGGCCTCGCTCACTTCGAACCCGAGACGGTCGCGCGCGAGGCGGCGGCTGCGCAGGCAGCGCTGGGCAGCTCGCTGGAAGCGCTGGAGCTCGGCAACGAGCCGGACTCCTACGCAAGACACGGGTTCCGTGAACTGCCTTGGACGGCGGTGCAGTACCAGGAACAGATCGACGTCTATCGCCGCGCGATCGAAGCGCTGGCCCCTGGCATTCCGCTCGCCGGACCGGACAGCTCGGGTTCGGCCGCCTACGAACAGTGGGGCCTGAGCGAGGCCATCTACCAGCGTCCGGCGCTGCTCACCGGTCACCACTATCCGCTGGGATGCAACGAACAGCCGCCGCCGACGATCGCCAAGCTGCTCAGCCCGCCGATCCGGCGCCTGGAGGAAGCGTCGTTGCACCGCTACACGCGCATCGCCCAGGAGGCGGAAGTCCCGTTCCGCATGGATGAGACGAACACCGTCTCCTGTGGCGGTGTCGCGGGCATCAGCGACACGTTCGCCTCCGCGCTATGGGCGGTCAACTACCTCGCCAAGGCGATGAGCATGGGGGTGGCGGGCATCAACCTGGAGGGCAACCCAGGCAAATGCGAAGGCTACACCCCCATATGCGCGCCCACCCCGGAAGACCTGGCGACGGGGCAGCTGCAGGCGCAGCCCGAGTGGTACGCGCTGCTGCTGGCCAAGGAACTCATCGGCGAGCGCCCGCTGCGCACGATCGTAAAGCCCGCCGAACGTCCCAACGTGGAAGCGAACGCGTTCCTGGCATCGGACGGAACGCTGAAGTTCGAGCTCGTGGACGACGACTCACCGGGAGGGCGCCCAGTGGCCGTGCACCTGCACGTCGGCAGCGCCTTCCACGGCGCGAGCATCCTGCGGCTCACAGCGCCCTCGCCCGCGGCGCTCACCGGAGTCCGTCTGGGAGGAAGCGAAGTTTCCCCCACTGGCACGTGGACGGCGCCCGCGCGGCTGCCGAGGGCCTTCAATGTGAATGGCGTGATCACGGTCAAGCTCGCTCCCAGCAGCGCTGCGCTAGCGACCGTGCAGCCGCTCGCGCCGTCCTCCGGGTGAGTTGAGCCGTCACGCCGCGTGGGCGTCGCGGTGACAGCATCTCGTCGAGGTCGCGGCGCAGCATGATGGGAATGGTGCTAGTGTGAATAGCACGATGACACGAGACACCGCTCCTTCGTCCTGGATCGCTCGTCGCGGTGACGGGTCCTCGCTCGGCACCCAACCTGTCGGCCCGGATCAGGGCGTCATCGAAGAGGCCAGACGTCACCGGCGCAGGCGCAGAGTTCACTACGCGGTCGCCGGCTCTGTGGTCGCGCTTCTCGTTGCCGCGCTCGCGTGGGTGTATGGCGGCGGGGCGCCCAGTGTCACTCGCGGGGCCGGAGCGCCCGCCGGCGCACGAGCAGTCGATGTCAGCAACGGAGGAGCCGCCGGGTTCAACGTTCGGCTCGTGCCGACGCTGAAGGTTGCGCACGCGGGGTGGTGCGTCGTGCCCGAAGAACAGGGAGTCGCCGACGGCGACGCCTGTGGCGGTGTCGCGGTGGCGTCGAGCCCGTTTCTACAAGTTCAAGGCTGGGGCGACGTCGGCTCCGGGTATGAAACTTCTGTCGCCGTGACTACGCCGGGGGTGGCCGCGGTCATGGTCGATGGTCGCGTTCGCCTTACGCCCGCCGAGGTCCCCGGTCTCCCGTATGGGTTGCGCGCGATCCGCGTCGTCAGTCACGTCTCGCGCGGTGGGAGTCGCTCGCCGCGACACACGACGATCGCAGCGCTCGACGCGCAGGGCCGGCGACTCCTTGACAACTGGCAGCAGATACCCCGCCAGGGCACGATCCGTACCTGGCGCGCTCCCGCCCGTGCGCCGAGGGGCGTGTGCGGGCTGCGTGAGGCGGGCGTTCCCGGGCTCCTCGGCAGGGGCGGTCAGGTCGCGACCAGCATCGAGCCCTTCCCCGGCGCGCTCGTGGGCGAGGCGTTCGTTGCGTGTATCGACGCCGAATATCGCCTGCGCGGCATTCCCATCGACGCAGAGATCCTGCTCGACGCGGCGCACCCGGGCGCGGAGCCCGCTGCGCTCCCGGACTGGAAGCCCGTTCCCCGGGCGCTGGGCTTCTTCTCCGAGGGCGGCCTGATGGCAACGCGTGTGGCCGACGCATGGCTGCTGGTCAGGCAGGGCAGCGGCCCGGCGGAGCGGCTGCGTCTGCTTCGCCACCTGTCCGCGACGGTTGACGTCCGCGGGTGAGGTGCGCTATTAATACGTTATGCGATCTATCGGTGAGCGATCTACGGATCCGGGCCTGCTGGTCCTGACGAGTCTCGCGGAGGGCCCCAAGCACGGTTATGCGATCACGCTCGATGTCGAGGGTCTCGCCGGCGTGCGCCTTGGGCCTGGGACGCTTTACGGAGCGCTGTCGCGCCTGGAGGGGCAGGGGTTGATCGAGGCGCTCCCGGCGGAAGACCGCCGCCGCCCGTATCGCCTGACCGGGGAGGGCAGGACTGCGTTGAGCGAGCATCTGCAGATGCTCGAGCGCGTGACGCACAGCGGACTGGTGCGCCTGCGGGCCGCTGGGGCGACATCGTGACCAAAAGGCTCGCGCAGATCGGCCTGAGCCTCTACCCGCTCGCCTTTCGTCGCCGCTACGGCGAGGAGATGCGGGAGCTGCTCGAGAAGAGGCCCGCGACTTTCCTCACCGTCCTCGACGTCTGGCGCGGCGCCTTGCTGGCGCACGTGCGGCCGCCGGCTGGGATTGCCGAGCAACTCGATCCAGTCGATCGCGTGCGTGCGAGCGCCAGTGGCGTTCTTGCCTGCTGGGTTGCGTTCGCGGCCGCCGGTGCGTGGTTTGCGAACACCACCGAGGACGGTCCCTTCAGCGTCGCGGGCTATCGACACATACTGCTCAGCGGCTCCCACGAAATCGTGCAGGTACTCGCGATCGCTGCCTCCCTGCTCGTGCTCGCCGGCGCGGCTCCGCTGGTCGTGGCGGCGCTCGCCGAGGCGCGCCGGCGGCCGGCGCTACGTCTGATTGTCAGCCTGCCGCCGCTTGCGGTGCTGCTGTTCGCGGGCCTCACGGGCTTGCTGGCGGCGCTGGCGCACGGCGAACACTCCCAGGGTCCGGGGACACTCGGCGGCTTGGCGCTCATCGCGTGGGCGCTCGCCGGGCTGGCTTGTGGCGCTGTGTGCGTAGTCGCATCGCGCCGGGCGCTGTTCGCGGCACATGTGTCACGTGGGCCCCTGCTGCGCGCCTACGCCTGTGGGACGCTGCTCACTGCGGCGATGGCGATGATCACGCTCGCCGTCTGTCTGTACGCGATCGCGCTGATGGTTGACTCGGCGCATCTTGCGGCATCCGCAAACGGGCCGCTGCAGCTCATCAGCACCAGTGCCTCACTTATCGTGCAGATGACGGTCATGGCTGGCGCGACCGTGCTCGCGTGGACGAGCACGGGCCGCGGCTGGAACGCCGCATGGCAGCTGCGCGCCTAGAGCACTCCGCCGAGGACGAGCGCCCCGATCGCAATCAACACCAGTGCGGTGAAAGCGTTTCCCCAGCGCTCGAGCCACTGGCCGCGCAGTCGATAGCCGCCAAAGCAGGCGAGCAGCGTGAGGCCGACGATCGTGGAGATCGTGACGGCCGCGAAGACGACGAGTGAGCCGACGGCGGTGCCGACCCCGGCCGTGGTGGCAGCCAGGAACACCGGCAGGATCGTCAGATCCGGGGAGGCGGCAGCGCCGAACGGGATCATTACGGCTGCAAGTCCGCGAACGCGGCCCTCCTCCGTCGCCACGCGCGCGTCGCTCTCTGCCGTCGAGAGGAGACGCGCGCGGTCGTGAGTGTGACCATGCCGATGGCCGTGACCGTCGCGGTCATCGGCATCGTGATGATGCCCGTGCCCGCTGAGCTCCAGAGCCGCGAATCCCAGACCCGTGAGGATCAGCAAGCCGCCGATCACGTCGTTCTGTGCACTCTGCACGGAGGAGCGAAACTGGAGTCCGACGGCCACGATCACGCCGCCGAGCAGGAGCGAGACGAGCACATGCGCGACACCGGCGATCCCCGATAGCCGCGCGACCCGCGAGAGGCGATAGCCGCGCGTGCGTCCGAGGACCGCCAGCGGAACCCAGTGATCGGGCAGGATCGCGTGACCGAAGCCGACGCCCGCAGCGGCAGCGAGCAGGGCTGGGGTCGTGGAGCTCACGTCTGCAGCGACTGCTCGGACGGGCGCGTCGCCAGACCGAGACGCAGGTGTTCGGTGTGCGAGACGGCCTCTGCGAGCAACACCCGCACGTGATCGTCGTGCACGGCGTAGATCACGCTTCGGCCCTCGCGCTCGCCGACGACGAGCCCGAGATGGCGCAGCACTCGCAGCTGCTGGGATACCGCCGACTGCTCCATCTGGACGTCTCGCGCCAGCTCGCCAACCGAGCAGGATCCCGCCCCCAGGCGACTGAGGATCCGCACGCGGCTCGGGGCCGACAGTGCCTGCATCGTATCCGCGACAACCCGTGCGGTCTCGCCGTCGAGGAAAGCCAAGTCCGCGTCCCGACCGTGACTCACGCACGAATCCTAACATGAATATGTATTCAGCTATTCCGGCCGCTAGCCTCGAGATCTGCGGAATGGAAAACAATGTCTGATGAGGTGAGCACCGCGACAAAAGACGACGGCCTCGGCGTCTGTGAGGACGGCGTGACGCGCTGCGCGTGGGCGTGCTCGGCGGCCGAGTATCCGGCCTACCACGACAACGAATGGGGCTTCCCCGTCTCCGACGACGTGCGGCTGTTCGAGAAGTTGAGCCTGGAGGCGTTCCAGGCCGGTCTGTCGTGGTTGACGATTCTGCGCAAGCGCGAGGCGTTCCGTGCGGCGTTCGCCGGTTTCGAGTTCGAGCACGTGGCGCGCTTCTCAGAGCGCGACGTCGCCCGGCTGCTGGGCGACGCGGGGATCGTGCGCCATCGGGGGAAGATCGAGGCTGTCATCAACAACGCCCAGCGAGCGGTCGAGCTCGTCGAAATGGAGGGCTCGCTCGCGCAGTACATCTGGCGTTTCGAGCCACCCGAGCGCAAAGGCGAGCTCGACCGCGCGAGCCTTGCGCGGTTGACGACGACGGGTGAGTCGAAGGCGCTCGCGAAGGATCTGAAGGCGCACGGCTGGAGGTTCGTCGGACCCACAACGGTGTACGCATTCATGCAGGCGATGGGGCTCGTAAACGATCACCTCAGCGGCTGCCACACACGCCCCGCCGCCGAGCGTGCGCGGGCGAACTTCTCTCGCCCCTGACTTCTGGGCCGGCGAACCGGTGGCGTCCCGCAGCGATACTCTTAGAGCCTCATCGCCGACGTAGCTCAGCTGGTAGAGCACCTCCATGGTAAGGAGGGGGTCTCGGGTTCGAGTCCCGACGTCGGCTTGCCGGGTCTCAGGGGCGATGAGCATGGCCTCAGCGGCGCGTGAGGGCGAGAGTCTCCTCGGTGCTCATATCGCCTGCGCCGGCACCGCGTATGCGGCTGATCTGCGCGGCGGCTTGGTCTGCATTCACGCGCAGTCGTGCGCCCTCTTCGTCGAGCTCGAACTCGACCTCGCTTCCCGGACCTATGCCGAGTGCTCGGCGGACCTCCAGCGGGATCGTTACCTGTCCCTTCTGCGTCACCCGCATTGGGTAACACTAGCGAGCGATACCCCCGGTTTTACGTTCGGCCGCGACGATCTGGCATCAGCGCAATCTCCCGCGGGAACTCGCGCATCAACTCGAGTAGCCGCGCCGGATCGGGCTGTTGGTGCCCGGCGCTGTGCGCGTCGGCAGCGAGTGCAAACAGCCGCTCCACGAAGGTCTCCCATTGCAACGCCGGGCACATCTCGATACGCAGATGCACGGGCTCCGCGGTGGCGTTCCACGCCTGGTGTGCCACGCCTGGATCGGCCACCACGACGTGACCCGGCCCCGCGCGCTGCTCGACGCCGCCAATGGCGAAGGAGGCCATGCCCGCGATCACCTCCCAGCGCTCCCGCATTCCAGGATGCGCATGCGCCGGAGCACGGTGGCCCGGCCGCATCCAGAAATCGTCCATCTCCAGGAGTGCCCCTCCCGTTTCCGCAGCCGTCTTGCGGAACACGATCCGCTCGCAGGTGATCGGATTGACGAGCTCGTCGCCAGCACGCGCCATGTGCTCGATCGTGCCACAGCGATGTGTCGCCGGGCTTGTCTGCGGCAGTCTCTTGACATGTGACCATATAGGGCGATTATCCCTTGACAGTAGGTAGTTCATCGGTTAGACTGCTTCTATGTCGAAGGTCAATCGCAACGAACCGAAGCGCTCCAAGGGGTCCGAATCGCAGTACTCGCTGATGGAGTTCGCGCGGGAGTTCTCCGACGACGCGGCGTGCCTTGAGCATCTGTGGCGCTCGCGGTTCTCCGAGGATGGCTCGCACGCCTACTGCCCGAGGCCGAAGTGTATGCGCGTGCGGAAGTTCCACCGTGTCGCCTCGCGGCCGTCCTGGTCGTGCGACTCCTGCGGGCATCACATCCATCCGACGGCGGGGACGATTTTCCACAAGTCGGCTACGTCGCTGCAGCTTTGGTTCTACGTGATGTACGTGATGACGAGTACTCGCTGCGGAGTGTCCGCCAAGTCGATCGAGCGCGAGATCGGCGTCGGGTACAAGACCGCGTGGCGGATGTGCAACCTGATCCGCAACCACCTAATGGAGCAAGACGACTCCTACAAGCTGACCGGCGCCGTTGAGGCTGACGAGACGGCCTACGGCGGCAAACCGAAGGTGTCGGCCACGCGCGGGATGTCGCCGTCGGAGGTCCAGAAATTCGCCAAGGCCCGCAAGACCGGGATCGTGGCGATGGTCGAGCGCGGCGGCGACGTCCGCGCCTACGTCACGCCCCGCGACGGAGCGCTAGAGACGGTAAGCCTGCACGTGGACCCCAAGGCCACCGTCTACACAGACGAGTGGGCAGGATACCGCAAGCTCCACACCACGCACCCGACGCACCACACGATCAAACACACGGACCGTGTCTACGCGAGTGGCCACGTCCATACGCAGACGATCGAGGGCTTCTTTGGGAACGTCAAGAACGGGATCGCCGGGAACTACCACGGCGTCTCCGTCAAGTGGCTGCAGTCCTACGTCAACGAGTACGTCTGGCGCTACAACCACCGCGATAGCGGACGGGCGATGTTCGCCGCACTAGTCCAGCGCGCGTCCGACGCTCGGCCTCACCAGAAGTAGGGCGGTCGGAAACAAATAGACGCCGTAAACGCCAGCTTGGGTCGCGTCGGACTGATCCAATAGATTGGCGCTTGTGAAGTCTCAGGACCCGACGCCGCACACCCTCGGTTTGGAGTCCTACCTCACCACATGCGGAATAGAGCGCGTCGAGCCGCTCGCGGGAGGTGGTGGCCACCCGAAAAGGCACAAGATGACGTTGTTTCTAGAAGGCGGGATAGCTGTCGCAGCAAAGGCGGGTGCAGATGCCGACATGTTGAAACGGGCTAAGCGCGAGGTTGCAGCCTGGGTCCTTGCGTGCGAGATGGGGCTACAAACATTGGTGCCGACGACGGTGCTCCGCAAGATGCCGGTCTCGATCGATAGCGACGACCAAGTCGACGGAAGTGCCCAGGTGCTTTGGCCGCGATTCTCAACGGCGCTCGACAAGAGCATCGATGTCCGCCACGTCAACGAACATGTCGCGATGCAGATCGCCGTCTTTGATAGCCTCGGCGCCAATTCGGACCGTAGCAACGACAACTGGGGCATCATCGAGCAACTCCCCCATGTGGTTTTGATTGATCATGGCCACGCCTTCGAAACGCCGTTTAGCAACAGCCCGTTCGTCCTGAGCCTTAAGGACGAGCTACTACCCCCGCCGCTGCTGAAAGCCGTACAGCGGTTTGCTGACGGCAAGGATCGCTCAAGGTTGCACGGCCTGCTTGGCGATACAGAACTCGATGCGGTCTTCGATCGAGCAGAACAAATCGTAGCGAACAAAAAGCTTGCCGTCTAGGGTCTATGATACGTTGCAATCTTTTAAATCGCATGATTTCGCCTACAAAGGGGTTGGCATGACTTCGCAGGTCCGTCACGTCGACATCATTAGTAATGATCCGCTCGCTGGCGAGGAACACCTGATAGCTCGCGTCTGGATGAATGGCGGTCCGGAGCTAGAGCTCTACATCTCTCCCGACTCGAAAGCGGATAAGGCCTACATGTGGTCCTATCTGTCATCGCGAGTCCGGCTCGATCCCAAAAAGGACCCCAAGGGCTTTTTGGAGGCGCTCCCGCTAGCTATCGACGCGACATATGTGGTTGCCAGTTCTGTCCACGTTGCGGATGATTGTCCGTTCGGGGACGCCCATCCGCATATCGTCGGCTAGAACGCGTCTCCGTCCGGAATGCCGTTAGGGCGCGCTTGGCTTCGGCGCGACCGTCTCGACGTTCCGCAGGAAGTCCTCACGCGTCGGTATCGGGATCTCCAGGCCTGCCTCCGTGACCTGTGTAGGCCCTTGGAGCGCGTGCGCGCGGTCCCATGCGGTGCGGGCCGCATCGCGCTCGAGATCAGCCTCGCGGCGCTCATGCGCGGCACCCTCGGACTCGCCACGCTCATCGAGGAATCGTGCTGATTCCTCGCGCAGCTCGACCCGACGTTCGTGCGCTTCGGCCACTGCCGTCAGCCGCTTCGCCTCCTTCACCGCGTCCGCCCGAGTAGGCTCCGCTTGGTGATCGTCGGACATCCTGTAAGAGGGTAGCGTGGGGCGCTGGTGCTTCTTTTGCCATGGGCAGATCGCCCCCGGGGCTCCGCCTGAGCACGTCATTGCGAAATGGGTCGGCAACGCCTACCCGAATGCCATGTTCACGACCAATGGCCCCGACGGCCGCAAGATAATCGCGAAAGTCATCGAAATCACGGTGGATACGGTCTGCCGCCCGTGCAACCACGGATGGATGAGCGACCTGGAGTCCAAGTGTGCCCCGCTGCTAAAGCCGATGCTCAAGGGCGAACAACGGGGGCTAAGCCTCAAGCAGCAGACGCTACTGGCGCAGTGGGCAACCAAGACGGCTATGACACTCGACCAGACCGTCCCGTTGGAGATGCGCGTCTTCTCGCCCGATGAAGGCAAGCAGCTCATGGACCGGGAGCTGCCTCCACCCGGAACCGGGGTGCAGCTCGCCCGCTACGACGGGACAGGAATCTTCCTCGACTTCGGCCACAACGACCTATATCGGGGGGCCGTCGAGGACCCGGCGAACCCGGGTCCGCCGGACGGGCACCGCACGGCCATCCGCATCGACCAGCTCATAGTGGAAGTCAACGTGACCAGCGACTCGAACCTCGACCTCCGATCCGGCACTACCGGCGTAGCCGTCACCGACCTTCTTCAGCCGATCTGGCCCGCCAGCGCCCCGGTCGCATGGCCCCCCCGCATCGCCATGGGGGACGCCACGTGGACCTCGTTTGTCGAGCCCGACATGCCGGATGCGGCGAAGCAGCAGGGACTCGGGCACACGGCACTGATACCCCACCCCACGCAGCAGCCACCTCCTGGCGCAGCCAAGAAATAGGACCGCCCGGCGCATCTAGCGCCCCCCGCCCGAGACGCGCCACGCCCAGCCCTGCGGCATGGCGCGATGGCGGGTCGTTAGACGACGTGCCCGACCAACTTCACCCACTTGAAGGCAGCAGGCGTGGCGAACACGTAGTTCTCGCTGGTGCGGTTGAGTAGTCCTGCGTGGACAAGCGGACGCACGAGCGCGTCCGGATCGGTCGTCTCCAGCTCCCGGCCGATGTCCGCCAACGCCCAAATCGGCGGCTGATCCGAACTGGTCACGAGATAGACGGCCTCCCGTTCTAGACCGTCGAAATCCCGCTCCTGGATAGGCTCTTGCTGCATGGGAGTCACGCTCCTGTGTCGCGGCCGGGGGGCAGTTACCGCTGCCGCCCCGGCCAATTGATTGATAGGAGCGATGACCGTACGCGTCGTCGCGGATGACAAGTCTACCTACCATTAGGGGATAATCGCCCCATATAGTCACATATACTCGAGCCGTGGACACAGTGTTCAAAGCCCTCGCGGATCCGACACGCCGCAGCCTGCTCGACGAGCTCTACGAGCGCGACGGGCAGACGCTGAGCGCGCTGGAGCAGCGCCTGCCGATGACTCGCTTCGGCGTTATGAAGCATCTGAAGGTGCTCGAGGAGGCGGGGCTGGTTGTGACGCGCAAGCGCGGCCGGGAGAAGCTCCACTTCCTGAACCCGGTTCCCATCAGGCTCGTCCACGACCGGTGGGTGAGCAAGTACGCAGAGCCCTGGGCGTCCGCGCTCAGTGACCTGAAGACACGACTAGAGGAGGACGACAGCATGGACACGCAGATCAGCGGCAAGCGGCCCTGGACGGCTGAGGCGACAGAGAAGGTGTTCGAGGTCTACATCAAAGCCACGCCCGAGCGCGTGTGGCAGGCGATCACCGACAGTGAGCTGAGGCAGAAGTACTCCTTCGGCGTTGGCATCGTCTCCGATTGGACGCCAGGCTCGCGCGTAGAAGGTGTGCACCCCAGGTCTGGCCAGGCGATCTCCGAGGGCGAGAACCTCGAGGTCGACCCGCCGCACCGCCTCGTCCAGAGCTTCCGCGCGCTGTGGAGCGATGAGATCAAGGCGGAAGGCACCTCCAGGGTCACCTGGGAGATCGAACCTGTGGGCGACTCCTGCCGTGTGACCGTCACTCACGACCAGCTTGGACCAGATGCCAACGGCGAACTGTACGGCGGCTGGCCGATGATCCTGTCCGGGCTGAAGACGCTGCTCGAGACAGGCGAGCTGCTGACGACGCCAGGGTCGCTGCGCTACTCCCAGGCGGACGAGTGGGTCGCCTGAGTGCGCGCTCGGACAGCCCGCGATGGCGCCGAACACCCCGGTAACAATGTCAATGAGGCCCAGGGGTAGCTTGCCGTTCGCGGCGGGAACTCCTCTTCACCCGTCACCGCCCAACGGCAAGGATGTCGTGCCTGAGACAGAGGTTTGGAGCCCGGCGCTGCCGGGCTCCGGGCGTTCTGGGTCCGGTGCTGCGGATGTCTGGGGTAGGCCCCCGCCCGTCGAGCGCTATGCGAGCGCCGCGTACGCCGCAGCCTGGATGTCGCCGTGCACCTGCGGTGCCTGCGACGTCTCGAACATCCGCTGCGTGAGCACGATTACCACGAGGTCGCGTAGCGGGTCCACCAGCCAGGAGGAGCCGAAGCCGCCGTCCCAACCGTAGGCGCCGCTGTCGTACACCGCCTGGCAGAAGCCCCAAGAGCGCCCGTCGAAGAACGTCGGCCCCAGCCCACCGTATACCTTCTGTGCGTCAGTGAGCTGATCGCTGGTCATCTCGCGCACCGCTTCTGTGGACAGCACGGGCGCGCCGTCCGCGAGCAGCATGCGCGCGAACGCCAGCAGGTCATCCACGGTCGAAAGCAGGCCGGCGCCACCGTCGGCGAACCTCGGCGGGTGACTCCAGGAGCCGCTCGGCCCGTCTGTCACGACCAGCCCGTCGGGCGTCGGTCTGTAGAGCGTGGCCAGGCGCTCAGTGCTCTCGGTAAAGAAGGCCGTGTCGCGCATGCCCAGCGGCTCGAAGATGCGCGTGCGCAGCACCTCCGGGAACGATTCGCCCGCGGCGCGCGCCAGCAGTACACCCAGCACCGACGCGCCTGTGTTGTACATCCAGCGCTCCCCCGGCTGCGCGAGCAGCGGAAGCGTCCCGAGGTTGGCGATCCACGTATCCGCGTCCGGCTGAACGTCAGGGCGGGGCGCCCCGAGCGTCGCCAATCCCAGCCGTTCTTCGGCCGTCATGATCGGCCACGGCGTGGGGGACATGAACATGTCCACGACCATGCCAAAGCCGAACGTGAACGTGAGCAGGTCGCGGGTCGTGATCGCGCGCTGCGCCTGCACCGTCTCATTCAGCGGTCCGTCCATACGGACGAGCACGCGCCGGTCGGCGAGCTCGGGGAGCAGCCGCTCGATCGGCTCGTCCAAGCCCAGCAGGCCCTCACCGATGAGCGCAAGGGTGGCCGCCGCGGTGATCGGCTTGGTCGTGGATGCGATGCGGAAGAGAGAGTCCCGCCCCACCGGCGCGCCGCCCACCGTGAGGCTTCCAAGCGTCTCCACGTGCGTCTCGTCGCCGCAGGCAATCAGCGCCACCAGGCCCGGAACGAGCGTGTCGCCCACATGTCGCGCGGCCGTCACGTGCAGCCGCTCGATGCCCTCGCTCGTGAAGCCCTCAGCCATCGAAGCCGATCGTACCCCGCTCAGCGCGCGCTGTCGGGCGGACCGTTCGCCCACGACGGCTCGCGGGAATGAAAGCGCAGCAGCGCCTTCCACGTGGCCGGGCCGAGCATGCCGTTCACAGGCAGATGGTGGCGCGCTTGGAAGGCGCCCACGGCGCGTGCTGTCTGCGCGCCGAAGAAGCCACCCACCGGCAGGTGCGCGCCGGCCGCGTTCAACAGCTCCTGCGCCCGTACGACCTCGTCGCTGTCCGCGCCCGCACGCAGTATCGGCGCCACGATCGCCTTGCGCACGAGCTTCGGCAGGGGCGCCGCGAGTGCCGCGAGCTCTTCCGGCGAAGCGGAGGCGAGGTCGAAGAAGCTCACACCCGGGATGCCGTAGTCGCGTGCGAATGCGCGGAAGCTCACCAGTTCGGTGGTGCTTGGTGATCCGTACAGCTGGCCCACCGGCAGGATCGCGCGACCGTAGATGGAGTTTCCGGCCAGCGTCGCCGCATAGGCGGCCTGCACGCTCACGCCGAAGTCACGCCAATAGATCTGTGGCAGCACCGCATTGAACGCCCCGGGCCCGAGGAACACCGAATAGGGGAACTTCGGGTGCTCGGCAACCTCCGCTTCGCTCGCCAGGCCGATCGGGAACGCTGCGCCGAGCTGGGCGCGGAGCGCCTTCACGTACTGCTGCGCGGCGCCGTACAGCGAGTCGTACTGTTCCTCCGCGTCCACCACCAGGCATTGCGCGCCCGCGCGCACCGCCGCCACCGCTGCTGCTGCTTCCGAGGCGGGTTCACTGCCGTAAGCGAACGTCCATGCGCACACGGTCGCGCCGGCTGCGCGCATTTCGCCCACCAGTGCCGGTGAGAACTGCAGTTCCGCCGTGGCGCCTTCGGCTGCCTTCACGTAGACCGTGCGCATGCCGCCGGCGGCCGCCTCGGCAACCACTTCGTCTCCACTCTGCGTGGGCTCGAGCTGAGTAACCCACAGCGCCTGCCCTCTAAATGCCGCCGGCGCTGAGGGCTGCGCGGCCAGTGCGCGGGGCGCGAGCACCAGCGCGAGCAGCGCCGCCGCCAGCGCCGTCGTTCGCCTCAGCTGATGTCCTTGAGCAGCTCGTCCGGCCCAGCGAGCTTCAAGCCGCGGGCAAGGATCACGATCGTCTCCAGCCGCGGCGAGCGCTTGCAGCGCTCTAGCAGGCTGATCTCCGTTCGGTGTAGGTCGCAAAGGTCTGCCAGCGCCTCCTGCGAAAGCCCCGCAGCGTCGCGGTGCTGGCGGAGATTGGCGGCGAATTGCTTACGGACAGTCTCCATTGTTTCAACTCTCGCGCGGCGCAGACGAAAGTTCCACAGACAACTGTCTGCGACAGTCAGCTATCAGTGCGGTGTCTGCGCCGCACTGTAAACACTATCGCAGTCTAATGACAAGTGTCTGCAGGACGGCCCGGTGCGCGCACTCGGCTAGGCCGAGCGTTCGGCGCTGCGCAGCCCTGTGAGCATCCAGATCGCGAACAGGAAGATCAGCGCCACCGCGCAGATGAACGCCAGCGCGGTGTGGTCGTGCACGCCTGAGATTAGCCCTCGGCCGGCGTCCAGGAACGCGGTGGCTGGGTTTATGGAGGCGACCGCGTGGATCCAGCCCTTGAGTAGCCCGAGCGGCACGTATACCGGCGCCAGGAACAGCAACAAGAACACGGGGGTTTGCATCAGGGGGCCGGCCTGGATCGAGCGGAAGCGGAAGGCCACCCCAGCCGCCCACCCGTAGCCCACCAGTGTGAGCAGCGCCGCCAGCCCGTACAGTCCAAAGATGTCAACCCCGTCGCCGGTTATGCGCATGCCGGCCGCAAGTGCGACTGCGCTGACGAGGCTGAGCGTGATCACCGCACGCGAGAGCCCCACGAGCGCATAGCCCAACGCGATCCCGCGCCGATCCTCCGCCGCCAGCATCAGCCTCCGGGCGAAGCCGCTTTCGAAGTCGAACGCCAGCGAGAAGCCGGTGAACAGGCCCGCGAACATCGCCGACTGGCACAGCACGAACACGAACTGGAAGGCCGTGTAGCCGGCGGCGAAGTGGAAGCCCGGCACTTTTCCCAGCGCCGAGAGGCCGCCCGCGAAGCTCGCCAGGAACACCAGCGGAAACACCAGCGAGGGCACGAACAGGTCCGGCCGGCGCACGTAGGTGTGCAGGCTGCGCCACGCGATCGTCAGCGCCACGCGCCAGATGCCGGCGCCTCTCGGGGCCGCACCTTGGACGCTGACTGTACTGGGGGCCTGCGTGCTCACGTGCGTTGGAGCCTCGTTCGCAATGCCCCCGTCACAGCCAGGAGCGCCACAAGCGTGAGGCCCAGCGCCACAGCGAAGCCGCGCCACAACGCTGTCCCATCCCATCCATAAATGTAGAGGGACCTGAAGCCCTCGATCAGGTAGGAGATCGGGTTCACGTTCGCGACCGTGTGAAACCAGCCCGTCTTCAAGAGGTTGCGCGGCAGGTTGCTGGAGGACAGGAAGATGAACACAAAGAACAGCGGGAACAGGCCCTGCACGGCCTCGCCCGATCCCGTCTGCAGCGCCGCCGCGCACCCGAACGCGCCGAAGCCCACCGCCGTGAGCGCGCCCAACACGAGGATCACGCCCACGCCGCCGATGCCCGCGTCCAGGTGCGCGCCGGCGACGAGCCCCATGAGGATGTACACCGCCGACTGCAGCACGCCAAGCGCAGCCACGCCCATGAGCAGCCCCGCGATCAGCGACACGCGCCTGAGCGGCGTCAGCGCGAGGCGGTTGAAGAAGCCGCTCTCGATGTCCTCCGCGAGGTTGGTGCCCGTGTTGATCAGCGAGAACATCCCTCCCTGGATGAACGCCACGGCGATCGCGAAGGAGATGTAGGAGTGCGTGGGAAAGCCTGGCAGGTGCGTGGCGGACTTCAGCCCGCTGGCGTTCACTGCCAGCAGGATCAGCGGGAAGAACACGATCGGGAAGAGCTGGAAGGGCTGGCGCAGCGTCTTCAGCATCGAGCGCCTGGCGAGCACGCCCACCTGCGTGGCGTGCTCGCTCATGCGCCGCCGGACACAGCGTCCGCGTGCTCGTCCTGCGCGCCCTCGCCGTCGTCCGCCTGCGCGCCATCGCCCGCGCCCTCCAGCGAGCGACCCGTCTTCGCGAGGAACACGTCGTCCAGCGTGGGCGTGTGCAGACGCAGGTCCGCGATCGCCAGGCCCTCCGCGTCCAGTGTGCGCACGATCTCAGCGACGTCGCTCACGCCCTCGGGCAGCCTCGCCGCGACGCCGTTGCTGGACGCCGCGGCGGGCTCGCCGAAGCGGTGCAGCACCAACTCCAGGCGCTCGCGCTCGCCTGGATCCTGCGGGATCACCTCCACGCTGGGACGTCCGATCGATGCCTTCAGCGCGGCCGGCGTGCCCTCGGCGACGATGTGCCCGCGGTCGATGATCCCCACGCGGTCGGCCAGCACGTCTGCCTCCTCCAGGTACTGGGTGGTGAGGAACACCGTCACGCCGTCATTGGCCAGGCGGCGCACCTCATCCCAAAGCGCCGCGCGGCTCTGCGGATCGAGGCCGGTCGTCGGCTCGTCGAGGAACAGCAGCCGCGGGCCGTGCACGAGCGCGAGGCCCAGGTCCAGGCGTCGCTTCATGCCGCCGGAATAGCCCCCGACCTTGCGGTCCGCCGCGTCCGTCAGCCCCACGCGCTCGAGCAGCTCCGTGCCACGCTTGTCGCCCTCGGCCTTGCCCAGGCCGTGCAGCGCGCTCTGCAGGCGCATGTGCTCACGGCCCGTGAGGAACGGGTCCAGCGCGGACTCCTGCAGCGAGGCGCCGATCGCGCGGCGCACCTCCGCACCCTGGTGCACCACGTCCAGGCCCGCCACGCGCGCGCTGCCGGCGGTGGGGGGCAGGAGCGTCGTCAGCATCAGCACGGTGGTGGACTTGCCCGCGCCGTTGGGGCCGAGGAAGCCGTAGATCTCGCCCGGCGCGACGCGCAGGTCGATGCCGTCGACGGCGCGCACGCCGCCCTTGAAGTCGCGCACGAGGCCTTCCACCTCGATGCCGTTGTCGCCCATTCCGTTGCCTGCGCTCACATAGCCCCCTTCCAGCTGCCGAACAGCGACCCTACCGCGGGCACCAGCAGAAGGCTCGCAACCGGTCGAGAGAACGGCCGGGGATTCAAGTCCCAAGCGGGATCGAGCCGACCCTTCCGTGTATGCCCATACCCCTGCTCACAGCCGCGGGCCCGCTCGAGGCTGTTCCGATCGAGTCGGACGAGCACATCGTGCGCGCGCGCAAGACCGCCGCCAGGACGCGCATCGCGGTCGGGCTGGTTGGAATCGGGCTGATCGCGCTGCACCCGCACACGGCGCCCTACCCGCTGTTGAGCGCGCTGGGCTTTGCGACGATCGTGCTGACGGCGGTCGTACACGTGACAACGGTGAGGCCGTCGTGGTTGAAAGCCGAGGAGTCGCTCGCGGGGGTTGCCGCGATCCTGATCGTGGGCATGAGCAACGAGCACGTCACGGCACTGACGCTGCTGTGGCTCGCGGCGATCGCCAGTGGTGTGATGGCGCGCGGCGGCCGCGTGCACTGGCTAGGGAGCGCGGTGGTGATGAGCGCGCTGGCGCTGCCGATCATCCGCTGGCAGCTGTTGACGGCCGAGTACGCGGCGATGTGCGTGGCTGTGCTCGGGCTGCTGCTCACCTGCGGACGGCTGACGCGTGAGCTGAACTACCTGCTGCGCCAGGCGCGTCGCCAGGCCGAGAACGCCGAGACGTTGCTGCTGGCGGGGGACATAGCAGCGCGGATGGCCGACCGTGCCGAGCCACCGGCGATCTCCGAGCCGATCGCGTTGCGTGCGACCGAGCCGAGCCTCACCGCGGCTGAGCTGGAGAGCGCGCGCGAAGCGCTGGCCGCCCTGATCCGCGGCGAGGGCCTGAAAATGGTCGTGCAGCCGATCGTGGACATCCGCACGGGTACCGCACACGCGTACGAGGCGCTGGCGCGCTTCGGGCCCGCGCGCGAGAACGGGAGCCCGCTGCACTGGTTCGCGCTGGCCGAGGAACTGGGCGAGCGCCCGGCGCTCGAGCGCGCGTGCGTGCGCCGCGGCCTCGAGTTGCTGGCCGAGCGCCCGTACGGCACGAGCGTCTCGCTGAACCTGTCCGCTCCCGTGTTGCTGGAAGCAGAGACGATGACGATGCTCAACGCCGCGGGGGACGGCCTCTCCGACAACCTCAGTGGCCTGATCATCGAGATCACCGAGGAGACGCTGGTGCACAGCGACATGGAGCTGCTCAGCGCAATCGAGCCGCTGCGCGCACGTGGCGCACGCCTTGCGGTCGACGACATGGGCGCGGGGTACTCCGGCCTGCGCCAGATCACCACGGTGCTGCCCAGCTACCTGAAGCTCGACCGCTCGCTGGTGAGCGACATCGACAGCGACCCCGACCGCGCCGCGCTGGTGGGCGCGCTGGCCGGTTACTCCAAGCAGGTGGGCAGCCTGCTGGTCGCGGAGGGCGTAGAGACGGAGGCCGAGCTCGAAGCGGTCCGCCGGCTGGGCGTCCCGCTCGTACAGGGCTACTACTTCAGCCGGCCCGCCCCGCCGTGGCCTGAGATCAGAGCGGGCAAGCTCGTCGAGGGCCCCGAGCAGGTGATCGCGGCGCGTCTCGGGGAACGGGACGTGCTCGGCGGCGCGCTGCAGCCGGTCGTCTGACGGGCGTTCCGGGACCCTCAGGAGCTGAGATATCTTGTGCGCGCCCCCATGGCGTCATAGGCCGCTCGCGCCCTGTTGTCGGCGCTCAGAAGGGTTGCGTCGTGGCGCGCGGCGGTCGCGGCGATGAGAGAGTCATGTAGCGCTCCGCCCCGGACACCCGCATCGACCGCCCGTCGCAGAGCAGCGCGTTGCTCCGTACCGGTCAACGTCAGCCACGGGTCCGCAAACGCCCGCTCCAAAGCCTCCAGCACCACGTTGGGCGCGATGCGCTTCCCCTGGGGCATTCGGCTCAGCGCGGAGGTTGTCTCGATCGCCACGTGTGCAGGCAGCCCAACCGTCTCTCCGAGCAGTGCGTCACGGGCTTCGCTGTGCGCCTCATGCCATGGTGCGAGTGCGGCGATCACCACGCTCGAGTCAGGCGCGATCACCGCCTTACGCGCTCGACCGCCTCGGCCGCGTCAGCAACGCTCATCGGCGCCATCGGCTCGCCGGTCACGATCACCGGGAACCCGTCCCTATCCTCAACCAGAGCCGGCACGTCGGTGACAGTTAGCTCCAGCCTGCCGTCCACTGCTGTCAGCTCCAGGTCGGTTGGGCCCCGCACTCCGAGCTCGTCTCGCAGGCGCTTGGGGATCACCAAGCGCCCGACACCATCAATGGCAACTTTCATACCATCAGAATACCAATGCGTACCCCAAAACGCACCCTAAGATGGCTTCCTGCCATGCGGCGGAGCCGCGAGCTCACGAGAGGCGTCTACGGTCATCTGTTCGCGTTCGGGGTTCTCATCGCGATCGTCGCCGAGGCTCCGCTTCTCATTGGAAGAGCCGGCGTGACTGGCCACGACACGCTCGTGGCCGCATTCATCGGCGGGGTGTTGCTCCACGCATTTGCGCTTGCGTTCGCGGCCCTCGCGACAGCGCTGCTGTACTTCGACCTTACGTCCCGGTATAGCGCCGTGCTCGTACAAGCTGGGCGTGACGACGGCACCACATCTGCAGGGGACTCGGCGTGGACCGGTTAGATGGCGGGGGCAGGATTCGAACCTGCGAAGGCAGAGCCAAGTGGTTTACAGCCACTCCCCTTTGACCGCTCGGGAACCCCGCCAGGGGGACCGTCAGTTTACGGAAGAGGCCCGCGGGAGCGGCTCCAGGACCGCCACCCCCGCAAACCAACGGCGCTCACGCGCTAGGACGCCTCGCGCAGCTGCTGCGCTTCCGGCAGCGTCTGCAGCTTTTTCAACGTCCGGTTCTCGATCTGGCGCACACGCTCACGGGTGATGTTGAAGGCGCGGCCGACCTCCTCCAGCGTGCGCGGGCGCCCGCCGAGGATGCCGTAGCGCATCTCGATCACCTCGCGCTCGCGACGGGGCAGGCAGGAGAGCACGCGCATCACGTTCTCACGCCGCAGCGCCTCCGAGGCGATCTCGAACGGCGACTCCGCCGAGACGTCCTCCACGAAGTCCGCCAGCGCCGAGTCGTCCTCCTCGCCCACCGGCTTCTCCAGCGAGATCGGCTGCTGGGTGATGCGCATGATGTCGCGCACCTCGCGCACCGTGCACTCGAGCTCAGCCGCGAGCTCCGCCGGCGTGGGCTCGCGTCCCAGCTGCTGGATCATGCGCCGTTCGGCGTGGATCAGCTTGTTCAGACGCTCGACCATGTGCACGGGGATACGGATCGTGCGGCCCTTGTCCGCGAGCGAACGCGTAACCGCCTGGCGGATCCACCAGGTGGCGTACGTGGAGAACTTGTAGCCGCGCCGGTAGTCGAACTTCTCCACCGCGCGGATCAGCCCCAGCGAGCCCTCCTGGATCAGGTCCAGCAGCGTCAGACCGCGCCCCACGTAGCCCTTCGCGATCGACACCACCAGTCGCAGGTTCGCCTCGACCATATGCTGCTTGGCGGAGACGTCGCCACGCTCGATGCGCTTCGCCAGCGACACCTCCTCTTCGGCGCTCAGCAGCGGTACGCGGCCAATCGAGCGCAGATACAGACGCAACGAATCGAGGCTCGGCTCGACCGTGAGGTCGAGTTCCGGACGCTTGAGCTCTTCCAGATGCGTGTGCAGTTCATGCACATGCTCGCCGCCTTCGGCTTCCCGATCCTCACCGGCGCCGGTGAGCACATGCGGTCGGTCCTCCAAAGGAGGCTCCTCGGCGTGCTCGTGCGCGCCAGCGTTCGCGCCGTGCGGCTGCAACTCCACGCCGCTCTCGCCCGCCGGGAGCACCTCGATCCCGTGCTCCTCCAGGTAACTCAGCAGGTCCTGGGTCTGCTGGGTCGACAGCTCCGCCTCCTCCAGCGCGCCTGCCAGTGCGTGCGCCGTGAGGAAACCCCTCTCCTGCGACTCCGCGATGATCCCCTGCAACTCGTCCAGCTCAACCACGGCTGTGCCCGTGGCGGTCGTTAGAACCTCAAGCTTCTCGCTCAACTCTGGCCTCCCAAGACCGTTCTGACTCCCCTCGCGGCAGGTGTCCTGCAGCGACCTCCCCAGCCCTCCGTCAAGCCTTCCTGTAGCCCCACATGAGTTGAGTGCGGATTGATACCAGAATCCGGGGTCGAGGGAGTTCGCTCGCTGTGAAGCCGCCGACTGGACTCGCTCACCGCGCTACGCTTGGCCGCGGTGCAGGCGATCGATTCGACGTCCACGCTGTCTCCGACCATAGGCGCCGGCGACGACGTGCAGGCGCGTCCGCCAGCCGTCGCGGTTGGCCTCTCGCGCGTGGGCGTGACAGGCGTGGAAAAGGTCGTGCGCATCCGCGACGAGCTGTTTCTGGCACGGTTGGATTGCTTCGTGGATCTTGCCAGCAGCCAGAAGGGCGCCCACATGTCGCGCTTCGAGGAGGTCGTCAACGAGGCGATCGGCGAGGTCGTGTTGAGCGAGTCCTCCTTCAGGGCGGAGACGCTCGCCTGTCACATCGCCGAGCTGGTGCGCGCGCGCCAGGGCTCAGAGCGCGCGGAGGTGAGCATCGCCGCGCGCTACCCCGAGCACAAGCCCGCGCCGGTATCGGGTGTGCAGACGCAGGAGATTTACACGCTGCATGGCCGCGCGGTTGCGTTCGAGCACGGCACCCGCCGCACGGTGGGAGTGTCCGCCACCGGCATGACCGCCTGTCCGTGCGCGCAGGAGCTGGTTGCAGCACGCGCGAGAGAGCGTTTGGCCGAGCAGGACTTCTCGGCGGAGCAGATAGACCTGGTGCTCGAGACGGTGCCGATCGCCACGCATAACCAGCGCGGCCTGGCGACGCTGCACATCGGCTGCGCGGAGGAGTGCCCCACGGAGATCGACGCCCGCGTGCTGCTGCAGATCGCCGAGGCGAGCATGTCCTCGGAGATCTACGAGCTGATGAAGCGATCGGACGAGGTGGAGGTCGTGGAAAAGGCCCACCGCCGCCCACGCTTCGTCGAGGACTGCGTGCGCGAGATGCTCGCGGGCGTGCTGCGGGAGCTCCCCGACCTGGACGGCTCGACGTTCGTATCGGCGCGCCAGGAGAACCTAGAGACGATCCACCAGCACAACGTCGTCGCCGAGCGTCACTGCCTGCTCTCCGAGCTGCGCACCGAAATCGAGTCCGGCACCCCCGCCGGCCACCAGACGACGCTCGAGGAGTGGCTGAACGCGGGGACCCGGGCCCAGTGACCTGAGTCGATCAGTCCGAGGCGGGCGTCCGGTCTGAGGCCGGCGTGTGGGCCTGCTGCATACGCCGGCGCAGCCCGAAGAAGTAGTCAAGGCCGGAGAGCACCGTGACGAGCACCGCCAGGTAGAGCAGCGCCATCACCCAGGTGGGGTGCCCGTGCACAGCGATCAGCGCGAGGATCGCCACGATCTGCAGGCACGTCTTCAGCTTGCCAAAGTTGCTCGCCGCCATCACCACTCCCGCCTGCGTGGCGCCCATGCGCAGCACCGTCACCGCGAGCTCGCGCGCGATGATCACCGTCGCGACCCACGCGGCGAGACGGTGCAGCGACACAAGCGAGATCAGCGCGGCGACGATCAGGAGCTTGTCCGCCAGCGGGTCCATGAGCTTGCCGAACGTCGTGATCGAGTCGCGCGCCCTGGCCAGATAGCCGTCGATGAAGTCGGTCAGCGAGGCGAGCGCGAACACGACCGCGGCGAGCACGTCGCCGCCGGGGGTGTTGCCGAGCAGTGCCACCACCAGCGCGGGCACGAGCATGATCCGCAGCACGGTCAGCAGGTTGGGGAGGTTCAGCGGGAACACTTCCGTTGCCATTATGTCTGGCATCGGTCGTCCTCGGGTAGGCGTCGAGCACGGGGAACCAACCACCGGACAGGAGTCACACGATGAAGATCCGCAATCTGGGGCCGGACGGGCCCGAGGTCTCCGCCATCGGCCTCGGCTGCATGGGCATGTCGGCCTTCTACGGCGAGACCAACGAACACGAGGCGCTGCAGACGATCCATCGCGCGCTCGAGCTCGGCTGCTACTTCCTGGACACCTCCGACATGTACGGGCCGCACACCAACGAGCAGCTCGTCGGCCGCGCGATCGACGGGCGCCGCGAAGACGTGTTCCTGGCGACGAAGTTCGGCATCAGGCTCGAGCCCGACCCCGCGGGAGGAATGCCGAAACGTTCGATCGACGGCAGCCCCGACTACGTGCGCAGCGCCTGCGAGGCCTCGCTGCAGCGCCTGGGCACCGACCACATCGATCTCTATTACCAGCACCGCGTCGACCCCAATACGCCGATCGAGGACACCGTCGGCGCGATGGCGGAGCTCGTGCAGGCGGGCAAGGTCCGCTACCTCGGGCTCTCCGAGGCGAGCGCCGAGACGATCCGCCGCGCGCACGCCGTGCACCCGATCACCGCCGTGCAGACGGAGTTCTCGCTGTGGACGCGCGACGTCGAGGAAGAGATCCTGCCCACGCTCGACGATCTGGGCATCGCGCTGGTGGCCTACTCGCCGCTCGGGCGCGGCTTCCTGTCCGGTCGCTTCAGCTCACCAGAGGAGCTCGACGAGGGCGACTTCCGCCGCTCCGGCCCGCGCTTCACCGGCGAGAACCTCGAGCACAACAGGTTCCTCGTCGAGCGGGTGCGCGAGCTGGCGAGCGAGAAGGGCGTCACACCGGGGCAACTGGCGCTCGCGTGGGTGCTGCACCGCGGCGAGCACATCGTGCCGATCCCCGGCACCAAGCGCGTGTCCTACCTGGAAGAGAACCTCGCCGCGGCAGACGTGCAGCTCAGCGAGGAGGAGGTCGAGCAGATCGCCGAGGCCGTGCCGGCGGCAGCCGGTGAGCGCTACGACGAGGCGGGGATGCGCTCGCTGAACCTCTGACGCTTACCGAGCCGCCGGCCGGCGGCTCGACCCTCTAGTGGGCGCCCCCGACCAGAAAGCTCGCCTGACCCTCAACCGGCTGACTTGGAGTGGTGGTGCTTGTGCGCGCCCGCGTGGCGGGTACCCTGCACGCGGGCTGTGACATGGCGGACGAGCTTCGGCAGCTCGGCGCTCTCGTGCGCATGCGTAATCTTGCCGGCACTGACGTCGGCGGCGAGCGCGGCCTTGCGGGCGGCCACGATCGCTCCAATCAGTCCCGCTTCGGACTTGCCGCTCGTGGAGTTGGCGACCTGAGCGAGCGTCTTGCCCGAGCGCACGTCCTGGCGCAGCTGACTCACGCTCAGACCCAGGTAGCCCGTGGCCGCATGCACGGCCGGGCTGCCATCGCCGTCGACATGCTCGTCCACCTTCGCGGTGATCTTTTCCGAGAGCCTGGCTGCCGCTGCGTGCAGCTTCTTCTTCGCCGCCGCTTCCAGAGTCTGGATGAGGCCCGGTGCCGACTTGCCGCTGGTGGTGTCAGCGATTTCCGCGAGCGACTTGCCCGACTGCAGCTCGCTGCGTACCTGTGCAGGCGTGGCGCCGAGGTAGCTGGCGGCCACCGCGAGCAGATCCGTCTTGTCGCTATGGCGGCTGTGCGAGGAGTGCCGGCGAGCATGCGTGGCAGCCGGCTGCGCGGCCATCACAGCGGCGGCGGTGGCCCCTGCCACCACTGCAATCAGCGCCACGCCGATCCAAAACCTTCGTTCGAGCCTACGTCTCATCGTTGCCTCCAAGTCACGACTAGTGCCAGCTGCTCACTTGAGTGTGCACGCGTGTCCTAAAGCCCACGCCGGCCGCGGCTAAGCGGGCGCTAAAACCGTCGCCGGCGCGGTAAGTCAGTAGCCAACAGAGTAGAAGCTGATGTGCCTGCAGCCCTCGAGCTTCCAGTGTGGCAGCGCGTGGTGACTGGTGTAGACGACCTGGTGGGGGTTTTCGCAGTGCACGATGCCGCCATCCTCGTGTGCGTGCACGACCGTCTGCGGGTTGGTGCCCGTCCACACGTAGTCCACGGTGTCGTTGGCGTAGATGAAGTTGGGCCCGTCGCCCGCGTGGATCACAGCCGTCTGGTGGGAGGGCCAGCCGAAGGGGTGGTAGTCGCCCCAGATCACATCGCCCGCGTTGCCACCATCGATCGTGTCGTCGCCGTAACCGCCCAGCAGGTAGTTGTGCACGTCCTGCTTGCCGGTGAGCGTGTTCTGACGCCCCGCGGGGCCCTTGTCCATGACCAGGTGCTGGTCGGCAGGCCAGCCGGCGTGGCTGGTCATCGCATAGGCGCCCGCGGCGAATGACAGGCATGCGAGCAGCGCGAGCGCTGCGACGGCGAGCCGCAGGCGCGGCGTGTTACGTCGCAGATGTGCGCGTGCGTGGCGGGGTTTCATGGCAGCTCCGTGGGATCGAGGGACTACCTTGCCATCGTCAACACAGCGGCCATCCCGACGGGCCGCTGCACAACTCGGACATCCGGCCACTCGGTGGCCGTCCAGCGAGTCCGATTCGCCGCCGGCGGTTCGCGCCCGCGGCTCCGGGACGGCGAGCGCTAGGGTGAGTCCCATGCCACTGATCCCGATGGTCATCGAGCGCACCGCGCGCGGGGAACGCGAGTTCGACATCTACTCGCGGCTCTTGAACGAGCGCATCATCTTTCTGGGCACGCCGATCGACGACCAGGTGGCGAACCTCGTCGTGGCGCAGCTGCTGCACCTGGAGAGCGAGGACCCGGAAAAGGACATCTCGATCTACATCAACTCGCCCGGAGGCTCCATCTACGCGGGCCTGGCGGTGTACGACACGATGAACTTCGTCAAGCCGGACATCGCGACGATGTGCGTGGGCGTGGCGATGTCCATGGGCTCGCTGCTGCTGGCGGCCGGCACCAAAGGCAAGCGCGCGGCGCTGCCCAACTCGCGGATCCTCATCCACCAGCCCTCAGCGGGCTTCGAAGGGCAATCCACCGACATCGAGATCCACGCGCGCGAGATCCTCAACATCCGTCAGCGGACCGATGAAATCTACGCGCAGCACACGGGCCTCACCCAGGAGCAGGTGCGCAAAGACATGGAGCGCGACCGCTTCTTCACCGCCGATCAGGCAGCTGAGTACGGCCTGATCGACAAAGTCCTACACAGTCACTAAGGACAGCTTTTGAGGGCGCCGGCAGGGCCGGCCCGCGCGCAGCGTGGTGGCCGAAGGCGGGCTCAGGCGACCGAGTGCTCGATCGCGCCGAGGCGCTCGATCTCGATGCGCACGACGTCGTCGCTTGAGAGGAACACCGGCGGGTCCTGACCGACGCCCACGCCAGAGGGCGTGCCGGTGAGGATCAGATCGCCGGCAGCGAGGGTGCACGTCTGGGAGACGAACTCGATCAGCTCGGGCACCGAGAAGATCAGGTTGGACGTGCTCGAGTCCTGACGCAGCTCGCCGTTGACCCACGTGCGCAGACGCAACGCATGGGGGTCGGAGATCTCATCGGCGGTGGTGATCCACGGGCCATACGGGCAGAACCCGTCCGCGCCCTTGGCGCGCGTCCATTGCGGCTCGCGCTTCTGCAGGTCGCGTGCGGTCACATCGTCGGCCACGGCATAGCCGGCCACCGAGCGGCCGGGTCCCATGACGACCGCTAGCTCACCCTCGTAGTCCAGGCGCCTGACCACCGGCGGGCAGTGCACGGGCGCGTTGGGCGGCGCCGCAGAGGAGGGCAGCTTCATAAACACGACCGGCTGCTCAGGGCGCTCGCGCCCGGTCTCATGGATGTGGTCGTCGTAGTTCAGCCCGATGCCGAAGATCGCGCGCGGCTGGGGCACGGGGGCGAGCAGGCTGACCTCCTCGAGCAACCACGAGCGCCCCTCCACGGGCGTCGCCTCTGGGTCAGACAGACGGTCGAGCACCGTCAGCTGCTCTTGCGCGTATGCGAACACGCGGTCGCTGCCGTCCTCGCTGCGCACCTCGCCCGCACGCGGCGTGGTCGAGCCGGGCGGTAGGAAGGTGGTCAGGCGCATCTGCCGGGAAGGATATTGTCGCGAGCGAGCCATGGCCGGCATGACCCCCTTCGAGCGCTCCGCTCTGCTGGCGATCGCCGTCCTCACAGCCGCGGCGGGCGTCGCCAACTACGACACCTGGTCGGCCGTGCCGCGCTTCGCTCTGGCCACGCTCGCGCTGGCGGGCCTCGCTTGGGTGGTGTCCTTCGCCACAGAGCAGTTGGGCGAACGCTTCGGGCCGGGCGTCACGGGGATGATGCAGTCGACATTGGGCAACCTGCCGGAGCTGTTCGTGGTGATCTTCGCGCTGCAGAAGGGCGAGCTGATCGTGGCGCAGACGGCGATCGTCGGCTCGATCCTCGCCAACGCGCTGCTCGTGCTCGGCCTCGTGATCGTCGTGGGCGCCCGCCGCGCGCCCGACGGGATGATGCGCTTCTCCAAGCGCCTACCCAGGGACACAGCCACGCTGCTGCAGGTGACCGTGTTCATCATCGTGCTGCTCGGCCTGTCGCTCGCCAACCACGACCCAGCCAGCCATCACGTCAAGGCGATCTCCATCGTTGGCGCCATCTGCCTGCTGGTCGTCTACATGGCCTGGGTGGTGCCCTATTTGCGCTCCGACAAAGCGCCAGGCGCCGAGGACGAGCCGGCCGGGGAGAGGTCAGCCGCGCAGACGCCCGCCTCCGGGAAACCGGCCTCCGGGGAGCCCGCGCGCGAGGGGCCGCGTGTGTCGTTCGCGCTGACGCTGGTGCTGCTGATCGCGGGGGGGACGGCGTCGGCGTTCGTGTCGGACTGGTTCATCAACGGCCTCGAGCCCGCGATCACGATCCTGCACATCTCCCAGGCGTTCGCAGGCCTCGTGATCGTCGCGATCGCCGGCAACGCCGTGGAGAACACCGCCGGGCTCGTGCTCTCGTACAAGCGCCGCTCGGACCTCGCCATCTCAGTCGTCAAAAACTCCGTCGCGCAGATCGCCGCCTTCCTGTTCCCTGTGCTCGTGCTCGTGTCCTTCGCGCTAAACACCACGCTCACGTTCGCGCTCGCGCCCGTCTACATCGGCGCGCTGGCGCTCACCGCGCTAGGCCTGTGGCAGGTGACCGGCGACGGTGAGGCAGCAGAATTCGAGGGCTGGGCGCTAGTCGCCCTCTACGTGATCCTCGCCACGCTCACGCTCTACGAGTAGCTACGCCACGCGCTGCCCACGCCGGCCCCCGGCCGGCCATAAAAATATGATCAGCCTTTGACGAGGCCGCTGATCAGCGCGCCCGCCACGCCGCCTGTCGCCGCCGCACCCGCGTTGCCGGCCACCTGCTCGCCCTCCAGCGGCGCGATGAACAGCGTTTGGATCGCCAGGCGCCCGGGGCCCGTGAAGCGGTTCCACGTGAGCTTGCCGCCGCCGCCGAAGATGCCTGTCTTCAGCCCCATCGTCACCGCCTCGAGGTTCACCGTCGGGTCCTTGTACAGCCACGCGCCCGCCTCCACGTCCAGCTGCTCCCCCTGCCCCAGCGTCACCAGGAACACATTGCCGTGGCCGTGCAGCCACACCAGCGCGTCGCCGTCCGTGGCGCGGAACTTGTCCATGAAGAAGCCCGAGCCGCCCAGCAGCATGTTCTGCACGCCCTTGATGCGTTCGAAGCTGTAGTCGAGGTTGTCCGTGGCAGCCAGGAACTGGTGCTCGCGCACGTCAAGCCCTTCGCCCTGCTTGAGGTGCATCGGAACGCACTGGCCCGGCGAGTCGCGCGAGAACGCGATCCGTCCTGAACCTGACGTGCGCGTCACGAAGAACTCCAGCCCCGCGATCTTGCGCTTGATCGCCCCCGGCAGTTTCTTCAGCTCCACGTTCAGCTGCGTCTCCTTCCACAGCAGCACGTGGTGCTCGAACATCACCTGCTGCCCCGAGATGTCGATCTGCAGCTCCGGCACCAGTTCGCCACGGATGTGGTAGTTCACGCCTGCAAACGTCTCGTCGTGGGCGCTCACAGGGATCTGCTCGGGCAGGGGCATGGCTGTGTCTCCTTCTTTTCTTTAGTGGAGGATGGCGTGCGGGCAGGGCAACTGGGCCCGGTTGGGCGGACCCGAGCTTCGCGCTTGGAGCCGTCGCCGTCAAGGGTTGCCCAAGCGCGCTAGACTGCTTGCACCTCGCGCCTGGGCGGGGTTTTTCTTCGCCCAGAGCCGCCTGTCCACAACGACGCAGGGATTTCTGATCATGGCCCGCGGAGACGTCCGAATTGCTGTCACCCTCGCCTGCGAGGAGTGCAAGCATCGCAACTACCAGACAAACAAGAGCAAGCGCAACAATCCAGACCGGATCAGCTTGCGCAAGTACTGCCGTTGGTGTCGCCAGCACACCAGCCACAGGGAGACCCGTTAGCGCGGGAGCGCTGTCGTGGCTCGTGACCGTAAACGTGCAAAGCAGCGCCGCGAACGCGGCGCGGGCGCATCTCGACGTGCCGCAACGGCCGCTCCCGGGACCGCCTCCAACGGTGCTGGCGCCGGCGCGCCCGGCCAGGCGACCGACGAGCATGCCGCCGAGGAGCTCGCGCCCGGCACGCTCGAGCGCGTCGACGTGCCCGGCGCGCTCGACCACGCCTCCGCCGACGTGGACGAGTTCGACGCTGCCATCGTGCGTGGCGCCGGCGGCGTGCCCGCCGTGCCAGACATCGGCATCGAGGAAACCGGCATCGACGTGCCCGATGACTTCGACTTCGACACAGAGGACGCGCTCCAGGAACCCGCAGGCCCCGCCGGCGGTGGCGCTGGGCTGGGTGGCGGCTCGGGCGGCAGTGGGGGATCCGGTGGTGGTGGCGGCACCGGTGGCGGTGGCAGCCTCGAGCGCCCGTCCGGCGCGCCGCTGCGCGGCGGCAACAAAGCAATCGGCTTCCTGCGCGCCAGCTGGGCGGAGCTCCAGCGTGTGCAGTGGCCCGACCGCCGTCATGTCTTCCAGGCGACCGCGGTGGTGCTTGGCTTCGTAGCCGTCGCCGGTGCCTACTTGGGCTTGGCGGACTATGTCGCCAAGGAAATCGTTGAATTCATCTTGTAAGGAACGCTGAATCTGAATGTTTCGCTGGTACGTCGTCAACACATACTCTGGCCACGAGAACAAGGTCAAACACAACCTCGAGCACCGCGTGATCTCGCTGGGGCAGCAGCGCGCTGTGCGCAGCGTGGTCGTGCCCACTGAAGCCGTGGCCGAGATGAAGGACAACCAGAAGGTCACCGTCGAGAAGCGCACCATGCCCGGCTACGTGCTCGTGAACATGGAGCTCAACGAGGACTCCTGGGGCGTGGTCAAGGGCACCCCCGGCGTTACCGGCTTCGTCGGCGCCTCCCAGGAGCCCGTGCCGCTGACCCAGGGAGAGGTGGACCGCCTGTTGCACAAGGAGGTCGCCACCGCCACCCGCACTCGCGCCCAGTTCTCCATAGGAGAGTCCGTCAAGGTCGTCTCCGGGCCGCTGTCCGACTTCTCCGGCGAGATCTCCGAGATCAACGAGGACGCCGCCCGGCTCAAGGTGCTGGTATCTATCTTCGGCAGGGAGACCCCTGTTGAGGTTCAATTCGACCAAGT
>Ga0209006_10000262_pt1 | contig 54301 bp, 42 predicted proteins | sample JacPin_JW_Ref_O2_FD_188567 | JGI IMG/M metagenome (GOLD analysis project Ga0209006, IMG submission 188567) | Forest soil microbial communities from Algoma, Ontario, Canada - Jack Pine, Ontario site 1_JW_Ref_O2 (SPAdes) (version 2) | ecosystem: Environmental > Terrestrial > Soil > Boreal...
GGAGGCGCCGGACGTTTTCATGTAGCAGCGCATCTTGATGGATTTGAGCATCGCGTAAATTTCGCGGGCGATGTGCATGACGTCGGAAAACGCAGTGTCGTCGGTGGGGTCGAGATCGAAGAATACGTAGTCGGGATTTTGCTGGCTTTGGGCGCGGCTGGACCAGGGATTGTGGTCGATGCATCCGAGATTTGTCAGATAGAGCAGGGTCGCGCGCGAGTTGCAGAGGATGTACTGCATTTCGCCGCCGCGTTCGTCGGAATCGACTGTGGCGGTCGCGATCCAATCGGGTAGATAGGACGGCGCTTCCTTTTGGAAAAAGGCTTTGCCGTCGACGCCGTCGGGATAACGCCGCAGAACCATCGGGCGATCCTGCAAAAAGGGAAGGATATAACGCGCCATCCGAAAGTAGTAGGCGAGCAGTTCGCGTTTTTTTACGCCGATCGCGGGGAAATAGATTTTGTTGAGATTGCTGAAGTGGAGGCGTTGCCCGTCAGATTCGACGTCCATCGTTTCTTTGTGGCCGGTGCGGAGTTCGTTTTCGATTTCGCCTTCGCGGCCCGATGAAATGGAAACTGTCTTCGAGGGAATTTTTGCTGTCAGTGGCGGCGCCGCCTTCGTTGCGTTCGATTCGGTGGGTGGAGTGTGTTCTATCGCTGCAGATTCTTCCGCGGGGCTTTCGTCAACGTCGGATTCGGGGGCGCTCCGCGCTTTACTCGATCGCTTTTCTTTTTGTTTTTTCCCCGTTGGATTCTCTTTTTCAGCTTTCGATTCGAGCGCGGCGGTGCTTTCGGGCTTTGCGTCCTCCATCGTGCAATCTTTTGCCGCGCGATCGGTCAGGAGGCTCAGAAAGACTGGAGCGCGTAGATGATTGTCGTTGGTCCAGTTAGCGTACTTCACGCGCGCGACGAGTTCTGGCTCGACCCAGTCGACGTTTTCGCGCAGTCCGGGAATCTTTGCGAACGGAGATGTCTTTGACTGCAGCCGGGTCAATTGGTCGAAGATTTTTTCCTGTTTGGATTCATCGAAGCCGGTGCCGACGCTGCCGATGAACTTCAGCTCCTTGCCTTCGTAGAGACCGAGCACGAGGGCGCCAAAGAATTTGCGGCTGCCGCGGCCTTCGGTGTAGCCGGCGATGACGGCGTCGAGTTCGCTGACGATTTTCAACTTCACCCAGGACGAAGTCCGCATTCCGGCGTAGGTGCTGTTTGCCAGTTTGGCGACGATGCCTTCCAGCCCCTTGCTGCGCGCGGCTTCGTACATCGCTTCGCCCTGTTCGGCGATATGTTCGGAAAAATGGACGCGTTCGTTACCGGAGAGAATCTGTTGCAGGAAATTCTTGCGTTCAACCAAGGGGGCGCGCCGCAGGTCGTAGCCGTCGGCATACATGACGTCGAAGGCGAAATAGTCGAGCGGGACCGATTGCATCAGTTGGCGCGAGGGATTCTGCACGCCGAGGCGATGTTGCAAGGTGTGAAAGTTGCTGCGGCCCTCTGTGTCGAGGGTGACGATTTCGCCGTCGATGATCGCGTTACGCGCGCGAACGCGTGCGGCCATATCCTTGAACTCGGGATATTCGGCGGTGACATCGCGCCCGGAGCGCGCCCACAGCGTGGTCTTGCCATTTTCGATTTGTGCGATGGCGCGCACGCCGTCCCACTTGATCTCGTAGATCCAGTTCGGACTGGAGAATGGTTTGTCGCCGAGTTCGGCGAGCGTGGCGCGTACGCCGCTCGGCATATTTGGCATCGGGGATTCGACCGCGCCTGGCAACTGCGAGGGATCGATGGTGACTCGTTCGCGCGTTGCGGGGCGACCGGCGGCGATATCTTCCAGAGTGCGGCCACTGACGACGGATTCGGCATGCTGCTCCACGTCCCATTTCGTGTCCACGAATGCATCGCGATGTTTGATCAGCAGCCATTCGTTTTTGTTGCCGGGCTTTTTCAGCTTCACAAGGACAAAACTGCCGCGAAGCCTTTCGCCGTTGAGCTGAAACTTGAAATCGCCCTTCGCGAGTTGCTCTTTGACGCTGAGTGTCCCTTCCGGCGCATATGTGCCTTGATCCCAGATGATCATTTCGCCGCCGCCATACTCGCCCTTGGGGATGGAGCCTTCGAACTTTCGGTATTCGAATGGGTGGTCTTCGACGTGCATCGCGAGGCGTTTGTCGCCGGGATTGAGAGACGGACCTTTTGGAACGGCCCAGGATTTCAGAACGCCATCGACTTCGAGTCGCAAGTCGTAGTGAAGGTGGGTGGCCGCATGCTTTTGCACTACGAAAGCGCGATCGCCGCCGTGGTGGCGTTCATCGCCGGCGGGTTCCGCGGTTTTTTTGAAGTCGCGCTTCTTTTTATATTCGTTCAGCACGAGTGATATTCGTTGAGCAAGATGTTGGTTTTGATTCGCGAGACGCAAAAAACGAATGCGCCATGATACAGCTCGCAGCGCGTGGCCTCGTATGAAAAGCAAAACCGCCGGCAGGTTACCCCACCGGCGGTTTCGATGACTGTTCCCAACTACAGGACGATGCAGAGCGAGTTCGTCAGCGCTTAGCGCTGATGCGGATGCTCGTTGTGCTCCTGCGCAGGGCGATCGGTGCGCGCGTTGTGCTTATCGCGGTCGATGTCGCGGCTGACTTGATTCTGCTGATGGTTCACTTGAGCGCGTTCCTGGCCGGTCAGGTGTCCACCGTTGGCGGCGCGATCCTGGTGAACTTCCTGGTGGATCGCTGCTTCCTTGCCCTCGAGGTGGCTGGTTTCACCCGGCGTCAACTGGCCCGAACGAACGCCTTGTCCGATGCGAGCCTGTTGGTTGCCTTCACGCTGGTTGACGCGGCTGTATGCTGCGTTTGCGGGACGGCCGTGGTTTTCCGATGCGAAGTTGGCGTGATTCAGGCCGGCGCTGTGCTCATGCGAGAACTGAGCAGAGGTTGGTTGCACGTGGGCCTCGTTGCCGGCACGCAGTTCCTCAGCATTCGCATGGACCGCGAGCCCGCCCGGACCACCGTTGAAGCTGGTGTGAACGTTGTTGTTCACGATGACGGTGCGGTTGACGTACACGTTGCGCACGACAGTTTCGTTCACGTGGACGACCGCAGTGTTGTAGGCGAAGCGGCCGCCTCGCCACTCGCCGCCGACGAAGCCGACGCCGCCGTAGCCGAAGCCGTAGTTAACGCCGCCGTAAAAGCCGACGTGAGGTCCCCAATAGCCGGCGTGCCAGGCATAGATGCCGCCGCCCCAACCCCAGTAGCCGGGAGTCCAGAGCAGGCCAACACGCGGAGGTGCGATCCAAACGCCAGGCACCCAGTAGTAGCCTGCCGCGCCGTAGGACCAATAGCCGGGCGTCCACAGATAGCCTTCGACGGGGCAAGGCGGTTGTACATAAACGGGAATAGCCGGAGGCGCGACGCGGATGGAAATGCCAACCGCGATCTGAGCCTTGGCTGGCGCAGGAGCGAGGGAAACCAAGCCCATGGAGCCAGCAAGTAACAAGGTACGAAGAGAGAAAAGAGTGCGCATAAAAGGGTCCTCCCCAAAGGGTCCCTTGCGCCCGGCAATCTCCGTTTTGAGGGCGTCAACGAACCGAATTTTCGTGTTCGCCGGTTGGTGATTCGAGTTCCCCGGCCTTGGCGTGTTGAACCCAAGTCTGCGCCTGATTGTTGCGGCGGGAGGGTCAGAACGGATGGGGAAGTGCCCTATACAATACTGGATAAACCGCTGTATTTAAATGAATTAGAAGAATTGTTGCGAGAAATTTGGGACAGGTTGGGACAGGTACCAGAACTAATTCGGGAAATCGGTGTCGGATGACTACTCATTGAGCGGCAAAATGTAAATGCGATAGTCCTCGCCGGTGCCGAACCAGTTCTTGTAAGTCTTTCCCATTTTGGCGCCGAATTTCTTGTTGAGCTCCTGGCTGGGGCCGGGGCGAGCGTGACCGTAGATGCGCTTGAAATCGCACGATACGCGACCGATGAAGGCGGCTTTGAGAATCGCGCCGTAGCCTTTGCCCTGGTATTTGCCGAGGATGGTGTTTGAGTAGCAGTAGACGGCTTCGGGATCGCAGGGAAAGCCGATCAGGTCGTCTTTGCCGTTCCAGGGTACGCCGTACGTTTCGCCGACGAGCCGGCTGCCTTCGAACATCCAGATGGAGATGGCGGAGCGTGTCTGCAGCAGGTCGCGTTTGTCTGCCAGTGTCAGGCGCAAATTGGGGTGGTATTCCTTTTCGAACGCCATGGTGCGCTCGATTGGGTAGTGAAATTGGAAGGTAATGGCCATGCGCGCGAGTCCTCGCCGAACGATAGAAGTGCCGCGATTATCCAAGCTCGGTGGATTGCGAGCAAGAGCGGTTCGCTCTGCTGTTGCGTAGCCACGATCCGACGATTCGAAATCGGCGGGTGACCACCTCGCTTGGTTGTCGAGGCCCTTCGAGGCAACGTAGAATGGGCAGATTGAGTGGAGCATTCCGAGCAGTCCAGGAGAGGTTTATGGCGACGGCCGAAACGACGATTAAGCGACCTGAGTTTACAAACGAGGCTTTCGTGGATTTTTCGCGGCCGGAGAACAAGGCTGCGATGGAGGCGGCGCTCGCCAAGGTGAAGGCGGAGTTTGGCCGGGAATATCCGATGTATATCGGCGGGGAGAAGGTTTATACGACGGCGAAGTTGTCGTCGACGAATCCGTCGCATCCGTCGGAGGTGATCGGAGTTTTTCAGGCGGGGACAAAGGACAACGCGGACGCAGCCGTTGCGGCGGCTTGGAAGGCGTTCGAGTCGTGGAAGAAGGTACCGGTCGAAGAGCGGGTGGAGTGCTTGTTCCGCGCTGCGAAGATCATTCGCGATCGCAAATTCGAAGTTTCGGCGTGGATTTGCTACGAGGTTGGGAAGTCATGGGCGGAAGCTGACGGCGATACTGCGGAGACGATCGATTTTCTCGAATTTTATGCGCGCGAGATGTTGCGACTCGCGGGGCCGCAGGCTGTTACGCCGATGAAGGGCGAGAAGAATTTCATGGTGTACATTCCGCTGGGCGTAGGCGCTGCGATTCCGCCGTGGAATTTTCCGGCAGCGATTGCGACGGGGATGACGGTCGCGGCGCTGGTCACGGGCAATACCGTTGTGCTGAAGCCATCGGAAGAGGCGACCGTCGTGGCTTCAAAGATGGTTGAGATTTTGTATGAAGCGGGGATTCCAAAGGGTGCGTTGAATCTGGTGACGGGCGCAGGCGAGATCGTCGGCGATGCGCTGGTGAAAAATCCCAAGACGCGATTCATCACGTTCACGGGATCGAAGGAAGTCGGGCTCATCATCAGCGAGGCGGCGGGAAAGAAAGCGCCAGGACAGATCTGGATCAAGCGGACGGTATTGGAGATGGGCGGGAAGGACGCGACGATCGTCGATGAAGAGGCCGATGTCGATTCCGCAGTCGAAGGAGTCGCGCAGGCGGCGTTCGGGTATCAGGGGCAGAAGTGTTCTGCTTGTTCGCGCGCCATTGTGTCGGAAAAGGTTTACGACTCGTTTGTGCAGAAGATGGTGGAGCGGGCGAAGAAGGTTACGGTCGGGCCGAGCGAAGATCCGAAGAACTACATGGGGCCGGTTGCTAGCGCAACTGCGCTTGAAACGGTGCTTGGCTATATAGATGTAGGCAAGAAAGAGGGACGCGTGTTGGTGGGTGGCGATCGCGCGCCGGGAGACGGATATTTCGTGCAGGCGACTGTGATCGTGGATGTCGATCCGAGAGCGCGCATTGCGCAGGAAGAAATTTTTGGGCCGGTGCTCGCGGTAATTAAGGCACGCGATTTCGATCATGCGCTCGAAATTGCTAACGGTACGGAGTTTGGTTTGACCGGTGGGGTGTATTCAAAAAATTCCGAGAAGCTGGAAAAGGCGCGCGAAGCGTTTCACGTCGGCAATCTTTATTTGAATCGGAAGTGCACCGGAGCGATGGTTGGCGCGCACCCGTTTGGCGGATTCAACATGTCGGGGACGGATTCGAAGACCGGTGGCCCCGATTATTTACTGTTGTTCCTGCAGGGCAAGAGCATCGCCGAAAAGATTCAGTAAAAATCGAATCCACAATCGAACGTAGAAATCCCGTCGGCAGTTTTGCCGGTTAGGATTGTTTACGCCTCGACAGCCTTGCTCGAGGCGACGAATTTTATCGTGCGATAGATGGGATAGCTCAGGACGAGCATTAGCAGTGCCAGCGGCGCGTTGTGACGGTCAGTCGCAATCGATCCGATCAGAAACAAGATTGAACCTGCCAGCGCGATACCCGTCGTGTAGGGATATCCCCAGGCGCGATACGGGCGGGGCATCGCCGGTTCTTTTCGGCGCAGCAGGAACAGCGATGCGTACGAAAGCGTATAGTTCGCGACGAAGAAAAACGACAGCATGGCGATGACGCGTTCGAAAGAGAACAGGACAAATACGATCGCTACCAAAGTGCTGAGGAAGAGCGCGAATGCAGGCGTGCCTCCGGCATTGACCCTCGCCGCCCGTCGGAAAAAGAGACCGTCGCAGCTCATCGCGTAGAGAGTCCGCGAACAGAAAAGCTGGTTGGCGTTCATACAGGACAGGAGCGAAATCAGCATGATCGAGCGAATGACCGTGTCGCCGTAAGGGCCGAAGATGCGGTCAGCCGCGGTGCCGAGAGAAAACGTATTGCCGGCGACTTGATTGAGCGGAAGCACGTACAAGACGGCGGCGTTGATCAGGAGATATATCCCCATGATCGAAAATACGCTGCCGAAAATTGCGCGAGGTACATCGCGTCCGGGATTTCGCACTTCTTCGCCGAAGTAGACAACGCCGTCCCATCCGTCCACGGTGTAAAGCACAGCTTGCAGTGCCAGCATGATGGCGATGGCGAGCGGCCATCCCGATTGCAGGACGGTTATTGATGTCGACGCCTCAGCAGTTCCACCAGCGGCAATAGCCGGAGCTGCGTTGCGTGCGTGACCTCCGAACACGAAGCATGCGACGACCACGACAAGGAATGCGATAGTTTTCAGCGCAGCGGTGACGAGCTGCGTGCTGCGGCCCCATTTGATGCCCCGCCACTGTAATAGAAAAAATGCGACAATCACGCTGACGGCGACGGACTGAACGTGACCCGCGAGCGGTGTGAACAATGCACTGCTATATTCCGCGATTACGATGGCGACGGCGGCGGCGGTGCCGCAGGTGGAGAGCCAGTCGCTCCATCCGACGATAAAGCCGGCGTAGTCGCCAATGGCACGCCGCGAGAAATTGTATTGACCCCCGCTGCGCGGAATCGACGCGCCAAGTTCCGCCATCGACGACGCGCCGACGAGCGCGTAGAGTCCGCCGACGATCCAAACTCCGAAGAAGAGATAAATGTTGGGAAGCCATTGCGCGATGTCGCCTGGCGAACGCACGATGCCTGCGGCAATCGTGTTGCCAACGGCAGCGGCGATTCCAAACCACATGCCAAGAACCTTGAGCAGTCCGCCAGTGGATCGCGTTGCGGCAGAACCTGTCTGAAGCGATGCAGTGGTCGTTGTGCCGTCGGATATGTTAGACAATGGATTCTCAGGGCATCGATGCGAGTGCGTCCCATGCAGAAGGGGCGGCCGGGCTCGCAGCGAAGGCGCCATGATAATGGCGGACACGGAAATTGCAAAGGAAAGCTGCGATTCGTTGTCCCTGCCGGCGGTTGGGATGAGAATTCAAATTTGACGACGGAAACCATCAAAACATCTGCGACGATGCAGGCGTCGCCCGACGCGAAGGACATGCCGATTGAAGTGTCCGTCGTGATTCCGTGCCTCAACGAAGCGAATTCGATCGGGATTTGCGTCGGCAAGGCGCTTGAAGCATTCAAGTGCGCCGGGCTGCGCGGCGAGGTCGTCGTTGCGGACAACGGTTCGACGGACGGCTCGACCGACATCGCCGAAAAACTTGGCGCGCGTGTCGTCAGTGTTCCGGCGCGCGGCTACGGCTCCGCTCTGCGGGCCGGAATCGCTGCCGCTCGCGGGCAGTTCATCATCATGGGCGATGCGGACGACAGCTATGACTTCGGTGAGGTGCCGCGTTTCGTCGAAATGTGGCGGCAAGGTTATGACGTTGTGATGGGCAATCGCTTTCGCGGAGAGATCAAGCGTGGGGCGATGCCTTGGCACCATAAATACATAGGCAATCCGGGATTGTCGCGGTTGCTCAATCTTTTTTTTCACGCTGGCATTGGGGACAGCCACTGCGGGATGCGGGGATTCACGCGTGCTGTCTACGATCAGATGGATTTACGCAGCACGGGGATGGAGTTCGCATCGGAGTTTGTGATTAAGGCGGCGCAGTTGCGGGCCAAGATCACTGAAATTCCGATTACGCTTTGGCCCGACAAACGCGGTCGTCCGCCACATCTGCGCAGTTTTCGCGATGGCTGGCGGCATTTGCGCTTCATGCTTTTGTATGCGCCGAACTGGCTTTTCTTGCTTCCCGGAGCAGCGCTCGTACTCGTTGGACTCGCGCTCGTATTTTGGCTGTTACCCGGTCCGCGGGTGGTCACGCCGCGCGTCACGCTCGACATTCACACGATGATCTTCGGTGTCATGTTTACGTTGCTTGGCGCGCAAATTCTCTCGATTGGCGCGTTCGCCAAAGTTTTCAGTTACGCCGAGCGGTTCGATCGCAAAAATATTTCGCTGCGCCGCGCGCTCACGCATGTGCGATTCGAAACGGGGTTATTACTCGGCGGCGGACTCTTTCTGATCGGCTTTCTCGGATGCGCGTGGGTCGTTTGGGACTGGGTTTCCAGCGGCTTCGGTCCGCTGCACCAGGTACGGGCGGTACTGTTCTGGTCGATGTGGCTTTTCCTCGGAATTCAGGTGACTTTTGCTTCGTTTTTCCTCAGCATGCTTGGCATCAGCCGCGGCACGTACATCGGCGACTACGATCTAAAATAGATGGCGTACACAGGCCTCGACCATTTCATCGCCAGGATGAGGTTCCGCGCCGCGTATCCCTTTATACGCAGTGGATCGCGCGTGTGCGATCTCGGGTGTGGCCTCGACGCTGCATTCCTCAACTACGCAGGCGACAAAATTTCACATGGTGTTGGTATCGACGATCAGGTCGAGGACGGAGTGCGCGGTCGATGGTGGCGCATTCGAGGGAACATCACGGCGCCGCTGCCGCTCGAGCCATCGCAATTTGATCATGTCGTGATGCTCGCCGTGCTCGAGCATTTACCGGAGCCGGAACCCGTTCTGCGCGAGGCATTTCGCATTCTGGCGCCGGGCGGAAGCTTGATTCTCACGTGGCCGGCGTCCGCAGTCGATATGATTCTGGCGGTATTGCGCGGTGCTGGTCTGATCAGCGCCGAGATGGAAAGCGATCAGCATCAGAAGCGAATCCCGGTCGATGCTTTACAAGCGATGCTGCAACGCATCGGCTTCCAGAAATTCATTCATCGGCGCTTCGAATTCGGATTGAACAATCTGATGGTCGCATCGCGCGATTAAATTCCGTATTGCTATCGGTCACAAGTTACTGATCAACGTTCACACTCGCCGGAGGCGTGTACGGCTCGAGATAGGTGTTGTCGGTGTCAGGTGTGACGAGCCAGATTTTGCGATCCTTGAAATAGTCGAGCAACTTCGCGTTTTGTTCCGAGTCGAGTTCGCGTGCCCACAGTACTTTCGCTCCGTCGATTTCGGCGCCATTGAATACCCAATCGTCGTGAATGTTGTGATCGTCGGTGTAGCGCACAATGATCAGGTGTTTGCCGGGAGTGTGCTCGAGAGTGTTCTGGATGGCGGCGCGACTCGGGTCGCCTTCGCACGGCCAGAACAATGGATCGCAGATGCCGCGCGCAACGAGAACGCTCGTGTCGATGACCAGACAGAGTACCAGTGCGCGAGACAATGAAACGCCCACTCGGCGAACCCTCCACCGCATCGTTCGCAAATGCCGTACTGCCTGCACAATCAACAAAAAGAGCACGCACGTGATCGGTGCGGCGTAGTGGGCGGCAGACCACACGACAATGAAAACGCCGACTGAGACTATCGCCAGTAGGACGAGCGGAAATCGCATCTTGCGATCGCGGAGCGCGTAGGGAACCCCGGGCAGCAGAAGCAAGAGTCCGACCCAAAAGTAGCTCAGACTTCCGCGAAAAACTTTCTCCCAAGTCACGCGCGCGGCATCCCAAAAACCGCGATGATAATTTTCGCGCTCCCAGTCGTTGTAAAAATCATTGAACTGTTGATTGCGGTAGTGCAGCTCGGGTAGAGGTTTCTGCCACAAAAATGGCTGCGCTGAGTGGTACGTTCGCGTGTTCAAGACGTGGGGCATCAACAAGGGATTCCCGGTGAGCCGAAAATTGTAGTAGCCCATCCATGCGGCCATCAGGGTGATCGCGACTGCCAGTGGCGCCGCGACCCGGCTGAATCGCGTGCCAAACGTTCCGCGCGCTCTTGTCTTCCCGAAGAGCCACCAAAAAAACCAAAGCGCGATTGGCGTGCAGAACAAAAATCCCTCGTATGGGCGGCTGTTCGCCAAAATCGCGATGCCAAACGCGAGCCACAACGCATCGGGCAAGCGAGCGCGTCGCGCGATGCGGGCCATCGCTCCGAGTACAAGCGCACCGCCAATTGCCGCAACGGCACCGCCCCAGTAGCTGTTCACCCAGTAGCTCGCGACGCCTAATTTCAGCGCCACCATCGCGCCGCCCAGCAACGCCCATCGCGCAGGCAACCACGCCTGCAACATCCAGGTGATCGCGGCGCACATGACCGCGACGCTCAGCACCACGCCAAACCACGGATTGCCGAGCACCTCGCCGATCGCGAGCGCCAAGCCTTGTCCCGGTGGATACATCGACGCATACGCCGGATGCCAATTCACATGAAACGTCTCGAAGTTGATCCACATCGGATGCGTCGGATTTGCGAGCCGCCCGTGCGCGAACGTGTCGCCCATCAGCAAGTAACTGAATTCATCGTGGATTCCGGGCACCGGAATGTGCAGGAAGGGAAGTGCCAGGAGGCGCGCCACAACTACAAAAAGAAAAATCGCTGCGACGGCTCGTCCGCGAGCTTCAGCAAATCGCGACAATGCCGATTCACACGCCGCGAACCATCGCCCAAACAGACTCGGAAACACAACGGCGACAATTCCCAGGATCACCGTAACGATCAGGGAAATTTCGAGCACGCGCAGAGTGCGCAGCACAAAAGCGTCGTCGAGTCCGAGCATGAACCCGAAATTGTAGGATGGATTGTCGCGCGCGTGCGCGATTTCTAGGTCAGGACTTCAAAGCGACAGGCGCCAGCCGAACGGAGGTCCTGCAGTTCTCACGGTTCAACTTCAAGTTCCGTCAAGCGTTCCTGCTTCACTCTTGGCTTCGCGGCCACATTCGGATTTTCGAGGTAATCCGCCAGCTCCAGCCGCATGTTTCCAGGATTGGTCGCGAACTGCAGGCCGGTCTCGAAGTCCACCACGCCGGTTCGAATCATCTTCTCGATGATGCCGTCGAAGTGCTGCATACCTTCGGTATCGCCGTCGCGCATCGCGTCGAGCAGGGTCTTGCCCTCACCCTCGCCCTTTTCTACGTAATCGCGTGTTCGCATCGTCGCTTTCAAAATCTCGACGGCGGCGACGCGCCCCTTCCCGTCTTTTTTCGGGAGGAGTCGCTGAGAAACGATGAACCGAAACGCCTTCGCGAGCCGCGTGCGAACCGATTGCTGGTCCGCCAACGGAAAGACGCCGATGATGCGTTCGACGGTCTTCGACGCGTCGATGGTGTGCAGCGTGGACATTACCAGGTGGCCGGTCTCGGCTGCTTCCAAAGCAATCTCGATCGTTTCGCGGTCGCGCATTTCGCCGACCAGGATCACCTTGGGCGCCTGTCGCAACGCGGCGCGTAAAGCGAGCCCGAACGTCGGCGTGTCGCTGTGCAATTCGCGCTGATGAATCGTCGCGCGCTTGTGTTTGTGCAGAAATTCGATGGGATCTTCGATCGTCAGAATATGAAACGCCTTCTCGGAATTCATTTTGTCGAGGATCGCGGCGAGCGTTGAAGACTTGCCCGAACCGGTCGGTCCGGTAACCAGCACAATCCCGTTCCGCAAGTCGACGATCTCTTGCAGCACCGGCGGCAAATTCAGTTTTTCAAATCCCGGGATGTCCATTGGGATGACGCGCATCACGATGGCGTACGTACCGCGCTGGCGGAACACGTTCACGCGGAATCGCGCGACGCCGGGAAGACCATACGAAAGGTCCGCCGACCCGTCCTGCTCCAATTTTCGAATCGGATGGTCGTTCTTACCGATGAGGTCGTAGGCGATCAGCTTCGTGTCTTCGGCGGTGAGCATTTCCAGGCCTTTGAATTTCAGCTCGACCAATTCGCCGCTTACTTCGATCTGTGGCGCGCGGCCCGGAGAAAAAATCAAATCGCTGACGTGGCTGCCCGACTTGACCATCGCGGTGATGAGTTGCGCAGTCTGAATACTTCGCTGAGTCGCGGGCGCTTGCGGTGTGGTACCCATGAATTTTTGCTATCTCCGTCGAAATCGGCTCGTGCGGTGAGACGCCTGAAGAGGGCCAAGAGCCCGCCTGGACCTCTGTAGTGTGCTTGGGACTAGTACCTGGTCGCCAGCAGAGACCTGACCGGCTGGCGCGAGTTGATTACGTAGCTTTGTAGCGGCAGAGAAGAAAAACGTGACAAACGAAGAGTCCGATAAAATTTGCCGCGTGTCGTTGTCCTTACGTCCGCAGTAACAATGTCATCGGATTACCGGGGTGAATCGGCCCTAAGGCCGTCTTTGAAAGGTCATCCACAATCCAGGTTGCGCCGGCGGTCGTAAGCAATTCGTCGACCTCGGTCGTACGCAGGGCCAACACGCGAGACCCGGCGGCCCGCCCCGCGCGAATCCCGGCGGGTGCATCCTCAACAACTACACAGTCGACAGGCGCCAGCCCGAGCAGGTCTGCACCCTTGAGATAAGGGTCCGGATCGGGCTTGAATCGCTGAACGTCGTCCGAAGTCACGATTTGCTTCGGCCGTGGCAATCCCGCGACGCGAATCCGGACCTCGGCGAGCGGGCGTGTGCAAGACGTCACGATCGTCCATTGCTGCGGCGGGAGCGCGTGCAGCAGATCGAGTACGCCCGGCAATGGCACGACGCCGTCGGTATCGGCGATCTCCCACTCTTCCATTTTTCGATTTTCTTCGTCGTAGTCGCCGTTCGGCATCAACTCTTTCAGCGTCACGATGCTCGGGCGGCCGTGCGCCTTCCGGACGACCTCATCCGCGTTGAATCCGAACTGAACGGCCCACCGTGACCAGCATCGCGCCACGGCAGGCGTCGAATCGACCAGAACTCCATCCAGATCAAACAGAATTCCGCGGGTTTGCACTTCCACTGGGCTGGACAATGACCTAAGTTCCTCCGCAATCGGACATAAAGTATCGCATGCCTCGGGCGATATTCCTGCGGAACGGAGTTACATTTTGCGGGCAAAAAAAACACTCGCCCTGACCTCGGGGCGAGTGTCGAAAACGGATCGCGTTGAGGGCTTAGACGCCCGGGATCGCAGTCGCTAAGCGCGGGACGGAATTTCCGTGTCGCCGTATAACTCGTCTGGATATTTATCGACTTTGTCGTTCGGCGGCAAATCTCGCGTCGCCGGATTTTTCACGCGACCCGATTCATTCGTCGCTTCGCTGCGTTGCCGGGTCGGATTCTGTTTCGTTCGTCGCACTCGTGCTCGTTTTGTGTTCATTTGGGCCTCTCTCTTCCGGGACTTATTGCCGAAGCTTGATGTGCGGTGCAGCGCCTCATTCCTCAACGAAGTAGAACGGACAGATGCCTTCGGAATCGGATCTGATTACGACGATTTCTTGCGTGGCACCTTGGCGCCCTTTTTGCGCGTTTCTGACAATCCGATGGCGATGGCCTGCTTTCGACTCTTCACCGTTCCACCCTTGCCGCCTTTGCCGGATTTGAGGGTTCCTTTTTTCTCGCGCCGCACTGCGCTCTCCACGCTTTTGCTCGCAGCCTTGCCATAACGTGCCATCACGCCCTCCTCCACCACTCCGCCGTTATAGGCGCAGCAGACGCGTTCCGCCATACAGTCGCCGGAGTAGAACCGCAGCGCAAAATGTGTAGAAGCTCACGCGCCGATATCGCGTTCCGCGGATTACTTCTCAGTTTCGCCTCAAATTCATCGTCCCATCGCGAGGTAGCACCAACGCGTGCTGTGCATTGACTCGCCTGCCTTCGCGCACATACCATCTGCCCATGCCGACCGACCCAGCAGGTTTGATTGGCCAGACCTTTTCACACTACAAAATCCTTTCCCAGCTCGGTGTTGGCGGGATGGGAGTCGTCTACGAGGCCGAAGACCTCACACTCGGCCGGCGCGTAGCGCTGAAATTCCTGCCCGAGACTTCCAACGACGCGTCCAACGCATACGAGCGCTTTCAGCGCGAAGCCCGCGCAGCTTCAGCACTCAATCATCCGAACATTTGCGTGATCCACGAAATCGGCGAGCAGGACGGCCGCCATTTCATCGTGATGGAATTGCTGGAAGGTCAGACGCTGAGAGACCGCATCGGTAGCGCGCCGATGCCGTTCGATCAAGTCTTGAATCTATCGATCGAAATCGCCGACGCTCTCGACGCCGCTCACTCTCAAGGAATCATCCATCGCGACATCAAGCCCGCGAACCTTTTCGTCACAAAGCGCGGCCACGCAAAGATCCTCGATTTCGGACTCGCGAAGCTCGTCGGTGCTGGCGCTCGTTCGGGCAGGGAACTCGCCGGCGCGGGACACGCGACGCTGACGTCCGATGACATGTTCACCAACCCGGGGAGCACCGTCGGCACAGTCGCCTATATGTCTCCCGAGCAAGTGCGCGGCGACGACCTCGATGGCCGTAGCGATTTGTTTTCGTTTGGCACCGTGATGTACGAGATGCTGACCGGCGCGCTGCCATTCCGCGGTGGGACTTCCGGTGTGATCTCCGAAGCGATCTTAAATCGCGCGCCCGCGCCGTTCGGGCACGTAAGCGGATCCGTCCCGCCGAAATTCGAAGAGATCATCCTCAAAGCTTTGGAGAAGGATCGCGACCTCCGTTATCAGGTTGCCGCGGAGTTGCGCGCCGACCTGAAACGCCTGCGTCGCCAGGCCGATTCCGGCCGCGCTCTCACAGATTCCGACTCATCGGGTTCCGTCGTGGCAAGTTCCGCTTCGCGCTCCGCCGCGAGCGCCGCCACCGTCCCGGCGCCATCGGCGACTGTGCCCACAGCTTCAAGTTCAACCGTTTTGCAGGTCGCCGGTGAGCACAAAGTTGGAGTCAGCCTCGTTTCCGTCGTGCTCGTTGTGCTGATTCTGGCTGCGCTCTACGGCGCCTACAAATTTTTCGCGCCCAAGGAATCGGCTGCGTTCGAAAATTTCTCCATCGCGCCCATGACGACGACCGGAAAAGCGGCCCTCGCATCGATTTCGCCGGATGGGAAATACATCCTCAACGTGCAATCCGATGCGGGCCAGCAAAGCCTGTGGCTGCGCAACGTCGCGAACAACAGCGACACGCAAGTGATTCCGCCCTCCGACGACATTTATCATGCGCTGCACTTTTCGCCGGACGGCAACTACATCTTCTTCGTCCGCGCCGAAAGGGAAGAGCACAACGTCAGCGGTTTGTATCGCGCGCCGGTACTCGGTGGAACCCCACAGCGCATTTTAAAGGACCTCAACTCGAACATCAGTTTCAATCCCGCGGGCGATCGCTTTTCTTTTCTTCGAACGGATTTGCGCAAGGGCGAAGGACACGTAATGACCGCGGCCGCTGACGGCACCGATGAGAAGGCAGTGGACCAGGCGTCCATCGGCCCGAACGGGTGGGACACTAGTTGGTCGCCCGACGGTAAAACCATCGCGGTCAGCATCCAGGATTCGGGATCGACCGTTGAGGCACTGGGTCAGATTTTTACCTTCGACGCGGCCAGCGGCAAGCGCTCCACCCTCGCCGGAATCCCGCAACTTCCCTGGAGCCTCGCGTGGCTCCCGGATGGGCGTGGCCTAGCACTGTTGGGAACTGGTCCCGACAGCAACTTCAATCGCTATCAGCTCAGCTACCTTTCCTCGTCCGGGGGCAAGCTGCGGCAAATCACAAACGATACGAACAATTACCGTTCGCTCTCGCTGTCTGCCGACGGGAAAGTCGCGGCGGTGGTGCAAACGCGCTCCACGGGAACGCTGAGCATCGCGCCCTACACCGAAAAGGAGTTGGGCACACCCAGCGTCGTTAGCGATCGTCCCATTGCGTGGGACTTCAACTGGACACCCGACGGCAACCTGCTCATCACCCTCGAAAACAAAATTTACCGAATGAACGCCGACGGTTCGAATCGAGTGCCGTTGCTCAACGACAATTTCGCGTCGGTCAGTCCGGTTTCGTGCGCCGACGGCAAATACATCTTCTTTGGTTCGGCGCTGCGTGATGGAAAGCCCAAAATGAATATCTGGCGCATGGACGCGCAGGGCGGCAACATCAAGCAGATCACGACGGGAGATCTTGAGACTCCGGCGATGTGCTCGCCCGATGGCAAATGGCTGATGTACGAAGCCACCGTGAATAACAAAAATATTGCCGAGCGTGTTTCGGTCGACGGCGGCACGCCCACGCCGATCTCCGACGATGCGCTGGCCTGCGGCTGCATCAACTATTCGCCCGACGGCAAATACATCGCCTATCAGGCCGAAGCTCGCGGCGGCGAAAAAGTTGTGATTCAAATTCTGGACGCGGAGTCGTTCAAGACGATCCGCACGCTGGAACGCCACGCAGGCGCGCGCGGAGAAATCCGCTATTCGAGGGACGGCAAATACATCGGCTATCCCTTCCGGGAAAAGGGTTTGTACGCGCTATACGCTTCGCCAGTCGATGGTTCCCCCGGCCACGTGGTCACGCCGTTCGGCCCCGACCCGATCATCGACTTCCACTGGTCACCAAAGAACGATCGCTTGGGTTTCATCCGCCTGCATAACGATAGCGACGTTATCCTGCTGAAACAAACCGCCAGCAAATAAGGTATGGGCCCTGCGGCGGAGTTCCGAGACTCGACAATCACTGTTTAGTCTTGCTTTGAAAGTGTTTGATGAATCGTCCGTTGAGTTGCTCGAGCCCGCGCGAGCACAATTCTGACCTTTCTTGGATGGATCAACAGTGCGAGGCGTTGGATTCCGCCCTGCTGTTGCTCATTGCACGGTCAGCATCAAATTGGTCGTTTGATTTGTGCCGCCGGAAGTTCCAGTGATGACGATCGTGTAGGTGCCCGCGGGGGTTCCGCTTGCCGAGGCCGGGCCGCCACCACCGCCGTTGCCGCCGCCACCGCAGCCGAAGGCGGTGATGGTCAGAGCGACCAGTAAAATACTCCAGGGCAGATTCGAACCTCGCGAATTTTTCCTCATGAACACGATCGGCAGCATCACAACGCCAAATAACGCAAAACTTGAGACACCAATCCATGAAGAGTGGCGGTGCGCAGAGGCAATCTCGTCGTGGTCAATCGTCAACTGGGCGGTTTTCGGCGCTGTAGTTGTGACGGTCACCGCGACCGTGTCGAGCTGGCCTTGGCCCAGCATGACAGGGCTCGGCGAGATCGAGCAGGCCGCACCGGCTGGTGCGCCTGAACATTTAAATTGCACCGCGCCCGAAAAACTCGAGCCGGCGGTAACGGCGACGCTGTAGGTTGCCGACGTACCGGCGCTGACCGCAGCCGAAGCATTGATGGCGGACAAGGTAAAGCCATTGGAGCCTGCGGAGTTTCCCGGACCCACCAAGTCAACGATGTGAGGACTGCCCGCGGAGCTGTCGGTAATCGTCAGGACGCCAGTGGAGGGGCCGGAACCGGCTGCCAGTGTCACCTGAATGGAGCAGGAGCCTCCGGAAGGAGCCACGGTTCCGCAGTTATTGGTTTGCGTGAAGCCCGTGCTGGTGACAATGCTGGAAATGGTCAAAGGGTCGGTGCCGAGGTCCACGACGGTCAGGGGCACGGTGCCCGGCAGGATGGTAGATCCCGGCAGGGGGACGGCGAAGTTGGCCTGGGAAGGAAAGACGGCCGCGGCGGCGCCGGAGTTGGGCGAAATTTTCAGGATGAAAGCCTCTGACGATGTGCAGCCGTTCGGATCTGTGCAGTCCTGGATGAAGAGAGGTTGGCGCGCGTTGAAAACAGGAAAATCGTCGGTTGAATTGTCGCCATCCTGGGGTGTAGTCCAGCCAAGAACATAAATGTTGTCATTGGAATCGACCGCGATGGACGTGGCGTGGTCGCTACTGCCGTCGCAACATACGACCCCGGGCCCGGCGACGTAAGTAGAGAACACTAGAGCGTGGGAGGTAGCATCAATCTCACTCACGAAGTTGGGTTTTGGATTGAAGTCGATCGGATTCATCAGGGCGACGGTGCCCTCGGTCTCGCCGAGGACAAATATTTTGCCGGCAGGGTCCAAAGCAAGACGTGAGGCCGAGGTGTTCGCCGTGAAAGTATCGGTGCCCAAACAACTCGAGAAGACTAGCGTGCCAGACGAATTGAACTCAGAAATAAAACCCGAAGATAAAAGAGCCGGAGTGACAGTACACGTCTGAACCGGATTGAGAACGGGAAAATCCGGCGCAACATTTTGTCCCGCCAGAAACATATTGCCGGAGGCATCCACTGCCACCGCGCGGCCGCCGCTGGCGGTACTACCGGAAACGTAGGTGGCATAAAGAAGAGAACTCCCGGTTGGATCCAACTTGGCCAAAAAGGCGCCGCCCATCGGCGCGCTGGTTTGGAATGCTGTTGAAGTGGTCGGAAAACCGGTGTTGGCGGAACCGCCTACGTACGCGTTGCCGGCCGTGTCAACGGCAATGGATGCACCGCCAGCGCTGCTGGCCTGGCCCAGGTACGTGGAATACAAGAGAGTGCTAAGGTTGGGATCGATCTTGCTAACGAAAGCGTTGTTTTGACTTGCGCCCAATGACGCTTGAAGGGGTGTTTGCGTGGGGAAATCGGCGGCACTGGTCGAACCCGTCAGGTAGATGTTGTCGGCGCTGTCGATGGCCATGCCGCCGAGTTCATCGGGAGTAGGACCCACGCCCACGCTGCTTCCGAAGTAGGTACCCGCGAGAATCGCGGTGCCGGTGCTGTTGAATTTGAGAAGACCAAGGCATTCGGTGGCTGGCTCAAGGGGATGCGAGCCTGCGGGAATGGGAAGTCCCGGGTCGGCTCGACCGGCTACAAAAGTGTTGCCCGAGCCGTCGACAACCAGCGATATCGCGGAACTATCTCCAAAGTCGCTCATACCCGCGAAGTAGGTGGAATAGATTAAGGTGGCGCCGGTGGGATCGAATTTCGCGAGGAAGTCGGCGGCGGGAGTTGTGCTGAACGCGCCTGCGGTCACTGGGAAAGAAGTGGAGTCGGTGACGCCCACCACGTAGAGGTTGCCGGTAGCATCGACGGCGGCAGCCGTGATGGCCTGAAAAGTTCCGGATGGGCCGATGCCGCCACCGAAAAATGTGGCGTAGACGAGGACCGGGTCGATTGTTAGCGCGGTGCTGGGGTCGTAGTGGCCCAGTCGAAAATGAGCTTGCCCGTTTTTCAAAGCATAGGCGGCGGCAACTGCGACTTCTTTTCCGGCGATAGATTGGTAGGCGCGAGGTTTCAGCAAAGTGAACTCGGCATTGTCCAGAAGCAGCACCAGATCGCCCCGCTTATTGAGATGGAGTTTGCGGGCGTTGGAAAAGCCCAGGGTGATCTGGCGGGGATCGGCTCCGGGAAGGACGATGAAGTCGTTTTCGATGCGATCCTGATTTGCGTGGTAAAGAAGGTCGATGCCGGGATAGACGTTGGCATAGCGAATTTTGGCGTAGCTGTCTACTTCCGTCACCCACTTGGCGGGGTCGGAGCCGAAGAGGAAATTACTGTCGCCAGGAAGTTTGCCTTCGGGCAGGAGTTCGGGAGTTTCGTTCGCGCCGACCAAGTTCATGCTCGTGTCGAGCTTTTCGCGACTACCGGTCGATGCTGTGGTTGCGCTATCCGAGCGATTCAGGTGCAGCGAAGCGTGGCCGGCGCGGACGTAAACGGTGTAAGCGTGCGAGCGAGCGACAAAGTCGACGCCAGACTTCACTTGCCCGCGGTTAAGCTCGAAACTCACCGGCTGGCTCTTGAGCGGAGCGTTGAGATTCGTCCGTTGTGGCAGGGCGAAGGATGTGGCCAATAACGATAGGCATGTCGCAAGCGAAATTCTGAAAGGGACAAAAAAGCCGGACATAAATCCCCCTACACGTTACCGTATTGATACCAGTAACACGTCTGGCTGTCCGAAAAGAAAGAAAAGTTTGGTGAGGGCGCCGTTGCGACACCCGATTTTGGTGGAGAGTAACTGAAAAGGGGTTCTGAGGGCGCCGAATCGTAAATTAGCCGTGTTCTTCAACGCGGTGAGAAATTCGCGAGCATCGCATGCCGCCAGGACGAGGGTTGATCACGACACAGTTCTTGGGTGCATTTTGTGTGCGGATTTCCGCACCGATAGCCCGTGGTGTTCACATGCCCTTGTTTTCATTGGGTGAAATTGGGGTGGGAGACGGGGATTGAACCCGCGACATTCGGTGCCACAGACCGACGCTCTACCAGCTGAGCTACTCCCACCACAGTCGCCGCGACGAGTACTCGATGCAGCGTCACCATGTTATCACCGCACCGCTGTATCCCGCTACGACTCCCCTAGCGCAAGTCGGGCACCGTGGACCCGTAATTCTTCGCTCACAGAATTCAGCCCAGCGAGTCTAAGTTCTCGATTCGAGCCGAACGAGGGCGTAGTGTGCCCGCACAGGACCGGCAGCGGATGACCCAGCGACCGCCTCCGTTTTTCATCTCACCCTTCAAATCCAAAGTCCCGTCGGGCCCGTATATCTGGACGAGGGTGCACTGGTGAAGCGCAGCACAATTCGCATCGCGGCGATCATGGCAGCCACAGCGATCTCCAGCGCTGCCGCAGCGCCGCAACCGCAAACTACGCAAGATTTGCCGCGTAACTCACCAGCTTCCGTCGTCGCGCATTCCAGTCCTTCTGCTCCGGCATGGCTGCCCTGGTCCGACGGTGTCTTCACCCAAGCCGGCCGCGATCACCGCTTCGTCCTGCTTGATCTCGAGGCCGTCTGGTGTCACTGGTGCCACGTCATGGACGTCACCACGTATCGCGACCCGAAAGTCCTCGAGCTTCTCCGCAAAAATTATCTAACCGTTCGCGTCGACCAGGATTCCCGCCCCGATCTTTCGAATCGCTACGAGGACTATGGCTGGCCAGCCACAGTTGTTTTCGACGCCGCCGGTCACGAAATCGTAAAGCGCCAGGGCTATCTCACTCCCGAGGAGATGGCATCGATGCTCCAGGCCATCATCGACGATCCATCTCCGGGCCCCTCAGTGCAGCCCGAAAAAGAAATCTCATTTCCGACGACCGACGCTCTGCCCGCTACGCTTCAGGCCCAACTCGAAAAAGATTATCTCGCCGGCTTTGATTCCAAGCAGGGAAGCTGGGGCATCGACCAGAAATATCTCGACGTGGATTCCGTCGAGCTCGCGATGGATCGTGCCTCACGCGGTGACGAGCGCGCCGCAGCGATGGCGCGCCAGACTCTCGACGCGCAGCTCCAACTGCTCGACCCCGTCTGGGGCGGCTTTTACCAATATTCCACCGACGGCGTCTGGACAAATCCTCACTTCGAAAAAATCATGTCTGTGCAGGCCGAAAATCTTCGCATCTATTCCGAGGCCTACGCGCAGTGGAACGACCCGAAATATCTCCACGCCGCGCAAGCCGTCCAACAATTTCTGGCGACCTTCCTCACCAGTCCCGACGGTGCGTTTTACACCAGCCAGGACGCCGACGTCGTCGAAGGTAGGCACAGCGCCGAATACTTCGCGCTCGGTGACAAAGAGCGCCGCAAGCAGGGCGTTCCGCGCATCGACACCCACGTCTATACACGCGAAAACGGCTGGGTTATCACCGCGCTCGCGCAGCTATACGAAGCGACCGGTGACACGAAAACGCTCGACTCCGCGATCCGTGCCGCCAACTGGATCACGCAGAATCGCGCCCTTCCCGGCGGCGGTTTCCGCCACGGCGCAAAAGACGTCGCGGGCCCATTCCTTGGCGATTCCGTTGCGATGGCGCGAGCGTACGTCGCGCTCTACCGCGTCACCGCCGACCGCAAATGGCTCGCGCGCTCTTCCGCCACCACGGCATTCACCGAGAAAACTTTCCGACCTGGGTCCGGCGCCGCAGGCTTCGTCTCCGCCGTCGCCCCGACCGACAAAGCCTACAAACCGCATCCTCAGCGCGACGAAAACGTCTCCGTCGCTCGTGTGGCGAACCAACTTTTTTATTACACCGGCGACGCCAAGTACGAAGCCATTAGCAAAGCCGCGATGCGCTATCTTGCTGCCGAGCCCGTCGCTACTCGCCTCCCGGTCGCCAGTTTTCTTCTCACCGAACTCGAACTCACGCACCCGCCGCTTCACCTGACCGTTGTTGGCCCCAAAAGCGATCCGGCCGCGCAGTCGCTGTTCGCCGCCGCCCTGAAATACCCTTCCTTCTACAAGCGTGTCGAATGGTGGGACACACAGGAAGGTAAGCTCCCAAATCCCGACGTTCAATATCCATCCGTATCGCGCGCAGCCGCGTATATCTGTACACAGCGCACGTGCTCGCCGCCGATTTTCGAAGCCGACGCTCTCTCGACAAAAGTAAATCGTGTTTTGGGACTGCGGGAGAATGGGTCGGATCAAACGTTGGCAAAGGCTCGACAGTAATGATTTTGAAATCAAAGAAGCGTGATAGCACTCGCGTCAATCGTAAGGAGAAGCTAACAATTCTCGGCAAGGGCCGTCAGTTAGTACTGGCCCCGCACCGGCCCGCCGGGTTACAAGAATTTTGCGATCCTTTACAAACTTTCACTGGTAGGCGCTTCCTCACAGGCGTAAGGTTGGGGACGCCGTCAAAACGTCCGAGGCTGGCGTGCTCGCATCAGCCCAGACGAGCTCAGATCCGCAGCCGGCGATCATCCATCACAACATCGCCGTCATACGGTTCTCAGCACGAGGTCTAAACGGTCTTCAGGCAGTAATTCGCCCGAAGTGCGGTGCAGTAAAATTCATCAGGAGGACGTTGGGGAAATGACAAAGACAAATCGGATTCTACTCGCAGGCGCGGCTGTCGCGGGTCTTCTCGCGGGAACCAGCGCTACGATCTCGGCCAAGAACCTCTCCAAGGCTTCGGCGCAGGATGATTCGAGCGCCAAGGCTGACAAGAAGGTGAAAGAAAAGCACGCCTGTAAGGGCCAAAACTCTTGCAAGGGCAAGGGCGGCTGCAAGTCGAGCGACAATGGCTGCAAATCCAAGAACTCTTGCAAGGGCAAGGGCGGCTGCGCGACCGACGGCAGCAAGATGCCCGAATAACAACACCAGCATCGGCAACTGGCCTGGGCCGGTTGCATGTACGGGGGCTGGTGATCTCTCGCTAGCCCCTGTTGCTTCTAAAGTCGCTTCAGAGCTGTGAAAGCGCGACATACCTCGTGGCGCTCGGCCCGGAGATCTGAAACAAATGCCCGCGAATAAATTCAACGGATTTACCGACTACGGAATCGGTATCGGCCTGCGCGCCACGCACTACGACCACATTCTTTCGCGCAAGCCTGTCTGCGACTGGTTCGAAATCATCTCCGAAAATTTCATGATCGATGGCGGGCGCCCTCTCCAGATTCTCGATGAGATTCTAGAGCAATACAAAGTCGTGCAGCACGGCGTCTCGATGTACTTTGGCTCTGCCGAAAAACCGAATCGCGAGCATCTCCGCCGCCTGAAAGATCTCGTCAAGCGCACCAAAACTCCCTGGGTCTCGGATCATCTTTGTTGGGGCAGCGTTGACGGCCGCTACACGCACGATCTGCTTCCGATGCCGTACACGTTCGAAGCCGCAAAAATCACCGCGCAGAAAGTGCGCGAAGTCCGCGACTTCCTCGAAATTCCCGTCGCCGTGGAAAACGTAAGCAGTTATGCGGAATATCACGTCTCCGAAATGACCGAGTGGGAATTCTTGAACGAAGTCGTCGAGCGCGCCGACTGCGGCATTCTTCTCGACGTAAACAATATTTACGTCTCGTCGCAGAATCACAGTTTCAACCCGCTCGATTACGTCAACAGCGTCCCCGCCGAGCGCGTCGCGCAGATCCACATCGCTGGCCATTCGAAATATCGCAAATACATCCTCGACACGCACGATCACCCTGTGATCGATCCGGTGTGGAGACTCTACGATCGCACCATTCAACGCGTCGGCCACACCGCCACGCTGCTGGAGTGGGACGACAGCATCCCCACTTTCAAAGAAGTCCACGACGAAGCGCTCAAAGCCGACAAATTCCTCGCCTCCAGCGTTCTCGCGACCGCGGTATGAAGCTCCTCGCGTTACAACGGACGATGGCTCGCGCGGTGATGCAGCCGCTCAGCAGGTCCGAGCACATGCAGGAGAAGGCTCCTGGCGGCGGCAAGATGCGCGCCTACGCGTCGCGCTTCATCAAGCCCAACGATCGCCTCACCTCGTTCGAACGCCTCGAAATCTACAATCGCCAGTATTGGTTCCGGCTGCTCTCGGCGCTCGCCGAAGATTTCCCCGGCCTGCGCTCCGTGCTCGGCGACAAGCAGTTCGACGCGATGTGCAAGGCCTATATCGTCGATTGCCCGTCCACTTCGTTCACGTTGAGAAATCTCGGCTCGAAAATGGAGTCCTGGCTTCGCGCTCATCCCAAGTGGGCAGGGAAGAAGCAATCGCTCGCTCTCGACATCGCCCGCCTCGAATGGGCCGACATCGAAGCTTTCGACAACCAGTCCAAACCAGCGCTTTGCGCGGAAGATCTCGCGACCGCCGACGCCGAAACCCTCAAGCTCGAACTGCAACCCTACGTCCGGCTGCTCGACTTGGCTTATCCCGTCGACGATCTCCTCCTCGCCGTTCGCAAGGAAGACGACACCGACTTCGCCAGCAACGCTTTTTCCGAGAAGCGCAAGAAAAAGCACGTCCGCGCTGTTGCCAAACTCGATCCGCAGCCGATCTACCTGGTCGTGCACCGGATCGACAATTCCGTCTATTTCCGCCGCATCGCTCCGGAAGAATTCGCGGTCCTCACTGCGCTCAGCAAAGGCAAGACATTGGCGAAAGCCCTCGACTCCGCATTCCGCAAGAGTAAAATGCCGCCAGAAGAGCATGCGGCTGCCGTTCAAAAATATTTTCAGACTTGGGCCACGCTCGGATGGTTCTGCCGGCCGCAACGGACGAAAGCCGTCAGCGCCTGATACTCGACTGATACTCAAACTCGATTTCATCTCCAGACATTCGCCATGAACAACACCATCACGCGTCTCCGCGACCTCTACGATCGCTTCTTCACCCTCATCTCCTATCTCCAGTCGCCATTCCTTCTCTTTGTCCGCCTCTACTGGGGTTGGCAACTCATTCAGAGCGGGTGGGGCAAGCTGCATCACCTCTCCAACGTCACGGAATTTTTCACCAGCCTGAATCTGCCGATGCCTGCGCAAACGGCCCTCGCTATTTCCTGCTTGGAGTTTTTCGGCGGTATCATTCTCGCTATCGGTCTGTTGTCGCGATTCAACGCTTTCATCCTCACCATCAACATGATCATGGCCTACGTCACCGCCGACCGTGAGGCCTTGTTCTCCATCTTTTCTGATCCCGACAAGTTCTACGCCGCCGCTCCCTACACTTTCCTGATCGCGACCATCATCATCCTGCTCTTCGGACCCGGCAAGTTCGCCCTCGACACTTTGCTGGAGCGCAAGTTCGGCCGCTCCACTCCCCCAATCGCTCACTAACTCCTCGTGGCACAGACACCTGGGTGGCACAGGCACTCCTGCCTGTGCTCCGTCCCCTCCTCGTTCCGCCTAACCGGAAACGTCCTGCAACCCAACAGCGTCATTCTCTCGTCTAACGAACTGTTCCGAGTCCTCCCCTATGACTCGCTCTCGATCGCTTATTCTCCTCTGCGCCGCGCTGGCTCTCACCGCGCTTATCTGGACAACCGCGCGCATCCGTTCTACACATGCTGACGATATGACCTCGACCCTCGTCATCTCCGGTTCGCGCCTCGACGTCACCATCGAGTCCGGCGACTGGAAAATCTCTCACGACGACATCCTTCATTGGGTCAAACTCGCTGGCGAAGCGGTCGCCACCTACTACGGCAAATATCCCGTCCCTCATCTCACCCTGAAAATTTCTCCCTTCGACGGCGTCGGCGTTCGTCACGGCATGACCTGGGGACGCGACGGCGGCGGCCTCATCAAAATCGGTCTCGGCACGAAAACTCCGCCCGCCGATCTCAACGACGAGTGGATGCTCACTCATGAGATGGTCCACCTCTCGTTCCCATCCGTAGCCGACGATCATCACTGGATGGAGGAAGGCCTCGCAACCTACGTCGAACCGATCGCCCGCATTCAGGCAGGGCAGATGCCCGCCATCCAAATGTGGACCGACCTCGCGCGTGATATGCGCAAAGGCGTGCCGAGTCCCGACGAAAAAGGCCTCGACAACACCCACACGTGGGCCAGCACGTATTGGGGTGGTGCGCTCTTCTGCTTCCTCGCCGATGTCCAGATTCGCCAGCAAACGCAGAACAAACTAGGATTGCAGGATGCGTTGCGCGGCATTCTCAACGGGGGCGGCGATATCCGTCAGGATTGGGATCTCGAAGAAGTCTTTAAACTCGGGGACAAAACCGTGGGCGTCCCGGTCCTGACCAATCTCTATTCAAAAATGAAAAACGACCCGATGCCCGTCGATCTCCCCGCGATGTGGAAACAACTTGGTGTCGAACCCGAAGGACGCACCGTCCATCTCAACGACGATGCGCCCCTCGCTGCCATTCGCCGCGCCCTCACAAGCCCCGATTCCGCAAAGCCCGTGCAATCAGGCGCTCACGCCGCCGCTCAAGGCGCTCATGCTTCCGCGATCTACGCCGGCCGCACTCGTTCCTCCGCAAGAAAGACCGCATCGTAGTACCCTTCGTTGGAATCAAAAGGCTTCGCAGTCGGTAGTATGTTCAGCGCCTTAAAACCAGGCGCTGCTTAGTCGAATTCACACCGACGAAAACAACGAATGAATCGCGCTCTCCGCAGAACGATCGCAGGCTCCGCCGCCGGTGCACTTGGCTCCGCGGCCCTGGTGCTCACTCTGGGCCACCCTTTATTGAGCATCGTATTCGGTGTGACGGTTGGCATCGCGTACGCCCTATCTTTCGGTCCGATGCGAGGCGCCTACGTCGACAACCTTATGGCGGGCGCAGCGCTTGGGATGCCTTGGTGGGGGCTGATCAACATCATTCTGATTCCGCTCTTCCACAGCCGCACTCCTCAATGGGATGTCGACCAAATGCGCGCGCAAGTCCCCGCGCTCGTCGGCTGGGTGGTCTACGGCTCCGTGACCGGTGTATTGGTGCAAGCCTTCACAGACCTTCTCCACGAAATTCTTGGCCCTGAGCCCCCCGCCATCGACCCGGCGACCTTACCCAAGAAGCACGTGGTGATCCTCGGTGGCGGTTTCGCCGGAATGCAAACGGCCACGTCGCTTGAGGACGAGTTTCACACCAATCCCGGAGTCAGTTTTTCGCTGATCAGCGAGACGAACGCGCTGCTATTCACGCCGATGCTCGCCGAAGTCGCCGGATCCAACCTCGAACCCAGCCACATCAGCACACCACTGCGCAGCAGCCTTCACAGGACGCAATTTACCCGTGCCAGCGTTGCGAGTGTCGATCTCGAGCGCCGTCGCGTCATTCTCGCAACCGACCCGATCGATATGACCGGCGCGAATTCGGCTCAACCCGATCCCGGTGAAACTCACGAAATTCCCTACGATCACCTTGTGTTTGCTCTTGGCTCCGTTTCGAATTACCTCGGGATGGTAGATCTCGAGAAATATTCCTTCGACTTCAAAAGTCTTCTCGACGCCATTCGCATCCGCAATCACGTCATCGAGATGTTCGAAAAAGCCGACCGCGAAACCGACTCCGCTCGCCGTCGAGCGCTGCTCACCTTTGTCATCGCGGGAGGGGGTTTCGCAGGCGTGGAGCTTGCCGGTGCCCTCAACGATTTCGCACATGGCATCCTCGCGGACTATCCGCGGCTTTCTCCCGGCGAACTCAGCGTCATTCTCGTGCATTCTCACGACACCATCCTTCCCGAACTCAGCGAATCGCTCGGACGCTACGCTTTGCAGCGCATGCGCGAGCGCGGTGTGATTTTTCGTTTGAAGGTGCGGCTCGCCGATGCCAAGCCCGGCAAGGTCATTCTCTCGGATGGCGAAATCGCCGCTGAGACTCTCGTTTGGACGGCGGGAGTCGCGCCGAGTCCGGTTGTGAAAGCTCTAGATCTTCCCAAGAACAAACGGGGTGCGCTCACCGTCGACGCGACACTTGCCATTCCCGGCCACGATGGCCTGTGGGCTCTCGGCGATTGCGCAGCGGTTTTTGACGCCAAATCTACTAAGGCTGTTCCGCCGACTGCTCAGTTCGCTTTGCGCGAAGCCGCTGTCCTCGCCAAAAATATTCGCGCGCAGATAGAAGGCCGCCCGCTCAAACCGTTCCATTTCAATTCGCTCGGCTCGCTCTGCGTCATCGGCCATCAGACGGCATGTGCCGAGTTAACCGTGCCTTTTTCGAGCAATCTCTCGATGCGCTTCTCAGGTTTGCTGGCTTGGGCCATGTGGCGCTTCATCTATCTCGCGAAACTTCCTGGTCTCGAACAAAAGATTCGTGTTTTGACGGACTGGACCGTCGAGCTTTTCTTCCCGCCCGACATCGTCCAAACAATCGACTTAAGCGCTGATTGACGGCCAAACAAGGATGAGCAACGACATGTATGTCCGCTGAATCAACAAACGCCGCTCCGGCCGCTTCGGCCAACGCAACCCTCGCTGCCGCGCAAGCTGCCGCAGGTCCGATCGCCGCGCCGCGTCCGGTCACGAGTAACGAGTCACCGGTCACCTCTCATACGCAGCCTCGCCTACTCGTTCTTGCCATCATCGGTCTTCTCATCGGCGCCGCCGGTGGCGCGCTACGGGTGGCTGCAATTCACACCTCCTTCACGCAGTCTCTGATCTACGGCGCAATCTTTGGCGTAGTCTTCGGCGCTCTCTTTTCCCGTCGCTGCACAAGCGCCGGTGCCGGACTCATTTGGGGGCTTGGCTTCGCATTCCTTGCTTGGATTGTTTTTCCCAACGGCGCCATCCGACTTCTGTTTGAGCACTCGTCGACAGCGATCTTCGCCGACGCGCGCGACCGCTTCCCCCATCTCGTCGCCTATATTCTTTGTCTCGGCGCTCCGGTCGGCTTGGCCTTCGGCATCTGGGGAGGGCTGCATCCGCCAACGCATCAGCCCAAATTTCACGTCGGTCGGGCAATTGTCGCGGGTGGATTCGCGGGAATCGTAGGCGGTGCAATTTTCAGCTCGTGGGTCGCTTCCGGAGACTACTACCCGTTGCTCGCTGGCTACGGCAAGCTCAACGTCTCCCACTTCGATTTGGTACTTTTGCATTTCGCTGTCGCCGTCGTCGTTGGCATCAGCTTCGGCTTCCTCTTCCAGCGAGACGTTAAAGGTCCCGGTTCGTGCATGGGTTGGGGACTCTGCTACGGCATCCTTTGGTGGTTTCTCGCCCACCTCACGATCCTTCCTTGGATCGCGCACGGCAGTTTCGATTGGTCCGCTGACCGCGCGGCATCCGTCTTTGGCTCCTTGGTTGGTCACATCCTTTACGGCCTGATCGTCGGGTTGGCCTACGCAACGTTCGACAAGTTGTGGCTTCGTCTCTTCGTCGAATCCGACCCACTGAACCGCCAGTTCGAAGGACCCGGCATTCAGACGCTGCGCTCGCTCTCCTGGGGAGCACTTGCTGGACTCGTCGGCGGCATCTTTGCATCTCCAATCCTTCTTGCGACGGGTGTTCTCCCGCGTCTGGTGAACTCCACCGACTATGCAGCGACTCTGAAAATCCTCGCCGCCCACTTTCTGATCAGCATCGTCCTCGGCATGCTGTACGGCGTCCTCTTCCGCAATGAATCCTCCAACGTCGGCATGGGCATCGCTTGGGGTTGGCTCTTCGGCCTGATCTGGTGGTACGCCGGTCCGATAACCCTTGAGCCCCTTATTCTCACCGGCCAATGCGATTGGAGCACCGACGCGGTCTCTTATCTCCTCCCGTCGCTGATGGGACATCTCATTTACGGCGCCGTCACGGGTCTCGTCTTCATGACTCTGGAAATACGCTATGCCCGGTGGCTCCTTCTCGACCCGCGTGTCGCCGCCCGCGTCACGCGCACCGTTCGTCAGGTAGGCACCCCAGCCCCGGCTCTCTGGCTCTTCGCCCTCGGCCTCGGCATCCTGCTTCCCATCTTGCTAGGATAGCGCCCGCACCCACCACCTCCGTTATCAAACAACTCTAAGGCGTTGTCATCCTGAGCCGCCCGAAGGGCGGCGAAGGATCTCAGCGTTCGGTCCAAGCGCCAAAGCGCCCGCGAGGCAGCAGCGCTGCATCCGGCCGCGAAGCCGGCGCTGATGAATATGAATTCTGTACTTTCGTGTCGTGAAAGTGACACGTTTCCACCAGGAACCCCCTCCCAATCCCCCCTTCATCCCTTGCTAAACTTACGGGCGAACAGGTATGCGTCCCCGCGCATGAATCCACACGAGACCGATCGCCGCCACATCGAGCGGCAAATAGCCTACGCCCGCCCGATCACCGTCTTGATGACGCTGATCGCGCTGCTCCAGCAGCCATCATCGCAGCACGCCAACCGCCCGATCTCCTTTCTGATCGGCTACTTAATACTGGCGTTCTGCGCCATCCTCTTCGAAAAGATTTTCCCAAGTCGGGCCTGGCACCTGCCGCTCTTCGTCGACCTCGTCGCCCTCGGCTACTTCATGATCGTCAGCCCGTCGATGGTTCCCGCGTGGTTTCCGTATCTGTTCGTCTGCTACGTAGCGGGTATCCGCTGGGGACTGAACTCCGCATTTCCTTTGGCTGGCCTGCTTTCCCTTGAAATCATTCTCCTGACGGTCGTTAAGGGCGAGATCCATTTCCTCCGTATCGTTTCCTGGCTCGGTCTCGCAGGCGCCACTTTCGCCGCCGGAGCCGGTATCGCCTTCCTCGGCGACCGCAACCGCCTTTTCGCCGTTCAGCAGGAGTTTTTCTCCCGCATCACCGCCACGATGGAAGTCGACCAAGGCCTCGCCGAGTGCCTCCGCCTCTTCCTCGAAGAGCTAACCCGCGCCTTCCACTCCCAGGAAGCCCTTCTCGTCTATCGCGACACCGATCTCGAGCGCATCTTCCTCTGGCGCCACAAACACGGCGAAACCGAACGCTTGATGCCCGACAATCTGCCCCTCACCCGGTCCGACGGCCTTCTCCTCGACGATGCCGACGCCACCATCTGCTGGAACAGCCTTTCCGGCTCCGGGTCCGGCTTTGGCTGGGATCGCCGCGACGGCCGCACCCTCAAAAGCATCCCGCGTCTGCCGGGCCCAACCCAACAACTGCTGAATCTCAAGTCGATGATGACGGTCACATTCGATCAGAGCGGCAAGCCAGCTGGTCGCTTTTTCCTGCTCAATGGTCGTAACAAGTTCACCCGAGACGACTTAGCTTGGTTCGAACGCATCTCTCGCCACATCGGCCCCGCCCTCGAGAACGTCTTTCTCCTTCGTCACTTACGCGCCCGCGCAATCGAGGCCGAACGCAGCCGTATCTCACGCGACCTCCACGACGGCATTCTTCAGACCTTGCTCAGCTTCGAGATTCAGCTCGACGTGCTCCGAAAACAGGCTGCTGCCAGCCCGGATCAGGCCTTCGCCAGCCTCGCCAACCTCCAGCAGACCGTCAAAGGGGAGTCCGCCGAGCTTCGCCGCATGGTGACCGACATGCGCCCGGTCCGCGTCCAAAGCGCCGACCTCGTTGACCTTATGATCGGTTTCGCCGAACGCTTCCGAAACGAGTCCACGCTGGCCCTCGACGTACTCATTGATTCTGTTGAGGTTCAGGCTCCCGATCGGGTGTGCCGCGAACTCTTTCAGATTTACCGTGAAGCACTTAACAACATAAAAAAGCATGCTAAGGCTTCACATGTCGTGGTAAAACTGTCGCAGGACGACAGCAGGCTAGTATTAGTAGTAGACGACAACGGCCAAGGCTTTAGCTTTGCCGGACGTTTTACGGGTGACGAATTAGACCGTTTGCGTTTGGGTCCAATCTCCATCAAGGAGCGTACGCGTACCGTTGGGGGCGCGCTGACCGTCGAGTCCAATCCAGGACACGGTGCTCGCCTGACTATCGAGATTCCGCTCGGGTAAATGGCCAAAACTAAACAACAAATTCGTGTCCTCCTTGCGGATGACCACGCGATTTTCCGCGACGGTCTGCGCAAACTCCTCGGTTCCGACGAAGACATCGTCATCGTCGGCGAAGCGCAAAATGGCGCCGAGTGCATCAAACTGCTCGCTAAACTCAAACCCGACATTCTGTTGCTCGACCTGCGCATGCCCGATAAGGACGGCCTCGCCGTTCTCGAAGAAGTGAATTTCGACACTTTGCCGACGCGTGTTGTAGTACTCACAGCCGCTGAAGACGATCGCGACGTCGTTCGCGCGATGCGCCTCGGAGCGCGCGGTGTCGTTTTGAAACAGTCCGCAACGGATCTCCTGGTTAAGAGCATTCACCGCGTATTCGCCGGCGAAATCTGGCTCGATAACCGCATGACCGCTGAGGTCATGAAAGCATTCTCGAAGTCATCGGAATCCGGCCCGCGCCGCGAAAAGCCGCTGCTAAGCGATCGCGAAAAAGAAATTGTGCAGCTCGTCGCTCAGGGTTTCCGCAACAAGGAAATCGGCGAAAAGCTCTTCATCAGCGAGCAGACCGTCAAAAACCACCTCCACAACATCTTCGACAAACTCGGTGTTTCCGATCGCCTCGAACTCGCGCTCTACGCCATCCATCACCGCCTGATCGACCAGACGTAGTTCAGTTTTTTTTCTTCGAATCAAAACTACATCTTGCGTCTGATAATTCCTCTCGGCTGCGCGACCGAGGTGTTGTAGGGGCGCAGCATTGCTGCGCCTCATGTCCGCACGATGTAAGCTTCGTGACGCCAGTTTTAGTCCATTCCCTCATTCCCAAATTGAGCACACCCCCCGCAAGCGGTTCCGTCACACCATCGCCGTCGTGTTTTCCTAGTAAGGAATGAAGCTGGCCACCAAAATCCTCGCCACAGCCGTCATCGCGCTCTGCGCTCTCCGCTTCGGTACAAGCGCCGACTTCTACAACATCGCGATTATCTCCGCCTATTTCGCGATCACGCTCATCGGCGCCACGATCATCCATCTCCGCATCAGTCCAAGCTTGCGTGATGTCGTGCTCGTTGTTGCCGGAACTCTCGCGTTCGCGTTCATCGACTTCCGCTTACAGCATTTCGAACACGCATTCTTTGGATGGCTCTCCTTCGCAGGCATTTCCAGCCTCGCGATCATGGGCATCGAATCCGTCTGGACCGAAGGCGAAAAATGCAAAACACATCTACTCGCGTTCGTCCCGTCCTTACTTTTCGTCACGTCCGAATATTTTGCCGACAATATGTTGCGCTGGGCCGCCACGGCCCACGAGAAGGTTTACGACCTCTATCTCTACTCGTTCGACGCCAGCCTACACGTCCAAATTCCGTTCGCTATCGGCCGGTATTTCGGTCAGCACAGATATTTCCGTCACACGGCGCTCCTCGCCTATATCGGCTTGTCCGTCCCGATCGCGGTCGTCTACGCCGGTCAGGTTCGACGCAGAGGCGCAAAAGCGCTCCAATGCTTCCTCACGTTCGTGATCACCGGCCCGATGGGCATTCTCTTTTACAACGCCGTCCCCGCACTCGGTCCGGCGCATCTATTTCAAAAAAATTTCCCGTGGCATCCCCTCGCCATCGATCAGGTCCGGCACTTGCTTCTCGAACCCGTCTCTCTCCTCGGTCCCCGGAATGCGATTCCTTCGCTGCACATGGCGTGGGTTCTTCTCGCCTGGTGGTATTCGCGCGGACTATCCGCCGCCGAGCGCGCCGTCGCGATGTTTTATCTTGTATTCGTGGCCCTCGCTACACTCGGCACCGGCGAGCACTATTTCATCGACTTGGTCGTCGCCGTCCCGTTTGCGCTACTCATGGAATCGCTATTCGCTTACGACCTCCGGCTCTCCGATTCGAATCGCGTTCGCGGAGTCGCCTTCGGCCTGGTTTCCACATGCGCATGGCTCGCGGCGCTCCGATTCACGCCTCGTCTCTTCTGGTCCACGCCGATTCTTCCCTGGACTCTTTGCGCGGCCACGGTAGCCATTGCCCTGTATTTCGAAATGCACCTTCGCCACTTTGGAAACTCAACACCCCAAGTTTCTCCCGATTCGCGGGACGGTCGACTCGACTACGCTCAAAGTTCCTCCATCGCTGCCGAACGGCTCGCGGAGGCCGATTCGGTACCGATTCTGGTCGAAATTCCAAAGCTCTAAAATCGTCTAACACGCGAATAAGAATGCACTTAGCGGTTCTTTCGCAGTCCTTTTTCTTCCCCTTGACTTCACGCCATCGACGGTGCGCGAACACGATTCGTGTCGGCCCGAGAAATTCAAAAATTTTGAGGGGAATTTGACGGCTTCCTAACATCCCTATTATCAGTCGATTGCGAGAAAAAGTTCTGGGACTGGGTACTCTCTCGCATCCCTCCCCGTCATGGTACATCCGTACTTTTTTCTCTTCGCTCCAATTTGAATCTCCCGTCCTATTGTCCCTTTCTAGGCCCCCGGCTAAACTGTTCCTTCAATCAGGAGGCTCTGTCTTGACTGGCTCCGAGCGCCGCAACACCCAGCGATTTCAAATGCGGCTGCCGCTTACCGTTCGATGGACAACGGGCGCTGCAGTCGGCGAAACCAGCACGGAATCCCGCGACGTTAGCTCCCGGGGCGTTTATTTCTTTCTTTCCAAGGATGTCAAACAGGGCTCCGCTATCGAGATCCTCTTGACCTTGCCGAATGAGATTACGCTTGCAGGCCCGGTTCGCGTTCGTTGTTTGGGACGAGTGCAGCGTACCGAAGCGCGCGACGAAGGTGCAGTTGGCGTCGTCGCCGCGATCGAGCGTTATGAATTTCTACGGGGCGACGACGACCGCAAGAAGTAAGGTCGCAACGTAAATCCGCGACGAACTCGTCGCACAACTGGTTTTGCTGTTTTAGGAATTTTACGAGTTTCTTGCTCGCTCACTGCGGAGGCGGGCAAGATTAGCCGGAGTGCCTCGGCCCCTCAGCGGAGCGCTCCGGCTGCTTTTTTTCGCCGTCAATGACGGCGGCTCAAGCGGGCTTTCGCGCAGCGCGCATTGTATATTGCTCGCATATCCACCAGACTAAAACAGGTCTGTCATCCTTCGCCGCCCGAAGGGCGGCGAAGGATCTCAGCGGTAGACTCACCGCAATTTTCCGTCTTACTCGCTGTCTCCGCTACCGGCATCCGACTTTCAACTGTCGACTGTCAACTATCTTAAAAAGCCCACCGCGATACCACTCACCGTATCGTGCAGCGCGTGCGTCATCATTCCCGGTCGCAAGCTCTTCCGCCACTGCGCCAGGATTCCAAACAACAAGCCGTAGACCGTGATCACAATCGCCGGTTTCAGACCCTGATAGATGTGGCAAGCGCCGAACACCAACGCCGACACTACCACTCCCGCGGAAGCACTGCCGCTCCAGGCGATGAATTGCTTCTGCAAGTACCCTCGAAAAATCGTCTCCTCACAAAATCCTGCTGTAACGCAAACCACGATCCACAATGCAATCTGTGCAAAGCCGCGCGGCGCCAGAAATCCGACGCTCTCCTTCGTTCCTCGAAAATGCAAAGCCACTGCGGTCGCACCCAGCACCATCAGCGCCACAAACCAAAAAGAAACCGCGATCCCAAAGTCGCGTGCGAAATCAAAGAAGCTCTTCCATTTCGCACCGGTCACTTCGTTCAACGAAGTCCCGTGCCTTCGCACACCCCACAACACATAGCCCGTCAGCAACCATTCCCAAATCACGGTACTCAAATATAGTGCTGTTCGGTTCGGATGGTTCGCGACACGCAGTTGCCCAGCCGAGAAAAACATCAAACCCGCACCGCCTAGCAAAATCGTGACCAGCACGAGGGTATGCAGAACCCCGGCCACCGGCTGCTTCGGCGTCACCGTGGCCGACCGGCTCTGGTCCTGCCCGTCACTCTCCAACGCCAACGTTGTGCTCAACGCTCACCTCGTCGAGGCCGACCCGTAAATGCGCTCTCAGAATCCATCTGCCTCATTGGCCATTCCTGTACCTTCAATACGTTTCGCGGTCGCGTAAAACAACGGTACCGCTTTTGTGCTCTCCTGTGCGCCCGCAAACCCTTTTGTTTCAACTCCGGTGTTACCTGTTCGCGCCCTGTACTTCGGAGCAGGCGACATACGCATTTGAATCCGCCACCATAGGCGGTGCCCAGATTCGACACGGAATAGACGTGAATGGTAGTGAGCGCGCTGGCTGCAAAATTGCCATCAGAGTATTGGCGCGCACGGGGGCACTGCGTTCGAGTGATCTCGCGCAGTGTGCAGCTGAAAACAGTCGGAAGATCTTGCCTAGGGTGAGGGGTGCAAGGAATGGAATTCGAAATTCAAACGGTGCCGTTCGCGGACGCTCGGACCACCTCGTCTGCAAGTTCGAATGTCGATTCGGCTTCGGTTTCTAGTTCCGAAGTGGATGCGGTCGTAGCCGCCCTGATTCCGGAGTCGCTCGCGTCCGGCTCAGGCGAAGTCCTGGTTGAAGTCGAATCGCATTCTGAACCCGAAGTGCCGGCCGAACGACTGCAGGACCACGATCGGCCGATCAACGAAGCTACGGAAGAGTCTCCCGAACACGCGTTCACCACGATTTCCGTTTTGGAACTCGCCGAAATCCTCGACCAACACCGCATCTGGGTCGAAAGCGCCGGCGAGTCCGGTAACAAAGCTGATCTCTGCGGCGTGAATCTTGCCAAAGCCGATTTGACCGGTGTCAATCTTCAGGGTGCTCAGTTGCAGCGAGCCAATCTCGCCGGTGCAGACCTGTCGATGGCCAATCTGCGCGGCGCCAATCTCGTCCAGGCCGATCTGCACGATACGAATTTGCTCGGCGCGGAGCTTCGCGGCGCCAATTTGATGGGCGCGAATCTCTATGGCGCCGAAGGCGTCTGGGTTGGCCGCCTCGGCGGCGCAAATCTTTTCGACGCGATTCTTCCGGAAACCGTCGCCGCATTCGACAGCTCCAAGGCGATTGAAGATGCGACCAAAGTCGCGCGCTGGTTCTATTTCCTTATGCTCGGCATCAGCGCGGCGAGCTGTCTTCTCATCGCCGCGACCTCCGATGTTCGCCTCATCGTCAATTCCTCGGCGATTCCCCACACCGGTAACATCCTGCCGATGACAGGCTTTTATCTTGGTGGCTCGTTGCTCCTGTTCGTCGCCTACGTCCGCTTCCACTTCCTGCTGCTTCGTCTGTGGGGAGGCATGGCGGAGCTGCCCGCCGTCTTCGTCGACGGCCAGACGCTCGAAAAGGACGGCCCTTGGTATTTAATGGGCGTTGTTCGCCGCCACTTCAAATGGAACCGCGACTCACGTTCGCCTTTCGCGATGCTCGAATCGCTGCTATCGACCTTCCTCGCCTACTGGGTTGTGCCCTCGACGCTTTTCCTTTTCTGGCTGCGCTATCTCGTGCGACAGGATTTTCGCGGCACGCTGCTTCACACCGTGTTGCTGATGCTTTCTGTCGGCGCTGCGACCTGCCTGCCATCCGTGGTCTCGCAATTTCTGCGCCCCGGTGAACTTCGCCGTCAGAAATCGAAAAATATCTTGCGTCTCGCGTTCCTCACGCTTCGCGCCGCGCTCGCAACCGGCGCCGTTGTTCTTCTCTTGTCGCTCGGTATCAACCGCGGCTTGCCCGCTGATCACGACGTCGCCCCGGATCATTCCAGCGCCAGCATTCGCCGCTGGGCCGCCCAAATTCTCCAGAGCGTCGGCTATCGTCCTTACGCCGACCTCACTGAAGCGTCGCTCTCGACTCCGCCAGCGAACGGCGACTGGAGCGATCAAGGCGTCGCTGCAATCGATGGCGCGCGTCTCAACCAGATCGATCTCCGTTTTGCGCGCGCGTATCGGGCGTTTCTTGCCAACGCGAAACTCTGGCGCGCCAATCTCGAAGGCGCCTATCTCTCCGAGGCTGACCTGCGCGGCGCCAACATGCGCGAAGCTTTTTTGCGCGACGCGATCCTCGATCGCGCCCGGATTTCGCACACGCTGCTCGTTTCCTCCGACATCAGCAATGCGAACATGATCGGCGCCGATCTACGTGCGGCCGACCTTTCCTACTGCAATCTCGAAAATACGCGTCTTTCCAACGCGAAACTCAACGGCGCTTCGCTCTACGCCGTGAATCTCCGCAAAGCCGAACTTATTCGCTCCGATTTGACCGGCGCCGACCTGCGCGACACCAAGTTGGAGCAGTCGATCCTTTCCTTCGCCAACCTCCAACAGACCGACCTCTCGTCCGCAAAAATGTCGCAAGCCAAGCTCGGTGGCGCGCAAATGAAAGGTGCCATCTTGCTCGACGCCGATCTGACCGGCGCCGATCTGCAGGGCGCATTCCTGACGGGCGCAGTTCTTCGCGACGCCGACATCCGCAACGCCACGCTCTCTGGTGCAGACTTGCGCGGTGCTAGCGGCCTGACCTCCACCCAACTCTGCACCGCCAAATGGCGCGGCGCCCTCCTCGACCCCGACATGGAGACCGCCCTCCAAACCCAGTGCCCGCAGTAATGTAAGCCTCTGGCTCATACCTGGTCTAAGTAGTTGATTCGATATGATTAAGCATGAAGCCATTGACGCTGCGCGCTGCTGGCGCATATAATCGTGCTGCACGATAATTTGTGTAGCACATGTTTATGTGCAGCACGACTTGATGTGCAAATCGATTTGGTCTTGAGGCATTTGCATATGGCGAAAACAAAAAAGTTAGAAGAGCAGGCCGCTTCGATCAAAGTGAACGTCACTCTCAAGATCGGCAAAGACATCCTCCGCAAAATGCGCATCCTCGCCGCGGAAAAAGACACTTCCATGAGCGGCTTGATCGCCGAAATCATCAACGAGAAATCCACGCAGAGCAGAAGCTACGAGGAATCGATGAAGCGTGCAATCGCTCTGATGAATGAAGACTTCGACGGAGTTTGGGAACGCGGATATACACGCGACGAATTACATGAACGGCGATAGCTGCTTCGTCGATACGAACATCCTCGTTTACGCGCACACCCCGACCGAAGGATGCAAGTACGACATCGCCAAAACGTTACTTGATGATTTGTGGCAGTCGGGGCGGGGCGTTCTCAGCACGCAAGTCCTGCAGGAATTTTGCTACGTTCTCACGCGCAAAATGCGGCCACCGCGCCCGGTTCCGGATGTTGTGAAACGAGCGCGAAACCTGCTCAATTGGACTATCGTTCCAGGCTCCGCGGTGCCAGCAATCGGCGCGCTGGAATTTTCTGAGTCGCACAAAGTGTCTTACTGGGATGCCCTCATCATCGGCGCTGCACAGACCGCAGAGTGTGCTGTCCTCTACTCGGAAGATCTGAACAATGGCCAGCGGTTCGGCGCGCTGCGCGTAGTCAATCCATTCGCCTGAGAGATTCCGTTGACAAAAGTTTACGCTAAAACCGCCGAGCGGTAGTGTTCGAACATCACGGCTGCCGAACTGACCACGGAATCAAGCCTTGATCGGAATCCAGATCTCCATATCGCCGGTGCCCGACTCGGGATCGAAGCTCTCACCATAATACTCAACAAGATTCGGTGAAGTTGGCGTCGGATGAGCCAGAGTTTGGCCCGAAGTCGGCAGCCACGTACCGAATATGGCCCCTATCGCGTCGCGCAGCCGCGAAACGTTTTCGCGATGACAAAAGATCGCGTATTTCTGCTGTGGCGACTTGTAGGTCGCGAGGCTCTTGTGGGCGGGAGAGATAGTTGCGACCTCGACGCCGCAGAAATAATCGAACTCGCCCGACTTCTCGTCGAGATTTAGCACCACTCCGTATGCCATACGCCCGAGTTGTCCCGAAATCTTGCCGAAAGGCAGCCGCTTCCATTGCGCCGGAATCGTACTCGCAGTTTGCGGCGTGTAGTGTTCCTGCAGGCCGGCCATGAGCAGCGCTCTTCGCTCCTGAAGGCGGGGTGGGTGCAAATTGATGACGGGGGCTTCGGGCACGTTCGTAGACTCCTGTTTCAACGGGTTAGATTCAAAATGGGCCGACCGGGTAGCGGCGGAGTCGGAAAGAGCAACCTCGTCGCCATTCGGGTGTGCCGCATCGTGGCAGGCACAATCGCGCCTAGACCTATTTTAACGTGTTCGCGACCCGTTTAAAAATCTCAAGCCGCGCCTGGCGACACCGGCGGCGCTGGTCGCGCGTTCCATTGTTGTGTTAAGACTGTCGGTGAATAAACGGCAGTTGGGCCGTGTCACACATAGCATTTGAAGCGGTTAATTCTGCTGAAGTCGGTTGGGGGAGGCTCACGTGGAAGTCGTTGCAGGAATCGACTTGGGTGGCACCGCGATCAACTACACGTTGATCACGCGGGACGAAAAATTCCTGATCGAAGGGCTTTGCGAGCACCCGGCGCTTTCGAAACAGGGGCCGGACGTATGCCTGCAACAGATCGAGGACGGACTCAAAATCGCTGCCGACCTCGGGCAAATCCCGCTGACAGACATCGTCGCGATAGGACTCGATACTCCGGGGCCCGCAAGCGCCGCCGGCCAGCTCAGCGCCAAGGGCTCTACTAACTTTGTCCATGCCAATTGGGCGGGATTCGACATCCGCGAAGGCCTGGCGCGAAAGCTCAACAAGCCTGTCTCCTACCTCAACGACGGCAATGCTGGCGCGCTCTGGGGACACTTCACAATCTTCGGAGCCAATAGCAAAGAAACTTCGGTGTCAATCGTCATCGGAACGGGACTCGGCGGCGGCGTCATCATCGACGGTAACGTCGTCAAGGGCCGCAAGGGTTTTGGCGGTGAACTCGGCCACGTTCTGATTCCATATCAAAGCATTCCGGGTATCGAAGGCATGAAGCCCCAATGCAATTGTGGCCGCTCGGGAGATCTCGAATCGGTCTGCTCGCTGACGGCAATCGAAAAAACATTCCTCCCATACTTCCTGCCGAAGTATCCCGGCCACGAACTGGGGAAAGTCGATCTCAGCAAGGCCGCGAAAATGGTGCGCGGCATGGCCGATCGTGGCGACGCAATGTGCCGCGAAATCTTCCGCGTACAGGCTCACGGCATCGGATTATTCCTCGATGAAATGGTGAACACATTCGACCCCGACGCCTTGATCATCGGCGGCGGCGCGCTCGAGGCCAGCGAAGCGTTCCAGAAGTGGTTTATCGATCAGGTGCGCGTCGGGATGCCGGCGCAGCGCGAAGAACAAGCCGACATTCCGATCTACGTGATGCCGAACGGCGACACGGCTGGCGCACGCGGCGCCGCGATCGAAGCGCTAAAGCTGGCGCGCAGTAGCGGCCTCGCCTGACAGAATCACACAGCCGCGAGATGTCCCTCGAGTAGCGGACTAGATTCGCTTCGCGAGAACCAGGATGACCACGATGAGAAGGACCAGGCCCAAGCCACCACTCGGGTAGTAGCCCCATCCAGTGCTGTACGGCCACGTCGGCAAAGCACCCAGCAGTAGCAAAATCAAAAGAATCAGAAGGATTGTTCTCACGTCGTGTCCTCGCGGCTCGGAGCCGAGTGCAGCCGGATTCGGGCATGCCCCCTGGGCTGGAGCTTTGACTCACCATCCGCTCAAAAGGTTCCGGGAGCTTGTCTCGCGTTTCGCCAGATCACATTCTCAGACATCTGAGCGAGATATCCGTTCGCGGTGTCTAACACTTGTCCCCGAAGGAGGCGTCGATGAAGATCGGCGATGAAGATCAGATCTATCGCAAAGCGCTCGACCTTCCGTTGCGTCGTCGTGTGCAAGGACGAAGAAAGTGTCGGCCTCTGGAGATAATCGCCGTCGCATTGGAAATGGCGATGACTGGGTTCATGTTGACGATGCTCATCATCATCATGCTCGTGGAAGGCACGACAATTCATCACTCCAACATGCCTGCGGATAAGGCGAAGGCGAGACACGCGGTCTCAATGCCAGATGCCAAGCGTGAAGATGCCATCCGGATCATGGTCACACGAGATGGCGCAACCTATTTCGGGCACACGGAAATCCGCGTCGAGGATCTCCCGGAAAAGGTTCGCCAGAAAGTGCGGGAAGGGTCGGAGCGTCGCGCTTACCTGACGGTGGATCAGCGGGCGAAGTACGTCGACGTTGAACCGGTGATCGATGCGATTCGCGGTAGTGGCATCTGGAACGTAAGCATGATGGTGGAACTCGATCAACGGGCCGTTGCGCGGCCGTGAAACCCATAGGGAGGAGTTCCCGGGTAACAGAGCCGCCCTATTTGAGAAGGGAGTCGATTTCGGCTTGATAAGTAGCCCTGGCGACTACGCCGCTGTGCGTCGCAGCGATCTTGCCTTGCCGATCGATAAGAACAGTTACGGGCATGGCGGTGACGTGAAAATCTTTAGCGGTTGCTTCGTTGCCGATAACAATCGAGTACGGGATCGGCTTTTCCTTCAAGTACGGGCGCACGGAGGTCCATCCATCGGAATCCATTGAGATGCCGATGGCGTCGAGTCCCGCGTTTTTGTGCTCGTTATACAAATCTTTGAACCACGGGATTTCGACCTGGCACCCGCCGCACCACGTCGCCCAGAAATTCACCAGAACAACTTTGCCTTTTCTATCGGACAAGGTGACCGATTCGCCGTTTTCGTCGTTCAGCGCGAAATCAGGTGCAAGGATACGATCGCTGACTGCAATTAGCTTCACTTCAAGCGCGGCATTTGGCGAGATGCTCTGCCAGAGCGCGATCGAGCAGTCGACACACCGCTGCGCCAGGACGCGCGGCGCTGGCGCGGACGTGAGCGCGATCGCGATGATCAACGACGCCGCGACGAGAACCGCGGACCATCCGATCATTCGCGACCAATTTCGTTTTGGCGCTGCGAGTCGTTCTCGCAGATGCAACTGGGCGAAGTGGACGTCGGGATTCCACGTTTCGTGGGGCGTCAGGAAGGCGAGACGCCCATCGACCCACTTCGTGCAGTCGGTGGGAGCGCCACCGATTTGATCGAACGAAATGTCGCTGGCGATTTTTTTATTGTTGGCCATGACGGCGTACGTACTCCTTTCGGAAGGATTTTTGTGCACGAGCGAGCAACGTCCCCAGAGACGCGGGATGAATATCGAGCGATGCAGCAAGTTCACTGTAACTGAGGTCGTGACTTCGAAGCAGAAGCAATTCCGCCTGCCGCGCGGGAAGAGACGCCAAGACCCCGCGGACGCGTTCCTGTTCCTCGGCGGCGGCGTGAAGTTGTTCGGGAGTGGGGATGCGTCGAATGACCGCGAGAAGACTTTCATAGCGGTCGCGGCGCGTCTGTCTGCGTAATTCGTCGAGGCCGAGCCGTACAGCGGTGCGATAGAGCCACGCTTCCGCTTGCGGCGTATGCGCTCGCGGAGTACGCCACAGGCGAACAAACGCCTCGACGGCGAGCTCTTCGGCACGAGCGGGATCGCGGACGACTCGGGCGATCACTCGCGCGACACGATCGAATCGAGCGCGGAAGAGCGACTCGATGTCGAGTGCCATATCGGCCGAGGTCGCCGCTTCGAGGATGGCTTCGCTGGGTGCGGGCACATTCATAGAACGATTTGCGCGATAGATTTATGACAGCTTTCTTTCGTTTTGAAAATTAAGTGTCGCGACAAGGGCGATTTTGCGAGAATCGGCTGCGCATTACGGCCGCTGTGGATTGACGTGCGGCCTGGGAAAAGAGGTTGAGGGCAATGGCTGACTACCTGTTGAAGACAGAACCATCGACGTACTCGTTTGCGGACTTGCAGAAAGACAAAGAGACCGAGTGGGATGGCGTTTCGAATCCCGTGGCGCTGCGCAACATGCGTGGCATGAAACCGGGCGACGGCCTGATCATCTATCACACGGGCGATGAGAAGAGCGCGGTCGGGACTGCGACCGTCGTGTCGATCGACAACCCGAACGCAAAGACTCCAGTGGTGAAAATCAAAGCGGGGAAGTCTGTGAAGAAACCGGTCACGCTCGCGGAGATGAAGGGTAGCAAGACGTTTGCAGATTCGCCGATCGTACGGCAGGGGCGATTGTCCGTCGTTCCGCTGACTGCGGCGCAGTTCAAAATGTTGGTGGGGTGAGAAATCGTGAAGCTGCGAAAAATTGATTGGTTGCTGGTGGTTCTGATTGCGATGCTCGCGAATCCCGGTGCAATCGCGAGCTTTGCTGTGATGCGAAACACGTCGATCGTTCGTGCCAAAGGCAGCGACGCGCAGCAGATCACGCCGAACAAGATCGAGTTCGAGAATGATCAAATCAAAGTCATTCGCGGCTTCTTGGCGCCGCATCAAAAAACGCCACTGCACAGCCATCCTTACCGTTTCGGCGTGACGCTGACGAAAAATGATTTGATGATCACTTCGGACGGCAAGACAGCCCCGTCCAAGAAGGACGCCCAACAGATTTTCTGGAGCGAGCCGGTCACCCACGAAGTCGAAAATGTCTCGAACGACCGAATGGAGAACATCGAAATCGAGTTTAAGAAGGACAAGGGGCCAGGCCTCGAAGTCAAAAAAGACTGGGGAAAATCGAGCGCGAAGGGAACCGCCGACGATCCGGTTCCGGTCGAGCAGGAGCCGCACCACCGCGTCATTTTTGAGAATCAATACGTGCGCGTGCTCGACGTTGTCGTGGGGCCGGGCGAGACGACGCTATTTCACAGGCATTCGATCGACAATGTCCCGATTATTCTGACCGGCGCAGACAACAGGACGCAGTTTGCTGGTAAGGACTGGACTCCGACGCCGGCCAAAGCAAAATCGGTAGGATTCATTCCCGGCGCAGCGAAGCCTTATGTGCACAGGATTAACAATCAAGGCTCGACCGCGTATCACGTGATCGACGTTGAAATTTTGCCCTGATCCGCAATTCACAACGATTTAGCGAATTCGGTCACGCGATCATTCTTTAAGAATTTCACTCGAGCGATGCCGCCCATTCGGCAGTTGTGTGCGCAAGCCCGCGCAAAATCTCAGCGTCAGACTTGCCCGAGCTTTTCAGTACATGAAACGAATGATCAGCGCCCTCGATGATCTGCAATGTAGCCAGGTCACCGAGCGTCTTGCAGATGGGCTTGAGAAGTTTCAGGTCGGCAAGATCGTCGCGCGTTCCTTGTAAGAAAAGCATCGGCTGCTCAACCTTAGCGAGATGATCTCCTCGCTTGGTCGCAGGTTGCTTCGGTGGATGCAGTGGAAATCCAAAAAAGACGAGCCCGCGAACCTCAGGGATCAGATTCTCCGACGCGGCCGTGGAAGTCATACGCCCACCCATCGATTTTCCGCCGGCGAGCAGTGGTAACTCGGGCACAGCTGTGTGACCAGCACGCGTCGCGGCAGCAACCGTCGCGGTCAGCGTTGGCGGACGGTCTGGCGCCCTCCGGCGATTCTCCATGTAAGGGAATTGATAACGAAACGTGGCGATTTTCTCGGCCGCTAGCTCCCTCGACAACGCTGTCATAAATGGATGTCGCATCCCGGCCCCCGCCCCATGCCCGAGCACAAGAAGCCATTGCGCGTCGGTCGGGAGCAGCAGGGTTGAGGAAACCTCGCCCGCGCTGGGAACGCTAAACTTTGAATCGAGTTCTTCAGCCATTGCCGACGAGCATAACAGAAGGTTGAAGACCAAAGGCTTGAGCGCACTGCTCAGCCTCTCTTGCAACAAGTCTTGTGCACGAACGAACCAATTCGCATCACGCGTTTTGGCAAGCCTGTGGCGGAGATCATCCCGCCATCGCTGAACAAGCGTCCCCCACGCCGACTCGGCACGCTTGCGGGATCCGTCACCATTCACGGCGACCTCGTCTCACCGATTGGCGACATCAACGATTGGGAAGCAGCGCAAGAAGGTGTCCCGTGGGATCCAACAGCGCGTGACGAGCCGAAAGAATGAATCTGCTGCTCGATACTCATATCTGGCTGTGGATGCACCTGGAGCCGTGGAAGTTGAGCTCAGAAGTCACTCACACGGTCACGGATCCACTCAACGAACTTTGGCTTTCTCCTATTAGCATTTGGGAATTGATGTTGCTCGTTGAGGGAAAGAAAGTCACTGTGAACGAACCCCTCGACATTTTCGTTGCGAAGTCGCAGAAGGAATCGTCCCTGCGGGAGGCTGCATTTACCTGGGCCGTTGTCGAGGAACTCCGCTACACCAGTCCGCGACATCGCGATCCAGCGGATCGGTTCCTGGCAGCCACCGCAAAATTCTACGACCTGACGCTGATTACGTCTGATCGCCGATTGCTGGAGCCGTTGCCAGGGTTGAAGGTGATGGCGAACAATCCCTAGGTCGGAAAGCAGCGGCATTCAAGCTAGAAAACAAAAACCGCCGAGCGTCGATCGCCCGGCGGTTTTTCGCAATCAAGCTCTGAATACCGGCCTGTATTAATTGCCCGCCGAGCCGCTCTGCAGCTGCGCCAATGCCGCCAGCACTTCCTCGCTGTGGTTTGCCGGCTTCACGTCGAGCCATACCTTTTCGACTTTCCCTTGCGGATCGATCAGAAACGTATGCCGCGCCGAAAGCTTCGCCACGCCCATATTCATCACGGAATCGTACTGCGATGATACTTCGCTCTTGGTGTCAGCGAGCAACTTAAAGCTCAACCCTTCCTTCGTACAAAACTGCTGATGCGAATTCTCATCCTGCATGCTCACGCCCACGATGACTGCATTCTTGGATTCATACTGCGCCAAATCACGCTGAAAGTTGTGAGCCTCGACTGTGCACCCGCTCGTAAAATCCTTCGGATAGAAATAGAGCACGACCCATTTGCCTTTGAAATCGCGCAAACTGACCGGCTTGCCTTCCTGAGAATTCAATGTGAAATCCGGCGCTTGCGTTCCGACGGCCGGAGCCTTATCACCCGCGTGCATGGCGCGCACGCCAAAACCGACGCCCAACAGCACGACGACCACAATCGCGATCAATACAAACTTCATTTACCACCTCGATTTTCCGCAGGTCTCAGTCCTGCCCTATTCTGTATGAATTGCATGGTAGTGGGATGTCTGCCGAAATGCCAGGGTTTCACGGACGATCCGGGGTCGTCGATTTCTGGTGAGGCTGTGTAAAGCGCCCGAATCCGACGCGAACCTGGAGCGTATTGATACCGGGATTCGGTTCGATCAAGCCCGCGTTCGAAATATGCATAAAGCGCAGCTCGACGCTCCAGTTGTATTTGCTGCGTAGAAAGTGGGCGCCGATCGCGCCGCTGGTCGTGAAGTTGACGTGTGAGGTACCGGGAGGCGTTTTTTCGTTGGTGAAAAGCGTCCCGCCGCCGATATCTATATAGGGCATTACGTTGTGGCGGGGCACGAAATTCCATTTCAGTGCGAACGGATTGAGGCCGAACCCATAGGCAGTGCCCGTGCGTTGCAATACGAGGAATACAGGCACAACATCGACGGCATACTCGAACCGCCCTTTAAGGAGGCCTGGTCCCGCCGGATCGGTCAGAATCCATCCATATCGCGCTCCAACGTTCCAAACCCAGGTATTCGCGTTGCTTCCATTTAACCCGTGACCGCCGCCGGTCCAGATTTGCAGATCCTTGCTGTCATCGGGCGCGGGCCCGGCCTGTGCGCGAGCGGATTGCGGAGCAGCGACGAACAAAAATACGAGAAAGGACAAGGCGAGGACCAGTTTCACTCGAAAATCTCCTCAATAAAGGCGAATGCGGAGCGTAAAACGCTTTTTGAGGTAACCACAATACCCTAGGTCGAGGCGGCGCGCGAACGCGGCGCGACGGCCTTCGATTCGCGCGGACGGGGTCGACTTGATTGGAGGGGCGTTGATTGTGGTAAATTTTAGTTAATGCTAGTTTACAAAAACTATTCACTATGCTTAACTAAGTTAGAAGTCAGATCAGGGGAGCGTTCATCGAACTCCATGCGGCGTTCTCACCGCGCTGAGAGTTGTTATGGCAGCCAAGTCTCGCTGTTGGAATGTTTGGAGAGGAAGCAGGGTGACGGAGACACGATTTGGCGTGACAAGGTGCGTCTTTGCCGTTTGTGCGCTCCTGTTTCTCGGCGCCGGATCGCTGCGACCGCAACAGGCCATCGACCAGCCGGCGCCACCATCGCCACCTGCATCGACGTCCGACGAACGGCAACTCAATGGCGAACACGACCTCGCAAGGGGGTTTGATGCTGCGGTGGATCAGGACTCGCAGTCTGCTTCAGGGCAGTCGCAGCCCCCTGCCGATAATAGCGATGGCGGCGTCCCGGCGATGTTTCCGCACTTCAAGAACGATCGCATCTGGCTCTCCGGACAGGCGAATTTTATTTCGCAGTGGCATCCGGCGTTTCATTCCCCCTATTCGGGCAAGAACAGCCTCTCACCGGAAGCGCAAGATGCAACTTCGCGCGTTCTCACATTGTTCACCGGCTTGCGGCTCACATCCACATCGGAGCTGCTCTGCGACATTCAGGAGACCGGCGGCCACGGCGTCGGCGAAGCGCTCGGCCTCGCCGGATTCTTGAACCTCGACGTTGTGCGCAACCCGACCTTGAGCAAATCGCCATACGTTGCGCGCTTGATGTGGCACCAAATCATTCCGCTTGGGCGCGAGCGAGCGAAGAACGATCAGCGCGGCCCACTCTCGCTATTCTCTGAATTGCCGGAGCGCCGCATCGAAATCCGTTTCGGCAAAATGAGCCTCGTCGATTTCTTCGATCTCAACACCTACGGTACCGACAGCAACCTGCAATTCCTGAACTGGACGGTTGACAACAACGGAACCTTTGACTACGCAGCCGACACACGCGGATTCACCTTCGCCGCGCTGGTCGAATATCATCACAACAAGCACGTCGTATTACGCTTCGCCGAAGCGCTGATGCCCAAAGTCGCGAATGGCATTCACCTCGACGCTGATCTCAGCCGGGCGCGTGCCGAAAATTTCGAATTGGAGCTCCGTCGTAACACGATCCGCAAGCAGGAAGGCGTGCTTCGCCTGCTGACCTACGTCAATCACGCGAACATGGGCGACTACCGCGTCGCAGTTGATAATTTTCTGGCGGGACTCACGCCAACACCGCAGATCACTGCTCATCCACTGACAACGAGCATCAAGTACGGTTTCGGCGCAAACTTCGAACAGCCTCTCAGCAACTGGTTCGGACTATTCGGCCGCTGGGGATGGAACGAGGGAGCACACGAATCGTACGCGTACACCGAAGTTGACAGCACCGCGCAGGTCGGCGCATTCGCAAAAGGCACGCGCTGGAGACGCAAATACGACCGCGTCGGCTTCGCCTATGTCTCCAACGGAATTTCACGCGATCATCAGGAATATCTCGCGCTCGGCGGTCTAGGATTCCTTCTCGGTGACGGTCGCCTGAACTATGGACGCGAAGACATCGTCGAAACGTTTTACACGCTGCACGTCTGGCGCGGCTTTTATCCTGCACTTGGATTTCAATACGTCGATCACCCCGGCTATAACAAGGATCGCGGCCCGGTAATCGCGCCGTCGCTACGTTTCCATTTCGAATTTTAGTCGGCTCGGCGCACGGATGGGTTCGCGGCTCCCGGATGTCAGACGGACGGAGTCGCAAGCGCCAGCTTGCTGTAATCTTTGCCGAGTTCCACGCAAAGGGCCTCGACGACAATCTCATGATCCACGCGCTGCGGCAAACCGGAAACGGTGACCGATCCGATCACGCCCGCACCTTGCACGCGAATCGGAAACGAGCCTCCGTGCGAGGCGTAATCAGCGATCGACAGCGCGTATTTTTCAAACAGATTCGCTCCCATCTCAAGTCCCAGCCGGTAAGAGCTGCGATGAAAGCGCGCGACGAGATTGCTCTTACGCCGAACCCATTCCGCGTTGTCAGGCGACGTGCCGCCGAGCGCGCAATAAAAAAGCGGCTGGCCGAAACGCCGAACGTCGATCACCACACCGGCCTTACGCGCCACTGCCATCGTCCGCAGCCGCGATCCGAGCGTCCACGCAACGTCTTCATCGAAACGGCTGAAACAGAGTTCGCTTTCCTGCATGGCGATTGCCGACAGGTCGTCTTCGTGTGCGCTCACAAATTCTCCTTCGACCGCAATGGTCAGTAGAAACTGCATTCTGCTATGCAGCCCAGGGCGAAGCAAGCCGCCGCGCCCCTGCCCCGCAACCGTCCCTATGGTCGCTCGAGCATCTAAATTGGCGAGACCGCTGTCTGTCCGCACGCTGATTCACATGCCACACAAAGGGCGAACTCATGGACCAGGAAAAAGCAGCAAATCCAATTGCAGAAATTTTCGACGATGTGTTCACTCTGATGGAGGATCTCGAAACGCGCAGCGTCGCGATCGTCGAGTATATGAAAGAGCAGGGCGGCGTCAGCGACGAGAAGCTTGCGCCATATTTGGATCGGGCCGCCGCGGCCAGCGATGTGCGATGGCGCGCCGCTCGCGCTCGAATGGAACATTTGCTGGCGCCCAAGCCCAAATCCGCCACGGAAGTCGGAAAGGACGAGAAAACCAAGGACGCGTCTCGGTCCCAGGCTCAATCGAAAACGAGCGAGGGGAGGAGCGACGAGACAAAGCCGCAAGGCGACAAACAGGGAACTAAGGCTGATTCCAAAGATATCGGGAAAGAACTCGCTTTGGCGCAACCTGGCAGGCCCGATTCGACCGAACCGAAGGACGGGAATTCGCAGAACGCGAAATCGGCTGCGGACACGAAGTCCGACCAGAAAAAGACCGAGGAAGGTCGGCAAAGCAAAGAAGCAAACGCCACGACAGAGGCTGCGGCCATCGGCGGAGGAAAAGACTCAGACACTCCAAGAAGTGACGATGCCAAGAACCGGACACCGCAATCTGCCGGCGAAAAGTCCACCAGACTGTCATCCGATGAAGAAAAACAACAGGCTCAAAAAGCTTCGAAGTAATTTCCGACAGCGATTCATCCAGACAACGATCTGCAAATAGAAAAGAGGAGGGCAAGTCGCCCTCCTCTTTCCCTGCATGCGAATTATCCGCATGCTCTCTCGTGTTAACGAACCACCGAAAATCCGTACCTTCTGAAACCCGCGAAGGTCCGAACTCCGGCCGCGCCCTAGAAGGTAATTCGCGCGCTGAGCTGCATCTGACGAGCGTTCGTCGCCGTACTCGTGTAGGTGTTGAACAGCGCGCCGCCCAGTTGATTTTGATATCCGGAAAAGTTGGGGTGATTCAAGACGTTGAACGATTCCCAGCGGAGTTCGAGCGCCTTGTGCTCGGTGAAACGGATGCGCTTGCTCACCGCCGCGTCGAAGTCGGTCAATCCATCGAGCCGCAGATGATTGCGGCCGCTGGTGCCCACTTGCTCGAGTAGAGGTTCGCTCACCGGTAGCGTGGTGGGCACAACATAGCTCGTGAAGAACGGAAGCGGGTGTAGTTGGGTGGCGTTGCCGTTCACCGGATCGTTGACCAAACCACTACCGTTATTCGTGCCATTGAGCAGCAGGTCCGTGATACCGCCGATCGGCGCTGCTTCGACCGTTACGGGGAAACCCGATTGAGAGGTGAAGATGCCGCTCTGGCTCCATCCGCCGAACAAATACTTCTTCCAGCCCGAGAAATGATTCCCGAACGGTAGTTCGTAGTTGTAGCTGAGCACGAACCGATTGCGCAGATCGAATTGTGAATTGGCGCGATTGGCCGAGATTGGCGCCGCTGCGTTGATCGGCGTCGCACTGTCGTTCACGAGAACACCGAGCGCGTCGGAAATATCGTCCAAGCTATGCGCCCAAGTGTAGTTCGCGTCGAACGTCAACCCGTTCTTGAATCGACGAATACCTTCAACCTGCAACGAGTTGTAGTTCGACGTGCCGGTGCTCTGAACCTGCGTCACCGCATCGAACCGTGGGTCAATCAAGCTGTTGAGCGGTCCGAATGCGCCGCCAACCTCGGATTGAAAGGCTGTCTGAAATTCCGCGAGGCGTGCGGTTTGATCCGCAAGGCTCGTCGGCGCCGCGGGAATGTTTGCGGGATTGACAAGATTGACCGGCTGGCTCACTTGCAGATGGTCGCTGCGCGCTCCGACGTAAGTAACCTTCATCACGAGGTCCGACGCAACTTGGTATTCCACGCCGGCGTCCCACTGTTGATTGCGCGGGTTCTCAAGGTTCTGATCGACCGGCGAGAACTGACCGAAATCGCTCTGCAATGGATTGAACGTGCCGAGGCTTCCGCTCGCGGCCGCCTGGGCCGGGGATGTACCGGCGACAAGGTTCGCGAGCGTGTTGCCGCCTGTGAAGCTCGTCACCGTCACAGTATTCACGAACGGCGGAGAGAACCGCAGATTCGTGATGGGGTTCTGATAGATAAAGTCGTACGCGATTCCGTAGCCGCCGCGCACGACGAGCTTGCCATTCATCGGATTCCACGCGAAGCCGAGTCGTGGCGCGGGATTCCAGTTCCGATGGAACGCCGTGCCGCCGAGATCGACACCGCCGAGTGGGCCCGTTCCGAGGACACCAATCCCCGTCGTGTTATTGGGATCTAGATTCGCCAGCTGCCCCTTTCCTTCCGAGACGCCACCCGAAGACTCGAGGCGGAATCCGAGGTTCAAGGTCAACGTGCGCGTGATGCGAAAATCGTCCTGTACGAATCCGAACGCATCGAGCGCGAAGTTATGCAGGGCTGTATTGCCGACTAGCTGTTGATATTGAACTGGGTTGCCGTCCTGAAAATCCGCAAGGCTGTTAAACGCGACCACGCCTCGCGCTGCATCGTCAAAGAAGCTCGGCGCTTGGTAGCGATTGAAGTCAACGCCCCACTTCAACGTGTGCTTTCCGTGAGTCCACGAAACGGTGTCGGCGTATTGGAACGTATTTTGCGTCCGGCCCTGAGGAAGAATGCTGTTGGTGCCGAAGTTTGAGGTTCCGTCTCCAAACGTAACTTCCGGCCCTTCGGGGAAGGGCGAGTTGACTGGAAATTGCGGATTCACGCGACCAAATCCAAAGCGGAAATTGTCCACGAGATTGTTGCTGATCGCCGCAGTGTAGCTGACCGTCACATCGCGCGGCGTCGCCGTGCTCGATGCGCCAAACCCCGGTAGATTCGTATCGATGAACGTTAGGCCGGGGCTGACTACGACGGATGGTGCTTGGCCATATTTCACAAACAATCCATCTTTCCCGCCGCGAAGTACTTGATCGACGCGTACTGTCCAGACATCGCCGTCGGTTGTATTCGCGGAGGAAGCGGCCAAGCTGCCTGTCGGTGAAGTAGGCGATCCGTTGGCCGCAAAGAGTGCTGCATCGGTTGGATTGGTGATTGCTGCGGCCTGCGCCGGCGTCAGCACCGTTGCGATAACTGTCTGCCCCGCTCCGCGCGTCCGGTCGACTTCTCCGCTCGCAAAAAAGAAGGTGTGATTTTTGATGACCGGTCCGCCGATGGTAGCGCCGCCCTGGTTCTGCACGATCTTCGGAACCGCTCCGCCTTCGGGAGTGAAATACCCGCGGGCGTTGCCCAATCCACTGTTCTGGAAATAATCGTAGAGGGAACCGTGAAACTCATTCGTGCCGCTCTTGGTCAGAATCTGCACCTGCGAGCCCGAATTGCGTCCAAACTCCGCGTCGAAATTGTTGGTGATCACTTTCACTTCGGCGACCGCGTCCTGCACGAATGCGGCTCCGGATTCACCGGTGGTCGAAATATCCGTCGCCGTTACCCCGTCAAGCGTGATGTTATTCGCACGGCCGCGCGAACCGTTGGAATTGAAGCTGCCCGCGCCAAGGAATGGATTGTTGATCGAAACAGGAGCGGTTCCAGGAGACAGCGTCGCATAAATCACAGGATCGCGTGCCTGGTTTGGCAGTGCCATCGCTTCGTCAGAATTGATGGAATTGCTCACTTGCGCTGTGGCGACATCAAGCGTCGGAATCGCACCCGATTCAACCACTACGCTTTCGCTGACG
>Ga0209006_10000263_pt1 | contig 54187 bp, 49 predicted proteins | sample JacPin_JW_Ref_O2_FD_188567 | JGI IMG/M metagenome (GOLD analysis project Ga0209006, IMG submission 188567) | Forest soil microbial communities from Algoma, Ontario, Canada - Jack Pine, Ontario site 1_JW_Ref_O2 (SPAdes) (version 2) | ecosystem: Environmental > Terrestrial > Soil > Boreal...
ATGAAACACCAGCCCCAGCACGATGCCCACGATCAGCGCCGCGATACCGATCATCCCTCTCCCCCAACGCTCATCGGTGCTGTTTCCTCTTCGCGCAAGCGCTCATCGGTGCTGTTTCCTCTTCGCGCAAGCGCTCATCGGTCCCCAATTGGCTTCGCGTACTTCACCTCTCGCCCACCCCCGGCGGGTACTGTCAACGAATCGTGCGTGTCGACGGTGGCGGTCACGCCGTAGGACGCCTCGAGCAACCGCATGCGCTGAAACCCCGGGCTGCGCTCGAACGCGTCCTGCATCGCATGCGGCGGGCCGACCGCGTTGACCACGTACGGGCTGCTGATCGGCTGATTGTCAACGAGAATCGCGCCGCCCGCCTGACGGATCGTCACATTAGGGCCGATCCGCACGCCGCCGACCGCGATGGCCTCGGCACCGCTGGCCCACAACGAGTTGACCACCAACTGCAGATCCCGATCCAGCACCGCCTGCCGGCTGCCGGGAATCCGTTCCTTCGACACATCGGACAGGTCGGGCGACACGCCGGGATCCGTCAGCGTCACCGTGACCCCCGGTCCGGTCACTTTGGTCAGCGCGCCCGCGAAGCCCAGCCGGTCCAACTGCTGCAACAACCGTTGGCCCTCGGCATCGCCCTCGAGCTGGCTGCGCCGCAGGTTGTCCACCTCGGCCGTCAGCCCGCCGCGCTGAGTGGCCAACGCGTTCGCACCCGCCTGCGAGGAGCGAACACTCGACACCAGGACCTGCTGTGTCTCCTTGACGCCCGGCGCCGTCGACCGGGCCTGTGCGACGGCCGCGGCGAACACGAGCGCGATCAGCAGGGCCGCCGCGGCCTGCCACGCCCACGCCGCCCGGCGCGCCCGGGGCGGGGTGGCCGCCGCGCGTTTGGCAGCCGCGGCGGCATAGCCGGGGTCGAGGTGCTCGGACAACAGCGAGCGCAGCAGTGACGGCACCGGGTTGAACTGCGGTTGACCCGCCTCGTGGGCGTTGAGCCCGGCGTGCGGCTCGTAGCCCCCGAGTGCCCGATCCGCATCAGTCACGCTGTTCATCCCCGGTCGTCCCGCTGCCCTGCGGGCGGGAGGTGCCCCCAACGTTGCTGCTCGCCGGATCGCCCACCTTCGGGATCCGCCGCATGACCAGCACGAACTGCGCCAGGTACAGCACGAAGCTCCACAAATAGAGCGCGAACCCCCAGATCGTGAATCCCCAACCGATCGCAAGCACGACCCGGCTCCACAACCCGTCGAACTGGCCCAACAGGATCAGCGGGAACCCCGACATCAACGCGAACGTCGCACCCTTGCCGATGTAGGTGACGGGCAGCGACGTCAGTCCGCGGCTGCGCAAGGCGGGAAGCGTCGCCGCCAGGATGGCATCGCGGGCGATGAGCACGAGGACGAACCACCACGGGACAAAATGCCTGACCGCGAACGCAATTGGGACGGTGATCATGTAAATGCGGTCGACCGCCGGATCGAGCAGCTCGCCCAGCCGTGAGGACTGGTTCATCAGCCGCGCGATCTTGCCGTCGGCCCAGTCTGACGCGCCCGTGAACATCAGGATCCCGGTGGCCCACGCGTCGGCGTGCTCGACCAGCAGCAGCCATAGGAACACCGGAACCAGTGCGAGCCGGATCACGCTGAGCACGTTGGGAACGGTCAGCACCCGGTTGCGGTCTGGTGGGCGCGGCTCCGCCATGGGCCGAACCTTAGCGGAAAACCCCAGGCAGGCTCAGAGCCGACATTGTGTCGTCGGCCAGTGGGTTGTCGTGCACCATGTACGTCCACGTCGACGTCGGCCGCGCCAGCTTCGACAAGTCGAGTCCGGGCTCCTCTTCCAGCCCATTTGCGGTCTCGAACGTCTGCTGCGCCGCCTCGATGGCGTCGGCCGCCAAGGATGCGAACGCGTCGACGGCCATCCGGTGAAATTCGTCGAGCGGGTTCTGCCTGCCGAGCGCGCGCAAGTGGATGCTCTCCCGGATGTCAGCCAGATAGGCGAGGTGATCGGCCCACCCGCGGTCGAGGTGATACAGCATGATCAGCCGGCAGATGCGCTCCAGCTGCTCCTCGCTGAGGTCCTCCGACAACTCCTCGTAGCGCTTTGGCGACCGTTGCTCCAGCTCCTCACGAGCGGCCGGGGTTCGCAACAGCGTGTCGCGGCGTTCGACGATGATCGCCCGCTGCTGGGCGACCAGCTGGTTGTACCGCCACGTGTTGGCGTGCACGTCGAGCAGTTTGCCTTCGGCCACCCGCTGAGCGTGATCGAGCAATCCCGCCGCCTTGGTGCCGACGACGCGCCCGTCGTCGTCTGTTTCGGTGGTCAGTTTGCCTGGTTCGAGGTTGGCGGTGACGACGTCGTCTTCGGCACTCGAAAAGAACACCGACGACCCCGGATCGCCCTGACGGCCGGCGCGTCCGCGGAGTTGGTTGTCCAGCCGCTCGGTGTGGTGGCGGCCCGTCCCGATCACGTGCAGGCCCCCCAGTTCGGCGACCTCGTCGTGGTCGGCCTCGTCGGATCCGCCCAGTCGGATGTCGGTGCCGCGGCCCGCCATCTGCGTCGACACCGTCACCGCGCCGAGCTTGCCCGCCTCGGCGATGATCCGTGCTTCCTCCGCGTCGTTCTTCGCGTTCAGGACGACCGCGGGGACACCGGCCCGCACCAACCGCTCGTGCAGCTCCTCGGACTCGGCGACGTCGCGCGTGCCGATCAAGACCGGCTGGCGCGTTTCGTGCACCGCGGCGATGTGTTCGACGATTGCGTCGTTCTTCGACGCTGCGGTGATGTACACCCGATCGGACTCGTCCTCGCGGATGTTCGGCGTGTTCGGCGGGATGGGCGACACACCCAGCTTGTAGAACTGCCTGAGCTGCTCACCGGCCGCCAGCGCGGTGCCGGTCATTCCGCACACCGTCGGATACCGGTTGATCAACGCCTGCACGGTGATCGTGTCCAGCACTTCCCCCGTCTCGGTGGTCTCGATGCCCTCCTTGGCCTCGACCGCGGCCTGAAGCCCATCGGGCCAACGCTGCAACTGGGCGATCCGCCCGCGCGAAGCGTTGATCAGGTGCACCGCATCGTCGCGGACGATGTAGTGCACATCGCGCTGCAGCAGCACGTGCGCATGCAAGGCGACGTTCACCTCCGTGAGCGTCGTGCCCACGTGTTCTTCCGAGTAGAGGTCGATGCCACCGAGTTTCGCTTCGACCTTCTGTGCGCCGGTCTCGGTGAGATGCACATTTCGGCTGTCGGCATCGGTGTCGTAATCCTTGCCCGGGGTCAGCTGGCCGACGAGGCGGACGATCTCCAGCTTCGGCTGCTCACGGTGCGTGGTGCCGGCGAGCACCAGCGGCACCAGCGCCTCATCGACCAGCACCGAGTCAGCCTCGTCGATGAGCGCGACGTCGGGGTTGGGTGACACGAGGTCGTCGACGTCGGTGACCAGTTGGTCGCGCAGCACGTCGAAGCCGATCTCGTTGACCGACGCATAGGTGACGTTGCACTTGTAGGCCTTTCGCCGCTCCTCCGCGGTCGATTCGGCGGCGACCCAGCCCACCGTCAGCCCCAACGCCTTCAGCAGCGGGGCCATCCACTCCGCATCGCGGCGGGCCAGGTAGTCGTTGATGGTGATGACGTGCACGTGTCGGCCGGCGAGCGCGTACCCGGCGGCCGCGATCGCGCCGGACAGCGTCTTGCCCTCACCGGTGGCCATCTCGACGACGTCGCCGGCCAGCATCCGCAGCGCGCCCAGGAGCTGCACGTCGAACGGTCGCAGGCCGGTGTTTCGCTCGGCCGCGTCCCGCGCGATCGCGAGGAACTGTGGGATGTCGTCGGAGTCCGCGAGGTCCTCGAGTTCGAGGAGCTTCGAAGCCTTGCGCAACTGCGCGTCATCGAGATCGGCGGCCTTCTCGCCGAACGTGCCCGACTCCTCGACCAAGTGAAGTGAGCGGCTCTGGTCCTTTTCGGTGGTGGCGCCGAGCAGTTTCCAGAACTTGCTGCTCAGGCGGCCCGACTTAGCGCTGCTCGATTTCGCCACAGCACAACGGTACGCGGCCCGGCTTCAGCCCCCGTCGCCGAATCCGGCAACTCAACCGAGGTTCGAGCGCCGGGGATAGGCCACATTCGGGTCGGTCAGCACGTTGACCACGGCGGGCAATCCCGCGCCGAAGGCCCGGTTCAGTGCGGGCCGTAGCTCACCCGGACTGGCCACCAGCTCGCCGTGCCCCCCGAGCGCACGCACGACCTCGTCGTAGCGGGTGCCGGGCCGCAGCTCCGCGACCACCGAATATCCATAAAGCATCTCCATCGGATGCTTCTCCAACGCCCAGATACCGTTGTTGCCGATCACGGACACCACCTGCACGTCGTGGCGGACCAGCGTGTCCCACTCCATGCCGGAGAACCCGAACGCACCGTCGCCCTGCAGCAGCACCACCTGCCGGTCCGGTCGCGCAAGCTTGGCGGCCAGGGCGTACCCAGGCCCAGAACCGAGGCACCCGAACGGCCCGCTGTCGAGCCACGCGCCGGGCACATAGCTGTCGATGACCCGCCCGGCGTACGAGCCGAAGTCGCCGGCGTCGATGACGACGATCGCGTCCCGGTCCAGCATCGGGGTCAGTTCGGCGTACACCCGCATCGGGTGCAGCGGAGTGCGGTCATCAGACAGCTCGGCCTGCTCGCCCGCACGGGCCGCGGACTCGACCGCGCGCAACTCGGCGATCCACGGTTCACGGTCGGGCGCGGAGACGTCCGCGAGCGCCGACAGCGCCGTGGACAGGTCGCCGTACACCTCGGCGGTGACCGAACGCGGATGCGGGCGCGCCGGCTCGACGCGGTCGGCGACGATCAACTGCGTGTCGGCGCCGAACACGCTGCCGAAGCCGAGCCGGAAATCCATTGGGACACCAACGACGAGCGCGACGTCGGCCTGTTTCAACGCGCGGGATCGGGCCCGTGAGAACGCCAGTTCGTGGTCTGCGGGCACGACGCCGCGGGCCATGCCGTTCATCAGCACGGGAATCCGTCCCCGCTCGGCGAGCCCCAGCAGCGCCGACTCGGCGCGGCCCCACCACACGTTGGTGCCCGCCATCATCACCGGGCGCTCGGCGCCGGCCAGCAGCTCCACAGCACGGTCCAGCACGGCGCCGTCGACTGCGGGTCCGCGGGGCAGCGCGCTCAGTGCCCCTGGCCGTCCGCTGTCGGGAGCCTCAGCGAACATGTGGTCCATCGGGAAGTCGACGAATGCCACCCCGGATGGTGCGGCCACTGCCGCCGCCAGCGCCTCGTCGACCAGGGTCCCCGCCGCTTCCGCCGAGGACGCGGTCGCCGCGAACCGGGTCAGCGGAGCCACAAACGGCACATGGTCGATCTCCTGCAGCGACCCTTGACCCCACCGCAGTGCGGGCGCCCGTCCGCCCAGGACCACCAGCGGCGACTGGTTCTGCTGGGCCGCCGCCATCGCACTCATCCCATTCGTGACGCCCGGACCCGCCGTCAGGGCGGCTACACCGGGGATTCGCGTCACCTTCGACCAGCCCTCAGCCGCAAATGCCGCGGTCTGCTCGTGCCGGGTGTCCACGAGGCGGATGCCTTCGCTGCGGCAACCGTCGTAGAAAGAGAACAGGTGACCGCCGGACAGGGTGAATACGGTGTCGATGCCGCTGGCTTTCAGGCGCCGAGCGATCAAACGGCCGGCATGGACTGTCGTGGGAGCGTCGATGCTCATGGCGGTGAGCCTAAACGCTGGGAACGGGCTGAACGCCGCCCGCTGAGGTAGCTTCGCCAGAGTTCGTCAGGAGGGGTTGCATGGAACCGGAGCTGTTCACGCCGTCGTACAACTGGGGCGCTGCACCGCTGGATTCGCTGATCTGGATCGGCAGGGCCTGGGTCATCAGTGCGATCTGTCTCGTGGTGGTGCTCATAACGCTGCGCTATGTGTCGGTGTGGGGTCAGCAGTACTGGCGCATCACCCGTGGCTTCTTCGTCGGGCCACAGTCGGGGCGGGCCTGGCTCATGCTCGGGGTGCTGTTGCTGTCCATTGTGGTGTCGGTCCGGCTCGACGTCCTGTTCAGCTATCAGGGCAACGACTTGTACACCGGCGCTCAAATAGCGTTCGAGGGTGCCGCAGGTAGTAAGGACGCCATCAAACAGTCCGGAGTCGACGGCTTTTGGCTATCAATCAAAGTGTTCAGCATCTTGGCGACTCTTTACATCGCGAGGCTGATGCTGGACCTGTACCTCACCCAGCGTTTCATCATCGCGTGGCGCGTCTGGTTGACCGATCACTTCACCGGGGACTGGCTCGACGGCCGGGCGTATTACCGGGGCCGGTTCATCGACGACACCATCGACAACCCCGACCAGCGCATCCAGCAGGACATCGATACCTTCACCGCCGGGACCGGCGGCGTGACCAATGTGCCGTCCAACGGGTCCCGCAGCACCCTGTTGTTCGGCGCAGTAGAAGCGGTGCTCTCGGTCGTCTCGTTCGCAGCGATACTGTGGAAGCTGTCCGGTCCGCTGACCGTGTTCGGCTTAACCTTCCCCAAGGCAATGTTCTGGATTGTCGTCACTATCGTGCTGGTCGCGACCGTCTTCGCGTTCTGGATCGGCCGCCCGTTGATCTGGCTGAGCTTCCGCAACGAGAGAACCAACGCCGCGTTCCGCTATGCGTTGGTACGGCTCCGTGACGCGGCGGAGGCGGTGGGCTTCTACCGCGGCGAGCGCGCCGAGCGCCAACAGCTGCGGCAGCGATTCAGCCCGATCATCACCAACTACCGTCGCTTCGTGCGCCGCGAGATCGGATTCAATGCGTGGAACTGGTCGATCAGCCAGGCAAACGTTGTGGTGCCGTGGATCATCCAGGCGCCGCGCCTGTTCGCAGGTGAAATCAAGTTCGGTGACGTCGGTCAAACCGCGAGCGCGTACGGCAAGATCTCCGACTCGCTGTCCTTCTTCCGGAACGCCTATGACGGGTTCGCCGTGTTCCGCGCGGCTATCATCCGGCTCGACGGGCTGGTCGACGCCAATGAGCGGGCGCGGCAGCTACCGACAATCACCACTGAGGCCAGCGAAGACGACATCGTCGAACTCGACGACATCGAGGTCCGGACTCCGGATGGCACACAATTGATTTCACCGCTGGATCTGCATCTCGAACCCGGGGACGGGATGGTGATCACCGGTCGCTCGGGCACCGGCAAGACAACGCTGCTGCGCAGCCTGGCCCAGTTGTGGCCTTACGCGTCCGGCACGATGCGCTACCCGAGCCACGGCAACGAAACGATGTTCCTGTCGCAGCTTCCATATGTGCCGCTGGGCGACTTGCGGGCGGTCGTGTCGTATCCCGCTGAACCCGGAGAGATTCCGGATGAGCAGATTCGGCAGGCGCTTGTCGAGGTTGCGCTACCGCATCTCGTCGACCGCCTCGACGAGATCCAGGACTGGGCCAAGGTGCTCTCTCCCGGTGAGCAGCAGCGGGTCGCGTTCGCGCGCATCGTGTTGAACCAGCCGAAGGCGGCGTTCCTCGACGAGGCCACTTCCGCGCTCGACCCCGGGCTGGAAATGACGTTGTATCAACTGATTCGGGCTGAGTGCCCGCAGTGCATCGTGGTGTCCGTGAGCCACCGGCCCGCCGTGGCGCAGCACCACCAGACGCACTTGACCCTGCTTGGCGAGGGCGGGAAATGGTCGCTCGGGCCCGTCGAGAAGGACGAGAAGGAGAAATCGCCCGTCTAGGCCCGCTGCTTCGCGGCGTGTGCCCCGGCGCGGCGCCCGAAGAACGAGCCCTCGCCCAACTGTGTGCCGCTCGCATACCCCTTGCCGTCCTGCGCGAAGGTCTTCGACGCGCACGCCCCCGCCGCGTACAGCCCGGGGATCACGCTCCCGTCGCCGCGCAGCACCTGCCCGTAGCCGTTCGTGGCCAGTCCGCCGACGGTGAAACCCGAATACATCGCTGTACCGAGCGACAAGTCGAAGGCCCCCCATGGTCCGTTATCCTGTGGCGCAAGGTATTTCGGCTGCTTGTGGAAGTCCGGATCTTCGCCACGCCTTGCATTCTCGTTGTAGCGGTTCAGCGAAGCCACCAGCTTGCCGTCGGGAATTCCGAGCGCCTGCTCCATCTCCTCAACGGTTTCCCAGCCGTCGATGAACCGGATCAGCGGAAACTGCGGGCGCTCCATATGCGCCTCGTCGACGATCAGAAACGCCGCGCTGTCGGGCTGGTCCATCACGAAAGCCGAAGTGCGCGAATGGTAGGAGTCCTCAGCAACGAAGCGCTCACCGAACTTGTTCACGATGATGCCGGTCAACAGGATCGACGGCGGATACGCGGACGCGGTGATGAAGAAGTGGTCCATGTGTTTGGTGGCGCCGCCGGCCGACACCCCCAGCAGGATGCCCAGGCCATCGTCATAGGTGTTGCCCAGTATGTAGGGTTCGGCGAAACCGCCGCTCTTGCGCCGCCGCTTCGCGCCCAGCGCCGGGGCGTAGCGCGCAACCATGTCGGGGTTCATGGCATAACCCCCCGCGGTGATGATGACTGCCTTCGAGCGGACGGCGCCAGTTTCGCCGAAGTGCTTCCATGCCACCCCAACCACGCGCTGTTCGTCGTCCAAAACCAGTGCGGTGGCCCCGGTTTCGTAACGGGTCTTGACGCCGAGGTTGTCGACCCGCTTGACCAGCAGGTCGATGATCATGCTCCCGCCACCGGTTTCACCGGGCACCGGAAGCTTGTGTCCGCGCGGCGCCGGAACAGCGATGTCCTTGAACGGCCACACCTCCTCGTTGCCGGTATACATGAGACCCTCGGTGTTGGGCTGGACGATCGCCTTCTCCGGGTAGTAGCTGCGCTCGAACTGGAAACCCAAGTCTTCCAACCAATTGAAGTGATCGACGCTGCCCTCGCAGTAGGCGCGGATCTTGTCGTGCTCTGGTTCTTGCGACACCGCAACGAGGTACTTGTACATCTCCGCAGGGGAATCTGGGTGGCCGGTGGCCTGCTGAACCGCGGTGCCGCCACCGAGGTAGAAGTGCCCGCCGGACATCGAGGTGGTCCCGCCGGCGGCCGCCGCGCGCTCCAGCACCAGCACGCGCGCGCCCGCCGCCGCAGCGCTCACGGCAGCGCATCCGCCCGCGATGCCGAAACCGACAACCACCACGTCGACATCGTCCGACCATTCCTGGACATCGCCTGCGTGCATGGTCGACGGGATGTCTGTACTCACTTCTGCTCCTGCTTCACGTAGTCGAAAAACGCCCGGATTGCCGCCGGGATGTGTGCGATCTCCAGATACGGGACGCCGGCGGTGACCGTCGAGACGTAGGCGAACTCGATACCGCCTGGCATCACGCCCTGCTGCACGACGGTCGCGCCCCCCGCCACTGCGTGCTCGACGTCCTTGGCGAGATCCTCGGCGCTGTCGGCTTCGATCGCGATGTGGTGCAGTCCGGGCCCGCCGTCACGCAAGTACTCGGTGTACACGCTTTCGCCGGACACGGGTGCGATCAGTTCCAGCTGCATTTCGCCCGCGTAGCTCAGCGAGATGTCGGCACGGAAGTCGGCGGGTCGCCCGCGATAGGTGCAGGTGTCGGGCCCGAAATGCACCGCAGGCATCCGCACCCACTTCCTGGCGCCCAGCAGGCCGGTCAGCGTGCGTTCGGTCGCGTCGAGGTCGGCCGTGACCCAGGCAATCTGGACAGGTGTTCGGACAGCAGAACTCATCGCCTCGCAGAATAGTCCACCGCGGGCCCAGAAGTGAAACACGTTCTAGTTTCTGCCGGACGGCTCCGAGGAGCGCAAAAGCTCAGGGCCTCAGTGGCCAGGCCGCCCGCTGAACCGGCGCCGACGGTGCGTTCACATCCTCCGAGATCTGCTGGCGGATCGCATTCCATGCCACCGCTGCGGGGAAATCGCCCCAGGTGCTGTTGAACACGCCGACGAGCACCGCCCTGCCGTCATCGGTGTCGACGTACACGGGTCCCCCGGAATCGCCCTTCTGGCTGAGTATTCCGTTCGACATCGTGAACCAGCCGTCGTAGACGGCCTCCACGGTGCCGCAGGTCTCGTGAGTCACGACGCCGTAGTGGCACACCGGCCGGCCGGGGCTGATGGTGAGACCAGGGTCGGACACCAGCGCGCGCCCACCCGGCAGTGCGTTGGTGGGCGTCGCGTCGACCGCCAGAGTGATTCCCTCATAGTCGGAGATCGTGTCGTTGGTGGACACCGTCGCGCCGTTGGGCGTGTTGTCGCGGTACATCGCCTGAGTTCCGATGTAGTTGCCGTCCCTGTCGGTGACGGCGCCGCTGCCACGGCAGTGCCCGGCCGTCACCGCGATCCGCAGATTGGGTTCGACGTAGCCCAACGTGCACAGGTTGGTGTCCTGGTGGATCTCCATACCTGGGTAGATCGGTACCGGGCTGGCGTGAGCCGGCGGCGATGGCAACGCGAGCGCCGCGATCCCGGTGGCTGACACCGCGAGGAGGCGCACGAAGATCCGTCGCACCCGATTGCTCCGATCAATCGCGGGTCGGGGTCCCCCGACCAGGTTTTGAACATTACCGGTGGTTCGCTCGTGGCGCCGAATCTGACCGCGGCTACGCTCCCCCGCCCGCATGTAGTACATCCAAACGCATATCGCCGACGATCGCCTTAGCGTTAGCAAAATCAGATTTCTCGAAGCGCGTCGAAAATTTCGCCGTAATGCAGATGAGCCATGAAGTGGCCGCCCGAGCGCACATGAAGAGTCCCCCGAGGAATCCGGCGCGCCAGTTCATGCGGCCACCGGGGGTCGAGCAGCTTGTCTTCGCTTCCCACCCACACGTCCGCGCCAATGCTGAGATCCTCGGGGGCAAACCCCCAGGGCCGCATCCACGCTCGGTACTCCTCGACCACACCGGACGGCTGGCGCAGCGCCTCCCGTGACATTCGCGCGAACGCGCCGAAGCCTTCGTCGCGTATCACGTGCCCGTCGGCAGCGCCGAGGTCGCGTGCGGCGAGACGGCCGTAGATCGCCGGTGCCGCGCCGGCGACCCAGTACATGGTGCGGAAGCACTGTCGCGCCAACCACGGTGCGCGCTGCGACAGCCGGGTGTACGCCCGATCAATCGGAGGCAACTCTGCGAACACGCCAGGTTCGTTGAGCGGCAGCGCCCCCGCGATGATCGCGATCCGGATCACCTGGGTCCGCAGCCCATACCCGATTGCAGCGGCGTACGGGCCACCCATTGACCAACCCATAACTGCGAACCGGCCGACGCCCAGGTGGTTCATCAAGTCCTCGGCGTCGGCCGCCCAGTCCAGCACCGTGCGGCCCGGTTTCGGATCGGACAGTCCGACGCCGGGACGGTCCGGGGAGATCAGGCGGATCGCGGCCTCGCGGGCGATACCGTCCGCCGCGGCCACGTCGAGTCGGCACGCCAGCCCGCCGTGACAATTCACAACGGCGAAGCCCGCCGGGTCGCCGTATTCGACGTAGCCCAACCGGCGTCCGTCGCGCAGCCGACAAATCTCACCGGACACCCGCCGATCATGACAGCGGTTGCCGCATGTCGGATCGGATTGCTACGGGATCGTCAGTACCTGACCGGGATCGATGAGGTCGGGGTTGTCGACACCGCTGGCGCCGGCGATGCGCTGATATTGGTTGCCGTCGCCGTAGAAGCGCTCCGAGATCGCCCACAGGGTGTCGCCGGACACCACCGTGTAAGTGCGCGCAGGCGCTGGCGCTGGCGGCGGCGGTGGCGGTGCGGCCGGCTCCTCGACCACCGCCTCGGCTACCGGTTCGACTGCGGGTTCCGCGGCCGGCGGGGGCGGGGGCGGCTCTTTAGTGTCCGTCTTCGACGACCAGGCCGGACCACTGCCCGCGTACAGGACCAGGTTTCGATCGTCCTGCAGCACCAGCTTCACGTCCTTCTGGCCCTTGGTGTCGGTGTGCCACACCGGCTTGTCCGGGGTGTACAGCACGAAGTTGCCGTCGGTCTGCACCTCGGCGCGAACCACGTCCTGGCCGTTTGTGTCCGTGGACCAGACGGCTTGGTCGCGGGCGTAGAGGACCAGGTTCCCGTCGTCCTGCAGGATCAGGCTGTATGCGCCGTTTGGTGAAATCAGCGATCCGCCTTTCTCCAGCTTCTGCCCTTCAGTGAGTGTGTCTGTCACGTCGTTGTCCTCTCCTGAGTGCTGCCGCGGTCACCCTGAGCGTAGTGATTTTCAGCGGACACCAAAAGCGTTCCGTTCGTGCGGATTACAACGGCGAGGAGAACCTCAGGTGAACGACTTTGCCGATGCGGGCGCGTCGTGTCGCGAATCGGTGGCCGGCTCCCATCCGGGCGGCCCGAAGATGTAGGCGAGCTTGTCGTGCCAGCGCGTGGCCGACCGGACGTCGCGCGCGATCGCGACGTATTCGCGCGTCTGCAACTTCCAGATGTTGAATGTGTTGACAGGCTTGGTCAGGCCGTAGTGCGGCCGAGACAGCTCCGGTTGGAAGGACCCGAACATCCGGTCCCAGATGATGAAAATGCCCGCATAGTTCTTGTCGAGGTACTGCGCATCCATGCCGTGATGCACCCGATGGTGCGACGGCGTGTTGAACACAAACTCGAACGGGCGCCACAGTTTGCCGATGCGCTCGGTGTGCACCCAGAACTGGTAGATCAGGTTGACCGACCAGCTGGCGAACACCATCCACGGCGGAACACCCAACAGCGGCAACGGAATCCACATCAGGATCTCGCCGCTGTTGTTCCACTTCTGGCGCAGCGCGGTGGCGAAGTTGAAGTACTCGCTGGAGTGATGTGCCTGATGGGTGGCCCAGATTAGCCGCACCCGGTGCGCGATCCGATGGTAGGTGTAGAACGCCAGGTCGACGCCGAGGATCGCGATCACCCACGTGTACCACTTGTGCGCGGACAGGTGCCACGGCGCCAGGTACGCGTAGATCGCCGCGTAGCCCAGCAATGCGATGAACTTCCACGCCGCAGTGGTGGCGACCGAGACGAGTCCCATCGAAATGCTGGCCCAAGAATCGCGGGTGTGGAACGCGCCGGACCGGACGCGAGTGCGTTCATCGGCGGACTCGATGCGTTCGAGTTTGCGGGCGGCCGTCCACTCCAGGACCAGCAGTAGCAGAAAGAACGGAATCGCGAACAGCACCGGGTCACGCATCTGCGGCGGCATTACGTCGAGAACAGCCGCAACACGCTCCACGGTGGCACCTCCGACTTCAGTTTAACGTTGCGGTTGCGGCCACGATCAGCGCGATTCGCCACCCTTCCGCACTCTGCCAGTGCTACTTGAAGCTCAGAACGTTGTCGCCCCACATCGCGCGAATGTCGCGGTCGATATCGTTGACCACCGAGTCGGCCCGGTCGATGACCAGGCTCGCGCGGTCGGCTTCCTGATACGGGATCCATGCGGGTTCGTCGGGGAGGCCGATCGGTTTGCCTTGGTCGGCGAAGTTCAGCCAGCGCGCCCGTATTCGCTCCGACACCGCCTTGCCGGCCTTGAGACCGCCGAGCTTGAACGTCGGGTCTTTGGGGCCCATCACGAGATTGCCCCAGACATATGGCAATTCCATGGCATGCGTCGCACCGATACGCATGAGCTTGAGCATCGGCGTGGCAAAGTCGAATCGGTACAGGTACACCGGCGCGACCGCACTGTGCCCCTCGGCCAGCCACACCGACGGCATCCGGAACCCGACGTCGCGGGCGATGCCCATCCCGCGGGCCTTGACGCGCAAGCCGGGGTAGGCGGAGCCCATCTGCTCTTCCGTTGGCAGGACCAGTTCTGGCTGCTCCGAGGCGATTTCGGCGAACATGGCTTTGATCGCCGGCGGAGTGATGGGCATCAATGGCGACTTCATCCACCGGAACAGCGCGGCTTCGTTCTTGTTGGTGCCGATGATCAGCGGCACTGGGTGCGACCGGCCCTCGCGTGCGAGTTTGACCGGGTAGTCGGGCACCACGTCGCCGTCGACGATCGGCACGAACGGGAGCGTCCCGGGGTTCTGCGCCGGCACGGTATCGAATACCCGTTGAGACGCGGCGACCAGCGCAGACGCCGGTACATCTGACAACCGATCGATGTCTGACTGGTCCATACCGAGGTTGTCGAGCAGCAACGCGGCGATCCGGCCCGCTCGGTCAGTGTCGTAAACCGAGGTGGCGGGCGAGCTTTGCGCGATCGCGCCCGTGAACAGGCCAGCGGCTGAGGGACTGGTCAAAAGCGTGGTGACGATCCCGCCCCCAGCGGACTCGCCGAACAGCGTCACCCGGTCGGGGTCCCCGCCGAACGCGGCGATGTTGTCACGCACCCACTGCAGCGCGTGGATCACGTCGCGCAGTCCGACGTTGGTGTCGTAGCGACGCCGGGCCGTGCTGTAGGTGGACGGGTCGAGAAAACCGAATGCGTTGAGGCGGTAGTTGATGGTGACGATGACGTTGTCGCCGCTCGACGCGAGGACGGTTCCGTCGTAGAGCGGTTGGCCCGCGGAGCCGAGCACGTATGCACCGCCGTGGACCCACACCATTACCGGCTTCTTATCGCCCGGCACGGTTGATGCCCAGATGTTGAGCGACAGACAGTCCTCATGCTGTGGTGCGCCGAGATCGAGAGGCACCATAGGCAACGTCGGCTGCGGGCATACAGGGCCGAACCGGGATGCGTCGGCGACCGCGGTCCACGGGGCCGGTGGTTGCGGCGCGCGCCAGCGCAGGTCGCCAACCGGCGGGGCTGCGTAGCGAATCCCCTTCCAGACCCTGACGCGCCCGTTGTCGACGCCGCGGACGGGGCCGTATGTCGTCTCGACGACCGTATTGTCGCTGGTCATGTGCCTCTAACGCTTGGTGTTAAGGAGCCGTTCGGCTCCATGCTACTTGCCAGTACAGAGCATGCCTAACTTTCGGCTAACGTTTGCGGGTGCCGGCCAGCACACCTGCGAGCGCGACGACGACGAGCCCGGCAACAGGGACCGTGAGCAATCCTGCGCGCAAGCTGATCGCGTCGGCGATCGCGCCGACAATCACCGGCGCGAAAACGAATCCGACCCGCATCAGCCAGGTGACGGCCGTCAGGCCGGTGCCGGACCTCATACCGGGCAGCTCATCGGCACGCTGCATCGCGGCAGGAATGAGCGTCGCCACTCCGAACCCGGCCGCCGCGAACCCCCCTATCACCGCGGTCTGGCTTGGAAACGCCAGCGCAGCTCCCATGCCGGTAGTGGCGATCACGCCGCCCGCGCGGGCCACGGCGCGCTGACCGAACCGGTCGACCAGTCGGTCACCCACCACCCGTCCGATGAATTGGAAACCAACCGCGGCGATGTACCCCGACACTGCGATCGCCCCCGGCGCCCCGAGTTCCCGCATGTAGAGGGTTGCCCATGAGCTGCCCGCGTCCTCGACGGTCGCCGCGGCGATCGCTATGGCCACCAGCGCCGCCAGTGCCGCGTAGGTCGCCACCGGCACACCGGGCCGCGCCGCCGGCTGGGCCCGGGTCGCCTGGCCGGCGTCGTCGGGGCCGGGCAGCAGGAACCGGTACGCGATCACACACACCGCAGTGAAAACCACCGCCGACACTGCCAAGTGAGTGCCGCGTGCGACGTGCAACGCGATCGCACCCGCACCCATCGCCCCGCCGAGGATGGCACCCGCCGACCACACCGCATGGAACGAGTTGATGATCGACCGGCCATACCTGCGTTGCACCCGCAGGCCGTGCGCGTTCTGCGCGACATCGGTGACCGCGTCCGCGCCCCCGGCGACGAACAGCGCGCCGGCGAACGTCAAAGGGGACGGCGCCACTCCCGCGAGCCATACGAACACCGCGATCCCGGCGGATCCCCACACGGCGACCCGCGCGGAATGGAATCGCCGGATCAGCGACGCCGCCAGCGGCCCGGTCACCAACGCGCCCACCGAGAACGCCGCGACAGCGGCTCCGTATGCGGCGTTCGACAGCCCGAGGTCCGCCTTGATCTCCGGATAGCGCGGTAGCAGGTTCGCGAACAGCGCGCCGTTGGTGAGAAACAGCGCGGCCACCGCGATCCGTGCCCGACGATCGCGCGTCGGCTGCGACGCTGCGAGCCGTCCGGTTCGCATCTGCCGCACACTACCAACCTCGCGCGGCGCCGAGTTCCGCAAAGATGGCCACCATGACCTCGCAGCAGCACTCGGAGTCCTCGGCACCTCGCACAAGCGGCTCATCGCTCGTCGAGCTGGCAGGGCGTTACCGCGTGGCCACTCAATACGAGGACGCCAATGGTCGACTGGTGGTCGTGCCCGATCACACCCTCGTCGCGGTCCTCGGCGCGCTCGGCGTCGCCGCGGACACCGATGAGGAACGCCGCGCCGCGCTGCGTGCCCATGATCGCGCACACTGGTCCCGACCGCTGCCGCCCGTGATCGTCATGCGCGCCGGGACGCCGATGCCGTTCTGGGCGCACGTGACCCACGGCACCCCGGCGCGGCTGTGGATACGTTTGGAGGACGGCACGGTGTGGGCCGGGCTGCGTCAACTGGACAACTTCACTCCCCCGTACGACCTTGACGGCCGTCTCGTCGGTGAGGCCACCTTCGAACTGCCGGGAAATCTCCCGTTGGGATACCACCGGCTGCATCTCGACGATGCCAGCAGTGACGAGGGCACTGCGGTCATCGTCACGCCGGCCGCCCTGACTGTTCCCGAACGGCTCGGGTCACGCCGTGCCTGGGGACTGGCGACGCAGCTGTACAGCATGCGCTCTAAAAGATCTTGGGGCATAGGAGATCTCACCGATCTCACCGACCTGGCTGTCTGGGCCGCCGCCCGGCACAGGGCGGGCTACGTGTTGGTCAACCCGCTGCACGCCGCCGCCCCCACCGCGCCGATGGAGCCGTCGCCGTACCTGCCGACGTCGCGGCGCTTCGTCAATCCGCTTTACCTCCGAGTCGAGGCCATCGCTGAGTTTGCGTACGTCCCCGGCCGCCGACGGATCCGCAAATTGCGAGACGACGTGCAGGCCCGTGCAAAGCGCGTCGACACCATCGACCGCGACGCCGCGTGGGCCGCCAAACGCGCCTCCCTCGAGGGGCTCCATCGAGTACCGCGATCGGCCGGTCGTGAAGTCGCGTACGCCGCGTTCCGGGAACGCGAAGGACGCGCGCTCGACGACTTCGCCACCTGGTGCGCGCTCGCGGAGGTGCACGGTAGCGACTGGCATCATTGGCCGCAGGATCTCCAGCACCCGGACGGTCCCGGAATCGCCGTGTTCGCAACGGAGCACGCCGACGAAATCGACTTCCACCGCTGGTTGCAGTGGCAGCTCGACGACCAGCTCATGACGGCCCAGGGCCACGCACTGGGCGCCGGGATGGCGCTGGGGATCATGCACGACCTCGCGGTCGGCGCCCACCCGAACGGCGCCGACGCGTGGGCGCTCCAAGACGTTGTTGCTCTCGGCGTCAGCGCGGGCGCGCCGCCGGACGCGTTCAACCAGCAGGGCCAGGACTGGTCGCAGCCGCCGTGGCGGCCGGACGCGTTGGCGGAGTTGGAATACCGGCCGTTCCGGTCGATGGTCAACGCGGTGCTGCGCCACGCGGGCGGCGTCCGCGTCGACCACATCATCGGCTTGTTCCGGTTGTGGTGGATTCCCAAGGGCGCCAAGCCGATCGAAGGAACCTACGTTTACTACGACCACGAAGCTACGATCGGTATTCTCGCGCTGGAGGCACATCGCGCGGGCGCACTGGTCGTAGGTGAAGATCTCGGCACCGTCGAACCGTGGGTGCGCGATTACCTCCGCGAGCGCGGCCTGTTCGGCACGTCGATCCTGTGGTTTGAAACCGACCATGACGGCATGCCCCTGCCCGCCAAACGGTGGCGCGAGTACTGCCTGTCGTCGGTCACCACTCACGACCTTCCGCCGACGGCCGGTTATCTGGCGGGCGATCATGTCCGGCTCCGCGATCGGCTCGGCCTGCTCACCCGCTCGTTCGACGAGGAACTCGCCAGCGATCGCGCGGAGCAGCAGGCATGGCTGACCGAGCTTTTCCGGGTCGGACTGCTTCCCACCGACCCGGAAAAGACCGTAGACATGGATGACACGGTGCTGGCCCTGTACCGCTACCTCGGCCGGACGCCGTCCAAGCTACTGGCGCTGTCGCTGAGCGACGCAGTAGGCGACCGACGGACGCAGAACCAGCCCGGTACCACAGACGAGTACCCAAACTGGCGCGTACCGCTGTGCGGTCCGAGAGGACGTCAACTTCTGCTCGAAGACGTGTTCCGGGACCGGCGCGCGGCGACACTCGCCGATGCGATGCGCGAGGCCATCGGCGGCGACGGCACGTGAAGTACGCAGTCATCGCTCCCGTTGCCGCCGGCGTGACCGCAGACCCGGCGTGGATCGCGGCGTTCGCCCGCCACGTCGAGGCGTGCGGCTTCGACGAGATCGTCGCCGTCGAACACACCGTGCTCGCGACGGCGTACGCCAGCGTCTATCCGTACGACGCGTCGGGCCGCGTCGAGTTACCCGCCGACTGTCCGGTGCCGGATCCCCTTGACTTGCTTGCGTTTCTGGCCGGGCACACCGCCACGCTCGGCCTTGGCACGGGGGTCCTGGTGCTGCCGAACCATCATCCCGTGGTGTTGGCGAAACGAGTGGCGACGGTGGATGCGCTGTCAGCAGGACGCCTGCGGCTCTGCGTCGGCGTGGGTTGGCTGCGCGAGGAGATCGAGGCATGCGGCGCGCCGTATGGGCGCCGGGGCCGACGCGCCGACGAACAGCTCGAGGTGATGCGGCTGCTGTGGGCCGACAACCCGCAGGGCGCAACCCACGGCGGCGAGTTCTTCACGTTCCAAAATGTCACCTGCTACCCGAAGCCCGCGCAGGGTGAGCGGTTGCCGATTCACGTCGGCGGCCATAGTGTCGCGGCCGCCCGGCGAGCGGGCCGACTCGGGGACGGCTTCCAACCGCTGGGTGTGACGGGACCTCGGCTGTCCGAGCTGATCGAGGTCATGCGTGACGGCGCAACTCGCGCGGGCCGCGACCCCGGGGCACTCGAACTGTCCCTCGGCCACCTCGTCGCCAAGATCGACGTCGAACGCGCTGGAAAACTAGCCCAACTGGGCGCCGACCGCGTCGTGCTCGCGATGCCGCCCGTCCCCGACATCGAGCAGGCCCGCGACGTGCTGTCAGCCTGCGCCCAGAGACTCGGCCTGGCCACATGACCATCGATGCAGTCGACCGGCATGCGTTGTCGGACCTCGTGCACCGCTACGCCGCGGGGGTGGATGACCGACGGTTCGACCACGTGACCGGCCTGTTCGCAGACGACGCGACGCTGTCGTTACCCGATCCGCCCCGGGTGCTCGAGCCCGTAGCGGTCCATCGCGGGCACTCCGAGATCGAAACGGCCATCGGCGCAGTTGCCGCGGTGGACCGGACGCACCACGCGCTCGTCGGTGAGGTTTACACGGAAAAACCACACGGCGCGCGCGGGCGCATCTCGTGCATCGCGCATCACTGGAGCCGTCGCGACGACCAGATCACCGACGTCGTCTGGCACCTGCGATACGACGATGAGTACGTTCGAACCGCTGCCGGATGGCGGTTCCGCAGCCGCACGCTGACGATCGACGCGATCGAATCTCGGCCGGCGCGCAGGCTGCGGCCGCAGAGGACCTGACAAACGAGAGGCTGACGGAGCATGCGCGCCTGGATCGTCTGGTCGGTCGGGCTGCTCGCCTACATCGTCGCCGTCCTCGACCGCACCACACTTGGGGTGTCCGGCCTGCAGGCAGCCAACCGGTTCGGGGTCAGCCCAGGTGTGTTGTCGTCCTTCGTTGTGCTCCAGGTGGTCGTCTATGCGGCCGCACAGGTTCCGGCGGGCGTGCTGCTCGACAAGTTCGGCCCGAAGACGCTGATCGCAACCGGCGGTGCACTCATGGCCGCAGGTCAGCTCACGCTCGCTTTCACGACGTCACTGCCCGAAGCCATCGGGGCACGCGCGGTCCTCGGACTCGGCGACGCCTTGACGTTCATCTCGGTGTTGCGGCTCGTACCCCATTGGTTTCCGGCACGTCGCGTTCCACTGGTGACGCAGTTGACCGGCATCTGCGGCCAACTGGGGCAAGTGCTCTCGGCGGTCCCGTTCCTCGCACTGCTGTCGCACGCCGGATGGACCACCGCCTACACGTCGGTGGCCGCGCTCGGTCTGTTGTCCGTCGCACTGACGCTCAGTTTGGTGCACGACACACCGCAAGGCGTGATCGTCAGAGACGAGAAGACGAATCTGCGCGCCACTCTGGCCAACGTGAAAATCGTCTGGCTGCGTCCGGGCACCCGGCTGGGATTCTTCACGCACATGGGCACGCAGTTCTCGGTCACCGTCTTCGCGCTGATGTGGGGTGTACCCTATCTTACTGCTGCACAAGGAATTTCAACGGATACTGCGGGCGCTCTGCTGTCTGTTTCGGTCGTCACGGCCATCCTGGCCGGCGTCGTCATCGGCATCCTCACGGCCCGCTACCCGATGCGCCGATCGTGGATGGTGCTGGGCATCATCGCCAGCAACGCGGCGATCTGGACCGTCGTGCTGGCACTGCCGCACCGGGCACCGCTCTGGCTGCTCACGGTTCTGGTGGTGGTGATATCGGTCGGCGGACCCGGATCGATGGTCGGATTCGATTTTGCCCGCACGTTCAATCCCCGCGCGACCCTGGGCACCGCGCAAGGGATGGTGAACATGGGCGGATTCCTCGCGTCGATCGTGGTGATGCAGGCGATGGGCGTGATCATCGGCGCGACGGGGGGCTACTCGTTCGAGTCGTTCCGCATCGCGTGGACGGTCCAATACGGGGTGTGGGCGCTCGCCGTCGTCGGCATCCTGATAACGCGCAGGAAGGCGCGTCGCGCGCTGACGCCGGCGCAACTTCGCTATCTGCTCGAAGGATTCGAGCCCCCGCACCATGACGCGGCGGCGGTCGTACCGCAACCCGGGGAGGCGTAGCGAGTTACGCGAATGGACTGTCAGCGCCTGCCGGGCGGTGTTGACTAATACCCGATTCGATTCGACTGATCGGGGTGAAAGTGATCGCGCGCGCGAAGTACTGGGCCAGGGTGCCGTTGATCGGGATGTTCATGGTGTTCTCGGCGCTCGCCATTGTCGCGGTCACCGCATACCTGCACGCCGGTTGGTATTCGGCCATCGGCTATGCGATTGCCGCCGTCGTCGGTGTGGTGGGGTTCGTTCTCACCTTTCGTGACGTGTCGGACCCGCCGGCCCCCGAACAGCCGCCCACACCCCCCGATGGGACTTTCCAATGACCACCACGCCGCAGCAGTCGGATTACCGCGCGTCGTCGTTGACGGCCGAGGACGCGGGCTATCACAAGAGCCTCAAGCCTCGGCAGTTGCAGATGATCGCGATCGGCGGCGCAATCGGCACCGGCCTGTTCCTCGGCGCCGGAGGGCGATTGGCCCACGCCGGACCGGGCTTGTTCCTCGTTTACGCGTTCTGCGGTGTCTTCGTCTTCCTGATCCTGCGGGCCCTCGGCGAGCTCGTCCTGCACCGTCCGTCTTCCGGGTCGTTCGTGTCGTACGCTCGCGAATTCCTCGGCGAGAAAGCGGCGTACGTCGCGGGCTGGATGTATTTCCTTAACTGGGCGATGACGTCGATCGTCGACTCGACGGCGATCGCCACCTACTTTCACTTCTGGTCGGCGTTCACGACCATCCCGCAATGGCTGATCGCGCTGATCGCGCTGGCGCTGGTGCTGGGCGTGAACCTCATCTCGGTCAGCGTGTTCGGTGAGCTGGAGTTCTGGGCTGCGCTGGTCAAAGTCCTTGCGCTGGTGACATTTCTGGTCGCTGGAACCATCTTTCTCGCCGGCCGCTACCCCATTCAGGGCCAGTCGACCGGATTCAGTGTGATCGCCAACCACGGCGGCCTGTTTCCCGTCGGCCTGTTCCCACTGGTGATCGTCACTTCTGGCGTCGTCTTCGCCTATGCCGCAGTCGAACTCGTCGGAACAGCAGCCGGCGAGACCGCCAATCCAGAAAAAATCATGCCGCGCGCGATCAACTCGGTGATCGCCAGGATCGGCCTGTTCTATGTCGGTTCGCTGTTCCTGTTGGGTCTGCTGCTCCCCTACACCGCGTACAAGGCCAGCGAGAGCCCGTTCGTCACGTTCTTCTCCAAGATCGGCATCAGCGGCGCGGGCACCATCATGAACGTTGTCGTTCTGACGGCCGCGTTCTCCAGCCTGAACGCCGGGCTGTACTCGACGGGTCGGATCCTGCGGTCGATGTCGATGAACGGCAGCGCGCCGAAGTTCACATCGCGGATGTCGAAAAGAGGGGTCCCGTATGGCGGCATCTGCCTCACCGCGCTGATCGGACTGTTCGGTGTTCTGCTCAACGGCGTCGTGCCCGGCAAGGCGTTCGAGATCGTGCTCAACATGGCGGCCCTGGGCATCATCGCGTCCTGGGGCACGATCGTGATCTGCCAGATTCAGCTCTACCGCTGGTCTAAGCGAGGGATCATGACGCGGCCATCGTTCCGGATGTGGGGCGCTCCGTTCACCGGCTATCTCACGTTGGCGTTCTTGTTCGGCGTCCTCGTGCTGATGGCGTTGGATCCGCCGATCGGGACCTGGACCGTGGCTTCACTCGTGGTCATCATTCCGGCGCTCGTCGTCGGTTGGTACGCGGTCCGCAGGCGGGTGCTCGCGATCGCGCAGGAGCGGGTGGGCTTCACCGGCCAGTTCCCGGTCGTCGCTAATCGTCCGCCACCCCGGCAGAAAGACGACTGACCGGTACCGTTCTGGTCATGAGCGATGAATTGACGCGTTGGCGCCTGAATCTTGGTGACGACAGCACGATCACGTCGATAAGGCCGCGCAGACGATCACGAAGATCAGCACCGGCGAAACCTGCAACCTCGGTGACTATCCGTCGTTCGCCGTCGAAGGTTCGACGCTGTTTGTGGAGAGTGGGCACGCGCCGAAGCTCGGCAAGTGGTATGTCCCCGGCTGATCGTAACGATTCGCGGCACCGCCACCGCCGTAGACTGCGGTAATCAGTCACCGAGGAGGCCGTCATGCTGCGACCGCAACGTTTCGACGACGAAGTCGACCCTGGTCCGATACAGATCCAGCCGCGCAAGGTGCATTTCGACTTCTTGGACAGCCCGCTGCACTGGATTCCCGGCCACCCGGTCGCCTCGGACATGGTCGGGCTGCTCAACGTGGTGCTGCCCGCGGCGGAGAGGTGGTTCGTCGCCACATACGACGAGGTGCTGCCGTTGGTCAAAGACCCCAAGCTCGCCGACGACATGCGAGGCTTCATCGGCCAGGAGGCCATCCACGCTGACGTTCACGAGCAGGCGCTGCACGAGTTCATGGAGGCGCGGGGCTTCGACCCCAAACCGATACTCGATCAGATCGAGTACGCGTTCTCGCGGGTGCTCGGCCCGTCGATGTCGACCGACCCGAAGCGCAGGCACAACCAGCTGTGCGACAGGCTGTGGTTCATCGCCGCACTCGAGCACTACACCGCGGTGCTGGGCGACTTCGCATTGAACAGCGCGTGGGACGACTTCGATGCGGATCCGACGTTCGTCGATCTGTTCCGGTGGCACGCGGCCGAAGAGGTCGAACACCGCAACGTCGCCCATGACGTCGCCACCTACTTCAACAGCAGTTACCTTGATCGCGTCGGTGCGATGTTGATCGCCTCCACCTTCATGTTCGTCATGTTCCAGCGCGTCGCGTGGTATCTGGTGAAGACCGACCCTGCGGTGGACTACGGGTGGTTGAAGATGCAGCGACACCGCTATCTGGATTCCAAGCACCGCCTTCTCCCCCGGTACCGAAAGCTGTTCGGCACCAATACCCTTGACTACCTCCGGCCTGGATTCACACCGGAGAAGATGGGTTCGACCGCTCAGGCGGTGGCCTATCTTGCGAGTTCGCCGGCCGCGCGGGCCGCTCATCTGTGATGCCGTTTCCGCGCTTTGGCGATGTGCCGCCGAGTGCCTCGGGACGGTCGCGCCACGACCCGCTTCTGGGCGCTGCCGAGGTCGTCGTGTCTGGCGTCTGGGGGCTTGCCTCGCGCATCCGGCGGCCGCCCCCCGTGCCGGAACGAGACCGCACGCACGCGCTGCGCGTGGTGGACCGTCACGTGGTCGCCCACGATCAGGACGTGGTCGCACTGACCCTGGCGGCCGCCGACGCCAAGCCACTGCCGCGGTGGTTCCCTGGTGCGCACATCGACATCAATCTGCCCAGCGGCCGGGTCCGGCAGTACTCGCTGAACGGCGATCCCGCGGTTCGCGACTCATACCGAATCGCGGTGCGGCGCATACCCGGCGGCGGCGGCGGATCGATCGAGGTGCACGACCAACTGACGGTGGGCGCGACGGTCACGACCAGCGGCCCGCGAAACGCGTTCCCGCTGTCGATGCCGGGCCGCGGCTCGCCGACGCAGCGCTTCCGGTTCATCGCGGGCGGTATCGGGATCACGCCGATCCTGCCGATGCTGCGCCGGGCGCAGCAGCTGGACATCGACTGGTCGATGGTGTACGCCGGGCGCACACCGAACAGCCTGCCGTTTCTCGAAGAGGTGTCCCGGTACGGCAGCCGGGTCGAGATCCGGACCGACGACATTCACGGCCTGCCCACCGCGGACGATCTGCTGGGCGGCTGCCCCGACGGCACGGCCGTCTACGCGTGCGGACCGGCGCCGATGCTCACCGGGGTGCGAAGTCGGCTAGCCGGCCGAGACAACGTCGAACTGCACTTCGAACGTTTCGCCGCGCCTCCTGTGGTCGACGGCCGGGGGTTCTCGGTGTGCATCGCTTCCACCGGCAAGGTCGTCGATGTCGGCGCCGAGGAGACGCTTCTGTCGGCACTGCAGCGATCCGGCGTGCCGGCGTCGTACTCGTGCCAGCAAGGGTTCTGCGGAACCTGTCGAACACGGGTACTGGGCGGCGATGTCGACCACCGCGACACGCTGCTCACCGATCCAGAACGTAACGCCGGGACGATGCTCGTCTGTGTGTCACGGGCGCCCGAAGGCGAGCGGCTCACGCTGGATCTTTAGTGCTTTCGGCAAAGTAACGGACGTCGCGAATCGCGCCGCGCTCAACCGTGGCGAACAACACCCCTCGGCCCGACGATGCGGTGACAGCTGCCGCGACCGTGTTGCCAGCGGCAATCATCTTGCCCCAGTGACACTCTCGTAGCTCATCGGTCAGCAGGCCGCGTGCCAGAGCGTCTTCGACCAGGCGCTTGCCCTGTTTGCCCGCTCCCCGGAATCCGGACAAAAACCCAGCGGTCCCGACGAGGCGCTGATTGCGGACCAGCGCGGCGGACAGCTGCAGCGACGCCGGCAGCGACCTCACCCCGTTGCGAAGGAACTGGCCCATCATCGCGGGCAGTTCCCAGTGAGCCCGCAATCGGGCTATCCGCCAGCCGTTTTCAGTCGCCCGGAGGTCGTAGCGCAGGAAGACGGGAATCATCATGCGCACACTGGACCCCATCACCACCTCAAGGGTCAGATCGCGGATCACGGTCGTACCGGCAACGATGTCCAGATCGCGGTGGAAAGTGATCTGCCGCGGGCCGATGAAGGTGTCGTAGAACCTCCCGATCTCGGCATGTCCGATGTGAGGACGGGAACCGACGGGATCCTCAACGCGACCGTCATCGGCGAAAAGGCCCACCCACGCCGATTTGTCATGCCCGGCGGTGGCCCGTGGAGAGGCTTCGACGGCTGCCAAGAGCTCGGCAGCGATGGGCACGGAGCTCATTGACTTCACTGTATCCGCAGAACGAAACTCATCGCGTGGACCCGGACCGCACCTGCCGTCGGTTCCACCTTCCCGATCTGGCCTCGGGCACGCTCGATCGGGACCACAATGAAGATGACCGACGTTTCAGCAAGGCAAGGCGACAATGGCGACCACCGCATCTCCCGTCCAGACCAGCGTGCCCAGCTTGGCCGCACTGTTTCTCGAGCGCGTCAAGTGTTCGCCCGATAAAGAGGCGTTTCGCCACCTCGACGGTGGGCGATGGGTGTCGGTCAGCTGGCGGCAGACCGCTGATCGGGTGGAGGCACTGGCCGCCGGCCTGCTTGCGCTCGGCATCGAGCCAGAGCAGCGCGTCGGGATTGCGTCGAGCACCAGGCTCGAATGGATTCTCGCCGATCTGGCGGTGATGTGCGCCGGGGCGGCCACCACGACCGTCTATGCGAACACCAACGCCGCAGATACCGCCTACATCCTCGCCGACTCGGAGTCGCGAGTGGTGTTCGCCGAAAACGCCGACCAGCTCGCGAAGTTGACGGAGCGCCGCGCGGACCTGCCCACCGTCAGCAAGGTGGTGCTGCTTGACGGCACCGCCGATTCAGACTGGGTGATCACCCTTCGCGACCTGGCTGATCTCGGGATGAAGTACCTCGCCGACCATCCCGATTGCGTGCACGACACCGTTGACCGGATCACCGCGGACCAGTTGGCCACGTTGATCTACACCTCGGGAACCACCGGCAAGCCAAAAGGCGTTCGGCTCCGGCATGGGGCGTGGGTCTATCACGGGCTGGCGGTCGCCGCGCAGCACTGGGTCGGTGAGGACGACTCGCAGCTGCTTTGGCTGCCGTTGGCGCACTCGTTCGGCAAGGTGCTGGTCGCCGCCCAGATGGCGTGCGGATTCGTCAGCGCGGTCGACGGCCGCGTCGACAAGATCATCGAGAACACCGCGGCGGTCAAGCCCACGTTCATGGCCGCCGCGCCGCGGATCTTCGAGAAGGCGCATGCCAGCATCGTCACCACCCAGCAGAAGAACGGCGGCATGCAGGAGAAGCTGTTCCAACGAGCCTTCGCCGTCGGGCTCGAGGTCGACCGCCGCCGGCGCGCCAATAAGTCGGTGCCGCTGTCAATGAGCTTGCAGCACAGGCTGTTTGACCGGTTTGTGTTCGCCAAAGTGCGACAAGCATTCGGCGGCAGGATCCGGTACTTCATCTCCGGCTCCGCACCGTTGAACCGTGAGATCGGCGAATGGTTCCACGCGGCGGGGCTGCTGATCCTGGAGGGCTACGGGCTCACCGAGACCGCGGGCGCCGGCTTCATCAACCGCCCAGACAACTACCGGCTCGGCACCGTCGGTCTGGCGTTCGATGGAACCGAGGTGCGGATCAGCGACCAGGGCGAAGTGCAGATCAACGGCCCTGAGGTGATGGCCGGCTACCACCACTTGGAGGACGCCACGGCCGCGGCGTTCACCGAGGACGGCTGGCTGCGAACCGGCGACAAGGGAGTTCTGGATCCCGACGGGTTCTTGACGATCACCGGGCGGCTTAAAGAGATGTTCAAGACCTCTGGCGGTAAGTACGTCGTGCCGCCGGCGATCGAGGCGAAGTTCATCGCCGAATGCCCGTACGTCAGCCAGTTCCTGGTCTTCGGTGAGGGCCGGAACTTCTGCGTCGCGCTGATCGCGCTCGACCCCGACACCATCTCGGGCTGGGCGGCCGAGCGAGGTTTTGCCGGCAAGTCGTATGCCGAGTTGGTCAAGCTGCCGGAAGTGCATGCGTTGATCGACGAGCACGTGAAGAAGCTCAATTCCGAGCTCAACCGCTGGGAGACGATCAAGAAGTGGACGCTGCTTGACCACGACCTGTCCGTTGAGCGCGGCGAACTCACACCGTCGCTGAAGGTGAAGCGGGCCGTCGTCGGCGATCGGAACAAAGAGGTCCTCGACGCCTTCTACGCGTAGTTCCTTCCGAGAAACCCTTGTGGGTGAGGTCGCACCGGTTAGGCTCTGCTGCAGGCCGACGGGCCAGAGAGTGGTTTCCGGTCAGACAACGCGAGGGTGGGACATGATTCGCCAGCTCTTGACAGCCGCTGCAATCGCGGCCGCCGCCATCAGTGCGGCTCCCAGCGCCGCCGCCGACGATCCCTCGGGACGGTACTCCGGCGACGTACCGGGAATGAACTATGACGCCTCGCTGAACGCGCCCTGCGACAACACGGACCGATTCATCTTCGGGCGCGGCCCGGGCGGCGAGGCCATGCAATGCCACTGGATTCCCAACCAGTGGCCGCCGATCTACACCGGGTTCTGGGTCAGCTCGTACCCGCTGTACGGAGTCCACAACCTCGGTGAGCCGTGCGAGAAACCGGGCGGCTCGGTGGCGCAGACTCCCGACGGCATCGCGCTGGCGTGCACCGCGCAGTGGGGCTGGGTCCAGTGGGTGTAACCGCACCCGATCAACAGATCTGATTACCCGGCCAGCTGTCGACTCTGGGAATCCCTCCGTGGCTTGCACGCTAAGGGGACGCGACGCGTCTCGGCGGTCTGCGGTCGGCGATGTCGGGCGACGGACCGCACACCCATTAGATCGGTACCACGTCGTCGGACGTGCGGTGGCTCAGACCGCGACCTCGCTAAATGGGAGCGATGAAGTCGGATGTGCGGAAATCGCCCGCGAACGTGCTTGTATCGCCGACCGGTCCCTCGACCGACACCCAGGCACCGGTAGCGCCGTTCATGACGCCGGCCTGCACGGTCGCCGTTCCGATCCCGGCCCCGTCGGTGTAGAGCTGCCCGAAGCCCACCCCGGGCTCACCGGCGGCGCAACCGATCCCCGGTCGGGGCACTTGGACCAGCCTCACGCCGTACCAGATGTCAGGAATCACGCCGATCATGTGCACCTCCGCGGTCACCGTGTTACCGGTTCTGCTGAGGATCGCGTACCCCGTCCCCCGGTTTTGGGAGGGCGTATAAGGGGCGTTGCTCCAATCGCACCTTCTCAACAAGGAGCTGAGCGGCATGACCGTTGAACCATTCGCGGCGGTCGACCCGTCGGCGGCGGCGGTACCCGTGCCGAATCCGAGCATCGCCGCAGTGGTTGCAAGCATGACCGTCGCTGCCGCGGCGGCGACGAAGCGTGTGAGCCGACGCATCGCAGACCATCCTCTCGTTCTCCCGCACCCCACCTGTAGCCAGTATTGACGAAACAGCCGGTTCTAACCCGCGAATCGCTCGCAAGTTTCGCCACCACAACGCGCCTTGAGGCCGCACACTATGAGGGAAACATCGGTCAGTGGAGGGCGGGACGATGGCGGTCGGAGACGACGAGGTCACCAAAGCGGCGGAGCCGGGCCAAGAGTCGCAGCGAACGCAGGTTCGGCGTGCGGCCGTGGCGAGCGCGATCGGCACGACGATCGAGTGGTACGACTTCTTTCTCTACAACACAGCCGCCGCGCTGGTTTTCCCGCATCTGTTCTTTCCGGCCTCGAGCGCATACGCCGGCGCGATGCAGTCGTTCGCGACATACGCGGTCGGGTTCGCCGCCCGTCCGGTCGGGGCGGCGATCTTCGGTCACTGGGGTGACCGTATCGGCCGCAAGGCCACGCTGATCATCACCCTGCTGGTGATGGGTATTTCGTCGGCGGTCGTTGGCATACTGCCCGGAACCGCGACGATCGGGGTCCTCGCGCCGCTGTCACTGGTGTTCCTGCGGGTTATTCAAGGCCTCGCGATCGGCGGTGAGTGGAGCGGGTCGGTGCTGCTGGCGATGGAATGGGGTGACCAGGAAAAGCGCGGCTTGCTGGGCAGTTTCGCTCAGATCGGCGTGCCCGTCGGCCTCGTGCTCGGCACCGGCGGCATGACACTGCTGTCCGCGACGCTGTCACCCGACGCGTTCAACTCGTGGGGCTGGAGGATTCCGTTCCTGGCCAGCCTCGTGCTGGTGGCCGTCGGCCTGGCGATCCGGCTGAGGATCCGTGAGACGCCGATGTTCGCGAAGATGGTTGCCGAACAAAAGGTCGTGCGCACGCCGGTGACGCAGGCGATCCGCGACCATTGGCGTGAGATCCTGCTGTCGGCGGGGACACGCTTCAGCGAGCAAATGCCTTTCTATCTGTTCACGACGTACGTCCTGATCTATGTCGTGTCCCGGCACTCACACGAATTCAGCAAGACGTTCGTGCTCTACGCCGTGCTGGTAGGAGCCATCTGCGAACTCGCGGCGATCCCATACTTTTCACACCTTTCTGACCGCGTGGGCCGACAACGCGTGTACCTGACGGGCGCTGTCCTGATGGGAATGATCGCGTTTCCGTACTTCGCGGTGCTCACCCACGGCGGGCACGCTCTGGTCTTCATCACGATCGTGCTGTCGCTCATCCTCCACGCGATGCAATACGGCCCGCAGGCGGCGATGATCGGCGAAAGCTTCCCGACGCATCTGCGTTACGGCGGCGCGGGCCTTGGCTATCAGCTGGCGTCCGTATTCGCTGGTGGGCCTGCCCCGCTGGTCGCAACGTGGCTACTGCACGAAACCGGGACGCCGTACTCGATTTCGGTGTACATCGTTGTGGCAGCGATGATTACGGTGACCTGCGTGCTGGCCCTGCCGGACCGGTCACGCGTGGACATCGAGGACGCAGCGGTGTACAGCCGCGCCGCGTGATTCCTTGCGGCTCAAGACGTTGGAGTGGCGCCGAGCACCCGCTGCAGATCGGGTTTCATCTGTTGCAGCTGTTGGCCCCAATAACCCCAGCTGTGGATGCCGTCGGCGAAGTTGAACACACCGTTGCGGCCACCTGCGGCGAGATAAGCGTCCTTGAAGGCGTGATTGGAGTCGATCGCAAACCCTTCCAGGAAGCCCAGTCCGGCGATGGGAGCGTCGGGACTGGCAAGGGCAGAGTCCGTCGGGGTGCCGTTCCCGCAGTACACCCAGATGCGTGTGTTGTTGGTGACGAGCCTGGAGACGTTGATCGTCGGGTCGTTGCGTGCCCACGCCGAGTCGCCGGGCGGCCCCCACATCGCTTTCGGGTCGAAGCCGCCGTTCCAGTTCATCGCGATGCTGACCATGCCCGGCCACTGGCCTTGGGAGAGGTTCAGGAAGCCCGACAGCGAACCCGCGTAGCTGAACTGCTGCGGATGGTAGGCCGCCAGCACCAAAGCTGACGAGCCACCCATCGACAGGCCCACCACAGCGTTTCCCGTCGTGGTCGCGTTCTTATTGGCCGCGAGCCATGAGGGCAGTTCCTGGGTCAGGAAGGTTTCCCAGTTGTAGGTGTAGGTCTGGCCGTTACCGACGGCAGGCCCGTACCAGTTGCTGTAGAAACTGGACTTCCCGCCGACCGGCATCACGAGCGAGAGGCCGGACCCGTTGTACCAGTCGAACGCCGCGGTGTTGATGTCCCAGCCGTTGAAGTCGTCCCCCGCCTCCATGCTGTCGAGAAGGTAGACCGAGTGCGCCGCGGGACCTCCGCTTTGGAACTCGACACGAATGTTGCGGCCCATCGACGGCGATGGCACATCGAGGTATTCGATCGGCGCGCTGGGACTGGAGAATGCCGCCGCCGTCGCCGAGCCTCCGGCGAGGCCGACAAGCCCGGGTAACGCCGCTGCCACCGCGGTAGCAACCGCCAACGGAAAAAGCCAGGAGCCACGCACATTCCCACCGAAAACCATTTCCGCCCCCATTCGTTCATTCGCGCCAGGCAGTTGGCCGGGGTCCTGCTTTGCGGACAATACCGCGGCCCAGCCCTGACAACGCGGTTTTCGACGCCGACGGCGTCAGATGATTAACTGGCTCATTTGAAACGAAAGGATCGCTGATGTCGGATCTCAATGACGTCGCCGAACTGGCGGCAACCACCGGGCACCTTGCCGTTGTCGCCACCGCGCGCGCCGACGGCACTGTTCAGGCCTCGCTGGTGAATGCGGGCGTCAGCACGCACCCCGTCACAGGCCGGCGGGTGCTTTCATTAGTGGCGATCGGCGGGGGCGCGAAGCTCGCCAACCTGCGTAAACGGCCGGCGGTGACTGCGACATTTCATAGCGGCTGGCAATGGATCACCGTGGAGGGCACCGCAGAACTCGCCGGCCCCGACGACCCTGGACTGGGCCTCGGTCCCGATCAGCTCACGACGTTGCTGCGCGACATCTTCACCGACGCAGGCGGCACCCACGACGACTGGCCGACCTATGACGAGACAATGGCCCGGGAACGACGCGCAGCAGTGCTGATCACGCCGACCCGGATCTACAGCAATCCGCCGCGCTAGCAGCGCGCGATTTGCTGATCGTTGTGAATAACGCGCGGCGGGGTCAGAATTGAGGAGCCGCAAAGGAGGGTGAATCATGGCCGTTCAACTTTCACTGCGATGTCTGATTTCTGCTGGTGGAGTCGTCCTGACGGTCGCTGCCACGGGCGCCGCGACGGCGCCGGTTTCCGATAGCATCGCCGGGCCGAGCACGTGCACCGTTACCCGGTCCACTGCTTCGTCATCGGTCGTGTGCCTGCCAGGCGTAATACCCAGCCCCACTGCCGGCCCGCCCAGCGCGGAAGACCTGACCTACCAGAACACGGTGCGGTCGCATGGCAGTGGGCCTCTCGGCGGTCTCCTCTAGGCTGACACAGCCACGCAGCGCCGGATAGGAGCCCCCGGGTGGGCACAGTATTGATACCGATTCCCGACCGGGACTTCGACCCGACCGAGGTCGCGGTGAGCTGGCAGGTCCTGACCGGCGACGGTCAGCGGGTGGTGTTCAGCACGGAGAGCGGCGCACCGGCGTGCGCGGACGACATCATGGTGACCGGGCGTGGGCTTGACTTCTGGTCTGCGGTACCCCGCTTGAGGCGCGCGAGCGTCGTCGGTCGCTTCCTCGGCGCGAACGCCGACGCCCGCGCCGCCTACGCGCAGATGCTGCAATCGGCCGAGTATCTCCATCCCACAGCCTGGGCCAGCGCCACATTGGACGGCGTCGACGCGTTGCTATTGCCGGGGGGCCATCGCCCCCGCGGGATGCGCAGCTACATCGAAAGCGCAATCCTGCAGCGACTCGTGGTCGATGCGTTCCATCGCGGCCTGCTGGTGGCCGCAATCTGTCACGGGGTGCTGCTGGCTGCGCGCAGTGTCGACCCGACGACGGGCCACTCGGTTCTGTACGGCCGTAGGACAACCGCGCTCACATGGAAGCTCGAGCAGAGCGCATGGCGGATCGCCCGCCTCACCCGATTCTGGGATCGCGATTACTACCGCACCTACACCGAGCAGCCCGGCCAGCCACCCGGATACATGTCGGTGCAAGCCGAGGTCACCCGAGCACTCAAGGACCCGAGCGACTTCTGCGACGTTGTGCGCGGCTCAACGAGTTGGCGGATGAAGACGTCCGGGCTCGCCCGCGACACCGCCACCGACTCGCGGCCGGCATTCGTCGTCGATGACGGCACCTATCTGTCTGCGCGATGGCCCGGCGACACCCACACCTTCGCAGCGGCCTTGTCGAAGGCCTTGTCGCGCAAGCTCGGCTGACCCTGCGGCGCGCGACGCGCGGTGTCACGCGCCGACGGCGCGTCGTGCGATCTGCTCGTACGTGACTCTTTGGCCCGCCGGAACGGCCGCTGTAAACACCAGCACGATGTCCTCGATCAGGTACATGTCGGACGTCGCGCCGGCAAACCGCTCCGCCTTGCCGGTGCCGGGAAACTTGATGACCGAGACCGTGTCGCTGTCGACGGCTTCAACACACCCGATCTGGGGGCACTTCGCCTCGGTCACATCGCGGGGGTTCGGTACCTGAAGTCCGGCTTTGGTGAATGCCGCGACGAGCCCCGATGCGGTCGCCGTGTTCAGGATTACCCGGGCACCCGGAACGCTGGATTGGGCGGTCGGGGTGCGGGTACCGCATGCCGAGACCACGAATGCCGTGATCAGAATCGCCACAGTGACTAGGCCTTTGATTGCGCCAACGCTAGCCCATGGGAATCAGGTCAGGCTCGTATGGTGGATGCCGGCGCGAACTGCGGAACGTCTCGGTGAGGGCGACCGAACCTGACGGGAGCGCTGCCGCCTTCAACGCCTGCGCCTTGAAGGCCCTCGCGGCTGCGCTCAGCCGGTGCTGTACGGCTTCGGCGCGACGGTTGAACTCCGGTGGCCAGGTATCGCCCCAGAGCGTGATTTCGGTCAGACCGCGTTCCAGCGCCCTGGCGGCGTTCTTGCGTACGCGCGCGTCGGTCGTGAACACATCGGCGGCCACCGCAATCGAATGTCCCGAAGGCCATGTCGTCGGCGAGCCGAGACTCTCGTCAAGTGGATGGGCGTCGATGCCCAAGATCGTCAGTGGCCGGGCATCGGAGGGTCCGGCAATGTGAAGGTTGACGTCCCAGCCGGCCATCGCGCGGTCGAACAACCAGCCGCCGGCCGACTGGACGACGTCGCCGACACTGGCGGCGATCACGTCGAGCCGATAGCGCGTGAGCGTGCCCGCCGAGGACTCCGGAACATGGCCGCGGAATTCGTTCTCCCTGCTCAGGTCATCAATTTCAACGGCTCGAGCGGTCATGACATCTGATTCCTTAATCGCTTCGTCTCGCCGCGTGTTGTGGCAGACACAAAGAACAGCGTGACAGTTTCGCCTCGATCTGTAAAGCACGGATTTTCGGATTTGCTGTCAATCCCCACCGACGCCGAATCGACGTATCGCGTTGCTCATTTCACTGTCGGCGAGTCACCGCCTGCTGCGCCCGCCCGCCTCCGGTCTGAGAGCGCCCTGAGCTCAGCGAAAACCTCCTCGGTGTGCTCGCCGAGGTCCGGTGCAACCGAGCGTGGTGCCCACGGCGTGCCATGGAAGTCCGCCGGTGTAGCGACCATCGATACGCTCGCCTCGCCGTCCGGTACGTCGACGATGCCGCCCGCGGCGTGGAACTGATCATCGGCAACGAGATCCTCGATCGAATTGATCGGTGACCAGAAGAAATCCGGTTCTCCCGCAAAGACTTCCGCCCATTCGTCAAGCGGCTTCGTCGCGAAGATGTCATCCAACTCGGCGATGACTTCCGGGGCGTTGGCCGCACGGCTTCGCGCGTCGGAGTAGCGGGGTTCGGTGAGCCAGTCGGGGCGCCCCACAACCCTGCACAGTGCCGGCCAATGGCGGCTGGCCTCGAGCCCAACGATCCAGAACCGACGCCCGTCGCCTGCGGCGTAGTTGTTCATGCACGGGTTGCCCATCGTCTCGCGCTGGCCGATCGCGATGGGTTGACCGGTGAGCAGGTAGGTGTTGATGTCGAAACTCACGGTGTAGGCACCCTGCCGGTAAAGGGACGTGGTGACGAGTTGGCCCTTACCGGTGCGCTCACGAGCGAGCAAGGCCGCGCACACCGCGGCGGCCAGGGTCATGCCGACGAGGTGATCGCCCATGCCACCGCGCTGGAAGGGCGGCGTGTCTCCGGGGCGGGTCAGCAGATGCGCAATGCCGCCCCGGGACCAGAACGCTGCAACGTCGTACGCGGCGCGGTCGGCGTCCGGCCCCGTCTCGCCGAATCCCGTGATCAGGCCGTACACCAGGCGAGCGTTGCGGGCAGCCAGCGATTCGAAGTCCAACCCGACACGTTTCAACGCGCCCAACCGGATGTTCGTCAGGAAGACATCAGCGTCACTTATTAATTCGAGCGCTGCGGAGCGGCCTTCGTCGGATGCCAGGTCGAGGACGACGCTGCGTTTGGAGCGGTTGTCCATTTCGAATGGCGGGTTCGTCCCGAGATCGCATCCCAACATCCGGCCGAACATCCGCCCGGGATCACCGCCCGGCGGCTCGATCTTGACGACGTCGGCGCCCCAGTCCGCGAGGATGCCGCCTGCGGCCGGGCCCGCAACCCAGACGCCGAGCTCGACAACTTTGATGCCTTCCACCGGTCCCGGCATGTCACCTTTTTACCGCGTAGGGCAGCTACTACGATCTGTTGATCCGGAACATCACGCAACGGCGTGACACTTCACCAACGATTTGTAAAGCTATAGGGATGACACCGTCAGCGCCTACCCTGCGGGACGACGATCACGTCGGGGAGGACACCTCGACTCGTCAGCGGTTACTTGTCGCCACCGCGGAGGTACTCAGTCGCAAAGGCATGACCAAGCTGAGCCTGTCTGAAGTCGCCGCGCAGGCCAGAGTCTCGCGTCCAACGCTCTATCGGTGGTTCGCGTCCAAGGAGGAATTGCTCGACGCGTTCGGCCTCTGGGAGCGAGATATGTTCGACCGCGGCATTGCCAGAGCGACGGCGGGTCTGCGTGGCAAAGAGAAACTCGACGCCGCGCTGCGGTTCATCGTCGACTACCAGTACTCGTACTCCGGATACCGAATGGCCGACGTCGAGCCCGGTCACGTCATCGGACAGTTGTCCCGGGTGCTCCCGATCATGCGCGAACGACTGCACCGGTTGCTTCCCGGGCCCAATGGTGAAGTCGCCGCGGCCACGGCGATCCGGGTCGCGATATCGCACTTTCTCGTCCGCAGCGATGATGGCGATCAGTTCCTTGCGCAGCTTCGCCTCGCGGTGGGAATCAAGCACCCGCGTGACTGAGTCGTTGCCTGACCGGTCGCCCGTCAGAACCGCAGGGTGAGCCTGGTCGCCGGGCGCGGTCCGCTCAGTCAGGATCCCGCCGGATGGTTCTGTCCCCCGTTGCCCGCCGACGTGGTCTACATCGAGCCGCATCCCCGTCGCGTCCAGGCAATCAGAAAGGGACATACCGTCATCGACACTGAGCGTGCACTAATGGTGCATCGCCGAAACCGGCCGCTGAGCTACGCGTTCCCGGCAGACGAGGTCGGAGAGCTGCCCAACGAGCCTGAACCCGAAGCGCCCGGGTACGTCGTGGTCCCATGGGACGCGGTTGACACTTGGCTCGAGGAGGGACGCAAGCTCGTTCACTATCCGCCGAACCCCTATCACCGCGTCGACTGCCGCCCGGGGAAACGCAGCCTGCGAGTGTCCGTCGCCGGCACAACGCTGGTAGACACCGAGGACACGGTGGTCGTGTTCGAGACGGCACTGGACCCTCGCCTCTATGTCGATCCTTCGTTCGTGCGCATCGATCTGCTGCGGCGAGCGGACACCACGACCTACTGCAATTACAAAGGCGTCGCGACATACTGGTCCGCTGCCGTCGGCGACGCGGTCGTCGAGGATGTCGCCTGGAGCTACGAAGACCCACTACCCGAGAGCGTTCCCATCAAGGGATACCTCAGCTTCGACGCGAGTCGCGCCGACGTGGTCGCCGAGCTGCCCGGTCTGATGAACAACAGCGAGCCGGCAGGTTAAGCCTGACTTCTTGATTGCCTGGGTGCGGTCGGCTGCGACAGGATCGGCGGCGTGGACGGTATCGACTTCTCCTTGCTGGACGTGCCGCGGGCGGCCCCGATCGGTGATCCGGAGGCCTACCTGCGCACCGCGATCGCATGGCACTTCGGTGACGACACCGGGTCGCCGTTCTGGCTGCGGATGGCCAAGGACCTGGACTTCGATCCACTGACCCAGATCCGCACCTTTACGGATCTGCGCTTGTTCCCGAACCTCGTGGACGAACTGCGGAGTGCGCAGGCCCATGATCTGATCCCACGCGGGTACGGATCGCCCGCACCGGTCCCCCGGGTATTCGAATCGGGCGGCACGACCGGCGCACCCAAACGGACCGTCCAGATGCCCGATTGGGTCGAGCAGGTGACCCGATGGCAGGTCGAAGACTTCACCGGCGGCGGTTTCACGCCGGGTCGTGGGCTGATGTTCCTGATGCCGAGCGGGCCGCACGGCGTCGGGCACTTCTCGCGCGTCGTTGCCGAGCGGCTGGGTTCGATCTTCTACCCGATCGACCTGGATCCCCGCTGGGTGAAGAAGCTCGCCGCCCGTGGCGCGGCTGCGGAGTTGTCGGCATACGTCGACCACATCCTCGAGCAAGCAGGCTTCATCCTGGACACCCAGGAGGTCGGGAACCTGCACACCACACCTCCGCTCCTGGAGGCCATCGCCCGCAACGATGTCCTCCTGGATCTGGTCAATCAACAGATCCGCTTCGTGCTGCTCAGCGGCGCCCAGCTGGATCTGGACACGCTTGACGTACTTCGGGAGGTCTTCCCCGACACCACGTTTGCGATGGCTTTCGGCAGCACGATGATCCTGTCGCAGGCCCGCACCCGGGTAGACCCCGACTCCGAGTCCTGGATTTTCGACCCGCGCACCCCCTATGTCGTGTTCTGGGTCGTCGATCCCGACACCGGCGACGAAGTGCCCTACGGTGCGCGCGGCCAGGTCGTCATGAACCACATCAGCAAGGGGATGTTCATCCCGAACAACCTCGAACGCGATACCGCGATCCGACGCCCCGGCCCTCCCGGCCATGTCGGCGATTCGATCAGCGACATTGCGCCGGTCGCGATCTTCGACGGTGAACCGGTCATCGAGGGGGTGTATTGATACCGATCGACGCTCTCGGTCCCGACGGTGACCACCGGACGCGAAACCGTGACGTCATCACCGACACCGCCGGTGTGCCGGTTGCCGAGTTGAGCATCGTGCCACCGCTCTACGTCGCCCGCTCTATCAGCGCCCAGCGAAAGGCGCGGCCGCTGCCGGCCGACCAACGTGCGGCAGGGCTGGCCAAGGCCGCTGACATCTTCGTGGACTCGTCGATCGCGGGACTGGACTTCAACGCGTACGTCGAACTCACCTGCCAGGTGTCGGGCCTGCCCATGACGGCGGCCCGTGACGGCGGCCGCGGTGTGGCTGAATCGCTCGCCACCGCCAGTGACTCCGTCCAGCCCGCCCGGCCGGTCGGCGCAGCCTGGGACTGGCGCGAACCGCGCACGCGAACCGGCGGCTCAGTGTGGGCGCGCCGGGGCGAGGTGCTGGCCGTGCACGCGCCGGGAAATGCTCCGGGCGTCCACGGCCTGTGGCCGCAGGCGCTGGCACTGGGCTATCGGGTCGCGGTCCGCCCGTCGCGTCGCGAGCCGTTCACCGCGCACCGGCTTGTCGAAGCGTTGCGCCAGGCCGGTTTTCGGCCCGAAGACGCGGTGTATCTGCCCACCGACTATGCAGGTGCAGAAGAGCTGATCCGCGCCGCCGATCTGGCGATGGTCTACGGCGGCCAAGATGTTGTGGACAAGTACGTCAGTGATCCAACGGTTTTCACCAACGGACCCGGGCGCACGAAAATCCTGATCACCGCGGACCGCGATTGGCGAGACTACCTCGATGTGATCGTCGATTCGATCTGCAACCTCGGCGGAATGGCCTGCGTCAACGCGACGGCCGTTCTGTATGAAGGCGATCCGGCGCCACTGGCCCATGCGATCGCCGAGCAAATGTCAACGATTCCCTCACTGCCGAACACCGACGAACGGGCAATCCTGCCAACGATGCCCGTCGAGAGGGCGCAGTCCATCGCCGGCTATCTCGCGGCGAAGGCCGCAGGCACCATACCTATCCTCGGCCCCGATCAGGTGCTTGACGATCTCGGCAACGGCCACGCCGCCCTGCGCCCGGCGGTGCAGCTGCTCACCGGGCCGGACCCGGAGAAACTCAATGTCGAACTGCCGTTCCCGTGCGTTTGGGTGTCGACGTGGTCGCGCGGGGACGGGTTGGCTCCGCTGCGGGACTCGTTGGTGCTCAACGTGATCACCGATGACGATGAGCTCATCGACGACCTGGTGGCCGAGCCGACGGTCACAAACGTGTACAGCGGCCACTACCCCACTTACCACGCGGCACCGCACATCCCCCACGACGGATTCCTTGCCGATTTCCTGATGCGGAACAAGGGCTTCATCCGCGATTAGTGCCCCTATATCCGCAAGTCAGAGCGTTATTGCCCCGGCTCAGTCCGCAGCTGGTCCGCAGAAGATCGGATGGCGGTGTCCAGCCGGTCTGCAACAACGTCCAGGTCGTCGTCGAACAGGTCTGCGTAGACATCCAGCGTCATCGAGGCCTTGGCGTGTCCGAGCATCCGCTGGACGGCTTTCACGTTGGCGCCCGCGCTGACCGCCAGGCCGGCCGCACTGTGGCGAAGGGAAAAGAGCTGGTCGCGAAGGCCCCGCCGCTCAGCCAGGATCAGATCACCTCCGCATCGGAGCCGTTCTTGCCCGCACCGGTTGGTGCAGGCCGCTTCTTCATCCGAGCCACCCGCGAACGTGGGGTTGGCGTGCCGTCCAGTCGGAGCTTGACGACGGCAACTCGTGAAGCAAACTTGATTCTACGAGGGGCGGCCTGGGCGCATTTTCATCGGCGGTGGACTCGCCGCCGTTGCCCCACGGACCGCACCGGTAACACGCCGGGTGCTTTCTCATCCGATATGCCCGGAACCGGCGCGGTCGTTGGCAAGGTGTGGGCAGGTTGTCTGCATCGGCGGCGACCAGACTGTGATCGGCCGAAGGAGCGACCACCGTGCCAGGACATCACGGCATCAACCGCTGGGAGCTGCGTACGTGCGCCCGCCGCGGCCACGTGACCTACGCCCCCGACGACGAGACGCTCGCGCATCGACTGAGCGGACTGACCGGCCTCGGCGAAGTGTGGCGCTGTCTGCGTTGCGGCGAATTCACCCTCGGCGCACCGCACGGCCGCGGACCGGCTGACGACGCTCCAATGGTGCTGCGAGGCAAGGCGCTGCGTCAGGCCATCATCGTCCGCGCACTGGCGGTGGAACGCTGGTTGCGGGCCGTGCTCATCGGCCTCGCGGCGTCGGCGGTGTGGAAGTTCCGTGGCGCCCAGGGCTCCATCCAAGCCGCTCTGGACCGGGACCTGCCCCTGTTGCGCGCCAGTGGGTTCAAGGTCGATCAGATGACCGCCGTGCAGGAATTGGAAAAGGCGCTGGCCACCAAACCGTCAACGCTGACCCTGCTGGTGGTGATCTTGTCGGCCTACGCGGTTCTCGAACTCGTCGAAGGCATCGGGCTGTGGCTGCTGAAGAGATGGGGCGAATACTTCGCTGTCGTCGCGACCGCTATTTTCCTGCCATTGGAGATTCACGATCTGATAAAAGGCGTCACGCTCACCCGGACAGTGACGTTCGCGATCAACGTGGCCGCCGTGGTATATCTGCTGGTGTCCAAACGGCTCTTCGGCCTGCGCGGCGGTCGCACAGCCTACGACGCGGAACGGCGCGGCGAGCAGCTCCTGGACATCGAACGCGCCGCGACCACGACCTGACCGCGCCACCACAGCCCGGCCGAGAGCCCAGCGGTCAAAGCGCCAACACATCGACCACCCCGCCGTCGAGGCGCGCAACCTACTCGCACGAATGCTCGTAGATCTCGGACATCGGTGGTGCGGGGATTCTGCTCGCTGGCAGCCTCCCCCATGGTGCACGGCCAAGGCACCCTTGGCCTGACCAAAGCCACTCCCTGCCTACTCAGGCGATGGCGAGCTTCGAGCGGACCAGCACCAGCGGCGCGTTGGGGTCGTGCGGCCGGGGAGTGGCCGCGAGGGTGAAGTCGGCGATCGCGCCCGGTCGAAAGACGAGGCAGTGAGTCGAGCCGCCGAACTGGAAGTAACCGAGTTCCTCACCCTTCGCGACGTGGTAGCCGGGCGTCACTTTCGAGTGGATGATGCAGGAGGAGACCTCCGACATGCCGACCGGCACGAAGGCCACCAGTCCGATGACGGGATTGTCGGCTTGGATGAGGATGATCGCCCGCGCGGCGACATGCGTCAGGTAGGACTGCGATTGCGTGGGGTCGACCGCGGCGACGCCCTCTGAGTCGGCCTCTGAGTAGTAGGTGCCCTCCTGGATGAACGCCCGCACAATCGTCCCGGCCACCGGGCTGTGCAAACGGTGGTAGTTGTTCGCGCTCAGAAAGGCCTGATAGACGGTTCCGCCAACGAACTGATCGACCGAATCGTCATTGGCCAGCATGTCCTGGAGCGAATAGGGTTGGCTTTTGAGCCAGAACCGATCTTGGCGCTTGACGTCCGTGGTGAGCCGGTAGGGCGTCGACTCGCAAGCGTTGACGATCACCTTGTCGTCGCCCGGCGAGGCGATCGGACGCGCGCCGTCCTTGAAGCGTCGGGTGAAAAAGTCGTTCCACGAGGCAAAGCCCCAGTGCTCGTCCGCAGGGTCGTACACGTACTGCTCGATGCCGATGGCACGTTGGGCCGCGGCGCACTTCCAGCCGCAGGGCGAATCGTTGAGCACGTACAGCGAGTCGGCACTACTGAGAAACTCGCACCAGGCGGTCAGGATCTTCTTGAGCATGGCGTTGATCCGTGGGTGGCGGAAGGCGGCGAACCCGGCCGGGGTTCCCATCGTCCAGTCGAGGATCGCGCCGAGAGGCGTGACTACCGCGTTGTTGCCGAACTCGGGCGCCATCGTCAGCACTTCATTGATCAAGCGCAGCAGCTGCGTCACGCTCTGCAGGTGCCGCTCGCGGTAGTGCTTGGTACGCGGCACCTCGGCGATCATCCGGTTGACGTACATGCGCACCACCGGATCGGTGTTGATCAACTCCTGGAACTCGGTAAGCACGGGATGGAGCACGACCTGCTCGCCCCTGGCATCCACCCGCTCACGGTGGCCTGCGAGCCAGGACTCCAAGTCGTCCTGGTCGTCCGGCAGCCAACCGGCCCGGCGCCGAACATCCACAACATCGGAACCAGTCGTCATAAGAGCAACCTAACGGCACTCGCCCAAATGCGCTGGCGTACAGAACGGCTTATCGGTCAATATCGACGACCCCGTGCGCAGTAGGGCAGCATTCGTCGCGACGATCAGATATGCGACAAGTTACCCCGCGGATCCGCCGAATCGCCACCGCTTGCGGGATCAGCCGGGGGCGTAGACGCGGTATCAGAACCCGGTGCCTCCCGTATCGGGCGGAAGTCCGTCAGTTGGGCATGTGCACTGATCCGGAATCTCACACACTCTGGCGGCAGTGGCTGAATAGGTCCATGGAGGTCGGCACTGTTCGGGTCGAACGCCGGCACGACATGCAGCCAACCGCCCGCCCTGACACAAGAAGTATGCGTCACCCGAACCACTACAGCCACCGGGCGGAGGGTGGTTCACCTACGACCGCACGGGCCACCGCGGATTGGTAAGAACCGAAGGGGTTCAGGGGTTCTGAGGCGGTCATGAGACATCGGTGTCCAGTAACCCGTGGCTCGACGTCCGCGCGGTAACACAGGTGTGCCATAGCCATCGGCTAGCCACCTCACCAGGACAACCGTCCACCACCTAGCCACAGCGGCGGCTCCTGGCCGTTGACATGCTCTTGGGCCGCCATCGCTGTCTGCGCAGCAGTCGATCGGCATGGTGCTCGGCCACGTCCTTCAGGTACTCGACGTCGTCGCTGGTCCACGGGTGCTGGCCAGTCCCGTCCAACCACCACCTCGGTTCACCGTCCTGCTCGTAGCGGGTTATCCGGTAGCGCCAGGCGACGTGCCTGCCCTTGGCGTCAACCCGCCAGTCCAGCAGCCGCGGGCGGAGGGCCTCGGGCGTCGGCTGAATGAGTTTCCAGGGGTGGGTTATCCGGATCTCGATAAACGGGCCACCCATGGGTCAACCCTACCAGTGCGCTGGCTTAAGTCAGTGGCTCTACCTGCGGAGATGGCGTCTTTCTGATCATGCCGTTGAGTCTCTTCCGGGCCGGAAACCACCGCCGGTTCGACCTGGAAACGCGACGGCCACTTTGCTCCCGGAAATTGCGAACGTTGTGTGTAGCTCCGCGAGAGAAATCCGCAGCTCACGGCCCAGAGTGCCCGATCTACCGATGCCTAAATGCCTCCCCGAGTGCGTATCTATCCTGTGTCACTTGGACTCTCGCGCCTAAATGTGTGTAGGTAGTGCGCAGCTTCCGCTGCCACCGGTGCCCGCACCATAGGAGGTCATCATGATGTCAGCCGATCCCACACCCGTAATCGCCGCCCTCGGCATTAAGCCGACTTACTCGGCCCGCGAAGCTCGGGAGATCGTATTCCTGGTTGGACCAACGTGTGCGTAAAGACCAGTTCATCGTGCCCGACGGCACCGTCGTCCAGCCGCTACGTACGCCCGGCGGCTACCGGCGGTTCACCCTGGCGATGCTGGAAGACATCGCCCTAAGCAGCTACAGAAACCACTGGTTCTCGATGGACAACCTGAAGTCCATCTACCGCGAGCTGCTCGTTGCCGCCCACCGCGAGACCGGCGAGTACAAGATCCCGAGCTGAGCTTCTTGTCTCACGGGCAGTTCGTGGCAGGTTGGCGTTGGTGATTGTCGGTGGTTGGATCTGGACGGCGACCGGCTCGTGGATTCGCCGACGTCCCCATCGCCGCGCGATCCACTGCGCGGTCAGCGCGATCAACGCCCCGGCCACCCCGACAATCGGGGCCGTCAGCGGCGACGACCCGGCGAGCATCAGATAGCCGAACACGACACTGACCGCCAACAGCGCCAATTGCGTTGGCGTCCAACGCGTGGCGGCGTGGAACCGCGTGGCTAGCAGTACTCCCAACGTCAGGGCGAGTGCGTGGCCGATGGCGGTGAAGTCCTGCCCGGGCGCGGCGATCAACACGCCAACGGCCAACCACCAGCCGATCCACACCGGTCGCAGGCGAGGCGGTATCGCGGCTGTCAGCGCGCCCAAGACACCCGCGGCGCCATAGCTCACCCCGACGTCGCTGGCGAGCGTGACCGACTTCGGCAGCCAGCCCACATAGGTCGCCACGGCCAGCCATACAGCAACAATCACCGTGGCGCCGACGTGACCGAGCGCGAATGCCATCACAAGACGCCTACCCCGCCACAACCACTCCGCCAACGCCAGCAGGCACACCAATCCGGGCAGCCACACGTAGATCGGACCGCCGTCGGTGACGAACGCGCTGCCGACCAATGTGCCGAGATGTCCTCGCTGCAGGTTGTACAAGTTGGTGCTCATGTGAGCGATGACACTCTTCTGCACCTGCGGACCGAGCACCCATAGGGTGCCCGCAACCGCCACCAACACCACCGCGTAAGCCGCGGTGACCCCCAACCGAACCAGGCCGGTGAACATGCGTGACACCACTCCCGGCTCCTCCATGCGAGCACCCACCGGCGCATGCGGATGGCCAAGAACCAGTGTCGACATACCGAGAACAACGCGGACATGGCGATTTCGCTACCCGCTTCGCGGGGGATGTGGTGCTAGCCACACCGCGCGGTGTCGCGACACCGACGGGCCGCCCTGGTCATCGTGCTCGTCGGAAAGTGATTCCAGCCCAGCGGCTTCACGCAGAATGTTGAGCGCACGCAGGGGATCGTCAGTAGGCAGGACATGAAATTGCAGTCCCTCGGCATCATCACGATTCACAACCTGCGCCGCCGCCGACTGGCCGGGTGGCAGGTGCTGGCAGGGGGGCAATTCGGCCAGTAGCGCCAAGGTATGCGCAGCGGTGGATCCATACGCTCGATGTCACCCGGCCCTGGCCGCTTGACCTCCTTACCCTTCGGTCGCGGCTGGGGCTGGGCCACCAGCTAGGAGGAGTAGCACCAATGTTGATCTGTAGGTTGATCCGCGCGCTGGCGGCCCTGCGTGCCGTGAGGGCGTTCGCGGGCTTTTACGAGCTGCCAGACGACAACGAGCTTGAGTGATGAGCGACGACGAGATCTTGCAGCTTGAGGTGGAGTTAACCGCGCTCCACCTCATTCAGGCCGATCTGCAGGAGGAGATCAACTGGCGAATAAGCCGTTTGTACGACCTGAAGTACGGCGTGCCGCTGCCGGTACGCGGGCGCGGCTTTTTTGACCAGTCCATGTCCTGACAAATCAGCTCGCAGTCCGCAGCGAGTCCGCTAGAGAATTTTTCGATACTTTCCATAACCGGTATGCCTATTGCGTGACCTGGGCTTCTGTCGCACAGCCGTCACAACTTTCCGCGATAAACGCCCAGATGTTCTTTTGCGGAACAAGGGCTTCATCCGCGACTGATCGGACCCGGTGCGGCGTCGCCGGCCTCGCCCCTGCCGTTACTTGAGCAAGGGATCTCGCGGCAGGCCGAGAATGCGCTCGGCGATCGTGTTCCGAGAGATCTCGGAGGTGCCGCCGGCGATGGTAATTGCCCGTCCCCCCAGATACGACCGCATCAGCCTGGGCATCTGCCCGACGACGGCCGACGTCCCGGCCAGCTCCATTCCCAGCTCGGTGAGGCGCTGCTGCTGCTCGGCAAGAACGAGCTTGGTCACATTGCCCTCCGGCCCCGGTTCGGCGCCCGCGATGGCGCGGCTGGCCCTGCGCAAATTGAGCAGCCGCAGGGTGTGGAAGTGAGCGATCACTTCGCCGGCCGGACGAACATAGGCCGCAGGGGCGGGCACGCTGTCGAGCAGCTTGACCAGATCGTCGATGGAGAAGGCGATGGTGGTTGAGGATCCGCGGCCGATCGAGATGCGCTCGTTGCCCAGCGTTGCGCGGGCCACCAGCCAACCCCTGTTCACGTCGCCGACCACGTCCGAATCCGGCACGAACACGCCATCGAAGAACACCTCGTTGAAGTGGGAGTCGCCGGTGATCTCGCGCAGCGGTTTCACTTGTACGCCGGGCCCGTTCATGTCGATGGCCATCATGGTGACGCCGGCGTGCTTGGGCGCGTCAGCGTCGGTCCGCACGGTTGCAAGACCCCACTGGCATTGGCGAGCCAGGCTGGTCCATACCTTCTGCCCGGTGACTTCCCAGCCACCGTCCACCCGCTTGGCCGACGTGCGCACGGCCGCCGCATCGGAGCCGGCGTCGGGCTCGGAGAACAGCTGGCACCACATCTCCTTGCCACGCAGTACCGGCTCGACCCAGCGCTCACGCTGGTCGTCGGTCCCGGCTTGCGCGACCGTCAGCGTGACCCAGCCGGTGATCCCCAGGTCCGGGAGGTCGACGTCGCGGAACTCCTCCTCGATCACCAACTGCTCGACGACATCGGCGGCCCTGCCCCACGGCTTGGGCCAATGCGGCACCAGATATCCAGAATCGACGAGAAAGTCACGGCGTTCGGACTCGGCAAGCGAGCGCACCTTGGTGGCGACCTCGCGGGCCTGCTGGCGATAGTCCTCCGCCTCGGGTGGCAGCGTGAACGACGCGCCATGCGCTTGGCCGCTGCGCTGCGCATCGACGACATCGACCAGTGGGTCGGCGCCGTCGGCCATCACGGCTGCCAGCGTGCGCGCGCGCCGAAGATAGAGGTGGGCATCGTGCTCCCATGTGAATGCGACGCCCCCGTGCAGTTGAACGTTCTTCTCCGCGTTGAATATTTGGGTTTCCAGTGCATGCGCGGCGGCCACCGCGGCGGCGAACCAGGCGCTGTCGAGGTCGTCACTGCGCGCGGCATCCCACGCGGCCGCGGTGGTTTCTTCGGCGCCGACCAGCATGTTCGCCAGGTGGTGCTTGACGGCCTGGAAAGTGCCGATCGTGCGGCCGAACTGCTCGCGCACCTTCGCGTAGTCGCGGGCCATCTCCAGAGTCGCCCAGCTGACGCCGACAGCCTCGGCGGCGGCCAGGATCCGGAACACCGTGCGCGCCCGGCGAGCCGCGCCGCGCAGCACCCGGTCTTCGGCCGCTGCAACGCCGCTCAACTCGACCGCCCCGATCGTGCGGGTAGTGTCGAGCCCCGCCAACGCGGCCACTGTCACACCGCTGGCGGCAGCGTCCAACACCACGACGTCCTCGCCGGCGGCGAGGACCAGCACATCGGCATCGGGTGCACCGAGCACCGCGGGACTCTCGCCGCTCACCGTCAGGTCCGAACCCACAACCACGCTGCCGGACAACCCCACCGCAGCAACGGTGCTGCCGTCCGCCAAGCCCGGCAGTAGTTGCGCGCGAAGGGAATCCGACCCGCAACGGTCGATAACCACGGCTGCCGCCACTGTGGGCAGGAAGGGGCCGGGACACAGTTCGTGGCCCTGGGCCTCGAGCACGATCGCCAACTCTGAGAGGCCGAACCCCGACCCGCCGTGCTCTTCGGCGGTCGCCAGCCCGTTCCAGCCCAATGCCGCCGACGCCGTCCAGATGTCGGCGGGATGAGCCGAGCCGCCCTCTAGGGTCGCGCGCGCCGCCGCGCGGCTGTCGACCCTGCTCAGCTGGCCGTGAGCGGAGTCGGCCAGATCGCGGTGCTCGTCGGTGATCGCTAACGCGGAAGTAGTCACAGCTAGACGTTAGCGCCGAGGTCTCGTCGCGGAACGGGCCCCTTGCGTTTTCTGGTTTATTGACACTTTTGCCATACTTTGTAAAGCTCAGTTTTCACCAGGTGCCTTGTCAGGAGATGCCGATGCCGACAGCACCCGCGCACGGTCCCGCACCCGACTAGTGCATAGTTTTGACGGTGAGAAAGGACGGGGTAGACCCACGATGACGAACTATAAGTATCTGATCTACGAGACATTGGACGACGGCCACATCGCGCGGATCATGCTCAACCGGCCGGAAGCGCGCAACGCACAGAATCGCGGAATGCTCGCCGAGCTGAACGACGCGTTTCTTCGGGCGGAAGCCGATGACCAGGTCCGGGTCGTCATCCTCGGAGGCATGGGGCCGATGTTCTCCTCGGGCCACGACCTGGGATCGAAGGTCATGCAGGCCGAGTACACACCGGGACCGGATCAGCACCCCAGCTATCGGGTGAACGGTGGGACGCGCGACGCCGCCGAGAAGCTGATGCTGCAGGAGTGGCACCACTTCTTCGACAACACGCGCCGATGGCGCAACCTTCGCAAGATCACCGTCGCGCAGGTCCATGGCGAGGTCTACGCCGCTGCCCTGATGCTGATGTGGGCCTGCGACCTCATCGTCGCCGCCGAGGGCACCCGGTTCGCAGACGTCGTCGGAACACGGCTGGGCATGTGCGGCGTCGAGTATTTCGCCCACCCTTGGGAATTCGGGCCCCGTAAGACCAAGGAGCTCATGCTCACCGGCGATGCGTTGACCGTTGAGGAGGCATATCAACTCGGCATGGTGTCGAAGATCTTTCCGGAGTCTGAGCTGAGCGATAAGGCGCTGGAGTTCGCGCGACGTATCTCCCGGGTACCCACGATGGCCGCCCTGCTGATGAAAGAGGCGGTCAACCAGACCGTCGACAACATGGGCTTCTACAACGCGCTGAACGCCTGCTTCACCCTGCACGAACTCAACCACGCTCATTGGGCGTGGGCTCACGAGAACAGATGGCCCGTGGGCCTCGAGGAAGACGGCCTCCCGAACTGGCGGACCGCTCCGCCGGTTTCCCCGGCCGCCAAGGACAAGGTAGGGCCAGAAGCCTAGCGTCGCAGCAGATTACCGTTTCGGCGGTGAGTAGTCCGGTCGGCCAAGTCCCAGCGCGTGTTCCGCGATCATGTTGCGGAATACCTCCAGGGTGCCGCCGTAGATGCCGGCCGGCAACGCCAGCCGGAAAAGGTACTCCACTGCTCCGTCGACGGGGGAACTGTCGGCGTCGGCGGGCAGGCTCGACGCGGTGCCCAGAATATCCATCAGATCCGGTGTGACGTCTCGGATGGTCTGGACAACCGCAACACGCCCGAACATCTCGGGTGTACTCAGCGCAGCCTCCGTGCGGGCGATACTGCGGCCCAGCCGGTACCGGACCGACTCGTCGTCGAGCAGGCGTCGACCGTCGTTGTCTTCTTCGGCCGCTATCGCGGCGATCGCGTCGATGGCCTCGGCCATCTGAACGCCGAATTCGCTCATGGCCGCGGTCTTCTGGAGGCCGTGGACATCGCGCTCGGCGATGCCGTGCTCGGCATTTAGGGCGGCCCGCAGCACCGTCCACCCCCCGTTCACGTCACCGACCCGGTACCTGTCGTCAACGCGCACATCGCTGTAGTAGGTGATGTTGGTGCGGTCGCCATCGATGGTGCGGATGCCCTGGATTTCGATGCCGGGCGTATCCAGCGGGACCAGAAACATCGTCAGGCTCTTGTGTTTCGGGGCACCCGGGTCGGTGTTGGTGAGGAGGAAGACGTATTGGCTGTTGTGCGCATTCGACGTGAACATCTTCGACCCGTTGATGATCCAACCATCGCCGTCACGCACGGCCCTCGTCTTGCACGTCGCGACATCGGAACCGCCCTCGGGCTCTGTGAAGCCCAGGCACAGCCGGACGTGACCGGTGTGCGCGGCCGCCAGAACCTCGTCCTTGATCTGCTGGGACGCAAACGGTTCCACCGTCCGGGCGATCATGGCCGTCGTGCCGGTGTGGTACGAGGGCATCCGAGCCCGGCCCCTCTCGAGCTCCCATATCCGCCGGCGCACGGGGCTGAATCCACCGTCGGATTCGGGCTTCAAATCCGCGGCCAGGTAACCCTGCGCGCCGACCGCCAAGTGCACGCCTTCGTCGAAGTTCTCGCCTGTCTCGCGGTCGCGCCGCCTCACCTCATCTGTCACGTGGGTGCGCAGGAATGTCCGTACCTCGTCGAGGAAGGCCTGATCGTCCTCGCACAGATCTACCCGGGAGAAGTCCACCTAACTTCTCCGCTCCGCGCGGCTTTCGCGCGCCGCGACGATCTCGGCGATCTGTTTCGCGCTGGCGCCAGGATCACCGCCGGCCAACGGCCATCCCCTGGCCCGCACAAAATAGGCGGTGGCGGCCGCTTCTGCCGAGACACCGAGCCCGCCTTGGATGTGGACGGCCATGGTCGCGGCCTCGGCCGCCTCCTCGGCCATGAACACAAACGCCGAAGCCGCCAGTTCGGGTCGCTCGTCGGGCTCGTTGTCGAGGAACCACGCGGCGCGCCGCGCCAGGTTCCGCCCACCGTGCAGTGCGATAGCCATGTTGGCCAGCGGGTGCGAGATTCCCTGCAACGTCGAGATGGGCACGCCGAGCGTGTAACGGGTCTTGGCGAACTCCGCCGCGATCGTCATCGTCTCCTCGACCAGACCGACCAACGCCGCGGCGGTGAGCAGCCGCCATTCATCCAGCGCCCGCCGATATCCCGCGAGTGCCTCTGTCCCTCCGGCCAGGATTACTCGGGTATCGGCTTTGTCCGGGTCGATCCAGGCCATCGGGAGCCTGCCGATGTTGTCGACCCTGAAGGGCCGGGTGTCGAAGGTCAGTCGCACGATGGTCTCGCCGTCGCGCACGATGACGTGATCGGCGACCGACCCCGCCGGGATCAACCGAACCCGTCCCGCGCTGTCGATCTGCGGATCCAACCCCGCGATCTGGGCACCGTTGACCAGATCGGCGGCGCCGTCGTTGGCGATGTCCAGTGCACCCAGCCGAGCGAGCAGCCGAGCGGCGCACACGTGGTCGATCCACGGGACCGGTGCCAGTGAGCGGCCGATCTCCTCGGCGACCAGTGTCAGGTCGACCAGCGTTGCCCCGTCACCGCCACAGGACTCGGGCAGCGCCATTGTCGTCGCTCCCATGGCGCACAACCGTTCCCACAGGTTTTTGTCGAAACCAGATGCCTCTGCGGCGCGGACGGTGTCGATCGAGCAGGACGTCTTGAAGAACTGCCTGTACGCAGCCTGAAGATCCGTGTGAGCCTCAGAAAGGCTGTAGTCAAGCCTCCGCAGTTCGTAGCGGTCCACGCATCGAGCGTGACACTCTCCGAAGTTTTTGTAAAGCGGGTGGTTTCCGCGCTGCGCAGTCGTCGCCTCGACTGCCGCCGACAGTGAAATCAGCTGTGCGAAGGTCTACTCGTCGTCCACGGGCGCGGAGAAATGCGTCGCGTTGGAACGGCCGCGCAGCACCTCGCTCCCCCGTGACGCCCAGTACTGGCGTTCAGCCGGATCGGCGCGCTCGATCGCGGCAGCTGAAGACAGGATCCGTCGATCTGAGGTCTTGGCGAGATCGGCCAGCCTCGCGGCCTCGTTGACGGCGTCGCCGATCACCGTGTACTCGTAGCGGTTCTCGGCACCGATGTTTCCGGCAAACACGTGACCTGCCGACACACCGATACCGAAATCAACCATCGGCAGCTCGCGCAGCTGGTCGCCCAGACTGCGTGCGGTTGCCAGCGCGGCCGAAGCTGCTCCGCTTGTCCGTAGCGGCGCGCCGAAGACAGCGAGCGCAGCGTCGCCTTCGAATTTGTTGATCATGCCGTCACGTTCGTCGACGGCGTTGACGACGATGCGGAAGAAGTCGTTGAGCACGGTGGCGACCTGCTGCGGCGGCCGGGTCGCCGCCAGCTGTGTTGAGCCCACCAAGTCAATGAACAGGATCGCTGCCTCTTGCACGTCGCCCGACAGCGATGCGCCTTCTTCAATGGCGCGACGGGCGACGTTGGCACCGACGTGGCGGCCGAACAGGTCTCGCAACCGTTCCCGCTCGGCGAGCCCCGCGACCATTTGGTTGAACCCGCTTTGCAGTCGGCCGATTTCAGAGCGCTCATAGACGCCGATCCGGGTGCCGAGTCGCCCTTGTTCGACCTCGGCCATCGCGTCGACGACCTCACCAACCGGATCCGAAATCGACCGTGACGTCAGGATCATTATCGGCAGGCCCAGCAGCACCGCGGCAGCCGTCACCACGAGTACAGGAATCTCGACGGATGCATTCTTCTCGACGATCCAGCCATTCGCCCGAATCAATATGAGAGCGGCGATTACGCCCGAAGGAAGCGCGGTGCCCAGCGTCCACATGCCCACCAGCCGCGCAAGCACGCTCGGCACCCTCACCCAACCCTCGGAACCCTGCGTGGTGGCCGCAAGAATGGGGCGAAGAGCACCCTGTGTGAGCAGTAATCCGGTGCCGACCGCAGCGGCGGCACCGAGCACCACACCTATCAGGGTCGGCACCGCGACGGCAGCTCCGCCACCGAGATTCAACAGCACAGCGACGATGCCGCTGACCGCCCACGTCGCCGACAGGATCGCCGACTGCCGGCCGACAAGTCTCATCGCCGCTCGGCGTTGATCCGGGCTCGGTTCGCGCCCTGGAACAAACCACCGCAGTGTCGGGGTGATGTTCACGACGCCGCCTACCGCCACTGCGACAGTGCCGAGAACGACAAGTACGACGGCCACTATCACGTTCTGCTCGGTGAAATATGTGCGCGTTCCGCCGATCGTGATGCCACCCAGCGGTATCACGATCGCGGTGCTCGCCACACACGCGAGGAATTGCGCGAGCGCGAGGCGGCCCGCGTACCCTGTCGCCAGCCTCCTCGTGGTTGTCCCCACGAGAAGAAGCTAGCCGGTTCGAGCGCCGACGACACTCAGGGGATCGGCTCGAACTCCAGGTGGAGTTCCGTCAGGCCCCGCAGCTGCCACGTGGGCTCGAAGGCATAGCGACGTGCGTCGGCGGGGCCGTGCTCGGCGTCGGAAACCCTGATGTCGCCCATTCGGTCGAGGATGCGGTTGAAGGAGATTCGCCCCTCCGCCCGGGCCAGCGGGGCGCCGGGGCAGGAGTGGATACCGCGCCCGAACGCGACGTGCTCGCGCACGTTCGGGCGGTCGGCGCGAAACTCGTCCGGCGCGCTGAATTTCTGCGGATCCCGATTGCTCGCTCCGGGCAGAAGCATCACGGTGGTACCGGCGGGGACCGCAACGTCACCGACCGTGGTCGACGTGCGCGCCATGCGGAAGTGAGACTTCACCGGGCTTTCGATCCGCAGCGTCTCCTCGATGAAGGCGGGAATGCGGCTGCGGTCTTCGCGCAACGATGCCTGGATGTCGGGACGCTCACAGATCACTCGCATCCCGAAGCCAAGTAGCTTCGTCGTGGTTTCCTGTCCGGCCGCGAACAAGAATGCGGCGAGCCTGACGACGTCGATGATTTCGGGAGTCGAGCCGTCGGAGTATTTCGCCTCGGCGAGCTCGGTCAGTACGTCCTCGCGCGGCTGTCGTCGACGCTCGGCGATGTACGTCGAGAACCTGTCGTCGAGCCATTCGAGCGGATTGTGTGCGACCGTACGCGAATCGCTGTCTATTGCCCCGACGACCTGGCCCGAGAAGACGGCACGAAACTCTTCGTGGTCCTCGACGGGGATTCCGAGCAGATCGGCGATTACGAAGCCGGAGAAGGGCCTTGCGTAGCTGTCCAGGAACTCACATTTCCCGCTGGACACTAACTCGTCGAGCTGCTGATCGGCAAAGCGCCACATGAAGTCTTCGTTCTCCTTCAGCCGCTTTGGCGTCAGGAGCCGGCTCAGGAGCCCTCTCGTACGAGTGTGATCGGGAGGATCCTCGGTCACGATGTGTTCGCTCATCGGAATGCCGTTGCGATACTGCTCGATCAGCGCGCCGACATCGTCGCCTCCGGGCCCGAACGGCAGCCCGGAGTACGGCCCCGCCACCGAGACGCACGATGAGAACGCAGGATCCTTGTACACCGCGAGTGCTTCGGTGTGCCCGGTGACGGCCAACAGGCCGTGACGGGCTTCGGGCGCCACGGGGCACTTCGAGCGCAATTGGTCGAAGTACGGGTAGGGGTCCGGGATGAGGGACTGGTCGGTGAAGAAGTCTGCGGATTCAAGG
>Ga0209006_10000264_pt1 | contig 54082 bp, 34 predicted proteins | sample JacPin_JW_Ref_O2_FD_188567 | JGI IMG/M metagenome (GOLD analysis project Ga0209006, IMG submission 188567) | Forest soil microbial communities from Algoma, Ontario, Canada - Jack Pine, Ontario site 1_JW_Ref_O2 (SPAdes) (version 2) | ecosystem: Environmental > Terrestrial > Soil > Boreal...
TCCGCTCCGTAGCGCAATGGACGCGCGCATCACGGGCAACGAGTTGTAGTGCATCACGGTGTCTTCGGGGAAGAGCTTTTCGAGATCGATGGCAATGCGAGTTGCGCCGGCAGTATCGCCCGCTAGCGCCAGAGCGATACCCGCGATTGCCATGGCGTCTCTTCCTTTTGAGAGCGCCAGCGCCCGATCGGCTTGCTGCCTGGCGGTAGAAGAATTACCCGCTAGCGCTTCGCGCACGGCAGATTCCGCCTCGTACTCGGCGGCCGTTTCTTTCTGTCCGCCGCGCACCGTGTAGTCGACAGCGCGGGCGGTCAACTCCCGCGCTTTTGCGAACTCTCCACCGTAGGCCACGGTGTCCGATTCGTAGTAGAACATGAGATCGTCGAGTCCGTCTCGGGCGAAGGCCAACGCTGACTCGGCTTCGTGCTGCATCCCGGCGGTGTCGCGGCGCAAAAACTTGATCTGGTAAAGAGTCTCATGCAAGAAAGGCGCATCCAGACGATGGTTGCTGGCTTCCCGCGCCACCGCTTCAGCTTCGTCCAGACGGTTCTCATGAAGGTAATCGATCATCAGGTTGGTGTAAACTTGCATACTTCCCTGAGCCAGTTCCATAACCTTCTTGCTCATGACGAGACTCTCGTCGTATTCACCCAGATAGGTGTCGAAGACGCCGAGATTCGCCATTGTCGGCCATGCGCGCGGGTAAATTTGGATGGCTGCTTGAGCCGACTTCCGGGCCTCCTCGAAGTTACGCGTGACGAACGCGGCATAGTACATTTCGATGCTGAGCCTCTCGCGCTCGCTGACGTGGCCCCTCAACTCATAAGCCTTGCGGCCGTTCTCTTCGGCCTGCGACGCCTCACCCATGTTGAAGTAGTTGCTAGCCAGACCCGAGTAAGCCTCGGCGAAATTCGGATCGAGGCGGATTGCCTCTCGAAACAACGTTACCGATTCGACGGGCTTGTTGGACCGCATGGCGCGAACCGCCAGGCTGTAGGCCCGCAGCGCCTCCAGCGATGGCGTGGTAACGTCCGAGGGCTGGACGTCGTATTTCAGCACCGAGGCAAGCGACTCGCCCAGCTTGCTGCGGACCTTCGAAGCCAATTCCCCCAAAGCGCCGAGCACGTGGTTCTTGTCGATGGCTTCGGTTTCGATGCTCGCCAGCGAGTCGCCGGTCGAGCAGGCAACTGCCTTCAAGGTTAGAAGATAGTGCGTGCCGATCTGCGCAATCGAGCCATCAAGCACGGCGGCGCTCGCGGTGCGCTGGCAGACTTCGCGAGCAAGTTCGGGCGTAAGAGGCGCATCCTTGGGGCGACCCATTAGGGCTAGCGTTTGCCCGGCGCGCGAGTCGGAGAGCAGATTGAGGAACGGCGATTGCGCCAGTTGCGCGGAAAGCCCTTGCCGCAATGCATCATCGAAAACGGCATCTCCTGTTTTGTTATCGAAGTCCGCCAGGACGATCGTGTCTGCCTCGGTCAGTTTCGGCGCCCGATGAGTGTAAAGATAGGCTCCCGTCGCGACGAGCACGCAGAGTAAGGAACCTAATACCAACCATCGCAGGCGTCGGGGTTTTGCCGACAAAGCGTCGACTACCCGCCGTTCTTCCACCACCAACCGGGAGCGGGTGTGGCTCTCGACGATCAGTTTGTCCTCTTCCTGGCTAACAATCCCGCCCTCGTCCACTACTTGCACTTTCTCGGCGAAGCGGTAGCCGCGACCCGGGACCGTGACGACGTAGCGGTTTTCGCCGACCGTATCACCCAGCGTTTTGCGCAGGACAGAGATGTTTTGTGCCAGGTTCGACTCCTCTACGAACGTGCCCGGCCACACTGCTTTCATCAGGTCGTCCTTCGGAACTAGTCTTTCCGAGTTCAGGACCAGCACCAGCAGGAGGTCAAACGCCTTCGGTTGCAATGGAACTGGCTTCGATTCGCGTGTCAACTGGCGATGATCGGGATCAATCCGGTAGGGGCCGAACTCGTAGAACTGCCTGACAGCATTGGCCATAGCCGACCCTTAGAAATCCTTAGAAATTCTTAGGACCTTTCTCAAGACTTTTGAAGGCGGTTTCGGGCAGGATGGCCCCCGTTAGCGAGCCGCCGAGGAAAGCGGAGCCCGATGTGGAGAGAAATTTATCACGGATTCCGGCGCTGGGCAAAGGTTTCAGAACTATCGGTAGCCGCTTACAAAAGGACCGAAATCACCCTGGAAACCGACCGGATCTGGATCATTCGCAAATTGCACTCAAGACGAGCGTGGTGCGCGGAATGTGGCCGGGAGGTGGACATGGTGAGGTTGAAAGAGGCGGAGGCGCTTCGGGGAATCGCCCAACCTCTCATAACACCAATGCTCCCCGGCGGTCGGGGGGACAGCCGGGGTTGCCATTGGTCGCAAGCTGCGGATGGTTCGCCGTTGGTCTGCCTAGAGTCAGTGCTGAAGTCGCGCCAATGGGGATCGGCAGGGAGCGGGGAGAGTTCAAATTTCAGGAATGAATAAGGAGCGCTTTATGACGAAGCAAACTTTGAAGCATTTCGCACTGTTTTCAATGTTGATGAGCCTGTTGCTGAGTGCATCTCTGAGCCAGGCACAGGCTGGAATTGGAGGCAAGCTGCCGGGCAAGGGCGCAGCATTCTCGTCTATGCAAAAGGCAACTCGTCAGGCTCAACCGGAAGGCTCGCCGTCTTACACCTTCACGCTGCTCAATTATCCCGGAACTCTTTCCACCTCTGCCTCCGCGATCAATAAAGGTGCAACCACCTCTAAAGCCGAGATCGTTGGCGGCTACGGGGCGGAAACGTCAAGCGGTCTCCTTTTGCGCGTGTCGGGGACAAAAACTCTCACTGAGACTTACCAGACGGTGAACGAACCGCATGCCATGCAGTCGTTCGCGGAAGGCATAAATGACCTCGAGCAAATTGTCGGCCAATACGAAGACGCTTCGGGCACCTGGCATGGCTTTGAGCGGAGCGGTGGCAAATTCAGAGAAATCAACGTGCCTTTCGCAGGAGCCTCGGGCACCTTTGCCGTCTCGATCAATAACTCCGGCGAAATCGTCGGTCTCTACGACCTAAGCAGTGGCGGAGGCTACGGTTTTACCCTCATCGCCGGCACCTACACGTCGATCAGCTACCCTGGGGCTACAACCGCCACAGCCTCCGACGTCAACAACAATGGCGACATTGTTGGTAACTATTCCGATATCAGCGGAGCCTTTCATGGATACCTGCTGAGCGGCGGAACTTACACCTCGATTGACGTTCCTGGCGCGACCTGGACTAACGCTTTCGGAATCAACGACGCAGGTGACATTGTCGGATCCTACTGCACAACCAGCGAATGCATTTCGACAGAGGAGGGCATGCAGGGATTCCTGCTGAGCGGTGGAACATTCACCACCATAGCGGTCCCCAACGAGCCCGTCACGCTAGCGGTCGCCATTAGTAACGCCGGCGCGATCGTCGGAGTCTATGAGGACGCAGCCGGAGTGATCGAAGGTTTCATGGCGACGCCGTAGGCGTCTGGAGTCGCTGCTGCAAGTCGCGCTAGCGGGGGTTCGCAAGAGCAAACAAAGGAAAGAATACGAGACAGAGGTGAGCTATGAAAACCATAAAGCAGTTCGTCGGGAAATTGCAGCTTCCGCTGGCGCTGGTTCTGTTCCTGAGTTTGTTTGCTGGGACGCCGGCCTACGCCCAGATCACACCCCTAGGCGACTCCTACACCGACACCGCCGATCCCACTACCAACAACGGCGCCAAGACCCTGCTCGATGTCGATGGCGCCACGCAGATTGGCTACATCCAATTCAATCTGGCGTCGATTCCCGCCGGCGCCAGCGTCAGCCAAGCCACCCTCAAACTCTACGTCAATAGTGTGACTACTGCCGGCAGCTTCAACGTGGACTACGTCAACAGCACGTGGGCGGAGAACACCATTGATGCCAGCGACGCACCCGCGCTCGGGTCGACGATCGCATCGGGAGTTTCGATCACGACCGCGGACAAAAATCAGTACATCCTGATCAATGTGACCGAGGCGGTGCGGGCATGGCTCGACGGAAGTGAGACCAACAACGGCATCGCGCTGGTGGCGAACAGCACGTTCACCGCGACGTTCGACAGCAAAGAGAACACTACGACGAGCCATCCGGCGGAATTGGATATCGCGTTTGCCGGAGGCAACGGAACGATCACGGGCGTAACGACGGCTTCGGGCAGCGGGCTGACCGGCGGTGGCGCGAGCGGAACGCTGAATCTCAGCCTGACCAATGCTTGCTCCCCCAGTCAGATCCTGCAGTGGAACGGCAGTGCGTGGACCTGCGCATCGGCCGGCACAGGCACAATCACCGGGATTGCTGCGGGCACCGACCTGACCGGCGGCGGTAGCAGCGGCATCGTAACGTTAAATCTGAACACTGCGGCTCTCAATTCGGCTTACGCCCAGTTAGGCGCAGCCAACACCTTCACCGGCCAGCAAACCATCAACAACACCACGATAATTTCGGGCGCAAATGGCTCGGGAGTACTTCAGGTGACCAACACGCTCACGTCGGGGAGCGCACCGGGCATCAGCGCAACGACCAAGAGCACCAACGCCTCCGCCCTTCGAGGAAACGCCGTGGCGACCACGGGAACATCGAACGGGGTATTTGGAAACACCGCTAGTCCGGGCGGCGCAGGTGTTCTGGGCTCCAACAGCAACTCCAGTTTTGGCTATGGCGTGCAAGGTACAAGTGCGAACGTCGGTGTCCACGGGACAAGCGATGGCCAAAGTGCACTGGGGTCAGAGGCTGGCAGCATAGCCGGCGTCTGGGGCGATACAGGGGCACCCTACCAAAGCGGATATGCCGGGGTTCTCGGAACTGCCGATGAGAACTATGCCGGGTACTTCACTAACAACAGTTCGGGCCTGGATACAGTGTTCATGGAAAACGACGAGGAGTCGAGCAGAGGAGCCGTAGTGCTGGAAACCGCTGGGGGGACTTTCGACGGGACCTGCTTCATCAATGTGAGCGGGGATATAAGCTGCAGCGGTACGATTTCGGGGATAGTTTCAGCCGAGGGTGGCGCACGTAAGGTTACTCTCTATTCCACGCAGTCGACCGAAAACTGGTTTGAAGATGCGGGTTCGAGTCAACTCGCGAGCGGTTCTGTGCATATCGCGCTGGATTCGACCTTTGCGCAGACCGTGAACACGGGCGTGGAGTACCACGTTTTCCTGACTCCCAAGGGTGACTGCGAAGGTCTGTACGTCACGAATGAGACCCCGCAAGGATTCGACGTCCACGAACTGCGCGGCGGCCACTCCGCGATTGCGTTCGACTACCGCATTATGGCAAAGCGTGCCGGCTACGAAAACGTGCGTCTGGCCGATCTCACCGAACACTATCAGAAACTGAAACAACAACAGCAGTTGCACCATGAGCGAATACAGCAGCATCGCGCCGCGCGGGCTGTTTCTGCGCTCGCCGTGCCGCCTGCGACGAGTGCGATCGCGCCCATTGCCCCTGAGGGCAGCGCTGCCGGTGCGATTTCACTACACCGATAAGCAGGGCCTTAGGACAAAGCATTTCAATTGCAAAAAGGAGAAATTTCATGACGAAGCAAACTCCGAACGATTTGAAGGTACCAGGCAAGCCGAATCCTTTCAGGCTGTTGGCTTTGAGCTCGGCTGCGCTCTTGATCACCGTCATACCAGCGCTGCCTGCACAGGCACAGCTAAGCGAGTTGTACGCGTTTCAATACAACTCTGCCACCACCAGCAACTACCCCGATGGTGCAATCCCGATGGCCGAGTTGATTCAGGGCGCGGACGGGAACTACTACACCACCACTGACATCGGCGGAGCGGGGACATGCCCGGGCGAGGTAGAAGGTCAAATCCCTGGCTGCGGAGCGGTAGTCAAAATCACTCCCACGGGGAAGTTGAGCGTGCTCTACAGCTTCCCGTATGACACTTCCTCCAGCACCGCGCTCAATGGTTGGTTTCCCCAGGCTGGACTGGTGCAAGGAAAAGACGGCAACTTTTACGGTGTCGCGACCGAGGGCGGTACCGGCGGGGAAGCTTGTGCGGACACTACTGGGCTGTCGGGTTGCGGAACCGTGTTCAAGCTAACTCCAGGTGGAACTCTCACTGTATTGCACTCTTTCTGCGGCGGCAGCGGGTGCGGCCCGCTATCCGTTGACGGGGCGATGCCTACGGGGCGAATGGTGTTTGGAGCCAATGGCGATCTGTATGGAACAACCCAAACGGGAGGCTTTTACAATGGCTTCTACAACCAAGGCACGATCTTTCGGATAACAACCTCCGGCGCCTACACTGTGTTGCATGTGTTTTCCGGCAATTTCGGCTCCACTCCGGATGGCGCTAATCCGGCCGCCGGACTGACTCTGGCCTCAAACGGGGACTTCTACGGCACGACTACAGCCGGTGGGGCATCGAAGGATGGAACCGTGTTCAAGATGACTCCAGCGGGCAAAGTGACGTTACTCCATTCATTCACCGGCAGCAGCGACGGCAGCATGCCGATTGGGGCTCTGGTGCAAGCCAGCGACGGCAACCTTTACGGTACGTGCTACTCCGGTGGCACCAACGGCACAGGAACACTGTTCCGTATCACCACGAAAGGAGTCTTTACGAAGCTGTATGACTTTGCCGCGGAAGCAGCGCCAGGAATTGGCAATTTTCCCCGCGCGGGATTGGTTGAAGCCTCTGATGGCAACCTCTATGGAACGGCGTGGGAGGGAGGGGAATTCGAAGTCACCGGCACGATTTATCAGTTCACGCTCGCGGGCGTTGGGACCCTGGAAGCCAGCTTTGACGCCAGCACCACCGGTTTCTCCCCGCTGGGTGCACTGCTGCAGGGCAGCGACGGCAGACTTTATGTGACGCTGCAAGACAATGGCGGCGAGAACTCTGAAGATGTGCAGGACCAGGGCGCGATTTCCGTACTGAATCTTGGACTGAAGTCGCCGGCGCCAGGAGCCTTTGAATTCACACCGACCAAAGGATTAGTGGGAGCAAAGATCACGCTGAGGGGCTCGGCGTTTGTCGGCACGACGGCAGTAACCTTCAATGGCAAGTCAGGGGCTTCCGTCGTGGAGGCTTCTGGGTACATCACTGCAACTGTACCAGCGGGGGCCACCAGCGGAACGATCTCCGTGACCAACGCCGGAGGCACCACGACGAGCAAGAGCAGCTTTACCGTGCTTCCGTGATGACCGGGATTGACGCCGTGGCGGAACGCATCGCGAAAGGATCTTTTCGCCGAAAGCCGCACAGAACTTGAGAGTGGGGGGAAACCCGTTTTTCAATAAGAAGGATTTTTATGGGGCAGGTTATTACTCCAGACGCGAGAAGATCAAGGATCCAGCTCTCGTGGAAAAGGACTACTGGGTCAGCACGCCGTCTTTGGGCTCAAACAGCTTGGCTTAACTCTTGAGCTCAAGGGCGGCACTTCGCTTTCCCAATCACGACAGGCCCACCCACATTGGGTCGAGACGAATCTTTTATGAAAAACTGCGATACAAGATCAGAATCCCAGGGATTATGTCCGTCGAGAGGGATACGACCTACGATGAGCAAACGCTGAGAATGCCGGCCTCAGGTTAGCCTACGAAACCCACTTTGGTTCAATCGCTGGTCTCAAGGATGGAGTTCGTCGCTGAAACTCCTTTTTTGCATGATCCGGACGGCTGCGCCTTAGACGCCGGTGCAATTGAATTCCTTTTCCGCATTCCCGAACATGCCGAAAAACAAGAAGCAGATTCTGAGCATGAGGATGTTTGATTCCTTCAAACTGCAAGTCGATGCATACCATCTGGTACTGCCAACTGGGGGGGTGGCTTCCGCAAGTTGCTCACAGAGCTGGGTTTAGAGGAAATTTCGTCGGCGGCAGGGATGGAACGGCAGGTGCTCAGTGGATAATGGCGGTAAAGCACATTAATATAATGGACTTTCTTGCATAAGTGCCGAGACCTTGAAAATCTCGCAACCAGTGACTTCGGGCGCGTGCGGGCAGTCTGCCTGGCACACTTGCTGCAAGGAAGGGTCTGATTCCGTCAATCTGACCGGTTGACGTTCCCCGTGGGTTTAGGCGATTTGGCAGTTTTCTTGATTGTGAATATCAGGTTAATTTCTCGGGCAATACAAGTAACTTAATGGTCATAGTAGGTATATTGGGGAGCGCCTGTTACGCGCCTGTACGCAATTGACCAGGACCAAAACTGAAGATGGCGGTCCCGGTTCCTCCGATTGCGAACGGTTTCTGTGGCGCATCTGCGATGCACTGTTCGAACAAAACTACAAAAGGAGAGGATTTGGATTTTATGAAATCGACTAAGCACCTGTTTCTCACGGTCCTAACGCTGGCGGCAGTTTCAGCCGGCGCTTGGGCACAAACTTCAGATTCAACCGCACCACCTCCGAAGAAAAAGCATAAAGCAGCGCAACCAGCCCAGGTAACCGCGGCTGATGTCCAGGAATTGAAGGACGCCCTGGCCGCGCAGCAGGAGCAGATCCGGCAACTGCGCGAGGAACTGCATCGCAAAGATCAAGCGGTGCAGCAAGCACAATCGGCGGCCTCCGACGCCTCGGGGAAGGCCGATGCCGCTCAAGCGCAGGCCGCGCAGCAGCAACAGGCGGTCACTCAGGCCGTGACTGCAGTGAGTGAGGTGAAGGGCGAGGTCGCCGACCTCAAGACCACCGTCAACACTGGTGCGCTTGCGCTGCAGGAGACGCAGAAGACCATTGAAGAGACATTTCAGAATCCGCTGTCGATTCACTATAAGGGAATCAGCGTTTCCACCACCGGCTTTATCGCCGCCGAATTTGTGCGGCGTTCGCGTGAGTTGGGCGCCGATATTACGACCCCGTTCAATTCACTCACCCTGCCCGGCGCTTCGCAGAGCAATCTGCCGGAGTTCTTCGGCACCGCTCGCCAATCGCGGCCTACGCTTTTTGTCACGGGCCGTTTGAAGAATGTGGAGCTCTCCAGCTACCTATCGGCTGACTTCCTTTCTGCCGGCGTTACTTCTACCGCCACGCAAACCAACAGCTATACGCTGCGTCTCCGCCAGGCGTGGGCCCAAGCCAAGTTTGACAATGGCTGGAAATTCCTAGGCGGTCAGATGTGGAGCCTGGTGACCGAGGGCAAGGCGGGAATCGCGCCGAGCGACGACATAGGCAGAGTCAACGATGCCCGGCCCATGACCATTGATCCGGGATACACCGTCGGGTTTACGTTTGCGCGCCAGTACGGGATTCGCCTGACCAAGGACTTTGGCGACAAGGTATCGGTCGCGTTTGCGGTGGAGAACGCTCAAGGCACGCTTACCACGCACAATAACGCGGCTAATTTCCTGCTCGGCGAAGCGGGAGCCAGCAACTCCTATAACACTACCGCCAACTACACGGCCAATCCTTCGCCCGATCTCATCGCCAAGATCGCTTTCGATCCCGGCTTCGGGCACTACGAAGTCTACGGCCTGGCAGACCGGTTCGCGGACCGCGTGTTCCCTTGCTACGATTTCGATTCTCCGGGTTGCCCCACTACGTTGATCGCGCCCAGCGTGATCGGTGCCTATAACGTCTCGAAAGAAGGTGGGGGCGTCGGCGCCAACGCACGCTGGACGGTTGCCAACAAGCACATCGTTTTCGGTTTGCACGCCTTTGGCGGCAGCGGAGTGGGCCGTTATGGAGCGGCACAGCTTTCCGATCTGTCGATCAATGGCGACGGAACGGTTCATCTGATCAAGGAGTCCCAGGGTCTGGGTACGCTCGAGTGGCACGGCAAGAAACTCGATATCTACGGCTATGTGGGTGGGGAGTATGCCGACCGGACCTATAGCAGAGATCCTTACTTCGTATCGCAGAACGCGACGACGGGGTTATGGTCAGTATCGGCAACGCCGGTGACTGTTGGCTACGGAGCGCCCAACTTCAACAATACTGGTTGCTACACGGAAACCGTTCCTACATCCAACTCCGGCTTTGCTCCGGGAGCACTCGGCAAGTGCACGGGCGACACACGGGCAATCGCGGAGGCCACGACCGGATTCTGGTACACGTTCTACACCGGACCCAAGGGAAGGTTCCGGTTCGGAACGCAGTACTCCTACGTGACACGGGACACCTGGTCTGGCACGGGCGGGGAGCCGCACGGACTGGACTCGATGGTCTTCACGTCGTTCCGCTACTACCTGCCATAAGCCGAAAATGGTCCCGCGTCCGTGTTCGACGGGGGACCATGCAGGCTGCAACAATTTTCAAGCTTCTGAGGGGCGCCTTCCCTTCAGAATCGCCGCCGGCCCGGTTTTGGCTACTCTCCTTTTCCGGGCCGGCGGTGTCCTGTTTTTGGCGCGGGCTGTTCCTCGAATCCAATTGCCTCGAATCCAGCTTCCTCGAATCAAGGCGGACATGCGTTTGCAGAGTCATCTGACGGGCGGACGAAATATTTTAGCCGCCAAGTCGCCAACTCCGTCGGCGATGATTCGCCGCATCGCTCATCTCACACCGCTCACCTCTGATCCGTGGTGGTGAGGTCCCGATCTTGAATGCCGTATTTGAAAATTGGGCTGCCCGCTGGACGGCGCTGACTTCTGCCGTGCCCGAGCAGGCATTATTGATTGCTCAAAAGCGAAAGCCGCATCGCGGGGATGCGGCTTCGATTTTTTTCTAGCAGGCTGACTAGGGCAAGTAGTAACGGAATGAAGTGAAGATCATGAAGTCCAGCCCGTGGGGCGAGTTGCTGACCCCCACCGGAGCTGTTCCTGACCACGCGTAGCGGCTTACGTAGGAGAACTGCGGTCCCCACTGGATGCGGCCACGGTTCACTTTGTCTCTTGATCCGTCGTAAGGCTTGAACCACAAACCGACGGTGCCTTCCAGAAGGGCGCGGGTGTCTGCTGTGCAGCTCCCCAGGCCGCCGGGCAGGAATCCGGCTCCGTTCGCAGGACCGGTCTCGGTATAGCAACCGGAATTGCTGAAGTTGGGCGATCCATAACCCACATACTTGAGCGTAATCGGATCCAGATCCGCTGCCCGGCTGGCGTACTCTGCGCCGCCGTTCAGATAAATATCCAGTTTCGGTCCGTGCCACTCCACCGTCGCTAATCCCTGCAGGCTCCTGATCAGATACAGCGATCCGTCCGCCTTAACCGATGCATCAGGGAGTCCGCTGGTTCCGTAGCGGCCTTCTCCGCTGCCGCCGAAGCCATGCAATCCAAAGTCGAGGTGCTTGTCAGCAAACGACCAGCGGGCATTCGCTCCGAAGCCCCCGCCGTTTTTGGTGGAATTGAAAGCCCCCAATGCATTGGGCGCCACTGCCGTCGCCGAGCCACAGGGCGCCCCGGCAGAGAAGTCTTCACACGGAAACACGCGGTCACGGAAGCTGCTGAATACTCCGAAGACCTCGTAGTGTCCAAAGCCCGGCTCAAACGCCAGCTTCGCAATGAAGTCAGGCGACGGGTTGAAGGAATAGCTGGCCGCCGGACTGCAGGTGGTGACGCCGCTGGCGCTGGTGCTGCAAGTGGTAATGCCGCCGTTGTAGAGGCCGCCTCCGGCGCCGGCGGAGCCCACCAGGAAATTTGCAGCGTTGTTGTGGCTGGTGACCGTGGCCTGCGAGTTCTCCATCGATGCGCCAAACCATACCTTGTTGTTGAAATTTTTTACCAGACGCAATCCATACTGCCGAGCCCAACTGAAGCCGACCGTGTACTGCGGGTCGATGGTCATGGGAACGGCTTCTGTGCGATTGTCCATCCCGTGTTTGGTTTCGGTGACCAGACTCCACATCTGGCCGCCGGTGATGCTCCATCCGCTGTTAAATGCAGCCTGAGCCCACACCTGCCGTTGGCGAAGCGTATAGCTGTTGCTTTGGTTGTTATTCGAAGTGATACCGGCGGAAAGAAAATCAGCCTCGTAGTAGCCGGACAGTTTGGCGTTCGCCAGTTTGCCCTCGGCGAGCATGGAAATCCGCGACTGGCGGCCCGTTCCGAAGAACTCGGACATGTTGCTTTGCGAAGCGCCGGGCATGGTCACAGAGTTGAACGGCGTGTTGATATCAGAACCGAGCGCCCGCGAACGGCGCACAAATTCACCCGCCAGGAAACCGCCCGGAGTGATCGTGATCCCCTTATAGCGCAGCGCGAGAGGACTGTCCTGCGCTGTGCTGACGGTCTTCTGGGTTTCCTGCAAGCTGAGCGCGGTATTGGTGACGTTCGTCTTAAGGTCGGCAACGTCACTTTTTACTTCCATGAAAGCTTGCTGCTGCTGGGCGGCCTGCGCCTGGGCGGCGTCGGCCTTGCCGGAAGCGTCGGCTGCCGCGGTCTGAGCCTGCTGCACGGCTTGATCCTTGCCGTGCAGTTGCTCTCGCAGTTCGCGGATCTCTTGCTCCTGCCGCTCCAGGGCGGCTTGCTGCGCGGCAATGGCGTCCTTCAATGCCTGCACATCTGCCGCGGTCACGCCGGCAGCCTTGGTTTTCTTGGGTTTGGACGTCGCATCGGTTTGCGCCACCAGCGACGTTGCCAGAAACAGAACTACGCATGACATCCACGCGAATTTCATCAGACTCTCCTTAATTGGTTGACTCGATTGCATCGCCTTAAATGCAGTTGCAGGACCCGCTAGGTTTATTGCTGCGCTTCTTTATTGTTTGGGACCTCTTTCACTGCCGGCATGACGCTCCGCGCAAGCGAACAGAATTCTGCGGCACGCCGGATCGACATCCCGCTCGAATGGATGTTCTGGTTCTAGCGGTGGCGTGTTACAAGACGGTTACAAATTAGTGAATTTCTGATGAATGGCCGCGGAGGAGGATGGGATAAGCGAAGCAGATATGATGAGTGAATCGCGCGGCTCGTCGGACTCGAGCTCTTTCTAAATGCCGGTCGTCTGATATTGCAAAACTGCCAGGGCGAGCCGATAGTCATACCCCGCTTGCGCGTCGCTGATTTGAGCCTGGGTCTGCTGCAGCTGAGCCTGGCTGAGTTCGACAATCGAACCCAGCCCTAACTTGTATCTGGCCTGCGCCAGATTCAACGCGAGATTCGCTTGTTCCAGCAATTGCTGTGTGACGGCCAGCCGATCAAAGGCCGTGGTTGCGTTGAGCCAGCTGGTCCGCACATCGCGTGAGATCCGGTCGCGAAGATCACGCAAGCGCTCCTGCGTGGCTTGTGTTTTCAGCGCAGCCTCGCGCTCCCTGGCTGTGAAAAGAAAGCCGTTGAAGATGGGAATTTCTACGTTCACCCCCACGGCCCAATAGCTGCTCGACAAAATAGGATTCCGAACGGGCGTGTCCCCGGCAGCGCCCAGGGCGCGAATATCCGGGAGCAGCAAGTCTCGTTCTGCTGTCTGGAATTTCTTCGCGGACTCAGACTGAAATTGAAGCGACAGGATTTCCGGCCGCACCATTAATGCCGTGGAAATCAGATCGTCCACGTTGCTTTGCGGAGGGCTGGTTGCGGTTGTGTCCTCCGCGAGCTGGAAGTTCTGCAGGCTCGGAAAACCGAGCACCGCGGAAAGCGAAGCCAGTGACGCATTCTCGTTGTTTTGCGCGTCCAGAAGCAGCAATTTGGCTTGCGCCAGGTTGACATTGGCAAAGCTGAAATCGAGTTCCGACTTGAGTTTGTTCTTGAAAAGAGCACCCACCTGGTCGGCAACCGTTTGTCGATCACTCACAGTCTGCTGTGCCACTGTGAGAATGGCGTGGCTTTGCAGCGCATTGTAGAAAGCCTGATCCACCGCCAGAAGAATTTGTTCTTTGGTGGCGATCGCGTTCTGATTTTCGGCCTTCGCCGCCAGACTGGCGCTCGAAATCAAGTTTGTCGTGCGTCCAAAGTCCGTGAGCAACTGATTTACCGTGGCGCCGGCGGCAGCGCGCTGATAGATAGCAGAGTTGCTGAGCGCGCCTGCGGTGATGCGCGAACCGGGATCGGCGTCCACCGCGGTGAGGTTCGCTGTCACCGTCGGCCATAGATTCGACCGCACCTCTCGAGTTACCTGCTGCGACGCCAGAGCGGTCAGCCGGGCAACAGAAATTACTGGATTGTTCTTCAGGGCTAGCGCCTGTGCGTCTTTTAGAGACAACACGGTTGGCTTCCCGGCATCGTTCTGCGGAGCAGGGGCCTCCATCGGTGCGCTCGGACCGACCGGCGTGGTCACTGGTTGCGGCATTGGAGCCGACGGAAGCGTCGACGATGTTCCCGAAGCAGCCCCTACCTGCGCGAGGCTGCCCACCGGTATTAGCAATGCGAGACAGATTCGTAAAGCGTTTTTCATCCCGCCGTCTCCGGTGTCGGGCTCACAGCGGCCTTCGTGCTGCGCTTGCCGTACACCAGCAAGTAAGCTGCGGGCACGATAAAAATGGTCAGAAGAACGGAGGATGTGAGGCCGCCGATGATGGCGCGGGCCATCGGCGTGTATTGCTCGGCTCCAGTCCCCAGCTTCAGCGCCATGGGAATCATCCCAATAATCGTCGCCAGCGAAGTCATCAGGATCGGCCGCAGGCGCACCCGGCATGCGGTAATGACCGCATCAGCCGGCGACAAGCCTTGCCGCTCCAGATTGTGAGCAAAATCGACGATCAGAATACTGTTCGAGTCCGCGATGCCGACCAGCATCAGCACTCCCATCAGCGACATTACATTCAGAGTACTGTGCGTGAGCGGCAGGATGATGAACACTCCGACAAATCCCATGGGTATGGCAAGCATGATCAGGAAGGGATCGATGAACGATTTGAATTGCGCCGTCAGAATCAGGAACAGCAGGACAAACGAAATCAGAAAACCCAACCCAAAGCTCTTGAACGAGGCCTCCATACCTTGCACCATTCCGCGCAGATTCACGCGGACGTTACCCGGGATGCTCGTCTTGGCGAGAATGTCGCGAACGGCGCTGGTGACGCGTCCCAGGTCCTCGCCGTTGGGGGTAACGTAGATATCGACCGCCCGCTGAATCTGATAGTGGTCCACTTCGGTCGGCGTCAGGATCTGTTTGACGTTCACAACGTTTTTGAGAACGGTGATCGGCCGGCCCGCTCCTCCGCATGCCCACGAAGAGCGGGTAGTTCCGGGCCGCGGCGGGCCGCTCGGACCGCAGCTCATGTCCGTTCCGTTGGAAGGATCTCGCAACGGAATCTGTCCCAGGTCGAGCAGGTTGTGAATGGACGCATCCCCATGTTCGAAGAACTGCACAGTGAGGTAATAATCGTTGCCGCTCTTGCGATCGACCCAATAATTCGGAGCGATCATGTAGTTGGAATTGAGCGCCGTGATCACGTTGTCCACAACATCTTTCTGTGTCAGGCCTAACTCGCCCGCGTGTACGCGGTCAACATTGAGCTGGAGAGCCGGGTAGTTCATATCCTGCGGAATATAAACTTGCCCAACGCCATGGACCTCGCGAATGCGAGCGGCCAGACTCTGAGCGATGTCATAAATCTGGTTTAGATCAGGGCTGCTGACCTGCACGTCAATCGGCGCGGGCATTCCCATGTTAAGAATCGCGTCCACCATCGAGCCGCTGGCAAAGAACGTTCGAATTTCCGGAAACTGGCTCGCCATTGCCTTCTGCACACGGTCCATATACTCGAAGCTGCTGAGTTCGTGAGAATCGTTTAGCGCAACCTGGACAGTCGCGGTATAAGCCCCGGAGTTGGTGGTGTAGAGCGAGGAAAAGTCCGGGACGACGCCAATGTTGGAGACAATTCGCTTGAGGTCCTTCGCTCCTACCGTATGGCGGACGAGGTCCTCCACCTTGGCGACGTATTGATCCGTCATCTCGATGCGAGTGCCGGTGGGCACCTTAAGATTGATTGTGAACTGCCCCGCATCTGTCTTCGGAAAAAACGCCAACCCGAGCAGCGGATAGATCGCCAGGCTGGCCAAAAACACGCCGCCCAACAACGCCACGGTGAGCCCGGGGCGCTGCAGCGCCCGCCTTACCCAACGCTCGTAAAAGTCGAGGATCTTATTGAACATCCGGTTGAAGCGGGCGTTGAACCGTTCCATCCACGAGTGCCCCTCTGCCGAGGTGGGCTCGATCTCATACTCACCCTCCGGCTCACCGTCCTTACCCCCAGGTTTTGCAACGTGCGGCACGGCCTTCAGGAAACGCGAGCAGAACAACGGGATCACCGTCATCGCCACCACGAACGAAGCCAGCAGCGACAAGCAAAATGCCAGCGCCAACGCCGAGAAGAGAAACTTGGCGACGCCATAGAGAAAAATGACAGGGAAGAAATCGACCACATCCACCAGAGTCGCGGCTAACACGGCGAGGCTCACTTCCGAGCCGCCGATCTCGGCGGCGACCATGGGGACGGCTCCCATTTCCAGATGGCGGTAAATGTTCTCGAGCGAAATCACCGAATTGTCGATCACGCGCGAAAACGCCAGCGCCATTCCGCCCAGAATCATCGTGTTCACCGTTCCGCCGAGCAGAGCCAGCACCACAAAAGCGGCCAGCGCGGAGATCGGGATCGAGAGCAGGACAGCGGACGTCGCGCGGAAACTTCCCAGAAAAATCAGGATCATTAAACTGGTAAGAACCAGGCCCAGAGCGCCCTCGTGCAGTACAGTGCGGATTGCCTCCTTCACATATACCGATTGGTCAAAGACAATGCTGGTGGTCATCTGCTTCGGAATGTCGTAGAGGTGCTTGATGAGCTGGCGGACACCATCCACTACCGCAATCGTGTTGGTGTCTCCGCCCTGCTTCATGACAGGAATGTATGCGGATCGCTGGCCATCGATTCTCACCACGTTGGTTTGAATCTGATGAGAGTCCTCCGCCTTTCCTACGTCGTTTACCGTGACCCAGGAGTTTCCTTTGACTTTGAGCGGGACCTGGCCCAGTTGGTCCATGTTGTCAACCAGGCTGTTCGAGTAAACAAAGTAATCGTAGGGCCCCATCTTCACGTCGCCTGCAGGCAGAATCAGATTCGCATCGTTGACCGCGCCCACCACGTCCATCAGACTTAATTGACGCGAGAGTAATTTGTAAGGATCGACGTAGACCATGACCTGGCGGTAGGTTCCGCCGAACACACCGGGAATCTCGGCGCCCGGCACGGTCGCAATCTGGTTGCGAATCTGGAACTGCGCGTAGTCGTGAAGCTGAGTTTCGTTGAGTCCCTCACCCTTCACGGTAACCAGCGCCACGGGCAGGCTGGACGCATCGAACTTGAGAACGACGGGAGGCAGAGTTCCTGGCGGTAGACGCTTCAGATCGGCGAGAGCTAAGTTCGACAACTCGGTGACGTCGGCGTCGGCGCTGGTTCCAGGCTGGAAATATACGCGGATAATACTCACACCCAACAATGACCGCGATTCCATGTGGTCCACGCCGGAAGCCAGCGTAAAGAAACGCTCCAGCGGATCCGTAATGTCGGTTTCAATATCCTGCGGCGGCATGCCGGAATAAAACGTGGCGACCACAACCTCGGGCAGATTAATCGTGGGAAATAAATCAACCGGCATCCGCGCCAGACTGGTCACACCGATGACCAGCAGCACCAGGCAGATCACGATGACGAAATACGGATTGCGGATTGAAAATCCAGGCATAGAGTTTGTCCCGCTGCGTTCGCGGATCGGATCCGGTTATTTCTAATCTGCCGCGCTTACGGCGTGCTCTCCTCCTGATATTGCATGACGGGTACTGTCTGGGGATGAACCTTTTGCCCGGCTTTCAAACTGCTGCGATCACTTACCACGACCTGCTCTCCTTCGTTCAATCCGGAGATAATTTCGGCGTCGCTGGCGGTCTGCAAGCCAAGTTGCACGTCACGGTCCTCTAGTTGCCCGCTCCCGTTCACCAAAAAGACGGTGGTCTTGTTGCCTTCGTGGATCAACGCCTGGACCGGCACGCTGAGAACGTCCACTTTTTGATCAAGAGCAATTTCCGCATCGGCATAGAGGCCGGGCACAAGCACGCGCTGCGGATTGGCAACATCCACCTCCGTGTGCATGGTGCGAGTGTCTTCCCGCACATCCACGGAGAAGCGCGCCACCTTGCCGGGAAAAGTCCGATTGAGTGAGGGCACATGAACGTCTACGTGGTCGCCAACATGGATGTAACGGACGTACGACTCCGGAACCGGAATTACCAAACGAAACAAATCATCCTGGGAAAGGCGGACGATCGGCATGGCCTGTGTACTGGAACCCGTACCTGCCTGCACCAGCGTGCCCAGGTTGGCATAGCGTTCGGTAATCACTCCCGCAAACGGAGCGGTAATTTTGGCGTAGTCGAATAACGCTTGATCGTGCGCCAGTTTCGCGCGGGCTACCGAGAGCTGGCTCTGCGTGGCTTCGAGAGATGCTTTACCGGCGTCACTTTGAGAAGCCGCTGCCAAGTCCTTGCCCTGGGCGTCGTCCACTTCCTGTTGCGCCACGATGCCGGGCTGAGTTTCGGAAACGCTCTTCAAGCGCGTGTACTGCAGGTGCAGAGCTTGATATTGCGCGTCATCACGCTTCAGTTCGTTGTCCGCGCGGCTTACCTGATTGGTGGCATTCTTGATTTCAGCTTGATCCTCCTGCAACTGCTCCTCTAGCTCAGGAATCTCCAGGATGGCGATCACCTGGCCCGCCTTTACACGCGTTCCGTAGTCGACGTCCAACTTCTTCACGTAGCCCGACTCTTTCGCGTAGACGTCAATCTCCTGAAAGGGCACCAACTCGGATGACAACCTGATCTGCCGGCCCAGCGACTTTCGCACGACCTTGGTCACGCCAACCGTTGCTCCCTCACCTGCCAGGGCCCGCTTATCGCCAGAACAAGCGGCCAGTTCGAATACCATCACGAGCGCAAGAATGGCTAGCGAACACGAAGCCAGCATCTCTGAGCTGATTCCTTGCGTACGTACTTCGCTGGATCGACTGCGACGTTCATTCATCGACTTACATTTACCAGGTTTCACTAGCGTTCTCAGGCAGCAAACTCCAATCAGCCAAACTCCAGCTTCACCAATCTTGCATTGCTAGCGCTTGGTTTTCATAATCTCGCCCAACCCCGCAACAGAAAACGCGCTTGATCGGCAAAAGTCGATAACTTTCTGCTCTTCCCGTTGCAATGCGGCCGCAGAAGCCGGAATCCTCGCTGCAATCCCGACGGGAACCGTCAATACGCCGTGACGATCTCCGTGCAACAGGTCTCTGGGACGAACTTCCATTCCGCCCACCTTCACCGTGGCCCCGACATCAAAAATGTGTGCATAGGCATGGGAAACTGCGATGCTTCCTGCGAACAGTTGAATGCCCATGGTTCGTACCGCCGGCAGTTCTCGAACCGCGCCATTGGTCAAATATCCGATGCATCCCAGAGCCTTTAGGATCGCAGCGTGCATATCTCCGACGAAAGCGCCTCGAGCGGGCGGATCGTCCATGTCTTCCAATACTAAAATGCGCGGTGCTGGAATTTCCAGGATGCTCATCCAGAAATCGGCTCGGTCATGGAAGCTGCCGCCCACCATAGGCGGTTCTCCGCTTCGAAGGCGTGCCGTGGCAGCGTAACCCACCATGGGAGGAGCGTCTTTGAAGATGCAGCAAATGCCAGAGTCGGCAAATCCGGTGTTCCTCAGCCTCGCGTCAAACGTCTCAATCGCGTTCGAGATCATGCAGGTGTCGAAGTGGCGAAGAGCGTCGAGATCTGCTTCGGTCAGCAACGACCTGACGGCCATTTACGTTTCCTTTCGAGAAACGGAAAATTGACTTCCACCATGGAAATTCGCAGTGATCGCAGCTTCGATAGTACTCGCGCCGCAGCCCCTTTTTAAACATATCCCGGCACTTCGCAGATATCGAAATGCCGGAATAGGCGGCGGAGAATCGGGGCCAACAAACACCGCAAATGGTATTTGGTGTTACCCGCGATCGCAGCTATACGAAAGGTTCAGACGATGGAGGGGGCCGAGTGTATAGAGCTTCGGCGAAAATCCGGTTGGGTGTTAGAGGCGCTGCGGCGATGAGGTGCGGATAGGACGGGGTAGGCTGGAACACGGCTGAGCAGAGAGCCGGAGCGATCCAGTTCGCGGCTTTAACCAGTCGCTGCGCTTGATGCGTGGATGCGAGCCTTGCGACGGTTCGTATCGCGGAAGCCGAAGAATCCGTCGGCGAGCTGTAGCGCGTTGCTACTCTGATAGTCAGCGCACATATAGCAACCAGCACCACCACAGCGCACCAGTTGCCCCGTCGTCGCATCGCGAATTGTTCTGGCAAGAACATCTCAGCTGTAATTTGCGAACCTACTTGTTTTTACCATACGAAACTTCCCCGGAACAAGCCACCGCACGGACGTAGCTCAGTAAGCACAGTGGTCCTCCTACTTAGAGGACTGGCGCCTAGGCCTCGGTTGCACCGATCGGCAACTATTTTGCGCTGCCGTTCCGGATCACTTTGCGAGTGAGTGTTTGGAGGGATATGCGACTGAAGAAACGCGGCCTTACGCTCAGTGCCGGGGCCAATATTTGCCTGGGAGCGCTATTGTCCGACGGAACCATTCCTGTGCACACGGCCGCCTTCAAAGAAGCGGTGTTGGACCATACTGTGGCCAAGCAGAAGGAAGAGGACTGCTAAAAAGACCGCGAACAGCAACTTTGCAATTCCGAACGAAGGCTCTCGTTCCGGAGGGGGTGTCGCATTCGAATCAGTTGTCATCCGGGATACCTCTCGGCCACGTCAAGTCGCTGCCGTGGATCCGCCAGCCCTATGATCGGTCATTTCCCGCCGCTATTCAAATTCTTTGCTGCGGTTGTTCTCCTGATGTTGGGCTCTCGTCTGAGCCCGCCGCGCGGAACCGATTAGAAAGTGAAACGACCACCGAGCGTCGGAGCAAAGTTGTTGTCGGAGTTATAGGGGACGCCGGGGCCGTGCGGAATCGCGATGGCCAGACCGCCGCTCACGTAGGAATACGCAATTCCGGCAAAACCGTCGAAACGCCTGGTGAAGTGATGATTCACATAGAGCGATCCCTCGTTGAGGGTGCCGGCGCAGGAAGCGCGGAAATTTCCGGGCGAGCAGGTCTGCGGAAAACGGAAGTCGTTCTGCCGCTGTTGATACCAGGCGAAAGTGATGTCGGTTTTGCTGCGGTAAGTGTACTTCGCGCCCGTCCACCAGATCTGCAGCAGCTTTTCGGAATCAAGATTGTTGTCTTCGACCCCGCTCATGATGTAACCGCCCTGGTCCGAGGCGCCAACACCCAGCGGGTCTTTCGGGTTGTTCTGCCAGATGTATTCGTAGCCGGCAAAAAACTTGAACGGGTCCAACGTGTACTTGGCCGCGACCATAACTGCGTTGTTGTCAGTCACAATGCCGTATACGGTATCGTTCGGGTCGATCAGATTGGTCCCTCCGTTGATGGGGTTTGTGTTGATGCTGTCGGTAGTCGACTGATATGGCGCCGCCGGACTCTGAGGCCCCAGCAAGGGGTTCAACACGCTGATCGCCTGGTTGTAATGTTGGAAGACAATGTCGGCGGAGAACTTGCCGTCGGTTCCGCCGAGGTCGAATCCAAAGGCGTTGTTATGCGCCGACTCCGGCGTACAGGTGGTGTCAGTCCAGCCTGCGGAGGCCGAGTAGCAGCCGCCATTACCATCGGCGAATTTATACATCGCGCCGAAGTGGACCGGGCCCAGGATGATGCGATACTTCAGGGCGGTGTCCCAACGGCTGTCCTCGGTGTCGCCGCCGCCAGCCATGGTGCCGTTATACCCAATGTAGGAAAAGGCATAGGCGCCGCTGGCCGGATCGTAAAGCAGCATCGCATCGGTGCCGAGGGCGCGCTGACGACCGAAGGTCAGCGTGCCGAAATGCGTGGACGATACACCGGCGTAGTATTCGTCGTTGAAGGGTTGGCCCGCGCGCGCACCGTCGATGGCTATCGAATAGCTGCTCCTGGGAAGGCCGTTGTTAATGATGTCGGTCTTTGATGCATTGGCGAGCAGGCCGGACTGCGGATTGATGCCGGTGGAAGCGTTGAACACAACGGACCAGCCAGGCAGAAACTCTTCCTTGCCCCTGATGCCGAAACCCGTCTGCGACAGGTTGTTCGGTGCGACCAGGAACCGGTGTTGATAGCCGTTTCGGTTCACCAGAGATTCGCCTTCGTAGTTATAACCGTTTTCCGGTAAGCCGTGGCTGACCCAGCCGATGCCGACGTCATACGCACCGTACAGCGTGATGCCGTGCCAGGTCAACGCGCAATCGGTGGTAGCGAACTCGTGGCCGCTCGCGCAGGTGTCGGGGGTGTTCCGCTGCATCTTCATGTCGACCGCGGTGTCCTGGCCAACCGACAAGTTGATTTCCGCGCGCGTTTCGTCAGCGAAACCTTGTTTTGCCGCCCGAATCTCGAAGCGCCCCGGACGCAGGCCGGACGCCTGATAGTGCCCCCCGCCGTCGGTTGCGATCGTGCGCGTTACACCCGTGTCGACACTCCTGATTGTCACCGCGACATCGCGAAGAGCTGCGCCGGCTTGGTCGGTCACCACGCCGGAAAGGCTCGCTCCCGTTTGGCCCCACGCCGGGAACGCAGAAAGACAGAAAACGATTGCGACGAAGAGCATAGCAACCTTGCGCAAGAGATCCTCCAAAGTGTCAAGAATTGAACCGGAGAACCGGAAAGTGTATATCACATACGGTTATGATGTCTAAAACCATACTGATATACGCAGTGAAGAATGAATTTCTAGGATCGTGACCGGAAACTCCGCACGTTGACCGCAGCTTCGTGTTGACTGTAGGATTTCGTTCCGATGAATTTCTTCCGATGAAGAACAACGGCCAATCCGAGCACAGAAATGACGAATTGCTGAAGCTCCGTGACGCGGCTTTACAGCTGGGGATCAGTTTCCCAACCATCAAGCAATGGATTTACAACAAGAAGATTCGCAGCGTTCAGACTTTGGGGGGACATCACCGCGTCCCGCAAAGTGAAGTGGACCGGCTGCTGTTCAGGACGCGAGGCAGAACCGAGAAACAGCGTAAACAGGTAATGCGCCGCGTCAGCGGACGGAATCAGCTGGTGGGACGAGTCGATTCTGTTCGCATCAGCGGTCTGATGGCGGAAGTAAGGATTTCGATCGGCGACCAGCAAATCACGTCGATTATTACTGCGCGTTCCGCACGAGAAATGCAGCTAAAACCGGGGCAGACTGCCGCCGCGCTCATTAAAGCCACCGAAGTGATGATTCTGCGCGTCTGATAGCAAGAACTGGCCGTTGTTTACCTTCCGGCCGTTCCAGCCTTCGAGCGGCCGAACCTACCTTCTGGAGAGCTTCGCTCAGGCGGCGGCCGTCAGGGATATCGTGTGGCCCTTCAGAGACTAAGAGTGTAGGATACGCTGCAGCGGCAAAGAAGCGGGACCCCGCCCGGCTTGCAGTCTTGCTCTAACGCCTTCTTTGGCGGCGCATGTCGATTTCGTCTCAGATTCGTCAGATCCCCGGCAACTCCCGCAGGCGCGGGATCAGTATCGGTCTGTCCGCGAGGGCGCTCCCCCCCTTACTCCTGTTCGTCTTGGGTATTCTCTGCTGCAGGGAAGTTGTTCCACCACTGGCGGCAGCGCAATCGCCGACGCAAGCGCCCACTTCAGCCGGCCAGTCTCCAGCTCCGGCGCCGACATCCGCTCCTGCGGCTCAGCCTCCCGTGGCTCAACCTTCCGCACAAGGGAACACTGCGGAGATGAACTCCCGCGACGAGCCCACCACTTTCAAGGTGAATGTCCGGTTGGTGCTGGTCCGCGTGGTAGCGCGCGACCCTAAGGGACACGCCGTCGGGAATCTGCACAAGGAAGACTTCCAGCTGTTCGACAAAGGCAAACCTCAGGTAATCAGCCAATTCTCCGTGGAGCAGCCCGGGGCGCAAGTGGCCTTGGCGAGCAAGAGCAGTGAGCCGATCGGCGGCGAGGCGCCGGCGCAAAAAGGAAAGGTACCCGACATTCCAGAGCGCTTCATCGCATTCGTTTTTGACGATGTGCATTTGAAGTTCGGCGATCTGGCGCAGGTGCGCGCCGCTGCTGACCGTCATCTGGCAACACTGCTGCCCACCGACCGGGTCGCCATCTTCTCGACTTCGGGGCAGACCATGTTGGATTTCACCGACGACCGCGCACAACTGCACGCGACCTTGCTGCGCCTGCAGCCGCGCCCCGTTACTAATAGCGGGGTGCAGGGATGTCCCGACGTCAACTATTTTCTCGGCGACCTTATCGAGAACAAGCACGATATGCAAGCGACCGACCTGGCTACGCAAGACGCGCTGTATTGCAGGTTCGGCGGAGATCAAAGTTTTCTGCATCAAGCACAGCAGGAAGCGAAGACTGCAGCGAGCCAGGCAGTGATCAATGGCGAAACCGAAAGCCGCCTCGCGCTCGGTGTGTTGAAGGACATCGTTCGCAGGGCTGCTCTCATGCCCGGTCAACGGAGCGTAGTTCTGGTGTCTCCAGGGTTCCTTACACCGCAGCTGGAAACGGATTACATGGAACTGATCGACCGCGCCCTCCGGTCTCAAATTATTATCAATGCGCTGGACGCGCGCGGGCTTTATACCATCGTTCCCGGTGGTGACGCCTCCGTCCCCGGATCCGCAAATGTTGGCGCGCAATTTATCGGACTCAAGGTGCAGTACCAGAGCGCGAGCGCTGCGGCAGAGTCCGACGTGATGGCAGTGCTGGCGGACGGCACCGGGGGGACGTTTTTCCAAAACAACAACGATCTCGACGAAGGTCTGCGCCGAGTCAGCACCTCACCGGAATATTATTACGTGCTCGGCTTCACGCCGCAGAACCTGAAACTCGACGGCAACTTTCACGGCTTGAAGGTCACGGTGAAGAGTCCCGAGAAGCTTAGCGTGCAGTCGCGGCGAGGCTATTTTGCTCCCAAGCACGTGGCGGACCCAACGCAGGAAGCCAAAGAAGAAATCGACGATGCGCTGTTTTCCCAGGAGGAGTTGCACGATCTTCCGGTGGGATTGCACACTCAGTTTTTCAAGTCCAACGAGGCCGATGCCAAGCTGACTGTTCTTGCTCACGTCGATGTAAAGCAATTGCGTTTTCGAAAAGCGGAAGGACGAAACTGGAACGATCTGACCGTGGTTTCTGCGCTGTTCGATCGCAATGGAACCTTTTTGCAGGGAAGCGAGAAAACTCTGCAAATGCGCTTGAAAGATGAAACGCTGCAAAACAAGCTGGGCTCGGGAATCACGATGAGGGCCAGTTTTGATGTAAAGCCGGGAAGCTACCTGGTGCGTCTGGTGGTGCGGGATTCGGAAGGCCGGCTGATGTCGGCCGAAAATGGCGCGGTCGAGATTCCGTAAGAGCGTACGCAAGGCTGAGGTTTGGTAAGCAAGATTCCGAAACGTCTGTGGAGGTGAGTATGCGAGTTCGACGTCTGGTTTTTGTGGTCGCAGTAATCTGTTTCGCCAGCGGCTGGCTGATGTGGCAACAACCCGCGTCCGTTTCCGCGGCCCCGGCGCCACAGCAGCCCGCCGGCGATGCCAGCGCGCTCCACGTAGAGACTCGATTGGTGCTCGTGGATACGGTGGTCACCGACAAGAAAGGTGCATACGTCCGCGACCTCACCGCCAAAGACTTCAAAGTGTGGGAGAACGGCAAAGAGCAGCCCATTACCACGTTTTCGTTCGAGGAGGATTCCGCTTCGCCTGCCAAAAACCAGAAGCGGTATATGGTTTTGTTTTTCGACAACTCCACCATGGACATGGGCGACCAGGTGCGAGCGCGGCAAGCCGCCGCGCAATTCATTGACGCCAACGCCGGCCCCAACCGCCTGATGGCAGTGATCGACTTTGGCGGAAGTGTGCACATCGCGCAAAACTTCACTGCCGACGCGGAGCGCCTGAAACAAGTGGTCAGTGGTGTGAAAGGATCGTCCGTTTCTCCCAATGCTGCCCCGGTTGAAGTTGCCTCGCTAGCCGCACCATCTATGCCATCTCTGCTGGGGATGAACAACCCGGAAGCGGATTTTGGAGCGCATACCGTCATGCTCGCGCTGCGCAGCCTGGCTAAGAGTCTGGCCAGCATTCCCGGCCGCAAGACTCTCGTGATGCTGACCTCCGGCTTTCCCATGACGGCGGATAGGCAATCGGAACTGACCGCTGTGATCGACTCCTGCAACAAAGCCAACGTCGCGGTTTATCCCATCGATGTCCGTGGCCTGGTTGTTCCCGAGATGAGGGCGCCGCATTCCATGCTCCAGCATTCCTCCTCCGACTCGGCTCGCGTTATCCCCGCCGCGCTGAGTTACTCCGGCAGTTCGGCTGGCGGCTCCTTCTTGCGGTTTGCGCCGTTTGTGGCAGCGTGGGCTGAGCCGCCGCAGCACGGCGGTGGCGGCGGCGGTGGCGGCGGCGGGGGTGGCGGCGGACACGGTGGAGGCGGCACTGGCGGAGGAGGGACAGGTACTGGTGGCACAGGTACCGGCGGCACCGGCGGAGGTGGTCACGGCGGAACCGGAGGCACTGGAGGTACTGGAGGTACTGGCACCGGTGGAAGCGGCGGACACGGTGGCAGCGGCGGCACGGGCGGCACAAGTACCGGCGGTCTGGGAGCAACATCTCTGTACAACCAGCCGCGACAGATCGTGCCACAGTTTCCTGAGTCGGCAACGACCAACCAGCAGGTACTCTATCAACTCGCGGATGGAACTGGCGGCTTCGTCATCGTCAACACCAACGACTTACTCGGCGGCCTGGAGAAGATCGCCAAGGACCAATCGCAATACTACGTTCTCGGCTACAAACCGGCTGAATCGCAGGAAGGGAATTGCTACACCCTGCGCGTCAAAGTCGACCGTGGCGGCACCAATGTCCGTTCGCGCAGCGGCTACTGTAACGTTCGCCCCCAGGATCTGCTGGCAGGAAATCCTATCGAGAAAGATCTCGAGAGTCACGCCGCCGGCGAGCTGGCGGGAAACGTTACGGCCGCCATGCGAGCTCCGTTCTTCTACACGTCTCCAAATACAGCGCGGGTCGACCTGGTCGTCGAGATTCCCGCCGACGCCATAAAGTTCGAGAAGGTGAAGGGGAAGCAGCATTCCGCACTCAACGTCCTCGGAATCGCTTACAAGCCGGATGGCACGGTCGGCGCGCGCTTCAGCGATACAGTGAACCTCGACTTCGATGGCAAGAAAGAAGTGGAGGAGTTCCAGAAGCGGCCTTACCACTACGAAAACCAGTTCGAAGCCGCCTCGGGCCAGTACAACCTCAAAGTTGTGTTCAACTCCGGCAGCCAGAGTTTTGGGAAACTGCAGATGCCCGTGATGATCGATCCTTATGACGGCAAGCAGTTCAGCTTGAGTGGGTTGGCTCTTACCAACGAAGCCCATCGCGTCTCCGATTCGCCGCCGACGGGCATGGACGGCCTCCTGCTCGATGACAAAAAACCGCTGGTGGCGTCCGGCATGCAGATTGTTCCTTCAGCCACAAACCACTTCAAGAAGACGGATAATGCCGGGGTCTATTTGGAAGTCTATGCGCCGTTGCTGGTCAGCGCCGCACCACCGAAGGTGCTTCTTGAACTTAGAGTTGTGGATCCCAAAACCAAGGAACAGAAGGTGACGACGGGCCTCATCAACATTGCTGCTGCGATGCAACCGGGCAGTCCTTTGATCCCGATCGCGCTCAAGCTGCCCATCGCTACCCTTGGTCCTGGCGCCTATGAGATAGAACTGAAAGGCCAGGACTCAGCAGGGAACTCGACCAACGTTCGCACGGCAGATTTTGAAGTGGAATAGATTTGCTGAAAGGGCCGGGCACTCTGACGTTCAGGCTATACTTGCCGAATCTGTGCGCAGCCCCGCAGAAGCCCGCCGATGGAACGTGTCTTCGTTGTTGAAGATAGCGTTATTTATTCTCTTGCTGCTGGGTCCGGCGTGGTTGCATTCGCAGACGATCTCCGGAATCGTCCAGGATTCTTCGGGAGCGGTGATTGCCGGGGCGCGGATCGAGATCACTGGCGGCGATCTCGCACAGCCCATCGAGCTTTCCTCGGATGGAGTTGGCAAATTTGCATCCGCCGAGCTGAAACCGGGAACGTATTCGGTGCGCGTCACGCAGGACGGTTTCGCGCCCCTGATAAAGACTGTCGATTTGCAGGGCGCCGTTTCGCTGCAACTTAGTCTTACCATCGCCAAAGCGGAAGTGAACATCTCAGTTTCCGGAAAGAGTCTGGCTTTCGCCAACTCTGACCCGGTCTACCGGCAACTGCGCGAGGTCGGGCTGGGTCAAACCTTTCGCTTCGACAACTTTACTTTGACCTGGGACGCGGCGACCTTCCATTTCCTCAAAGGCACGCTCACACTTCTGAGTCCGGTGAATGGAGTGGTCACCGGCGCCATCTTCATCGGGGAAGGACAATTCAATCTAAAACCTGTCACCAAACTCGACGCCCGCGAACTGACCCGCCGCAGCGGCGCGGCTGAGTTCAACGAAGATTTCACCCACGCGGTTTTCCGGTTCACCAGAGACGGTCGCTTGAACTTTCTTCCTGGGCTTGGGGATCGAGTCGAGACGACCGACGCATCTGCGGTCTTTCGCTCCTGGAAAGAGAAAATGCGCCAGCGCCGGGAAATACCGGTGGGCTTTACCCAGTATCTGTTGCAGGGCGAGACCATGGACAACGTGGACGCCGACATTCTGGCCGCTGTCTACAACCCCGTGCATCCTGAATTCTTCAATGCCTATCTCCGCGGCAACAAACACAAAGATCTTCGTTTTTTCCTGAGGCGGCGGGTGGGTGCGGTGCCGCAGATGGATTCGTCAGAGGAAGTCGCTCTCATCAACTACGATCCGGAAGGGTTAGACGATGGCGTCTGGTACCTGTCGCACCTGAAATCGGAATACGCCGACCACACTGCCAGTTCCAGTGAAGATCGCCGCCTGTTTGCCACGCGGCGATACAAGATCGAGACAGTCATCGGCAAGAACCGGCATTTGTTCAGTACCGCTACCATCACCTTCGAGTCGCTGGTGGCAGGAGAGAGAGTGCTGAAGTTCGGCTTGTTGCCGAATCTCCGAGTCTCGCGCGTTACCGACGAGCAGGGCCAGGATCTTCATTTCATTCAGGAGAGCCGCAAGGAGGATGGGTCGTTCTACGTCATACTTCCACAGGCGCCCGCGCTCGGTAAGGAACAATCCATCAGTGTGGAGTACGCGGGCGACAAAGTTCTGGAAGAAGCGGGAGAGGGAAGCTTTTATGTGAGCGCCCGCTCGTCCTGGTATCCGAATTTGAACGGATTCGGCGAACACGCGCTTTATGACCTTACTTTTAAGGTCCCACGGGCATACAAAGTCATCAGCGTCGGGAAACTGCAGGGAGAATCCACCGAACAGGATTTAGCCGTCAGCCATTGGGCCACGCCGATCCCGGTGGCGGTGGCCGGTTTCAACTATGGCGAATACCAGAAACTTGACGTGCCGGATGACATCACCGGCTATAAAATTTCGGGCTACTACCTGAGTGAGTTACCCAACAATCTGCGCAGGTATCCTGCGATGCAGTCGCTGGCGCCCCGCGCCATGACGAAATACGCTCTCGAACAAACTCGCGCGCAGTTGCAGCTCTGCACTTTCTATTTCGGCAAAAGTCCTTATGAAGACATCTACGTCACGGAGCAGCCGAATTTTAATTTCGGGCAATCCTGGCCCAACCTGATTTACCTTCCCATCTCGGCCTACACCGACTCGACCCAGCGATGGATGCTGTTCGGTTCGATCAACAGCAAATTCACCGGCTTCGTACAGGAGGTGACTCCTCACGAAGTCTCCCACCAGTGGTGGGGACACACCGTGGACTGGGCCTCCTACCACGACCAGTGGCTGTCAGAGGGCTTTGCGGAGTTTTCCGCAGGGCTCTTTCTGCAGCAAGCCATGGGAGGCGACTGGCGAAAAGACTACATTGAATTTTGGGAGCGCCTGCGCCTGCGCCTGCTCGAGAAGAATAATTTTGGCGTAGCTCCCAACGATGCCGGCCCCCTGTGGATGGGGATACGGCTGATTTCTCCCCGGTCCGAAAGTGCCTATCAGAACGTCACGTATCCCAAGGGAGCCTTTGTGCTCGAGATGCTGCGGTCCATGATGTATACGCAGGAGGATCATGACAAGGCATTCATCGCGATGATGCACGACTTTGTGGATAGCCATCGGGAGCGCGCGGCGAGTACGGAATCTTTCAAGGCGATCGCCGAAAAACACATGACCAAGATGATGGATATGGAGGGGAATGGCCGCTTGGACTGGTTTTTCAACGAGTGGGTCTACGGCACGCAAGTCCCCCGATACCACCTCGACTATCAACTCACTCCGGCGGACGGCGGCAAAGTGAAGTTGCACATGAGCCTCACGCAGAGCGAGGTCGATGAGCATTTTGCCATGATAGTTCCCGTATTCATCGACTTCGGCAAAGGCATGATTCGTCTCGGCCAGATCCCAATCGGCGGCAATACGACCCGGAGCGTAGACGTGCTGTTGCCGAGTCAACCGAAAAAAGTGGCGCTGAATGCTTACAAAGAAATTTTGGAACGATGATCCGATGGACGGCGGCGAGTGGTGCTTATTAAGTGCTGTGTGGCGCGGGCACTCTTGCCGGCGGAATGCCGGCAGCAGGTCAAAAGGGTCGGTTGCGGCTCCTGCTTCAGGCGGTCAGACCTCCGCATCCCGGCAAATTCTGAACTTGGAATCGCTGGTTTGCTGGTGGTTAGATTTCGCGGGCAGGATTGCCCGCGCCACGTACGCCTTGCCTGCGATCCAGCCAAACCATCACGAACAATCCTGCCAGGAATGACAATAACCAGATAACCCGGCTTTGGAAACGGTCCTCCACCATGGACAACGGACCGGTGACCAACGCGTTCGCGATAACCGTGGAAAGGATCACTACGGTGAGGCCGACCAGGCGCGCGGACCTCTTGCGCCACAGAAGCGGGGCGAGCGCGCAAATCATCAAGATTGAAACAATGATCGCCCAGTTTCCGACGGAGGTGAAAAATTCCAGCGGCAGCGTGTTCTGTGCCTGCCGGCTGCGCAGGTAATGGGGCCGCCCACCCGGGAACACGCTATCGTATTCGTCCGAGACAACATCGCTTGCGTCCAGGTCGTACAAGCCAAAGACCGCCAGTTGTTGCCAGAAGGCAATCGCCGATCTGGCCAACTGCTGGCGGGGATAAGCGCGCAAAGTGGCCAGGACGAACGGCATTTCTTCCTGTGTTAGCCGTTGCGCGGATTCATCGTCGGTGTTCTGCCAGATTCCATTTGCTCCCCAAAGAAAAACATCGGGATCACTGGGAAGATCGTGCACATGGTCGCAGATGGCGAACTTCACCGCTGGGCAATGCTTCTCCAGGTACCATCGTCCCGGGCCGTCGGCAATGATGCGGGCCATGAGAAAGGGTGGACGATCGCCATTCAATGAGGGTTCGCCGTAGAGATAATCGTTGAGCGCCAATTGCGCAGCCGCTGCGAGCACAACGATGAGAGCCACCTCACCCACAGCTTTCCAGCGTGCCTGCATGAACGGGCGCCGAAGCGCCAGCAGCAAAACCAGTAGAACGCAAAGCCCGCCCGCCAGCATCAGGTGCGTGGCATGCGACGCAACCGCCCAGCACGCGATCAGAAATAAAGCCACGTGGTCCGTGCGGGTGAGACTGTCCCGGGCAAACACCAGCAGATAAATGCAGAGATAAAGCACCGGTCCGAGAATGTCCGGCATGATCAGGCTGGAATACCAACTCAGACTCGTGAACGCGCTAAGCAGCGCGAGCAGAATCAAATAGCGCATCATCGTCTGCCGGGGCACGATCGACCGCAGCACGAGCCACAGAACGTAAGCTGTGAGCAATGACTGGAAAGCGACCACGGGCCACGGAGTTACGTTCCAATGCCACGGCCAAATCCCAAGGCTATAGATCTGTGACCGCATTCCGTAGTATTCCGAGAGTTGATGCAGAAACAATGCCCGCGCAACCGCGCGTGCATCTCCCAAGTACGTTATCGAATCCGGATAAAACAAAGGATAGCGGTTGTACATCGCTGGCCAAGCCAGGAGAAGCGCTCCTGCGCATACCCCTGCGACGTGCCCGAGAGAAAATCGGCTGCCGCTGTTATCCGCTACATCATTCGAAACACCCCGGTTCATCGGTTCTTAATCTTAACCTTGCAGGGTGAATCGTGCTGGCTTGGTCGATCTCCGCACACGCAGCGGCGACCGATCACTGGCGCCCGATCAATAACGATGGATCATTTCCGAAGCAGCTACGGGAGTACGCCCGTCCCGGTCATGACCAGCGGTGTGGGGTCCACGGATCCCGTGAACTGCAGTTGAATATCCGCGACATGCAGTCCTTTGACCAGCGGCGTAAAGGTCACGCTGATGTTGCAATGGGCTCCCGGTGCGATGGCGGCGCCGCAGGTATTCGTCTGCTTGAAGACCTTCGTCCCGCTGCCGTAGATCGAGACCTTCGAGATGGTGACGCTTGTGGAAGTTGTGTTGGTGGCCGCGATCACCAGAGGTGAACTCGTAGTGTTGACCGTCTGGTTCGGGAAGTTCAACACCGTGTTGGGACTCAATATCACATTGCTTCCAACCGTGAGGCTGAAGTCGAGCGTAGCGTCCGTGGCCAGCGGGGCGGCGAGCGGAATCGTGCCGGTGGCCGTGTCGAATCCCACGGGCGGCGGAACCTCACTCACCATTATGTAATAAGAGGTGCCGGCAACCGCCCCGAAATTTACGTACGAAGACTCAACTCCAGTCCCGGTGGTAGGGGCATCATCGTTGCACGCGATGGTAGTCGGAGACGACGGAGAGCCGGTGAATACATACACGCCGGTATCATAACGGCTGCCCGCGGTGTTGATCGCGTAGTTCTCGCTGACCGTGGGCGTGAATTCGTACCAGACGCTGCGAAAAACATTCGCACCAGCAGGCCAGGATCCGGCGCAGGGAGTGCCGGCACTAGCCTGGGCGGGATCTTCGGGAGTGGGATCGCCCTGAGGAGTTATCTCGCTTCCCGCGTTACTGCCGGTAAGTTGTTCGGTCGGATTGGTCGCCGAAGTATTCACAAAACTCTTGAACGGCACTTTCTTAATCTTGATGGCGTTGGTAAAAAGATCATTCGTAGCCGCCAATGCCGTCTTCAGACTCAGACCGCCCGCGGTTAAGACATGGTCCGAGGAGTCAGTCACCACCGCCAGAAAATTGGTGGCAACAAACGAGGCCGCTTTCAGCACATTGGAGTTCGCATACTTGTCGATCTTGGAAAATTCTGAGGGATAGCCGGCGACGGCGATCGCGAGCGTTCCAGAACTAAATTGGCTGAAGTCCCAGCGTGTGGTCGTATTATCCGCCAGGTCAATCGGTGTTGGTTCGATTGCCACTTGACCCGCGCCCAAGGCCTGCAACGTATCGTCGACCGCGACGCAAAACGGTATGCCGCTGCCAAACTCAGACGGAATGCAGGGCACATAAGCGGCGGCATTGAGCTTTGCCCCGATCACCAGAGACTGCAGCGTCATGCCGGCCTCTCCGCTGAATTGCACCTGAAAAACCGTATACTTTCCGGCGGCGTTCGAAGTATTTCCCAGGCCAATGCCCCACAGCGCTGGAGTGATCGTCACCGTGAATCCTGAACCCGAAAGCGTTACCGAGAGATCGGGATAAGGGTTCGGCGGGTTCGGCTTGTTCGGGTCGCTGGTTGGAGTGCAGCCTGCAGGAGGAGATTGCGTGCCATCCAGCTGGGCAAAGAAAGGCGTCGCAGTCGAGGTTGGGCAGAGCTCGGCCGGCACACCAACAACCTCTCCATTTTGCGAACTGGGAACGTCTGGGCGGCGGATTGCGTACAGAGGCAGCGCGGCCAGGACACCTAACAGAACCGAAGCACAGACCACAACCTTGAGCTTGAGCATGAGATTAGCCTTCCTTAGAAATCAATGCGCGCCGGGGCGAAGGCGGCTCGGGGGGGACGACGTAAAGAAGTGTCTCCGCTTTGCCCCGTTTCGTCAAGTGAATTTGGCCGGATCTGGCGGCCGCAGGAACTCCTGTGCGATGATTCTTACACGTGTTCGTGTGCCGCGCGCCTGCTTAGCAGCTTGAACCCGGCTCGCTCGGCGCGTTTGCGGATGGAAGAGAGCGCCTGTGTGCGTGATGCAGTCGAAATATGGCCGTCGGTCTGAAGTGTCAGTAGAAGCAGGTCGGCTTCGAGCTCCACGAAATTGCGTCCGTGTTGTTTCGCGTCCGCCGGAAGAGTGCGGATTTGTTCGACCGCTTCAGCCTTATGACCTGTGGCCGCGAGATACTCCGCGAGGCTCATGCGATTTTCGAAACTCGCGTCCGGATCCTGACTCGCGATCTTGCGAATTCGGTCGGCATACCCTGCGGCCTCCGGCAACTTATGCTCGTCGACGAGGATTCTCAACAGAATCGAATCCGCAGTCGCCTCGAGATTGGCGTCCGGAGCTTCTTTGAGTTTTTCGAGCGCATCCCGAGCCTGTTGTTCGGCCTCTGGCAGCCGATGCCGTTCCAGGTTGATCTGCGCCAGCGACATCGACCCGAGGGCAACTCCGGGCTTGTCCTTTTGCTCGAAACTGATCTGGATGGCACCGCGGTAGGAGGCTTCTGCGGCGTCAAGGTCGCCGCGGCGAAACTGCACGTCCCCCATATTAAACAGGCACGTCGCCACAGCTGTGGGGTCGCCGTTCGCCCTCCGAAACCTCAATACTCTTTCATAGGCGGCCAGCGCCCTGCTGGAATCGGTTTCCGACTGAATTTCCGCCAGATTGCTCAAGGCTGTGGTCTGAATCACATCGTTCCCCAGGTCCTGCGCCAGCGCCAGCGCCTTGTTTACCTCCTGCTCGGCCTCAACCAGATGGCCTCCTGAAGAGAGCACCTCCTCCTTCAGAATGTGCGCCTCAGCTTCGTCTTCTTTGTCATGAATAGATCCGGCGAGTTGCAAAGCGCTGTCGATATAGTCTTGCGCTTCCTCGGGCTTGCCCATCCTGACTAGGACTGCAGCCATGTTCACGTTCGCTCCCGCCAGATCCTTCTGAGCGCCAGCCTTTCGCTGAATCTGGATCACACGTTCGTACTGTTCTTTGGCCTCAGCGTAACGGCCGCGATCAAGGAGCCACGTCGCAACGTCATTGAGAGCAACGGCTGCATTCGCGCTGTCACCGAATGCCGAAAAAAGAGCTTCCGCCTGGTTGCAGGCCGCAATCGCATCCTCCACGTGGCCCAGGTTACGATGCGCCCAGCAAAGCTCACGTTCCGCGTTGGCCTGCATCAATTTCGCATTGCGCGTTTGCGCCTCACTGAGCGCCGATTGAGCGGATCTCAATTCGCCGGAGAAGTCGTTCATCGTGGCATAGACCTTTGCACGGGCGATCTCGATGCGGGGGTCGCTGTTCATCGGTGGCCGCAATCCGGTGAGCTGGTTCAAAGTGTCGAGCGCAGCTTTGGGCTTGGATCCCTCCACTTGAACTTTGGCGAGCTGCAGGCCGTAGTTCAGCTGCTGATAATGCGGAAACAGCAGGCTGTAGTCCTTGATGGCAGCGTCCCAATCCTGAGTCATTTCTTCGGCCCGGGCTCGGGCGAGCACGATGTTTTCGAAGGGAAGCGGCGTTTTTCCGGCGAGATCCGCCGCCTTCTTCGCTTCCTCGGCAGCCTCGGGGTCATGTTTCAGCAAAGACCAGGTGTCCGCCAGGGCGGAGTGTATGGCGACGTTGTCCGGTTCCTGCTGCGCTGCTTTTTTCAGAAGGTCGAGTGCAGCCGTCGCGTCCAGCGAACGCAGCTTGTCGAGCGCCTCGAAATACAGCTTCCGCGCTGCAGGATTGTTCGGATAAAGATTCTGCAGCTGGGAGGCTTCCCCCGCAGGTAGCCCAGCTTTTCCGAGCTTGTCCCTAACTTCGGCGGCAACGGCAGTCACTAACTTGCCGTAATCCGTTTCGCTGCCGCTCTGGTGAAACGTGTTCAGAGTTTTTTCGGTGGAATCTTCAAGACGTAAATCAAGGGTGAGACTCTTCTCCGGCGACTCGGCATGAATGCGGTAGCTGCCCAGGAGAACGTAGTTGGCACCCACGGCCTGGCGCACTTTCGAAAGATTCCCGCTGTCGAGATTCTGCGCGGGAGCGATGGAGAACTCGGTGCGGACTCGAGCCAGTTCGTCTGTGGGCACGGTCTGTACACCGGTCGACGCGCCCAAGTCCGCAGTGAGAGTTTCACTCAAATCCGTGGCCAGCCAGTCGTAAGCCGGGTCTCCGGAATTGTTTTTGAAACCGGCGACCACTACCAGCGGCTGCACGGCTGGGTGCAGAGTCCGCCACTCGTAATTCCCCACCACAGCCAGCGCAATGAGAATCAGCGCACCTGAAATTTTCGCAACTGCGGAACGGCTGGTCTTTGCACTCAACAGAACGCCGGTGGGGTGGGAGATGACGGGCCGCGGGATAATGGTCGACGCAGTGATGGGCTGCGGAGAATTTTCCGCCAGCGCGGTCGTTACATCACGCGCACTCGCGAAACGCTCCGCCGGATTGCGCGCCAGGCAACGAAGAATTACCGCTTCACACGCGGTACTCAAGTCAGGCGCAAAGTCGCGGGGAGGACGCGGAGGTTCGCTCAGCCGCTTGAAGGCGGACGACAGCGGGTTGTCGCCAGGGAAAGCCCTGCCCCCCGTGACCATCTCGTAGATCACCAGCCCCAGCGCATAAATATCGGACGCGTTCGTGGCCGGCCGACCTTCCAGTTGCTCCGGCGCCATATACGCCGGCGTTCCCAAAATACCCTGGCCGGTCGAAACCGAAACACCTTCGTCGGACGCGAGCGATTGCAAAGCAAGCCCGAAATCGGTGACCACCGCGCGCTCTCCGCTCGTTCCCGAGCCCGCCACCAGCACCACGTTCCCCGGCTTGAAGTCGCGATGGACAATGCCGACGTCGTGCGCCGCCGCCAGAGCCGACGCCATCTGCCCCACCAGAGGCAGCGCCTCGCTCATGCTCATCCGTGCGCCGTCTTTTATGCGGGCCGCCAGGGTTTTTCCCCGCAGCAACTCCATGCTGATGAAAACAATTTCGTCGCGCTCGCTACCTCCTTCGGGCTTATGGCGGAACAGATCGAAAATGCGGCAGACGTTGGGGTGAGTCACTTTTCGTGCCAGGTAAACTTCGCGCTTGAATCGCGCCATGGCGTTTGGCTGCACCAAAATGTCGGGGCGGATCGTCTTTACCGCGACCCGCTCGCGCAGTTCCTGATCTTCGGCCTCATATACTTCGCCCATGCCTCCGCCGGCGATGTAACGGACAATGCGAAATCGCCCTGCCAGTACCTGCGATTCCGAAAGTTGCTGGTTCCTGGCCGCGGGCTCAGGAATGAAATCACCCAGCGACACCGTGGGGAGTTCCGTAGGGAGAAATGATGATGCGGTCTGGTCGTGCTCCGCGAGCAGTCGCTGCACTTCGGCGCACACGGTCGCGTCCGGGCAGCGCTCCTTGAGAAAGGACGGCCGGTTCGCCGCGTCCTCTTGGAGGGCAGCCTCAAACAGGGCCTTCACTGCCTCCCAGTTGTCCTGCTGTGTCGCCATGGATCGCTGTCCGCCCCGCGTCAAGCACGCCATCAACTGGGCGCCATTCTAACCCAGTTATGGGCGCATGCCGCGCCTCATGTCGAACAGTTATCCCTCGCTTCGCTGACGACGAGGGGTGAATCCCGGCAGCGGAAGAATCGAAGGTTGCGGCGGAGCAGAATTGCGAGTTCTGTGGCACATTAGAAGCTCATGCCCGCACCCGCCGACCCCAGAGCCGGACGCGCCGCCTTCACTCATCCTGCGTTCGTCCTGTTCCAGATTGCGCGGTTTCTCATCGTTGTCGCCGTCGAAATGCAGGCGGTGGCCGTGGGCTGGCAAGTCTACGAAATCACTAAGCGGCCGCTCGATCTCGGCTACGTCGGCCTCGCCCAGTTTCTCCCGGGCATTCTGTTGTTCCCACTCTCCGGCCACGCCTCCGACCGCTTCCCGCGCCGCAACGTGCTCTCCGCCTGCTACGCCGGATTCGCGCTTTGCTTCGCCCTGCTGCTCGTACTCGCGCAACGCAGCGTGCATTCCGTCATGTCGATTTACGTGGTGCTGATCCTGCTCGGCGTTGTGCGCTCCTTCAACGGCACCGCCAGCCGTTCGATACTTCCGCAACTCGTTCCGGAGGTGCATTTCCCCAACGCCGTCGCCTGGAACGCCACCATATTCCAAGCCGCCACCATCATCGGACCGTCTTGCGGCGGTATTCTCTATGCCTTGTTCCGCGGGCCGTCAGTTGTTTACGCAGTTGCCACTCTCACTGCCGTCGGAGCTCTGCTCTCCACTTTCCGCATCAAGCCGGAGGCCAAGGCCCGCCCCCGCGAACCCATGACGTTCAGGACTGCTTCCGCGGGATTGCGTTACATCTGGCGCGAGAAGCTGATCTTAGGCGCGATCTCGCTTGATCTCTTCGCCGTGTTGCTTGGTGGAGCGGTCGCCCTGCTCCCCGTCTACGCTCGTGAAATTCTCCACACCGGTCCCTGGGGATTGGGCCTGCTCCGCACCGCGCCCGGAGTCGGCGCCGCCGTGATGGCCGTGGCCCTCGCACATCGCCCGTTGCGCGGCCGTTCCGGCCCGACGCTCTTGTGGGCGGTCGCGGGCTTCGGCGTTTTCACCATTATTTTCGGAGTCTCCCACAGTCTGGTGCTCTCGCTGGTCGCGCTGTTTCTGCTCGGGGCCAGCGACATGATCAGTGTGATCATCCGCGCCACGCTGGTGCAACTCGGCACGCCCGACGCCATGCGCGGACGCGTCACCGCCGTCGACATGATTTTTATCGGAGCTTCCAACGAATTCGGCCAGTTTGAATCCGGCCTGACGGCGCAGTGGTTTGGCACCGTTCCAGCTGTCGTCCTGGGAGGAATCGGAACGCTGGTCGTAATCGCGATCTGGGCTTGGCGTTTTCCCGAGTTAAGAAACGCCGGCGAGTTGCTTTCCGCAACGACTGCAGACGACGATCGCGACCTCGAGGTCGTTTGAAAAATGCCGGGGGGCTCCGCGGAAGCATCACGGGCGCGCGAAATTACTTACCCTTTACTACCGTCTTCGCTGCTCCTAAATTGTCGTACCGGTCGTAGACCCGCACCACGACCACGTGCTCCGACGCGGGAGAGCCGTCTTTCCCAAGTTCCGGCATTACCCTAAAGTCGTACTCTTCCACCTTCGCATCGGAAATTCTTCCCACTGGCTCCACGTATTTCCACTCGCCGGCGTCCACCGAAAACTCGGCCTTCTTGATCGGCGAGAATCCGTCTTCGCTGCGGAAACGGACGTGAATCTGACCGCCCTCAACAGTCGCCAGCAGGTTCTCAATTCGCGGCGGAGTTGTATCCACCTCAAACCTGCGGCTCTCTCGTTCCGCCGTCAGTGCTTCGCCCGGCGAATGCGACGGCGCATCCGAAGCGACCACCTTCAGCGTGTAACCTCCGTCCGGCAGCAAACTGGCGTCGAATGAATATGCCTTGTCGCTCAGGTCGTCTTTCAGCAGGAGCCAGCGTGTTTCGCCATCACCACGGTAATAAACCGAATACACTAACTGATCGTCGTTGTCGTCGTGCGCACTCCACCTTATCCCGATCGCATCCCGATCGTGCGAACTCGGCACCGGCGACTCAAAATGCGTTCCGGATAACCCACCCAATCCCGACCCTCCAAACGACGATCCTCCAAAAGAAGCCCCGCCAAAAGATGCTCCACCAGCGTCCCCGCCGGCGCTCAGGCCCGAAGCCCGCGGCATCGGCGAATATCGTGTTCCCAGCTGTATGGTAACCTCGTCAATCTCCGGCGCAACATTCTTCGACAGGTAGTTCAGCATGACACTCTCGACGCAAGGTTTCGTGACCCCCGGTTTCGCGCTCCCGGAATGCAGCACCACTTTCCACTGCGCATAACGTGACGGCGGAATTCCAGTGTCTGCATCTTTGTTCCAATCCACTTTTTTCCATGCGCTCCAGTTTCGATCCGGATTGTCCACGTTCCCGCTGCGCGCAAACAGTTCCACATTTCCTTCGCCGCGAAATTCTGCCCGCCCCCAGCGCGAGAATATCCTGGCATCGAAAACGTCGCTCTCGTATGTGCCTTCCGTTTCCGGCGCAGGTCCCAGCACAAAAAGTTTTCCCAGATTACTGCTGGAAGCATAAAGCGCGCCTCCTGGAGCCCCCGCAAAACCCGTGATCTGCGAAGCCGGAGCCTTCAGCAGATCGGAAAACTCATCCTCCCCCGTGAGCGCAAAAATGTGTCCGCGGTTTCCCGTTCCCGCCAACAACCGGTTATGCGCATCGAACGCAAGCGCATAAACAATGTCCTCATGCGAGGTCCATATACGCGAGGGCGATCCGTCAGGAGCGATCTTGTACACATCTGATCCTCCAGTCGCACCTCCACCGGGCAACGGAAATGGTCCTGCCATCGCGGAAGCGCCGGGCGCCGTCGTGATCGTGAGTCCCGGAGTCTGCGTCGTGGTCGGTTGCACATTAGCCGCCATCGCCACCATCGCAGCTGCACCCGACGCCGCACTCCCGCCCGGCGCCGCTCGCTTTTCCCCAACTGCCGCGGCATAGATATTTCCTGCATGGTCGAGTGCCAGCGCCGTAATTTCTTTCTTGGGTGCGCTATAGAGCACAAATCCTTCGCCGGCCGGAGAAATTCTGTACACCAATCCGCTCCCATCCGACCCCGCGATCACATTCTCCTGCGCATCCAGAGCCAGCGTGCGAATGTGCGTCTCGTCGCTCTTGAAGAACAGCGAGTGTTCTCCCTTGGCCGTCACTTTGTAAATCTCTCCGTGATCGCCGGTCGCAACGTAGAGGTCGCCTGTCTTGTCCAGAGCCAGATCCCAGATGTATTTAGTCCCCGGGGCAAAATAAACCGTCGCACTCCACGCCGGGTCGACGCGCGGCTTGCCGGCGTCTTTATCGGAGTCGCCTTTGTCTTTTTCCGTGTCCTTGGCGCTCTCGCTCTTGCCGCCGGTCTTGTGCTCGATCTTATAAACCTTTCCGTCCGGAGCCGTGCCCGCATAAATCGCGCCTCCCGGTCCGACCTTCACTGCCTGCACCTGCAATTCCTGCGGCTCAAAAATGATGGTCGCCTTCCCGTCGGGAGTAATCCGATAGACGCGCGCCGGCGCGCCCGCGGCCACATAAAGATTTCCTGCATCGTCGGCAGAAATTCCCCAAATGTAAGTCGACGGCGTTCCATATAGCGTCTTGAAACCAGGGGCCAGTTGGAGGCCGCCGACGCTATCGATAGCCACGCCCGTCGCCGTACCCTTGGTCAATTCCTCAAATTTCGACTGCTCCCAGGTGCGCGTCCCCTGTGCAAACGCGGCAGGAACCGTCCATGAACCACCAAAGTTTGTGAAGAGGAAACCAATAAGAAAAAACAAGAAAAGCCGTCGCAGACTCTGCAATTTAGTACCTCGAAGCGTCATTGTGGCGAGAACCTTCAGATTATCACGGTTCGCGAGAGCGGAGCCTGGCGCCCGAAGCCGCCCTTCCTCCCGTGTTATCGTAGAACGTTATCGTAGAGCTTTGATGCCATCCCGCCGCTTCAAACCGAAAACCGACGCCCGTGCGGAGCTGCTCAGCCTGCTGGCCCGCAAGTCGTTCCGCCTGGGCGAATTCAAGCTTTCTTCCGGTGGCACCAGCGACTACTACATCGACTGCCGCACCACCACGCTCGATGCCCAAGGTTCGCGTCTTACCGGCGAAGTTTTTCTCGCCGAAATTCTCCGGCACGACTGGAAGCCTGCCGCGATCGGCGGCCTCACCATGGGCGCCGATCCTATCGTCACCGCGGTTTCGGTCGTCAGTGGCGAACTGAACGGTTTTCTGGTGCGCAAGAGTGAAAAACAACACGGAACTGGACAGCGCCTCGAAGGCTTCCGCGAAAAAGGCGCGCGCGTCGTGATCGTCGACGACGTATGCACCACCGGAGCCTCTACCATCCAGGCCATCGAAGCCGCCCGCGATTTCGGATTCGTAATCGCTGGCGCAATGTGCTTGGTCGAGCGCGAAGAAGCTGGCGGCCGTCCGAACGTAGAGAAAGCCGCCGTGCCCGCGCCCTTCGTCTCCATCTTTACTGCCAACGAAGTGCGCCGCGAGCACATCCGACAAAATGCAAAACAATGACACCGCACGCCCGCTAATTTCATAGAACTGAGAAGCGAGAACTAGAAACGGGAAACTGACAGCTGGCCACCGCCCTATGATTCAAACCCTAGAATGGACCGACCAAGGAGTCCGCTTCCTCGATCAGACGAAGCTGCCCACCGAAGAAACCTATGTCACCTGCAAAACGCACGAGCAGGTGGCCGACGTCATCCGTAACATGGTGGTCCGCGGAGCGCCCGCCATCGGCGTAGCCGCGGCCATGGGCATCGCGCTCGGCGTCAACAATTCTCCGGCCGAATCCGTCACCGACCTCAAGCACGATCTCGGTCAAATCTGCGACCTGATCGGCAAAACCCGACCCACTGCCGTTAATCTTTTCTGGGCCATCCGCCGCATGCAGGAAAAATTTGAGCGCGTCCGGATCTGGCCGACTCTGCAGATCAAGCGAGCTCTCATCGAAGAAGCCCAACGCATGCACGCCGAAGACATTGCCGCCAACCAGGCTATGGGACGCCACGGCGCTATGCTCATGCCCACCGAAGGCGGAGTCCTCACCCACTGCAACGCTGGCGCGCTCGCCACTGCCGGCTATGGCACCGCGCTCGGCGTAATCCGCGCCGCCGTCGAGCAGGGCAAGAAAATTCACGTCTATGCCGATGAGACTCGTCCATTTCTGCAGGGCTCGCGCCTCACGGCCTGGGAGTTGATGAAAGACGGCATCCCCACCACCGTGATTTCCGACAACATGGCAGGTGCCATGATGCACCAGGGCAAGATCGGAGCCATCATCGTCGGTGCGGACCGCGTCGCCGCCAACGGCGACGTGGCCAACAAAATCGGCACTTACACGGTGGCCATTCTCGCCAAAGAACACGGCATCCCGTTCTACGTCGCCGCCCCCATCTCCACGATCGACCTGGCCTGTCCCGACGGCACTCACATTCCCATCGAACAGCGCAATCCGAAAGAAGTGACCCACATCGCCGGAAAACAAATGGTCCCCGACGGCGTCTCCATCGAAAATCCGGCTTTCGACGTGACCCCCGCGAAATACGTAGCGGCAATCATCACCGAAAAAGGCATAGCCCGCGCTCCCTACAACGAGTCTTTGCAGAAACTGGCTGGCAAGGAGTCGGCAGTCGAAGTGTGAAGATCGTTGGGTGGCCGCCACAGCTCATGGGGGCAAGTTGCTTGTGTGGGGAAGGGCGACTCGCCCGTCCGCCGAGCGGAGCTGAGCAGTGCGTGCGCCGCCAGAGGTGCCGGAATCTCAGGGAACTTTTGCTGCCACTCCGCCGTATACCTCACTGGGAAGATCTGATCGCAAAGGCCTGATCAGAACATCAACGATCGGAAAACAAACGAGGTCTCCGCTATGTTCACTTTTCTCCTCTGGTGTGTGCTATTTATCATGTGCTGGCCACTGGCTATTCTGGCGCTTGTAACCTATCCGTTCATCTGGCTCATCCTGCTCCCATTCCGCATCGTCGGCGTGGCGGTCCATGGAGTCCTCGAGCTTATCTTCCTCGCCATCACGCTCCCGTTCCGCCTGCTGGCCGCGCCGTTCCGCATCTGAGCAGAGAAGTCGGACACACGAATCCGCGTCAACCGGAGAATTGAGGATTTGGGTGGCGCAGCGCTTCCAGCGCCGCGTCAGAATTTTCTCAGCGATAGGAGCGCTCTCGCCCAGAAGTCGTGGGCTAACTCTCCATCACCTTCAAACTTCCACTCACCGCCAGCCGGGCCTCGGTCGCGCGCTGCACATCGTCCGCCGTCAGTCCCGGCGCAACCTCTTCCAGCACCAGCCCATCCTTCGTCACCCGAATGTACGCAATTTCCGTCACAATCGTATCCACCACGCGCACTCCGGTGAGGGGCAGCGTACACTTTTTCAGAATCTTCGGCGCGCCATCCCGCGTCGTATGCTCCATCGCCACCACGACGCGCCGCGCGCTCGCCACCAGATCCATCGCGCCGCCCATCCCCTTCACCATTTTTGCCGGGATCATCCAGTTTGCTAGGCTGCCGGCTTCATCCACTTCCATAGCTCCCAGCACGCTCAAATCAATATGGCCGCCGCGGATCATGGCAAACGAATCCGCGCTCGAAAAATACGACGTCCCCGCCATCTCGCTCACGGTCTCTTTGCCGGCATTGATCAGGTCGGAATCTTCCTGGCCCTCGACCGGATACGGTCCAATCCCCAGCATCCCGTTCTCGGATTGCAGCGTCACTTCGATCCCCGGCGGAACGTGATTTGCGATGAGAGTCGGCATCCCAATGCCAAGGTTCACGTAAAACCCATCGCGCAACTCCCGCGCAATACGCTTCACGATACGCTCGCGTTTTTCGACGTCTTTGCCCGGTTTTGAGATCGTGCTCATTGGAATCGGACTATCTGACTGGCCACTGGTCACTCGCTACTGAGTACTTTCCTCACCGTTCTGCGTTCAATCCGCCGTTCGTACAACTCCCCCTGAAAAATGCGTTTCACATAAATGGACGGCGTATGAACCAAATCCCCATCCAATTCCCCAACCTCCACCAAATGCTCGACCTCCGCAATCGTCACCTTCGCCGCCGTCGCCATCATGGGATTAAAATTCCGCGCGGTCTTTCGGTACACCAGATTTCCCTGCCGATCGCCCTTCCACGCCTTCACCAAGGCGAAGTCCGCCTTCAGCCCGCGCTCCATCACGTAAGTGCGCCCATCGAATTCGCGCGTCTCTTTTCCCTCGGCAACTATGGTGCCGACGCCGGTCGGTGTATAAAACGCCGGAATCCCCGCGCCCCCGGCGCGAATGCGCTCAGAAAACGTTCCCTGCGGCACCAGGTCGAGACGGATCCTCCCCTTCAACACCATCTCCTCCAGTAATTTGTTCTCGCCAACGTAGGTTCCGATGTGATGCACGATCTGCCCCGCCGCCAGCAGCAGCCCGTTGCCCACGCCATCGACACCCACGTTGTTGCTGATGGTCGTCAGATTCTTCGTGCCTCTCCGCACCAACGCCCGAATCAGATTCTCCGGCATCCCGCACAGCCCAAACCCACCGATCATAATCACCGCGCCGTCAAACACGTCGCGAATCGCCTCATCGGCATTGGCCACAACCTTATTCATAGCGAAAGCGATTCTAAACGAATATCATCGCGGAGACGTTGATTAAATCCCACGCTCCATTCGGATGGGTTCCTCGCGCGCGGAAAGTTGATTTTAATCAGCAACCAGCAATCGCTTTCTCCCTATCTCCGTGGAGAATTCATTTCTTCTTCAGAGGCATCTTCCGCAACTGATGCGCGAGTTCGAACTCCTCCGCCAGTTGCCGCGTCCCTAGATTCTCTCGGATGTGCGACAGCCGCTGCTCCAGTTTCAACAGCGCATCTTCGATATTCTTTGTGTTGGTGATCGCAACATCCCGCCACATCGAATACGGACTCGCCGAAATCCGCGTCATTTCCCGCAGCGCGCGCCCTCCCGCCGCCAGCAGCGGAGCCTCTTCCCCAAATTCCTCCACCAGCGCCGCTGCCAGCGCCGTCGAAATCATCTGCGGCAAATGGCTGATCCAGGCGCACAGCCGGTCATGTTCGTCCGGAGGCACCACCGCAATTCGCGCCCCGATCTGATCAATCCATCCCGCTAATTCCCCCACCAACCCGTCACTCAGATTTTCCAGATTCTGTCCCGGCAGCGGCGTCAGAAACCACACCGCATTTTGAAACAAATCCGCATCCGCGTAATCCACACCGCTCAACTCTTTCCCCGCCATCGGATGCCCCGCCAGAAACCGGCGTCCCGCGTTCCTGCCAAAGACTTTCAGCGCCTGCGTCGCTACCACTGTCTTCGTGCTGCCCACATCCGTCAACAAAGTTTTCGCCGGAAGCGCCGGCCCTAGCCGCTCAATCAAATCGACAGTCGCCAGCACCGGAGTCGCCAGTACCACCACCTGGCTCCCTCGGGCCGCATCCCCCGGATTCGAGAACCCTTCATCGATTGCCCCGCGATTACGCGCCTTCTCCAGCGTCGCGTCCCGATCGCAGCCTACAATCTTCCCGGCAAATTTCCGCTTCTTCAGCGCCAGCGCCAGTGACCCGCCAATCAGCCCCGTCCCAACAATCGTGATTTGCCGAATGGCCATGAAGAGATCGAGTCATTGAGAGATTGACCCATTGAACACTGCTGCGAACCGTAAGCGAGAGCGCGAAGGGAAACGATCAACGGCTCAATCACCCAATGAATCAATTCCTAGGCGATCTTTCGTCCCACCGCCGGCGCAATCATCCGCAACTCGTCCATCAGTTTCACGAACTGCTCCGGAAACAGCGACTGCGCGCCGTCCGACCAGGCCTGGTTCGGATCGCAATGCACTTCAATCAACAGCGCATCCGCACCTGCTGCCACCGAGGCACGCGCCATGGGCGCAACTTTGTCTCGCCGTCCGGTCCCGTGCGACGGGTCGGCCGTCATCGGCAAATGCGATAGCTTGTGGATAATCGGAATCGCAGAAATATCCATCGTGTTACGCGTGTAAGTCTCAAACGTGCGAATGCCGCGCTCGCACAGAATCACTTCGTAATTGCCGCCTGCCATAATGTATTCCGCCGACAGCAGCAACTCCTCGAGCGTTGCAGCAATCCCGCGCTTCAGCAGCACCGGCTTACGGACTTTCCCCAGTTCGCGCAACAGATTGAAGTTCTGCATGTTGCGCGCGCCCACCTGCAGAATATCCACGTATGGCAGCATCATCGCGATCTGCGAAATCTCCATCACTTCGCTGATCACCAGCAGTCCAAACTTATCTCCTGCTTCGCGCAGCAGCTTGAGCGCATCTTCTCCGTGACCTTGAAAAGAATACGGCGAGCTCCGCGGTTTGAACGCTCCGCCTCGCAGCACCTTGGCTCCAGCCTTGGCCACGCCCTCGGCAGTACTAAACAGCTGTTCGCGCGACTCCACCGAGCACGGCCCCGCCATCACCACCACTTCATTGCCGCCGACCTCGACTCCGTTCGCCAGTTTGACGAGAGTTCCCTCCGGACGAAAACTTCGCCCCGCCAGCTTGTACGGAGAACTGATGCGGTGCACTTCCTGCACCCCGGGCAATAGCTCCAGGTTACGGATGTCAAAATCAATCCCCGCCCCCACCGCTCCCAGCACAGTCATGCGCGCCCCGGTCGAGCGGTGGACTTCAAACCCCATCTTCACTAACTGCTCGATGACCTGCTGAATCTGCCCTTCGTCCGCCACTTCCTGCATTGCAACAATCATAAGTAAGCCTTCAGCTCTCGGCCTTCAGTCAGCAGCTTGGCTCTTAAGACTGAGAGCCGAAAGCTGACAGCTGAGAGCCATTCTAGTCGTTCACTTCCGAATCCAGTTCCGTCCCGCCGGTCTTGGCCGCATCCGCCCGCGGCGCAATCTCTTCCTTCTGAATATTCCGCATCACATCCATGATGCGTTCGTAAATCCGCACCAGATCCCGCCCCGGCAGCGGACCTTGATTCATCCTCTGCACGTTGGAAAAGACTATCCCTTCGCGGTCCGGTTCATAAATCGGCATATTTGTATTGCGCTTCAGTCGCCCAATTTCCTGCGCAGCGCGCGCCCTCTCGCTCAGCAGCTCCACCAGCCTGCCGTCGAGCTCATCGATCTTTTTTCGCCAATCTGCGATGTCCATGAATCAGTTCTCAGCCATCAGCGATCAGTAAGTCGAACAACCACCAACCGCGCCCAGTGGCAATCGCGTTCCGGACTCAAACACGCGCGCGCCGCCGTCATCCTCACCCCGTCTTCGCTGACGGCTGAGAGCCGACCGCTGAGAGCTTCCGCACAAATTCTCCCACAGCCGCCGCTTCGCGTCCTGGATTCCTTTCGATGGTCTCAACAATCGCGCTGCCCACAACAACGGCGTCAGCGAACTTTCCCACCTCGGCAAACTGCTCCGCATTCGAAATCCCGAACCCCACCGCGATCGGCAGCTTGGTCGCGCGCCGCAACCGCCGCACCAATTTTTGCGCATCGGCTGCCAACTGCTGCCGCGCTCCCGTCACGCCCGTTCGCGAAACCGCATACACAAAACCGCGGGAAGCCTGCGCAATCCGCTTCAGTCGCTCATCCGGACTGGTCGGTGCGGCCAGAAATACCGGCGAGAGATCGTACGTTTTCATCGAACGCAAATAATCACCGGCTTCCTCCACCGGCAAATCCGTCACCAGCACGCCATCCACGCCTGCGGTCCGCGCCACCATGCAGAATTTTTCCATCCCCATCCGCAGTATCGGATTCAGATAAGTAAAAATAATCAGCCCCGTCGACTGCGCATGCTGCCGCACTTCCGCCGCCAGCGTCAGCACCTGCCCCAGCGAAGTCCCATGCTGCAGCGCCCGCTCGCTGGCCCGCTGAATCACCGGCCCATCCGCCACCGGATCGCTGAACGGAACGCCCAGCTCAATCACATCCGCGCCCGCTTCAACCGCAGCCAAGACAATGTCGCGAGTGACCGAAAGCTTCGGATCGCCACAGGTTACATACACGACCAGCGCCGGCTTTTTGTGGAAGATAAGAGGCATAGCAAGAATGCAGATTGTAGATTGAAAATCCAGCGCTCGCGACATCTCAATGCAAAAATCTGCAAGCTGCAATCTGAAATCTTCAATCGATCTTCAAGTTCTCCCGCAGAATCCCCACATCCTTATCCCCGCGGCCGGAAATATTCACAATCACTACATCCGATTTCTTCATTCTGGGTGCACGTTTCAGCACCTCCGCCACCGCGTGCGCCGATTCCAGTGCCGGAATAATTCCCTCCGTCCGAGCTAGCAAAGTGGTAGCCTCCAGCGCCTCCGCATCCGACGCTGGAACATACTCCGCCCGTCCCGCATCCCGCAACGCCGCGTGCTCCGGCCCAATCGAAGGATAATCCAAACCGGCCGAAACCGAATGTGTGGTTGCGATCTGTCCCCCCGCATCTTGCAGCACATACGAATATGTTCCCTGCAATACGCCCGGCATCCCTCCGCGAAAACGCGCCGCGTGGTCGCCCAGTTTCTCGCCGCGTCCGCCCGCCTCCACCCCGATCAACTGAACTTTCTTATCTTTTAGGAAATCATAAAAAATCCCTATCGAATTCGATCCGCCGCCCACGCACGCAATAATTGCCGCAGGCAATTTTCCCTCAACTCTCAGAATCTGCGCCCGCGCCTCGCGTCCAATCACTCGATGAAAATCCCGCACCATGGTCGGATACGGATGTGCTCCCAGCACGCTCCCCAACAAATAATGCGTTGTCCGCACATTGGTCACCCAGTCGCGCATGGCCTCATTGATCGCATCTTTCAGCGTCCGCGACCCTGACTCAACGCCGCGCACTTCCGCTCCCAGCAGCCGCATGCGGAACACATTCAGCTCCTGCCGCCGCATGTCTTCCGTTCCCATGTAGACGACGCATTCAAATCCCAGCAGAGCACATACAGTCGCCGTCGCCACGCCATGCTGGCCCGCCCCAGTCTCGGCGATCACGCGATGCTTGCCCATTCGCTCCACCAGCAGCCCTTGTCCCAGGCAGTTATTAATTTTGTGCGCACCGGTGTGCAGCAGATCTTCTCGCTTCAAATAAATCTTCGCACCGCCCAGCTTCTGCGTCAGCCGCCGCGCAAAAAACAACGGCGTGGGGCGCCCCGCGTAAGTCCGCAGCAACTCCTGAAGGCGCGCCTGAAATTTCCGGTCCCGCTTCGCCCGCTCGTATTCGCGCTCGAGTTCTTCAAGCGCCGCCATCAAAGTTTCCGGCACATACCGCCCGCCATAAACCCCAAACCGCCCCGCCTCGTTCGGGGGCGCGCCGGAGGCAGAAACGCGAGGGGGGGCCGACGTCGCGCTGCCTTTGCGAGACATGGAAGTTTTGACTTTCGAAGTTCGAGGAGCCGTAGCCATTAATCTTTTTTCCAGAATCTTGTCATTCCGAACCGGCAAAGCCGACAAGGACTGGCTGTCCTCTCCACCTTTACGACCGCGTGTCAGGAAACTTTCTTATCCCACTCCCGCACCGCCCGTACAAACGCCCGCACCTTCTGCGCATCCTTCTTCCCCGGCGAAGCCTCCACTCCCGACGCCACATCCACGCCCCACGGCTTCAGGATCCCAATCGCCTCGGGGAGGTTTTGCGCCGTCAATCCTCCCGCGATGACGATCTTGTGACGCAGACTTAAGCGGGAAACCGTAGGCGCGGCCTGATTCCAATCGAACGCCACCCCTGTGCCACCTGGCCGCTGACCATTGCCGGAGTCAAGAAGAAGCGCCACAAACTTACCTTCTGGATCCCGCACATCGATGGTCAGTCCTTCTTGCTCGACCTGCTCGACGACGATCTTTGAGATCGGCAAAGCCAGATAAATCTTTCTCTGTCCGGATTTTCTCAGGCTAGGAGGCCACGCTCCCACATTCTCCAATACGTCGAGAATCATCGCGCCAGACGTTGTGTAGACTTGCAGCGCGTCAAGACCGGCGGCGGCTCCAATTTCCTCAGCCTTCGCCAGACTCCCGCCAACAAATACTCCCACCTTCTCCACGCTCTCCGGCAACTTCTCCACAATCTCCCGCGCCGTCTCCACGCTCACGCATCGCGGACTCTTTTCATAAAACACGAATCCCACCGCGTCCGCGCCCGCCTCCACGGCGGTAAGCGCGTCCTCCAGGTTCGTCATCCCGCAGATCTTCACCCAAGTCATGAGGAACCGTTGCCAGTTGTCAGTGTCCAGTTGCCAGTAAAGCCCGAACCCTCATCGCGCACTCGGTACCCGCGACTCGCCACTCGCGACTAACTCCCGCAGCGCGTTCCCAGGCCGTTCCGCCCGCATCAGCGACTCTCCCACCAAACATGCGTGATACCCCGCCGCCCGCAGCCGCACCACATCCGCGCCAGAATGAATCCCACTCTCCGCCACGCGCACGATGTTAGCGGGGAACTTCTCCGCCAAAGCAACCGCCGTCCCCAGATCCACCTTAAACGACCGCAGATCGCGCGAGTTCACACCAATCAGGTCGCAACCCGCATCCAGGGCCGCCTGCAACTCCTCGCCGTCATGCACTTCGCACAAAACATCGAGCCCGCACCGACGCGCCCCGGCCGCAAGGGAACTCAACTCTTGCGAAGTTAGCGCCGCCACAATCAGCAACACCGCATCCGCGGAATTCGCCCGTGCCTCCAGCAACTGGAATTCATCCACAATGAAATCCTTGCGCAGACAAGGAATCTTCACCGCCGCCGAAGCCGTCCGCAGATTTCCGAGCGACCCCTGAAAAAATTCCTCATCCGTCAGCACCGACAACGCCTCCGCGCCCGCCGCTTCCAGTTCCCGCGCCAACTCCGCCGGATGAAACTCCGCCCGGATCAATCCCTTCGATGGCGACGCCTTCTTCAACTCCGCAATGATCGCAATTCCATCCCGACTCTTCGACTCCAGCGCCCGCCGAAACCCGCGCGGCGCATGCCGTTCCGCCCGCCGCTCCAGTTCTCGCAAGTCCGCCTCGCGCTTCGCCGCCAAAACTCTTGCGCGCGTAGCCGCGACAATCTGATCAAGAAAGGCAGGCATAGTAGTCCCTGAATTATACGGGAACGGCTGCTGCGTGAATCGAGACGCGCCAGGCGACGCGATCAAAGCGCCCCGCCCCGAATAAGCCACAGTTAGCCGAAATAATCTCGAACATCCTGCCATCCTGAGAGTTTGTGACTTTTTTGAATTTTCGACGATTTTGTCGTCGCAGCTGTTTTGTTGGCAGCATCGATTTTTGGCAACTTCGAAAAAGTCACAAACTCTGAGCGAAGGTTGAGCGTCGCGGATGCGGGGCGCAACCGAAGTCGAAGGATTTCCTACCAGCTTCCCAGTACCGGAGGAATCAGGAGGATCCTGCTCCTGCGTGAGTGTCGTCCGAGCCCCACGCCCGTCACTGACACACGCTCTGCAGTTCCTTATAAGGCTTCTCCACATGCTCCGGATACTTAATCTGCTTCAACTGCATCATCTGGTCCAGCATCGTCCCAGCATCGTGCAGGCCAATATCCGGATCGCCCTGATATACCGGATCGCTCTGCGCCTCTTCCAGCGTCACCAGCTCGAACCCCTTTTTCTTCAGCAAATCCAGCGCATCCGGCATGATCGTGCTGCTGTAGGCTCCCAGGTGCATCAACAACACATAATTGATTTCATGCCCATAAATCAGCTTGGCCTGCGCCCGTCCCAGGTCGAGAAATTCCGACGCTGTGCTCAAATAACTCGTCCGCAGCCACTCGATCGATTTCGTGTCGTTCTTCGCCGCGCACCGCGCATACGCGTTGTTCCACATGTAGTCTTCCCAATCCAGCGTGACCTGCGCAATTTTGTATCCGCGCTTGGTCAGGTATTCGCGCACTGCACGCCGCTTCTCCACCGTATCGCCCTCATGCAGATACGGATACCGCAACCAGTGCCAGTCGCTTCCCGGCTTCGCCAGCAGTTCCAGTGTTGGCTCGTTCTGCTCCACCTCGCGCTCGAACGCCTCGGCTGTATTTGCCTCAAGATCAATGTGCGTATACGTATGATTTCCAAACGGCTCTACCGCCGCCCACATCTTCAACGCCTCCGCGCCATCCACGCTGCCCTCGAGTTTTTTCGCGTTGATGAATCCATACACCGGGGGCACCTGCCGCTTTTTCAACACCGCCAGCGTGTCCCGCGTAATGTCCACCCGCGTCACCCCCGGCGGCAGTGGCCCGTTCTGCGGCAAATCATCAATCGTGATGGCCAGCTTCTGCGCCACGCCCAATCCCGCAAACGCCGCGAAGAAAATCAAATGCACTGCACTCTTCGAGCAGAGGAATCCAAGCAGATTTTTCATGATGAGAGTTTACTCGAATGCCTGTGCGCGGGCACTCCGGCCTGCGAAACGCTGGGAGTCGTCCACTGGATGGGGGACCCTCAGTCCGAAACAGGACAGCCGCCCTTCGACTTCGCTCGGGCAGGCCCTCGGCTGTCCATCGAGCGCAGCTCGACGAGGTTTTTCGCCGCCGTCACCTCTCGCTAGCCGCAAATCCCTCCGGCAGCATCAGCAGAATCCTCAAATCCAGCACCGCGTGCATCACCATCGGCACCATCAGACTCCCCGTCAACAGAAAGACCGCTCCCAGAACAAACCCCACTACCGCGGTCCCCACAGCCCCGCTCACTCCCTGATAAAGATGCGCAATCCCAAACACGATCGACGACACCACCAGCGCCCACGTCAAACTCAAATGCGACGGCGAAGCATGAAAGTAGTGCAGCAGAAATCCGCGATACACAATTTCTTCGCACACCCCGGCGGTCACGCACACCCCAATCCACCATCGCCGCTCGTCCCGGCTCGAGGGCAAAAGAAAGCTCAGCCGCTGCGCCGCCTGCGCTGCTTTGACGCGCAGCTTCTCGCTCCAGATGGCAATCACCGCGGGCACCACAATCGCTACTGTCGCGCCTACAAATACGCCCAGCAAAACGTCTCTCGCGCGCGAACCCTCGGCCATCCATGTCAGCTCGGCCGGTGCGTAGCCTATCCTGAGCACCGGCCCGAACCCCACCAACTGGCAGGCCAGCCCGGCCAGCAGCCACAGGACCACGCAAATCTTCCGGTAGTACCGAAGCTTCTTCGCCGGATCAGTGCTTGCCTTCAGCCGCGGGATCTCGTAGAGGTCCCACAGCGGCAAGCCCACGATCAGAAATAACGTGAGCGCGTGCTGCGCCAAGATGGCTGGGCTGGAGTTCATCCGTGTGGATTGTTATGGGAAGGTAGGCAGGGACGAAGTCGCGCTTCCCGAGGACATTATGAAACTTACTGGTGCCATCGAAGGGACTCGAACCCCCACACCCTTGCGAGTACATGGACCTGAACCATGCGCGTCTGCCAATTCCGCCACGATGGCAA
>Ga0209006_10000265_pt1 | contig 53902 bp, 49 predicted proteins | sample JacPin_JW_Ref_O2_FD_188567 | JGI IMG/M metagenome (GOLD analysis project Ga0209006, IMG submission 188567) | Forest soil microbial communities from Algoma, Ontario, Canada - Jack Pine, Ontario site 1_JW_Ref_O2 (SPAdes) (version 2) | ecosystem: Environmental > Terrestrial > Soil > Boreal...
CCACCTGTCCGCAGTAATGGCTACGCATGGCGGGGGGCCGGCGGCGCAACGACGCCCAGGGTGACAATCATTTTCATGGCGGCGTCCGCACTCATGGCGAGCTCAATCACTTCCGCGCGCGGCACGATGACGATGAAGCCGGAAGTCGGGTTCGGTGTGGCGGGAATGAACACGCACACGCAAGGCACTCCGGTCTTGGCGCTGATCTCGCCCAAGTTCTCGGTGGTGAGAAAGCCGATGCTCCAAACGCCGGGGCGTGGATACGGAATGAGCACCACCTTGCGAAAGGCGCTGTCCTGCGAGAAGGCGCTCTCCGCGAGACCCTTCACGCTGCTGTAGATGGAGCGCACCAGAGGAATTCTCTGCAACAGCTCCTCCCAATACCCGACGAGCTGCCGCCCGATGAGATTCGTCACCAGGAGTCCCGTCACGAGCACGATAAGAAAGGCCATGACCGCGCCGAGGCCCGGCAGAGCGAAGCCGAAGAGCGCCTCGGGTCGGTAGGACTGCGGCAGGAGCAGCAGGGTCTGGTCCGTGAGCTGCACGAGGAAGCGGATGACCCACACCACCGCCAGGATCGGCAGCCACACGAGGATGCCGGCGACCAGGTAGCGCCGCATGCTGCGCGGGCGCGCCGCGGCCGGCGTCATCGGCGCTTCCGGCCCGCTGATTTGCCCTTGGAGCGTGATTTCGTCGCCGCCTTCACCGCGCTCTTGCGCACGTTGCGCGTGCTGCGCCTTGCGCCTGCGCTTTCTGCGGCAGGCTTAGTCTCGGCCGCGCTCTTGCTGTCGGCTGCTTTCGCATCCTTAGTCTTAGCGTCGGCTGTCTTCTCGGCCGCCTTCTCGCCAGGCTTCGCTTCGGCCGTCACGTCCTTCGAGTCTGCTGCCTCCTTCTTCTTCTCAGGCTCGGGCTCCTTCTCGGCGAGATTGCGCTTGTGTTCCTTGTCGGACTTGAAGTCGGTCTCATACCACCCCGCGCCCTTCAGGCGAAACACTGGTGCCGATACGAGCTTCTTCAGCGCGTTCTTCCCGCACGACGGGCATTTTTTTAAAGGTGCATCGGACACCTTCTGCATGACTTCTTTATAGAACTTGCAGTTCGCGCATTCGTACTCGTAAAACGGCATGGGGCCTCCTCCGGAATTACCGCAGCTTAAGCTAATCGAGCGCGGCTCACGCTGCCACTTGCTTGAAGATCAGCGCCCCATCGCGCACGCTTGCCTTAATGCGGCTGCCCGGCACGAATTCGCCCTTCAGGATGCGCTGGGCGAGCGGGTTCTCGATCTGCTGCTGGATCGCGCGCTTCAGCGGCCGCGCGCCGTACACCGGATCAAAGCCCGCCTCGCCGATGAGGTCGCGCGCCTGATCGTCGAGCTCAAGACCCATATCGCGCTCGAGGAGGCGCGCGCGCAGGTAGCCCAACTGGATGTCGACAATGGCGCGGATCTGCGCCGTCCCCAGCGGATGGAACACGACGATATCGTCGATGCGGTTGACGAACTCGGGACGGAAATTCTTCTGCACGATTTCCATCACCGCGCTCTTCATGCGCTGGTAGTTGCCCTCGCCCGCATATTCCAGGATCACCTGCGAGCCTAAGTTCGACGTCATGATGATGACGGTGTTGCGAAAGTCGACCGTGCGCCCCTGGCCATCCGTCAAGCGTCCATCATCGAGCACCTGCAGGAGCACGTTGAAGACGTCCTGATGCGCCTTCTCGATCTCATCGAGCAGGATCACGGCATAGGGACGGCGGCGCACCGCCTCGGTGAGATAGCCGCCTTCCTCGTAGCCGACGTAGCCCGGCGGAGCGCCAATCAGGCGCGCCACCGAATGCTTCTCCATGAACTCCGACATATCGATGCGCACCATGGATTCTTCGGTGTCGAACAGGAACTCGGCAAGCGCCCGCGCAAGTTCCGTCTTGCCCACACCCGTGGGACCTAGGAACAGGAACGAGCCGTTCGGACGGCGCGGATCGGCAAGACCCGCGCGTGAGCGGCGAATCGCATTGGCAACGATGCGCACCGCCTCCTCCTGACCGACGACGCGCCGCGACAGCGCCTCCTCCATGCGCAGGAGCTTCTCCTTCTCGCCCTCGAGCATTTTCGACACCGGTATGCCGGTCCATTTGGAGACGACTTCGGCGATCTCCTCCTCGGTCACCTGGTTGCGCACCAGCCGCGGAGTTTCCTTCTGCTCAGCGGCGATGGCATCGGCGAGCTTCTTCTCAAGCTCGGGGATGCGGCCGTACTGCAGCTCCGCCATGCGCCCGAGATTTCCCGCACGGCGCGCCGTGTCGAGCTCGATGCGCACGCGCTCGAGCTCCTCGCGAATGTGAGCAGCGCCTTGCAAGGAGGCTTTCTCGGATTTCCAGGCCTCATCAAGATCGGCGTACTCGCGCTCGAGAGCATGCAAGGAGCCCTCGAGGCTCTTCAGGCGCTTGCGCGAGGCCTCGTCGTGCTCCTTCTTCAGCGCCTCCTGTTCGATTTTCAGCTGGATGATGCGACGCTCGAGCCGATCGAGCGACTCGGGCTTGGAGTCGATCTCCATGCGGATGCGCGCCGCGGCCTCATCGATGAGGTCGATGGCTTTGTCCGGCAGCTGGCGGTCGGCAATGTAGCGATGCGACAGCGTCGCCGCGGCGACGATGGCGGGATCAGTGATCTCGACCTTGTGGTGAACCTCGTAGCGCTCTTTCAACCCGCGCAGGATCGCGATGGTGTCCTCGACCGAGGGCTCCTCGACCAGCACTTTTTGAAAGCGCCGCTCCAGAGCCGCATCCTTCTCGATGTACTTGCGGTATTCATCGAGCGTCGTCGCGCCGACGCAGTGCAGCTCGCCGCGCGCGAGAGCGGGCTTCAACATGTTGCCGGCGTCGAGCGCGCCGTCCGCCTTGCCCGCGCCGACGACGGTGTGCAGCTCGTCAATGAAGAGGATGATCTGGCCTTCCTGTTTGGCGAGATCATTGAGCACGCCCTTCAGGCGCTCCTCAAAATCCCCGCGGAACTTGGCGCCGGCGATGAGCGAGCCCATGTCGAGCGCGAGAATGCGCTTGTTCTTGAGCCCATCGGGCACTTCGCCATTGGTGATGCGCTGCGCGAGCCCCTCGACGATCGCCGTCTTGCCCACGCCCGGCTCGCCGATCAGGACCGGATTGTTCTTGGTACGCCGCGCCAGCACCTGGATGGTGCGCCGGATCTCCTCATCGCGGCCGATCACCGGATCAAGCTTTCCCGAGGCGGCGCGCGCGGTGAGGTCGACGGTGTATTTCTCGAGCGCGCCGCGCTGCTCCTCGGCATTGGGGTCGGAGACCGTCTCCCCGCCGCGCACCTCGTCGATCGCCTTCTCGACCGCACCGCGCACGACGCCGGCATCCTTCAGGATGCGCGCGAGAGGTCCCTTGTCCTCGAAGGCCGCGAGCACGAAGAGCTCGCTCGAAATATATTGATCGCCACGCTTCTGTGCGAGCTTGTCGGTGACGTTGAGGAGGCGGCCGAGATCGTTCGAGGCGTGGATCTCTCCGGGCGTACCCTCAACCTTGGGCAGCTTATCGAGGAGCGCGCCCAACTCGGAGCGCAGTTTATTGACGTCCGCTCCCGCCTTCATGAGAAGCGGCCGCACGGTGCCGCCGCTACTGTCGAGGAGCGCCAGCATCACATGGGCGGGCTCCATAATCTGATTATCGCGCCCGAGCGCGAGTGACTGCGCATCGGCAAGCGCCGCTTGAAATTTGGCCGTGAGTTTGTCCTGTCGCATTTGCTACCCCGTCAGTCGCGTCCGATCCAGGCGATGAGCCCAATGCCTAAGCTGATGAGCAGTACCTGAGCCACGCTTGCCCCCACTTCCGCGCGCCGGTGGAGCCCTGGAATGAGGTCGGCCATGGCCACGTACAGGAGACTTGCCGCCGCGATGGCAACGGCGTACGGCAGCACGCCCAGCGCCTCGCCGAGAGCGAGATAGGCCAGGGTGCCGCCCAGGATGGATGTAAGGCTCGAAAAGAGGTTTAACAAGAGCGCCCGGCCGCGCGACATGCCGGAATTGAGGAGCACGGCGAAGCTTCCGACCTCCTGGGGGATCTCATGCACGATGACGGCGATGCCCGTGACCACCCCGAGCTGCGTGCTCGTCATGAAGGCCGCCGCAATCAGCACGCCGTCGAGCGCGTTGTGGATGCCATCTCCCAGGAGCACGACCATGGCGGAGGCCTTGTCGCGATGCAGCTGCAATAGATCCGGGTCGTGAAATTCGCCCTCATGCGAATGGCGCCACAGCATGAGCTTCTCGAGGATGAAGAAGAGAAGGATGCCCGCGGTGACCGCAAGTCCGACCGACTCCCCGTGCCCAGGGCCCGCGCGCTCCAGTGCCTCGGGCAGTAGCCCTAAGAGCGCGGCGCCCAGGAGTGCTCCGGTTGCGAAGCTCACGAGGTGCGGCAGGAAGCGGCTGCGGGTCGCCGCCGGCAGGAGGAGCACGGCGCCTGCGACTGCGGCGCTCGCGATGCCGCCCAGGGTGGTGAAGGCGAGGATCGAGGCTAATACGCTCAAGCTCTTCTACTTAGTTTCGGCGGGCGCGAATTATCCTAGCATGCCGATGAAGAGCGCCCGCGCGGCTGCTTTGAAAGCCAGATGAGCGCCGCCATGCGCCCGCAGCGGCCGTCGCGCCGGTAGGAAAAGAAGCGCTGCGGATCAGCATGCGTGCACACGCCGCCGCCATACACCGCCGACACTCCAAGCGCGGACAGGCGCTGGCGCGCAAGCGCGAAGAGGTCGCATTGCCAGCGGCCGCGCAGGTTCGTGGCGAAGGCCGCCGCCGCGCGCGCATCCTGGATGAGGAACGCCGCGCGCACCTCCTCGCCCACCTCAAAGGCGGCAGGCCCGATGGCGGGACCGAGCCAGGCGTAGAGCTCGTTCGCGGGGACTTTGAGCGCACGCACCGTCGCCTCGAGCACGCCGCCCGCAAGCCCGCGCCAGCCACAATGAGCCGCGGCCACGGCGGATCCCGTGCGCGCGGCCAAGAGTACCGGCAGGCAGTCGGCCACCTGCACGGCGCACACGCGCCCCGGCATGCGCGTCAACGCGGCGTCTGCACGAGTCAACGGAGTCTCAGCATCAAGATCGGCAACCTCGGCGCCATGGACCTGCTCGAGCCAGGCGGGCTCGGCGGCGAGCCCGAGCGCGCAGCGGATGCGGAGGCGGTTCTCCGTGACCGCTTCTGCCGCGTCGCCGACATGAGCGCCGATGTTGAGCGAATCAAAAGGCCTCAGGCTCACCCCTGCCGTGCGCAGTGTGAAAGCCGCGCGCACGCCGGCCGGCGCGGGCCAGTCGGGCGTGAGATAGGACGCGGCCAGCACGCCTTAAGCTTCGAGCGCGGCCAAGAGCGCGGCGAAATCCGCGGGCAGCGGAGCTTCGAAGTTCAACTGCCGACCGCTCAGCGGATGTTTAAGACCCAGGCGCGCCGCATGCAGTGCCTGGCGCCTGAATCCGGCAAGCTCTGCCGTGAGAGCGGGGCTCGCCCCTGCCGGCACACGGCGCCGTCCGCCGTACACCGGATCCCCGACCAGTGGATAGCCGAGATGCGCCAGGTGCACGCGAATCTGATGCGTGCGTCCGGTTTCGAGCTCGACGCTCACGAGCGTATGCGCCAAGAGGCGGCGCAGAACGCGAAAATGCGTGACGGCGGCGCGCCCGTCGGCGCGCACGGCCATGCGCGTGCGCTGGCTTCTGTGACGACCGATGGGTTGATCGACGGTACCGCCGCCCGTCATGACACCGGTGCACAACGCCACGTAGCCGCGGCGAACCTCTCGGGCAGCAAGCGCCGCGACCAGCGCCGAGTGCGCCTCGGGAGTACGCGCCACGACCAGAAGCCCGCTCGTATCCTTGTCGAGCCGGTGCACGATGCCGGCGCGCGGCACCCGCTCGAGCGTTGCATCGTAGGCGAGGAGGCCATTCTGCAGGGTGTTGCGGGCATTGCCGGCGCCGGGATGCACCACGAGCCCGGCGGGCTTGTTGATGACGAGGAGCGCGTCATCGCTATAGACCACCTCCAGTGCCATCGCGTCCGAGGCGACCTTGCCCACCGCAGCGACCTGCGCCTGGATGCGCACCACCTCCTCGCCCCGCACCCGATCGCGCACGCGCGGCAGGCGCCCGTCGATCGTGACCGCGCCGGCGCGGATCCAGCCCTGCAGGCGCGCGCGGCTGTACTGCGGCAACACCTTGGCGAGCGCCTGATCGAGGCGCAGGCCCGCAAGGCCCGCCGGCAGCGCAAGCTCGTGGGTGCGGAACTCGAGAGGCTGCGCGGCGGTCCCAGCCCCGGTCGGGGGATTCGCTATACTTCCGCGGCTTGGTGGAGCAGAAATCAATGAAGGGCTCTCTTTGACCTCATCATTCCGGACGTGGCGGGCGTGGCTTGCGGCATTCATGGCGCTCGCCATGCTTTCAGGCTGCAGTCTGTGGCGCCACCGCCACGACGACAAGTTCGCGAAGCAAGGGCCGGACGGCCTGTACAAGATCGCTCATAAGCAGCTCGTGTCCTACGATTTCAAGAGCGCCATCAAGACCTACGAGGCGCTCACCGCGCGCTTCCCGTTTACGGATCAGGCGCGCCAGGGGCGGCTCGATCTCATCTACGTGTACTACAAGGAGGGAGAGCGCGAGTCCGCGCTCGACGCCGCCGACCAGTTCACGCGCGAGAACCCCACTCATCCGCGGGTCGACTATGCATGGTACGTGAAGGGTCTTATCGATTTCGAGCATCCGCCGAATGCCATGGAACGGGTGTTTCACGCGGACCTTAGCCAGCGCTCGCCCAGCAACGCGCGCAAGTCCTTTGACGCGTTTCGCACGGTGGTCGAGCAGTATCCGAAAAGCGAATACGCATTCGATGCGCGCCAACGCATGATCTTCCTGCGCAATCGCCTCGCCGACTATGACGTCGCGGTGGCACGCTACTACATGCGCCGCACCGCCTACGTCGCCGCCGCGCAGCGCGCGCGCCAGACCATCGAGCAATACGACGGCGCACCTGCCGTGCGTGCCGCGCTGCAGATCCTCATCGACGCGGACGATCATTTAGGCCTTGCGCCGCTCGCCGAGCAGGCGCGCCAGGTGTACGCGATCAACTTCCCGACTGGGGAGCAGCCGCCTCCCGAAGAAGGCAAGAAAAAATCCTGGTGGCGCCGCTGGTGATGGCTAGCGCCGATAGCCGTTCGTGATCGGATAGCGCCAATCGCGCCCGAAGGCGCGGCGGCTGACGCGCACCCCGGGAGGGGCCTGGCGGCGCTTGTATTCGTTGCGCTTCACAAGATCGAGCACCCGGCCGACGGTTGCGCGGTCAAAACCGCGCGCCTCGATCTCATCCACCGATAGATCCTCCTCGATGAAGGCCTCGAGGATGGGATCGAGTATTTCGTAGGGCGGCAGCGTGTCCGAGTCCTTCTGATCGGCGCGCAGCTCGGCGGAGGGCGGCCGATCGATCACCCGCTGCGGAATGACGCGTCCCTGCGCGTTGCGATACGCCGCCAGACGATACACGAGGAGCTTGCTGCAATCTTTGATGGGCGCAAAGCCGCCCGCCATATCGCCGTAGAGCGTCGCGTAGCCCACCGCCATCTCGCTCTTGTTGCCGGTCGTGAGCAACATCTTCCCCGTCTTGTTGGAGATGCCCATGAGGATGAGCATGCGACAGCGCGATTGCAGATTCTCCTCGGCGGAATCGGCGCTCTTGCCGGCAAACTCATCGGCGAGGGCGCCGAGCGCCGCGGTGAACATGCCTTCGATCGAAATGAGGCTGGTTCTGACGCCGAGCGTGCGCGCCTCTTCGTCCGCATCCTCGAGGCTCATGGCGGCGGTGTAGCGCGAGGGCATCATCACCGCGTGCACGCGTTCGGCGCCGATGGCATCCACGGCAATCGCGAGCGTCAGCGCCGAGTCGATGCCGCCCGAGAGACCCATGACGACGCCGGGAAAATCATGCTTCGTGACGTAGTCGCGCACGCCGAGAACGAGCGCGCGATACACGCTCTCCTCATCGGAGAGCTCCGGCGCGATGCTGGAGGCGAGCGGCGTCACGCGGCCCGCCGCATCGCGCGTGAATTCCGTAAGGAACGTGCCCTCGGCAAATGCGGGCGCGCGCGCCACGAGTACTCCGCGCGCATCCATGCTGAAGGAGTTGCCGTCGAAGACGAGCTCGTCCTGGCCGCCCACGCGGTTGACGTACGCGACCGGCAGATTCACTTCGCGCACGTGCGCGCGCACCACCTCTTCGCGCTCGCGCTGCTTGTGCAGCTCATACGGGGATGCATTGCTGACGAGGAGAAGCTCCGCTCCCGCGGAGCGCGTCATTTGCGCAGCCTCCGGACCCCAGATGTCCTCGCACACCAGAAGTCCGACACGAAATCCCTTAACGTCGACCACCGTCGGCTGCGCGCCCGGACGAAAATAGCGCTTCTCGTCGAACACCTTGTAGTTCGGCAGCTCGCTCTTGCGATGATTGGCGGCCAGCATGCCGCCGGTGATCAGCGCCGCGGAGTTGTAGATGTCGCGGCCGCTGTACTCGGGATAGCCGACGACGACCGATGCCGTTCCGATCTCCTGGCGCACGCGTTCCAGCCCCGCCTCGATCTGGCGGCGAAAACCGCGATGAAACAGCAGGTCCTCGGGCGGATAGCCCGAGAGCGCAAGCTCCGGGAAGACGACGAGATCCGCGCCGAGCTCGCCGTGCGCGCGCCGCGCGGTGCTGACGATGCGCGCGACGTTGCCCTGCACGTCGCCGACCAGGAGATCGATCTGGGCGAGCGCAACCTTCAATGAGCTCTTCACGGCGCTAGCGGTGCCTGCGGCGGCTTTTCTTAAGAGGCTTCTTCTTCGGCACGCGCGCCTTTTTGGCGGCGGGCTTTTTCTTAGCCGCGCTTGCAGGCTGCTGCGGCGGCGCGCGCCGTGCGGCCGGCCTGCCTTGAAGGAGCTCGCGCATGCTCTCGCCCATGAGAGCGGGCGAGCGCACCGTGCGCACCCGCGCCGCCTCGAGCGCCTGATACTTCTCCGCCGCCGTGCCCTTGCCGCCTGCGACGATGGCGCCGGCATGGCCCATGCGCTTGCCGGGCGGCGCGGTGACGCCCGCGATGTAGGCGACCACGGGTTTGGTCACGAAATGGCGAATATAGGCCGCCGCTGCCTCCTCATCCGAGCCGCCGATCTCGCCCACCAGGATGATCCCGCGCGTATTGGGATCGCGCTCGAAGAGTTCCAGCACGTCAATGAATCCCATGCCGCGCACCGGATCGCCGCCGATGCCGACGCAGGTGCTCTGCCCGAGTCCCGCGCGCGTCGTCTGAAACACCGCCTCGTAGGTCAGCGTTCCGGAGCGCGACACGATGCCCACGCTGCCCTTCTTGTGAATGAATCCCGGCATGATGCCGAGCTTGCATTCCTCGGGCGTGATGACGCCCGGACAGTTGGGCCCCACGAGCCGCGTCGTCGACTGCGCGAGAGCGGCTTTGACGCGCACCATGTCGTTCACCGGCACGCCTTCGGTGATGCACACGACGAGGTCGAGGCCCGCATCCGCGGCTTCGAGAATCGCGTCGGCCGCAAAAGCCGCCGGCACATAGATCATGCTGGCCGTCGCCCCGGTCGCGCTCACCGCCTCGCGCACGGTGTCAAACACCGGCTGACCCAGGTGGCGCTCACCGCCGCGGCCCGGAGTGACGCCGCCGACGAGCTTGGTACCGTAGGCGAGCGCCTGCTCGGAATGAAAAGTCCCCTGGCGCCCGGTAAAGCCCTGGCAGATCACGCGCGTATTGCGGTTGATTAAAATGCTCATGCGTGCGCCTTCTTCGCAAGCGCGATGACTTTGCGCGCCGCATCGGTGAGGTCCTCGGCCGGCGTGATCGCAAGGCCGCTCGCCGCAAGAATCTCGCGCGCCTGCGCAGCGTTCGTGCCCTCGAGGCGCACCACCACCGGCAGCTTCACGCCCACCGCCTTGACGGCCTGCACCACGCCTGCAGCGATGATGTCGCAGCGTACGATGCCGCCGAAGATGTTGATGAGCACCGCCCGTACCTTGGGGTTCGAAAATATGATTTCAAAGGCGACCGCCACGCGCTCGGCGGTTGCGCCGCCGCCGACATCGAGAAAATTGGCAGGCTTGCCGCCGTGCAGCTGAATGAGGTCCATCGTCGCCATGGCAAGCCCGGCGCCGTTCACCATGCAGGCGATGTCGCCGTCGAGCGAAACATAATTGAGCTCATGCTCGCTCGCGCGCCGCTCGAGCGGATCTTCCTGGTTAGCATCGCGCAGCGCGGCAAGCTCGGGGTGGCGAAAGAGCGCATTGGCGTCGATATTGATCTTGGCGTCGAGTGCGAGGAGTTCGCCTGCGCGCGTGAGAATCAGCGGATTGATTTCAAGGAGGCTTGCGTCGTTCTCCATGTACAGCCGGTACAGCGCCATCGCAAGCTTCTGGAAGTCGCCGATCTGCTTGCCGGTGAGCTTCAGGGCAAAGGCGAGCTCGCGGCACTGGTAGGGCTGCAGGCCGGCGGCCGGGTGCACGTTGACGCTGATGATTTTCTCCGGCGTCTTGTGCGCGACCTCCTCAATGTCCATGCCGCCGGCGCTCGATGCGATGACGGCAATGCGACCGCGCTCGCGGTTGAGCGTCAGCGAGAGATAGATTTCGCGCTCGATGTCGGAGCCGGATTCCACATACACGCGCTCCACCGGAAGCCCCAAGCTTCCGGTCTGCTGGGTGATGAGATTTTGCCCCAGCATGCGCTCGGCGGCGCCGCGCAGCGCCGCAAGGTTGCGCACCAGCTGCACGCCGCCCGCCTTGCCGCGGCCGCCCGCATGCACCTGCGCCTTCACCACCCACAGCGACCCACCCAGGCTCTGCGCAACCGTCAGCGCCTCCTGCGCGCTCGCCGCCACGGCGCCCTCGGGGACTGCGACGCCGTAGCGACGCAGCAGATCCTTCGCCTGATACTCGTGCAGATTCATCGTGGGATTCGCCTCGCGCGCGCAAAGAGGCGGTATTCTCGCGAAAAGCCTCGACAGTGGCCAGCGCGCGAAGGTGCTAAAGTCGCCGCCTTCGCTCGCGCGCCAAGGCTTTAGTCGCTCACGCCGCATGCCGGCCCAACCCGCGTCAGCCCAAATTGTCCGGCGCGATCTCGCTTGGCGCGTGATCGGCCTCGTCAATCTCTACCGGCTGCTCTTGCCGCCGGTGCTGCTCACCATGCAGTGGCTGGGCGGCCAGGAGACTTTCCTCACCGGCCGCCCCGGAGCCTTCGTCTCGGCGTGCATCGCCTACTTCTCGGCCGGCGTGCTCTTGGTGGTCGCCCGGCGCCTTTCCTGGCCGAGCCTGCGCGGCGTCGCGCTCCTCAATACCGGCGTCGATGCGGCCGGAATTTCGCTCATTCTTTACGTCACTGGCGGCGTTGCGAGCGGTCTTGGGATTCTCCTCGTGCTGCCGGTGGGCGCCATGGCGGTGCTCGCCGAACATCGCGACGCCTTTCTCATCGCGGCGATGGGCGCGCTCGGCATTCTCGTGCAGCAGATGTTCGTTTATGTCGCAGGGGTTGCGCCGGCGGGGGACTTCACCACCAGCGGCGTCATCGGCGTCGTGCTGTTTGCCATCGCATTGTCCGCCTGGCCGATCGCGAATCGCCTGCGCGAGAGCGAAGCCCTGGTGCGCCGCCAGGAAATCGATCTTGCCAACCTCGCGCAGCTCTCGCAGTACATCGTGCAGCATCTGCGCGAGAGCATTCTCGTGGTCGACACCGCGGATCGCGTGCGGCTCATCAACGAGTCCGCCGCGCAGATCCTGGGCGATCGCAGCGCCTATCCCGGCGCATTGCTCGGTGAGGCGTCGCCGCGGCTGCTGTATCTGCTTGCGACCTGGCGCCAGGGCGGCGCGGCCGCGGCCGAGCCGCCCGCAACCTTCACCGCCGCCGACGGCGCCCGCGTCATCCAGCCGCATTTTGCGCCACTCGGCAACGCCGCTCCCGCGCCCATTCTGGTTTTTCTCGAGGACACGAGCATCCTCGCGGAAAAGGTGCAGCAATCGAAACTCGCCGCGCTCGGCCGATTGAGCGCGAGCATCGCCCATGAAATCAGAAATCCGGTCGGCGCCATGAGCCATGCGGGACAGCTGCTCGCCGAGTCGACGCATCTGGTGGGCGAAGACAAGCGCCTGACGGAGATCATCTGCACGAATTCCGTGCGCGTGAACGAGATCATCAATAACGTGCTACGCCTGTCGCGGCGCGAGGAAACCAATCTCGAGCGCGTGCTGCTCAAGCCCTGGATCGACGATTTCCGCGATGAGTTCTGCGCGACTATGCAATGCGCGCCGGAACGCCTTAGCATTTCCGGGGGCGATGCGCAGATCGAGGTGCGCGTGGATTCGAGTCAGCTGCATCAGGTGGTATGGAATTTGTGCGACAACGTGCTCCGGCATGCGCCGGCCGACGTGCCGATCGAAATCCGCTTCGGCCGCCTCGCCGCAGGCTCGCGTCCGTTTCTGGAGATCGCCGATCGTGGTCCGGGTGTGCCGCCGGAGTCCGCCGAACGGATTTTCGAGCCCTTCTTCTCACGCGGCCACGGCGGCACGGGGCTCGGGCTGTTCCTCGCGCGCGAGCTCGCACAGACGAACGGCGCGACACTTCTTTATGAGCCCAGAGCCGGCGGCGGCAGCATCTTTCGCATGGTGTTCGCCGACCCGCATCGCTGGTCGCGCTCATGAGTAAGCCGCAAGTGCTGATCGTGGATGACGAGCCCGACCTTTTGGAACTCGTGTGCCTGACGTTGAATCGCATGCAGGTCGAGACCCAGACCGCGCGCGATATCGCCGGCGCAAAGCGGCTCCTTGATTCCGAAAGCTTCGATCTGTGTCTCACCGACATGCGCCTGCCCGACGGCAATGGCCTTGATCTCGTCGCCTGGATCCAGGAGAACCATGCGGCGGTGCCGGTGGCGGTCATCAGTGCGCATGGCAATGTCGAGTCCGCCGTGCGCGCGCTCAAGCTCGGCGCGTTTGATTTCGTCTCGAAGCCCCTTGATCTCGGAGTGCTGCGCAAGCTCGTCGGCAGTGCGCTCAAGCTGCGGCCGGGCTCCGACGGCGCAACGACCCTTACCATGCAGGGGCCGCGGCTCATCGGCCGCTCCGCGGCCATGCAGCAGCTGCGCGAGATGATCGCCCGCGTCGCGAGGAGCCAAGCCCCGGTGCACATCTTCGGCGAGTCGGGCACCGGCAAGGAACTCGTCGCCCAGTTGATTCACGACAGCGGCGCGCGGCGCGAGGGGCCATTCGTGCCGGTGAACTGCGGCGCCATTCCCACCGAGCTCATGGAGAGCGAGCTCTTCGGGCACAAGCGCGGCAGTTTCACCGGCGCAGTGGCCGACAAGAAGGGCCTCATTCAAAGCGCCGAGGCCGGCACCCTGTTCCTCGATGAGATCGCGGATCTGCCGCTGCACATGCAGGTCAAACTATTGAGGGTCGTGCAGGAAAAGGCGGTGCGCGCGGTCGGTGAGGCACGCGAGGAGGCGGTGGATGTGCGCATTCTGTCCGCCACGCACAGGAACTTGGCGGACCTCGTTGCCGAAGGGCGCTTCCGCGAGGACCTTTTCTATCGCATCAATGTCATCGAGCTGCGCGTGCCGCCGCTGCGCGAGAGGAGCGAGGATATTCCGGACCTTGCCGAGGTGATCCTGCGGCGCCTGTCACGGCGGATGGACACCTCGCCGCCGGATCTCGACCCGGCAGCCATTGCAGCTCTGCAGAGCTATGCCTTCCCCGGCAACGTGCGCGAGCTTGAGAACATTCTGGAGCGCGCCCTCACCCTGTGCACGGGCGATCTCATCACGGCCGAGCATCTGCGCGTGCGCGGCGATACGCGTTCGGGGACTGAGAATGTCCCCGTCACGGCGGTGGCCGGGGGAGCGCTCGGAGCGCAGCTTGAGGATATCGAGCGCGAAGCGATCGTGAAGGCGCTGGAAAAAACCCGCTACAACAAGACGGCCGCGGCCAAGCTCCTGGGGATGAGCTTCAGAGCCCTGCGCTACCGCGTCAAGAAGCTCGGTATCGAATGACGGGTGACAATCTGCGTCACTTTTTGACCCGACCCCCTTATCCTCTCGTCAGGTAGTGACGCGCGCCGTCGGGCGTACCCTGATCCTCCAGGGGTAAAAGCGCTTGCCGATCAATCGGTTACACCATCAGATGGAACTGGCACGCCGGTTGCAATGCATAGCCCACGGCAGGCATAGCCGCCGAAGGTTTCCATCCTCAATGTCACTAGGAGTTTCAATGAAGTCGTTACAAAAGGGTTTTACCCTCATCGAGTTGATGATCGTAATCGCGATCATCGGCATCTTGGCGGCCATCGCCATTCCGGCCTATCAGAACTACACCATCCGCGCCCAGGTCACAGAAGGTCTGTCTCTGGCGGATGACTTTAAGACGGCGGTTGCCGAGTACTACCAGAACAACGGCTCGTGGCCCACAGGCTATGCCCCCGTTCCGGCCATTGGCCAGATCCCCATGCAGGGTAACGCCACGGGCAAGTACGTGAGCGCCATCGCGGTGACCAACGGAAACGTGGTCATCACCTACGGCACGACGGCGGTGAACCAGAAGATCCTGAACAACACGCTCTCGATCAACGCTGCGACTGACACCAACGGCGACGTGGTCTGGGTTTGCGGTAACTCCACGAAACCGGTCGGCGTGACTCTGGTGGGTGCGGGCGCGACGACGGTTCCGGCCACGTTCTTGCCGACCACCTGCCATATCTAAGCTGAAACATCGTTCGAACGGAACGATTAGAAGCCCCTCGCAGGAGGGGCTTCTTCTTTTGGGAAACCAGTCACGCAGGGGTGCGGGCGCCTTGTGCCACTATGTTGCCGATTTGACAATTGCCTCAATCGTCGGCTTGAGTAGACTGGGGCTTCGGCATCGGGGTCGTCCGACATAAGTTCATGAATGATAACGCTTCTCTAGCAGCGCTTGGCAGCGGCTCCCGCTCGGGGCTCGGCGGCCTTCCACAGCGCCTCGTGCAGGACGGGGTGGTGGAGGAGGCTGCCATGCTTGAAGCGCTGAATGGCGCGCGCGAGCGCAAGATCAGCGTCGTCACGCAGCTCGTCACGAGCGGCGCGGCCAACGCGCGCGATATCGCCATCGCCGCCTCGACCGAATTCGGGGTGCCGCTGTTCGATCTCGACGCACTCGCCATCGATCTCGACACGGTTCGCCTGGTGAGCGACAAGCTCCTCGCCAAGCACCGCGTGCTGCCGCTTTTCAAGCGCGGCAAACGCATGTTCCTCGCGGTCGCCGATCCCACCAACACTCATGCGGTCGATGAGATCAAATTTCAGACCGGGCTTGGCGTCGACGCGGTCATCGTCGAGGACGACAAGCTGCAGAAGGCGGTCGACAAGGCCATCGAGCAGGCCGAGGCCCAGATCACGACCTTCACCGAAGAGGACGGCATCGACCTTGAGAACCTCGAGGTCTCAGGCGGTGGCGATGATGAGCTTGAGAAGATCAGCCGCGACGATGTCGAAGACGCGCCCATCGTACGCTTCGTCAATAAGCTGATGCTGGATGCGATCCGCCGCGGCGCCTCCGACATCCACTTCGAGCCGTACGAGAAACTCTATCGCGTGCGCTTTCGCATGGACGGCGTGCTGAAGGAAATCGCGCAGCCGCCGGTGCAGCTGGCGGGCAAACTCTCCGCGCGCCTGAAGGTCATGTCACGCCTGGATATCGCCGAGCGCCGCGTGCCCCAGGACGGGCGCATCAAGATGCGGCTGTCAAAGAGCCGTGCCATCGATTTTCGCGTCAGCACCTGCCCGACTCTGTTCGGCGAGAAGATCGTGCTGCGTATTCTGGATCCGGCGCAGGCGGCGATGGGCATCGAGTCTTTGGGCTACGAGCCGTTTCAAAGGGATCTGTACACCAAATTTTTGGCGAAGCCGCAGGGCATGATCCTCGTGACCGGCCCCACCGGCAGCGGCAAGACGGTCTCGCTGTATACGGGATTGCACATCCTCAACCGCGAAGACACCAATATCTCAACCGCGGAAGACCCGTCGGAAATCAATCTGCCCGGCGTCAATCAGGTCAACGTCAACCCGAAGGTGGGACTCACGTTCGCATCGGCGATGCGCGCCTTTCTACGCCAGGATCCCGACGTCATCATGGTCGGCGAGGTGCGCGACCTTGAGACGGCGGAGATCGCCATCAAGGCGGCACAGACGGGGCACTTGGTGCTCTCGACCTTGCATACCAATGATGCGCCGCAGACTCTGACGCGACTCATCGACATGGGCGTCAAACCCTATGCCATCGCGACCTCGGTGAGCCTCATCATCGCGCAGCGCCTGGCGCGGCGGCTCTGTGCCAGCTGCAAGCAGCCGCTCGAGATTCCGAAGGAGGCGCTCCTCAAAGAGGGTTTCCAGGAGGAGGACGTGGCGGCCGGCCTGCGCATCTTCATTCCCAAGGGCTGCAGCGCCTGCACCGACGGCTACAAGGGCCGCGTCGGGATCTACCAGGTGCTGCCCGTGACGGAGTCCATCTCGCGCATCATTCTCGCCGGCGGCAGCGCCGTGGATATCGGCAAGCAAGCCGCATCAGAAGGCGTATGGGATCTGCGCCGCTCGGGCCTGGAGAAGGTCAAGGCTGGCCTTACGAGCATCCAGGAAATCAACAGCGTCACCGTCGAGTGAGGCAGGAAGAAGCACATGGCACAGGCAGCAACCGCAAGCGTCAAAACCATCAAGCGCGACTTTCCGTTCCGCTGGGAAGGTCGGGACAAGAAGGGTAAGCGACTCAAGGGACGCAGCCTCGCGCCGGATGAGGCCGCGCTGCGCGCTGACCTGCGCCGCCAGGGCATCGCACCGTCGCGGATCCGCAAGCAGTCAAATGCGCTGCGCAAGGGCGGGCGCGTCAATGCCATGGACATTGCGGTGTTCAGCCGGCAGCTCGCGACCATGCTGGCCGCAGGCATTCCTCTGGTGCAGGGCTTCGAGATCGTCGGCGCCGGCCACGAGAAGCCTTCCATGCAGAAGCTGATTCTCGACATCAAATCGGATATCGAAGCGGGCACTTCCCTGCACGAGGCGCTCGCCAAGCATCCTCTTTACTTCGATGATCTCTACGTCAACCTCGTCGAAGCCGGCGAGCAGGCGGGAGCGCTCGAAGGGCTCCTCGACAAGATCGCAAGCTACAAGGAGAAGACCGAGGCCATCAAGAAGAAGGTCAAAAAGGCGCTCTTCTATCCCGCCGCGGTGCTGGCGGTTGCGATCATCGTCACCATCATTCTTTTGATCTTCGTGATCCCGCAGTTCGAGAGCCTCTTCAAGGGCTTCGGTGCTGATCTGCCGGCCTTCACGCAGATGGTCATCAACCTGTCGCGTTTCGTGCAGGCTGAAGGCTTCTACATCCTCGCGGTGGTCATCGGCCTCGTCTGGACGTTCTTCTACTTCAAGAAGCGCTCCAAGAAGATGCGCGAGTTTCTCGACCGTATGTCGCTCAAGATGCCGGTGATCGGGCCGATTCTCAACAAGGCCGCCATCGCACGCTTCGCGCGCACTCTGTCGACCATGTTTGCCGCCGGCGTGCCGCTCGTTGAGGCGCTCGAATCCGTCGCCGGCGCCACCGGCAACATCGTCTATGAGAACGCGGTCATGCGGATGCGCGACGAAGTCGCCACCGGCCAGCGCCTACAGCGCGCGATGGAGACTACTGAGCTCTTTCCGAACATGGTCGTGCAGATGATCGCCGTAGGCGAGGAGTCAGGCTCGCTCGATACCATGGCCGGCAAAGTCGCAACCTTCTACGAAGCGGAAGTCGACAACGCTGTCGATGCCATGTCGAGTCTCTTGGAGCCGCTCATCATGGTGATCCTGGGCGTCCTCGTCGGCGGACTCGTGATTGCGATGTACCTGCCCATCTTCAAGCTGGGTTCGGTCGTCTAAGACTGCGTTGCGCCTGATCGACGTTTTCGCCGCCGAGCCGGCGCTCTTCATCGGCGCGTGCCTGGCGGTGGGGCTGCTGATCGGCAGCTTCTTGAACGTCGTCATCCACCGCCTGCCGGTGATGCTCGAGAGGCAGTGGCGCGCGGAGTGTGAAGAGCTCGCCGCGGGCGCGGCACCCGAGACGTCCGCCGAGCCCTTCAATCTCATGGTGCCGCGCTCGGCCTGCCCCGCCTGCCGCGCGCCCATCACGGCCTGGCAGAACATCCCCTTATTGAGCTATCTCGCGCTGCGCGGGCGCTGCGCCGCCTGTCGCGCGCCCATCAGCCTGCGCTACCCGCTGGTCGAGGCGCTCACCGGGGCGCTGTCGGCGGCGGTCGCATGGAAATTCGGGTTCGGCGCTGCGGCTGGTGAGGCGCTCATCCTCACCTGGTTCCTGGTTGCGCTCACGTTCATCGACATGGACACTCTGTACCTGCCGGACAATTTGACGCTGCCGCTTTTGTGGCTGGGTCTCATCGTGAGCCTGTCGGGGCAAACCCAGACGGGTGCGTCGATCCCGGTCGACCTGCGCGCGAGTGTCATCGGCGCGATCGCAGGCTATTTGAGTTTATGGAGCATCTATCAGCTCTTTCGGCTCGCGACCGGCAAGGAAGGTATGGGTTACGGGGACTTCAAACTCCTGGCTGCGCTCGGCGCGTGGCTCGGCTGGCAGCTGCTCTTGCCGCTGGTGCTGGTGGCAGCCGCCGTCGGCGCGCTCTGCGGCGTGATTCTGCTCGCCATTCAAGGCCGTGACCGAGCCACCCCGGTCGCATTCGGACCGTATCTGGCAACCTCCGGATGGCTCATGCTGATGTTCGGGCATGACATCGTCGCGCGCTACTTTGCCTTCTTCACGGTGCGCCCGTGAAAGGCAAAGTCTATCGGGTCGGGCTCACGGGCGGCGTCGCAAGCGGCAAGTCGACGGTGACCCGGATTTTCCGCGGACTGGGCGTGCCCATCATCGACACCGATGAGCTGGCGCGTGATGTCGTTGAGCCCGGACAGCCGCCGCTCGAGCGCCTGGTGGAGCGTTTCGGCGCGTCGATCCTCACCGCCGACGGACATCTCGACCGCCCCGCGCTGCGCACCATCGTGTTTTCGGACCCCAAGGCGCGCGCGGACCTGGAAGCCCTCATCCATCCGGCCATCGGCGCCGAGGTGGAAAGCCGCTCCGCCGCGAGCGGCGGTCCCTACCAGATCCTGGTGATCCCGCTCCTCGTCGAAAAGAACTTAGGATCGCAGCTTGATCGAGTGCTCCTGGTCGACTGCGAAGAGGAGATGCAGATCCAACGGCTGCGAGCGCGCGACGGCTCGACCCTGGAAGAGGCGCGCGCCATCCTGAACGCGCAGGCCTCGCGCACGGCGCGCCTGCAGGCCGCGCACGATGTGATCAAGAATGACGGAGCCGTGGCGGGGCTACAGGCTCAGGTGAGCGCACTGCACGCACGCTACCTTAAGAGCGCGGCCGGCGTTTCCGACTGATCGGCGGGCGGCGACGAACCGACGTTTACGGGGGACCTGCGGCTCAAGCAATATACGGAATGGCCAAAGCCCCCGCACCCGCCTCCGCGCCCGCCAGTGACATCCTGGTGTTCGAGCAGCCCCTGCACGAGCGAATGCGCACCTTTCTGCGGCTCGATTTTCTCTACAACCAGGCGCTCTATCACAACGAGATGGCGACCCAGTGGGGCAGCCGCGCCGCCGTGTCCTGCCTCATCGACATCCTCGCGATCGCCACCCGCGGCGATGTGCGCTCGGATGTGCTGAAGGAGCTCGAGCGGCAGGTCACCTCGCTCAACGAATTCCAGTCGAAGCCGGGCGTCGACTCCGGGCGGCTGCGCGCGGTGATGTCCAATCTTCTGCGCCTGCGCGCGGAGCTCATGAGCGCGGGCTCGACATTCCTGCAGCCGATCCGCGATTCCGAATTCTTAAGCGCCATCAAACACAGAAGCGCCATTCCCGGCGGCACCTGTGAGTTCGACCTGCCGGATTTCTACTACTGGTTGAGTCAGGGAGCCGACGCGCGCATCCGCACCTTCAATGAGTGGCTGGGCCTGCTGCGGCCGCTGTGCGATGCGATTGCGGAGCTCCTGTGGCTGACGCGGCAGAACGGCCGCTCGCGTGAGGAGGTGGCGCCCGCGGGCTCCTTCCACGTCACCTTCGAGCGCGATACGCCCTATCAGCTGCTGCGCATCTCGCTGCCGAGCGCCGCGGGCCTTTATCCTGAGATCAGCGGCAGCCATTACCGCTGCAGCGTGCGCTTTCTCGCCTGGAACGGGCTCACGGCGCGCGCCACCCAGGCCGAGCGCGATGTGCCGTTCGTCCTAAGCTGCTGCCTGTAGCGCGCCCTTAAGGCGCGCGTCTTCAAAACTTTATTTTGCCGCCGCCCACGGGCGCACCGGCGCCGACGTCCGGCACGACGATGCGGGTGGCCGCTTCGCGGCGCATCTCGCGCGCCTCATCGATCGCCTGCTCCAGGGCGACTTTCACCGCCTCAGGAAATTTGCCGATCGCATCCGAGAGCGACTCCGCTTCGATTTCGAAGGCGAGCGGCAGCACACCCGCGGGGGTGAGAAGCTGCGTCTGACCGGAGTACAGCACGAAGCGCGTGCTGTCGTTCTCGCCCTGGGCAGTGACCGGCGTCAGGCGCCGGATCGTGCCGGCGCGTCGATCGGTGAATATTTCCTCACGATACAGGCTCGTGGAATCGAGCTGGATATCCGGAAGATCAGTCGGGGCTGCCATGGCAATCCTGTCGTCAGTCGTTTAGGAGAGGCGCTCATTGTACAGGCGCTGCAATGCAGCGATGAACGGAACGTCGGCCTTCAACATGTCCTCTTCGTGAAGCTTGGCCGGGGACACCCACTTCAGAACCTGGCCATCAAGACCCGAAGGCGCGCCGCTGAACTCTTCGACCACCCACAGCGATATGTCGATGCGCCGATCATCATAGTCGTGAGCAAGCCGCATGAGAGGGCGCGCACGGCGCATGGCAATCCCGAGTTCCTCGGCAAGCTCACGCCGCAAGGCAGCCTCTTCGGTTTCGCCCGCGTCGATCTTGCCGCCGGGAAACTCCCAGCGTCCGGCCAAGTGCTTGCCGGGCGGCCGCTCGGCGATCAGAACGCATCCGAATCTGTCATACAGCGCGGCCGCAACGACGCGGATCGTGGGCACGAGGCCCGCGCCGTCGTCATTCGACACTCGAGAGCACGCCGTGGCAGTGCTTGTATTTCTTTCCCGATCCGCACGGGCAAGGCTCGTTGCGCCCGATCTTGCGCTCGACGCGCACGAAAGTACTGACGGGCTCGGCCGAGGGCAGCGGCGGTGCGGCCGAGGGCGGCGCTCCCGAGGGCACCGCGGTGGCAATCCCCGGCGGCGGACGCGCGGCGGGCGCATCCGGCGGTGCGCTTCCGGGGGCGAGCAGCGAGTGCGCCTCGGCGTGCTGCGCCTGCAGCGCGCGCATCAGGCGGCGGCGGCGCTCCTCCTCCTCCTGATCGATCGCTTCCTGGGTGCGCACCTCGAGCTTCGCGAGCACCGTCACGGTGTCGAATTTGACGCGCTCCAGCATGGCCGCGAACAGTTCGAAGGCCTCACGCTTGTATTCGAAGCGGTAGTCCTTCTGCGCATAGCCGCGCAGGTGAATGCCCTGACGCAGGTAGTCCATCGCCGCCAGATGCTCGCGCCAATGCTGATCGAGCATGCGCAGCATGATTTCCTTCTCGACGTGGCGCATGACCTCGGTTCCGCTCCTTGCCACCTTGTCCTCGTAGGCGGCATGCGCCGCCTCGACGATGCGGCGGCGCACCTGCGCCTCCTCGAGCTCCGGCTCCGCGGCAAGCCACGCTGCCGGATCCACCTGCGCATTGAAGTCCTTCTGCAGAGCATCCTTCAGGCCCGCGAGGTCCCAGTCGGCGGGAGCGGCGCTCTTGGGCATGTGCTGATCGACGAGATTATTGATCGCCTCCTCGCGGATGCCGTGCACCGCCGCGGACAGATCGTCGCGCCCCATGATTTCGGTGCGCTGCTGGTACACGACCTTTCTTTGATCGTTGGCGACGTCGTCAAACAGGAGGAGCTGCTTTCTGATGTCGAAGTTGTGCGCCTCGACCTTGCGCTGCGCCTTCTCGATCTGGCGCGTCAGCATGCCGCTCTCGATGACTTCGCCCGCCTTCATGCCCGCCATGGTCAGGAGGCGCTTGGTGCGATTGGGGTCACCGAAGATGCGCATCAGATTGTCTTCCATCGACAGATAGAAGCGGCTCGATCCCGGATCGCCCTGACGGCCCGAGCGGCCGCGCAGCTGGTTGTCGATGCGGCGCGATTCATGGCGCTCGGTGCCGACGATGTGCAGCCCGCCGGCGGCCACCACCCGATCGTGACGCTTGTGCCACTCCGCGCGCACCTCGCCGCGGGTCGCCGCGTCGATCTCCCCCAGGCCTGCAAATTCGGCCTCGAGATTGCCGCCCAGCACGATGTCCGTGCCGCGGCCTGCCATATTGGTCGCGATCGTGACCGCGGCGGGGCGACCCGCCTGCGCCACGATGTGCGCCTCGCGCTCGTGCTGTTTCGCGTTCAGCACCTCGTGCGGGATCTTGTCCTTCTGCAAAAGGCCCGCGAGAAATTCGGAAGTCTCGATCGATGTCGTGCCCACGAGCACCGGCTGCTCGCGCGTGACGCAGTCCTTTATGTCCTCGACGATGGCGTCGAACTTGTCCTTCTGCGTGAGATACACGAAGTCGGGGTTGTCCTTGCGCACCATGGGCTTGTGCGTCGGGATGACGACCACCTCCAGGCCGTAGATCTGCATGAACTCCGGCGCTTCGGTGTCCGCCGTGCCGGTCATGCCGGCCAACTTCTTGTAGAGGCGGAAATAATTCTGGAAGGTGATCGAGGCGACGGTCTGATTTTCCTCGCGCACGCGTACGCCTTCTTTGGCCTCGACCGCCTGGTGCAGACCATCCGACCAGCGCCGTCCAGGCATGGTGCGCCCGGTGAACTCATCGACGATGATGACTTCCCCGCCCCTGACGATGTACTCGACGTCGCGCTTGTAGAGCGCATGCGCGCGCAGCGCCGCGTTCAGGTGATGCATCAGGCGGATATTGGCCGCGTCGTACAGGCTCTCGCCCTCGCGCAGGAGGCCGCCTTCGGCCATCAGCGCCTCGACATGCTCGTGGCCTTCCTCGGTGATATGCACCTGCTTCGTCTTCTCATCGACGGCGTAATCCCCGGGCGTATCCTCTTTGGGCTGGCGCTTCAGGCGCGGCACGAGATCATTGATGCGCAGGTAAAGTTCGGTGCTCTCCTCCGCCGGGCCTGAAATGATGAGCGGCGTGCGCGCCTCGTCGATGAGGATCGAGTCCACTTCGTCGACGACCGCATAGGCAAGGCCGCGCTGCACCCGATCCTCGAGACGGTAGGCCAAGTTATCGCGCAGATAATCGAAGCCGAACTCGTTATTGGTGCCGTAGGTGATGTCGCAGGCATAGGCCGCGCGCTTCTCATCCGAGGTCTGCGCATTCTTGATGACGCCGACGCTCATGCCGAGGAAGCGGAATACCGGCCCCATCCATTCCGAGTCGCGCTGCGCGAGATACTCGTTGACGGTCACGATGTGCACGCCCTCCCCGGGCAGCGCATTCAAATACGCAGGCAGGGTCGCAACCAGCGTCTTGCCCTCACCGGTGCGCATCTCGGCAATCTTGCCCTGGTGCAGCGCGATGCCGCCCACGAGCTGCATGTCGAAGTGGCGCATCTTCAAGGTGCGCTGCGCCGCTTCGCGCACCACTGCGAAGGCTTCGGGCAAAAGATCATCGAGGCGCTCGCCCTTTTTCAGGCGCGCGCGGAATTCTTCGGTCTTGGCGGCAAGCTCGGCATCGCTGAGCGCCTGGATCGCAGGCTCGAAGGCATTGGCCTCGCGAACCGGGCGTTGATAGGTGCGCAACAGTCGCTCGTTGCGGCTACCGAAGAGGCGCGTCAGAAGTTGCGGCACGTAGACAATTCCCGGAAAGACGAAAAAGCGAGCCCCGACAAATGCTTACGTGATTAACGCAGCCGGCAAGGGGCGGCGCATTGTACGCAATAGACGCCCGCGCGCCCAATTGGTTCGCGCAGGCTCGCGGCGGCTCCTTCGGAAGTCTATGGGGGCGCTATCGGCCGATAAAAGTCAGCGGATCGACCTGGCGGCCGTTGCGCAGCACTTCGAAATGCACATGAGGGCCGGTCGAGCGGCCGGAGGAACCCATGAGCGCGATCGGCTCGCCGCGGGTGACGGTGTCCCCGACGGCGACGAGCGCGCGCTCGTTATGGGCATAGCGCGTGGTGAAACCGTTGCCGTGGCTGATCTCGATGAGCTTGCCGTAACCGGTACGCACCCCCGCCCAGGTCACAACCCCGGCTGCGACGGCGACCACTTCATCGCCCAAATTTCCGGCGAAATCGACGCCTTTGTGAATCGCCTCTTCGCCCGTGAAAGGGTCCTGCCGCTCGCCGAAGTAGGATGAGATGAACCCCTGATGCACCGGCCGGCCTTCTGGGTGGATCTCCTCATTCAACTTGCGCGCAAGAATCAAGCTCTCGAGCGCCCCCAACTGCGCATCACGCAGCTCCACGCGCCGCTCGGTGCTGTCGAGCATCGCGGTGAGATCCGGAATCTGCGCACTCACCCCTTCGCCCTCGCTCTCAGGTCCCCCGGTGGCAGGCTCGGAGTCGAAGTTGAATTCGCGGTTATCGATCTTCGCCATGTCGGCGAGGCGCTTGCCGAGCGCATTCAGGCGCAGAATGTGTGCATTGATGGCGCCCAGGCGCAGGGCCATGGCGTCGACGCGGTCCTGCAGCCTTGCGCGCAGCTCGCTGATCTCGCGTTTCTCATCACCAAGCGCACCGCTGAAGTCTGCGGTCGTGTGGTTGCGCTTGATGTCGTTGCCGGCGCGCTCGCCGAGCTTTACGCCCAATACGAAGGCGGTGCCGAGGATGCTGAGCACCAAGGCGGCAAGGACCACGAGGGTCGCGGGATGCGTGAGGTTGAACTGGCGGGCTCGCCCCACACGATCGGAAAACCAGATTAAATTCATTCGCGGCGCTTCCTGCATTGCAACACATGAGCGGGCCGCGCGCGTGCTGCGCTCCATGCGTCATTAAAAGGCTTGCGCCCTGTCAATAACCCCGCTGTCATAAGCTCATCAATGTCGGACCGCTGGTTTTGTTTCCCTTGCCTTGCGGCAGGGCCGGTTCTCGTTAGGGGCAATATGCCGAATAAGGTCAAGCTAAACAAGCGTGGCAAGCTGCGAATGCGACGGCGTGTGCGAAGCGCTGATTCTGTCAAAGATCTTCTGACGGCCAATATTCCGGCATTGCAGAGGGTTTCAGAGCAGGCGGCTCGCCAGGGGCTCTGGCGCGCGTGGCTTGATGAGCATCTTCCTGAGGAGGCGCGCACGAATATCTCAGGGATCGTCGAGCGGCGCGACACACTCGTCATATTCACGCGCTCCGCGGCCTGGTCGGCGCGCGTGCGCTTTGCGGTCGCTGAGATCGAGGAGGCTCTGAAGCGCGCGCACCCCAAGATTGCGCGGGTCGAGGTGCGGGTTTTGCCGGCTTAAGGCGGGTTCTAAGCCGGCGGCAGGGCCGGCGTTTCGACATAGGAGATGGGCGCATCCGCGGGGGATTCGAACTCCACCTCTTCCCAGGCGGCGCTGTCGGCAAGGAGCGCGCGCAAGAGCTTATTGTTGAGCGCGTGCCCCGACTTATGACCGCTGAATTCGCCGATCAGGCTATGCCCGAGGAGATACAGATCGCCGATCGCATCCAGGATCTTGTGCTTCACGAACTCGTCCTCGTAGCGCAGCCCGTCCTCATTCAGGACCCGGAAGTCATCGAGCACGATTGAATTGTCGAGACTGCCGCCCAGGGCCAGGCTCTGCGAGCGCAGCGTCTCAATATCACGGATGAATCCGAAGGTGCGCGCGCGGCTCACCTCCTTCAGAAACGAGGTGGTGGAGAAATCCATCGACGCCTTCTGCGAGCGGCGCTTGAAAATCGGGTGGTTGAATTCGATCTCGAAATTCACCTTGAAGCCATCGAAGGGATCGAACTGCGCCCACTTGTCGCCCGACTCGACGCGCACGCGCTTTCTGACGCGCGTGAACTTCTTCGCCGCGCGCTGCTCCTCGATGCCCGCGGATTGCAGCAGGAACACGAAGGGACCGGCGCTGCCGTCCATGATCGGCACTTCCGGTGCGCTCACCTCGACGGTGAGATTGTCGATGCCTAAGCCTGCGCAGGCCGACAAAAGATGCTCGACAGTGGACACCCGCACATCGCCCTTGACGAGCGTCGTGCCGAGGGTCGTCTCGCCGACATTCTCGGCGTGCGCGCGGATGTCGACCGGCTGCGCCAGGTCCGTGCGCCGAAAGACGATGCCCGCATCCGGCGGCGCCGGGCGCAGCGTCATCATGACTTTCTTGCCGGTGTGCAGACCCACACCCGTGGCGCGAATGGAGTTCTTGAGGGTGCGTTGTCCAACCATAATCAGGATTGTGCCGGCATCTTAATCAGTCATATCCCGGCCTGCGGGGTCGCTCATCGCGACCCCGTTACGCCCGGGCGCCAGCCGTCGGCAAAAGGGACGTTAACCTATCATAGGCTAAAATCCCGCCCGAATAACGGCAACGCTCAATCGGCCTGTCGGCGCAGAAATGCCGGAATATCCAGCAGATCCTCAGGCTCGGACTCAGGACGCAGCCCGTCGCCGACCGCCCGTTGGCGCTGGACCGTAGGCTTATCCAGAGCCGCATAGTCGTTATTCGACAGCGGGCCACGACGTACAACGCGCATCGGCGCTTCGCGCTGACCGGGGGGTGTGCGGGCGGCAGGCATTTCGCGCGGCATCGGGCTGCGCATGACCGCCGCTGGCCTGCCAAGACCCGTAGCCACGACCGTAACGCGCAATTCCGTCGAGAGTTCCGGATCGATCACGGTCCCGACCACGACGGTTGCGTCTTCGGAGGCAAACTGCTTCACGATCTGGCCGACTTCCTGGAACTCGCCGATGGAGAGGTCCATGCCTGCCGTCACGTTGACGAGAATGCCGTGCGCGCCTGCGAGATTGATGTCCTCGAGAAGGGGTGAGGACACGGCGGCCTCGGCCGCAATGCGCGCGCGGCCCTCGCCGCTTGCCGCACCCGAGCCCATCATCGCCATGCCGGTCTCTGCCATCACGGTGCGCACATCGGCAAAGTCCACGTTGATGAGACCCGGCCGCGTGATGAGCTCCGCGATGCCCTGCACGGCGCCCTGCAGAACCTGATTCGCCGACTTGAAGGCATTCAAGAGCGTCGTATCGGGGCCGAGCACCGTCAGGAGTTTCTGATTCGGAATGGTGATGAGCGAATCGCAGAATTTGCCGAGCTCGGCAATGCCATGGTCGGCAATCAGCGAGCGCTTGCCGCCTTCCATCTCAAAGGGCTTGGTGACGACCGCAACGGTCAATATCCCGAGCTCCTTGGCGATCTGCGCCACGACCGGCGCTGCTCCCGTGCCCGTGCCGCCGCCCATGCCGGCGGTGATGAAGAGCATGTCGCAGCCCTCCACGAGTTCGATGATGCGATCGCGATCCTCCATCGCCGCCTGGCGGCCGATTTCCGGATCCGCTCCGGCGCCCAGGCCCTTGGTGATATTGCAGCCGATCTGCAGGGCCGTCTTGACCTTCGAGTGTTTGAGCGCCTGTGCATCGGTGTTGATGCACATGAAATCGACGCCGTCGATGCCGCTCGAGACCATGTGAGTGACGGCGTTGCCGCCGCCGCCGCCAACGCCGATGACCTTGATCACCGCGCTTTGGCTGTATGCATCCATCAGTTCAAACATTGTTGTCGCTCCTATCAGAAGAACAGGTTGGTTGAAGCTTCATCTTTCGTACTACCGGTCTGTCAGCTCAAAAGTTTCCCTGGAACCAGGAGCGCATGCGATCGAGCGCGCCCTTCGCGCTCGAGAGCCCGCGGCCTTTTGCTCCGGGCATTACGTTGTCGCGGGCATAGAGCAGAAGCCCCATGCCCGTGGAATAAATGGGATTGCGCACGACGTCGGAGAGCCCCTGCACCTGCTGCGGCATCCCGAGGCGCACCGGCACGTGAAACACTTCCTCGGCAAGCTCGATCGCGCCTTCCATCTTGGCGCTGCCGCCCGTCAACACGATGCCCGCGGCGATGAGCTCCTCGAAGCCGCTTCGGCGCAGCTCCTCGCGCACGAGGCCAAAGAGCTCCTCATAGCGCGGCTCGACGATCTCGGCGAGCGTCTGGCGCGCGAGGCGCCGTGCGGGGCGGTCACCGACGCTCGGCACTTCGATGCTCTCGTCCGGATTGGCAAGCTGCGAGAGCGCGCAGGCGTAGCGGATCTTGATGTCTTCGGCGTACTGCGTCGGCGTGCGCATCGACACGGCAATGTCGTTCGTGACCTGGTCGCCGGCGATCGGGATCACCGCGGTGTGGCGGATCGCGCCGTTGGCGAACACCGCAAGGTCGGTCGTGCCGCCGCCGATATCGACGAGGCACACTCCTAGCTCCTTCTCATCCTCGGTCAATACGGCAAAACTCGAGGCCAGCTGCTCGAGCACGACGTCCTCGACCGTAAGGCCGCAGCGCTGGATGCACTTCTCTATATTTTGTGCGGCGCTGTCGGCGCCGGTGACGATGTGCACCTTCGCTTCCAGGCGCACGCCGGACATGCCGATCGGATCGCGGATGCCCTCCTGGCCGTCGACGATGAATTCCTGCGGCAGCACATGCAGAATCTTCTGATCCGCCGGGATGGCGACCGCCTTCGCCGCATCAATGACGTGCTCGACGTCACCCTGGGTGACTTCCTTGTCGCGGATCGCAACGACTCCGTGGGAGTTCAAGCTCCTCACGTGGCTGCCGGCGATCCCCGCATAGACCGCGTGGATCTCGCAGCCCGCCATGAGCTCGGCCTCTTCGACCGCGCGCTGAATGGACTGCACCGTCGATTCGATGTTGACGACCACGCCCTTCTTGAGTCCGCGCGACGGATGCGAGCCCAAGCCCAGCACCTCGATCGCGCCGTCCGCGCCGATCTCGCCGACCAGCGCCACGACTTTTGACGTGCCGATGTCGAGCCCCACGATGAGTGAGCGGTCGGAGCGCTTAGGCATCCTTGCCTCCGTCATCGCCGGCGCGATGCGTGCCGCCGTTGCGCCAGCCGATGGCAAAGCCATTGCTGTAGCGCATGTCGACATAGGCGATGTCGTCGGCGCGCTGCGCGATGAGCTTGATCGCCGTGATCATGAAACGCTCGAAGCGCTCATCGATCTGGCGGCTGCCGAGGCGCACGGTGATGCCGTTCGCAAGATCGAGCTCCCAGGCGCCGCGCTCGTCGAGCCTGAGCGCCGTCAGATGCAGGCCGGCTTCCACCAGCCGACCCTGCGCGGCGAGATAGCGCGCGGCGACCAGCGCCTGCGACCCTTCCGGACCTGAGAGGCGCGCAAGCTCAGGCGGAATGTGGGTTGCGGCGCTGGCGAAGAGCTCGCCGCGAGTATTGAGAAGTCCGCTCTCGCCCCAGCGCGCGGCCGCGACCTGCTCGACCACCGTCACGGAAAGTCCGCGCGGCCATGAGCGCTGCACGCTCGCCGTGTCCACCCACGGGATCGCCGCGACCGCGCTCCTCACCCCGTCCAAGTCCACCGAGACCAATCCCGCGCCGCGCACCCGCTCTTTGACGGCGCGCTCGATATCCCCGGGCGAAACTCTCTGGAAGCGCCCCGAAATCAACACGCGCTGAATCGGCTGGTCGAGGAACACGCCAAGCATTGCCATGCCGCCCAGGATCGCGGCGAGGGTGAGCGCGGTGAGGCCCCAGCGACGCCAGTTGATGGCGGGCAGGCGCACGCGGCGTTCGCTTTGCTTGCGGCGGTTTTTGGCTCGTTTCCACATAGTTGAGGTTCGCCCTACACCCGCACGCGCGCGAAGCTCGTCTCGAGCACTTGCCAGACAAGCTCATCGAAGTCGATGCCGCGGGCGCGCGCGGCCATCGGCACGAGACTGTGGTCCGTCATGCCGGGCACGGTATTGACCTCGAGCAAAAGAGGCCGGCCGGTTTCATCCATCATGAAATCCGCGCGCCCCCAGCCGCTCGCACCGATCGCGCCGAAGGCGGCGAGCGCGAGATTGGCGAGGTGCTCCTCGGCCATCACCGAGAGCCCCGAGGGACACTCGTACCGCGTGTCGCTGCGAAAATATTTGGCCTCGTAGTCGTAGAAGGTGCGCGGAGTTTCGATGCGGATCGACGGCAGCGCGCGCTCCTGCAGGAGCGCCACCGTGTATTCGGCGCCCTTGATCCAGGGTTCCGCGAACACGCTTTTTTCGAGCGCGGACGCTGCCGCATAGGCGGCCGCCAGATCCGCCGCGCGCTCAACCTTGCTCATGCCGACGCTCGACCCTTGAGTCGCCGGCTTCACGATGAGCGGCAAACCCAACTGCTCAAGCGCAGCATCGAAGTCCTCTTTGCCGCCCAGCACCACGAAATCGGCGGTTGCAACCCCGATCGCGAGCGCCAGGCGCTTGGTTGCAAGCTTGTCCATCCCGAGCGCCGATCCCATGACGCCGCTGCCGGTGTAGGGCACCCCCAGAAACTCAAGCGCGCCCTGCAAAGTGCCGTCCTCGCCGCCCGGCCCGTGCAGCGCGATCCAAGCGCGATCGAAGCGTTCATCAAGGAGGCGCGACAGCGGCTGCTCGCGCGGGTCAAACGCGTGCGCGTCCACGCCGCGGCGTTCAAGTCCCGCCAGCACCGCGCGGCCCGAGAGCAGGGAGATCTCGCGCTCGCTCGAATCGCCGCCCAAGAGCACCGCGACGCGCCCGAAGTCGCGCGCTTCACTCACGCGCTGCATGGCGCAGAGGTCGTAGCGCAGATGCATCAGCTGGGCTCCCCGAGGATGCGCACTTCGGGCTTCAAGCGCACGCCATGCACGCGCTCGACGGTGGCGCGCACGTGCTCGATCAGCTGCTCGACGTCGGCTGCCGAGGCCGCGCCATAATTGACGATGAAGTTGGCGTGCTTCTGCGAGACCGCCGCATCGCCGATGCGATACCCCTTCAGGCCCGCCGCCTCGATGAGGCGTGCGGCATGATCGCCCGGAGGATTGGTGAATACCGAGCCGCAGCTCCAGGCGCCGATCGGCTGCGCGGCCTTGCGCCGCGCCAGGAGCGCCCGTACATCGGCATCGTTCGCGCCAGGCTTTTTATCAAAGTGCAGGCGCGCGGCGAGAAAGCCCTCATCCGGCGCGGGCGCGTTCACGCTGCGATAGCCCACCTGAAACTCGCTCGCCGCGCGCAGATGTTCGACGCCCTTCCTGTCGATGGTCTGCACTTCGATGACGTGTTGCCAGATCTCCCCGCCGAATGCGCCCGCGTTCATCGCCAACGCGCCGCCCAGCGTGCCGGGAATTCCGGCCAGGAACTCGGCGGGCCCCAAGCCCCAGCGGATGCACTGTTTGGCAATGCGCGCGCAGGCAACACCGGCCTCGACGAAGATCGTCGTCTGCGAGACGCGGTCGAGCCGCTCGAGGGCGCCGTAGGTTGCGATCACGACTCCCGGCAGGCCGCCGTCGCGCACCAGCACATTGCTGCCAAGCCCGATCCAGTGAATCGGCACGTCGGCAGGCAGGCTGCGCAGAAAGGCCGCAAGGTCCATGCGATCGCGCGGATTGAAGAAAACCTCCGCCGGACCGCCGACATGCCAGGAGGTGTGCCTGCTCATGGATTCAGCGCGGCGCACACGGGGCATGAATTCAGGGGCGACTGCCATCGTCACGACGACCTCCGGCGTGTGCTCGGAACGGGAGCAAGACGGGTGAGCTGTGCGGGCAGCGCGTGCGATACCGCGTTCATGTTGCCGGCGCCCATGGTCACGAGAAGATCATTGGGCTTGAGGAGATCGCGCACCGCGGCGGCCAAGTCTTCGACCTTTTCGACGAACACCGGCTCCACCTGGCCGCGGCCGCGTACCGCGCGGCAGATGGCGCGGCCGTCGGCGCCGGCAATCGGTGCCTCACCTGCGGCATACACTTCGGTGACGACGAGCGCATCGGCGCCCGAGAGCGCACGGCCGAAATCGTCAATCAGATCGCGCGTGCGCGTATAGCGGTGCGGCTGGAAGGCGAGCACCACGCGGCGCTGCGGATAGGCCTGCCGCAGCGCCTCGAGCGTTGCGATGATCTCGGTCGGGTGATGGCCGTAGTCATCGACCAGCGTGATGGGTCCGACCTGCGTGTCTATCTCAGCCACGTGCTGCAGGCGCCGCTCGATGCCCTGGAACATCGCAAGCGCGCGGCGGATCGCCGCCGCGTCGACGCCGAGTTCGCTTGCGACCGCAATCGCCGCGAGCGAGTTCAGCACATTGTGGGTTCCCGGCAGATTGATGGTGAGCTCGGCGGGCGCGGTGCCGGCGCGCTCGACGCGAAAATGCGTCACGGCCCCATCGCGCCTCAGGTTGAGCGCGCGCACGTCGGCGCCCTCGCTGATGCCATAGGTCACGATCGGCCGGCCGACGCGCGGCAGAATGCTGCGCACGTGCTCGTCATCGAAGCACAGCACCGCAAGGCCATAGAACGGCAGGTTGTGCAGAAAGTCGACGAAGCTCGTCTTCAGGAGCTCGAAATTGCCGCCGTGGTTGGCGAGGTGGTCGTTGTCAATATTGGTGATGATCGCGATCAGCGGCTGCAGATGCGTGAAGGAGGAGTCGCTCTCGTCCGCCTCGGCGACGAGATAGCGCCCGGCGCCCAAGCGCGCATTGCTGCCCGCGCTCTTCAGAAGGCCGCCGATGACGAAGGTCGGATCCTCGCCGCCCTCGGCGAGGATGCTCGCGACGAGACTCGTCGTCGTGGTCTTGCCGTGAGTGCCCGCCACCGCGATCGCGTGGCGGAAGCGCATGAGCTCACCCAGCATCTCCGCGCGCGGCACCACCGGAATGCGCTGCTCCAGTGCCGCGGCGATCTCGCAGTTGTCGGTCGGCACGGCGCCTGAGATGACGACGACGTCGGCGCCTGCAATGTTTGAGCTTGCGTGTCCGATGATGATGCGCGCGCCCTGCTGGCTCAATCGCTCGGTGACGGCGCTCGCGCGCAGGTCCGAGCCTTGCACGCGATAGCCTAAGTTGATGAGCACTTCGGCGATGCCGCCCATGCCGCTGCCGCCAATGCCCACAAAGTGGATGGTGTTGATGCGCCGCATGCGATCGTTGCGCGTGACCGTCATGCCGCACACCGTGCAAATTTGAGGCAGGCCTGCGCGAGCTCCTCCGCCGCGCGCGGGCGCGCGAGGAGCCGCGCGCGCTCCGCCATCGCCAGAAGCTTGCCGCGTCCGGCGCACAGGCGTGCAAGCTCCGCCGCAAGGCGCTCCACGCTCAGCTCGCGCTCGGCGATCAGCACTGCAGCGCCTTCGCGCACGAGATAGGCGGCGTTCGCACTCTGGTGATCGTCCACCGCCGCGGGAAAGGGCACGAGAATGGCGCCGACGCCGGCCGCTGCGAGCTCCGACACCGTGAGTGCGCCGGCGCGACAGATCACAAGATCCGCCCAGGCGTAGGCTTGCGCCATGTCGTCGATGAACGGCACTACGGTGGCACGCACGGCGGCGCTGGCGTAGTTCTGACGCGCAGGCTCGAGCCAGCGCTCGCCCGCCTGATGGCGCACTTCGATCGCGATAGTGTCCGTCAGGCGCGCAAGCGCGAAGGGCACCACGGCATTCAGCCGTGTGGCGCCCTGGCTGCCGCCCAGCACCAGCAGGCGGATCGCGCCGCTGCGCGCGGCAAAGCGCGTGGCAGGCGGCGGCACGTCGGAGATGTCGGCGCGCACCGGATTGCCGATCGCCTGCGCTTCAATGTCGGCGCCGAAGCTGCCGGGAAAGGCCTCGAGCACTTCGCGCGCGAGGTGGGCGAGACAGCGGTTGGTGAAGCCTGCGATCGCATTCTGCTCATGGATGAGAAGCGGCCGGCGCGTGAGCCACGCGGCCACTCCGCCGGGGCCTGTGACGAATCCACCCAATCCCACGACTGCGGACGGTCGATGCCGCCGCATCACGGCCAAGGCCTGCGCAAGCGCGATCGCCAGGCGAAAAGGCGCGGCGAGCCAGGTGAGGATCCCCTTGCCGCGCAGCCCACCGATTGAGAGCCACTCGATGGCGATGCGCTCGGCGGGAATGACGCGCGCTTCAAGCCCGCGGCGCGTGCCGAGCCATACGACCTCACAGGATCTCTCGCGTAAGAGTCGCGCGAGCGCGAGCGCCGGGAAGACGTGGCCGCCGGTGCCGCCTGCCATGATGATGACCGGACGCGCGCTCATGCTTCGCGCTCCGCGCGCGCTCGTGCCCCGCGGCTGCCGCGTGCCTCGTGGGTGGCTTCGTGATAGACGCGCAGGACGAGGCCCACCCAGGCCATCGCGACGATGAGACTCGAGCGGCCGTAGCTCATGAGCGGCAGGGTGAGGCCCTTGGTCGGCAGCACTCCCATGTTGACGCCGATGTTGATGAACGCCTGAATGCCCAGCCACAGCCCGAACCCGGCGGCAAGATAAGCGCCAAATTTGAGACCGGCGCCGGCGGCGAGACGCGCGATGAAGAAGCTCCTCCAGATGAGGCCCAGAAAAAGCGCCAGGGTGAGCGCCACGCCCGCAAGGCCAAGCTCCTCGGCGAGCACCGCAAAGAGAAAATCCGTGTGCGCCTCGGGCAGATAGAAGAGCTTCTGCACGCTTGCGCCCAATCCGACGCCGAACCACTCGCCGCGGCCGATCGCGATCAGGGACTGCGTCAGCTGAAAGCCGCTGTTGTAGGGATCCGCCCACGGATCAAGGAAGGTCGTCAGGCGGCGCACCCGATAGCTCGAGCTCATCGCAAGGGTCGCGAAGCCCGCCGCCGCGAACAGCATCATCCCGAGCACATAGCGCACGCGCGCGCCGGCAAGAAACAGCAGTCCAAAGCCGCTCGCAAAGAGCACGGTCGCGGCGCCGAAATCCGGTTCAGCCAGCAGCAGCGCCCCCATGCACGCAAGGAGCGCCAGCGGCCGCGCGAGGCCTTTGAAGGTGGTGCGCAGCTCCTTCTCGCGGCGCACGGCGTAACTTGCGATGTAGATGAGCACGATGACGCGCACGAGCTCGGACACCTGGAAATTCGCGCCCGCAACGCGCAGCCAGCGGCGGCTGCCATTCACGGCGTGGCCGAGGCCGGGCACGAGCACGAGCACGAGAAGCACGGCTGCGAACACCAGGAGCGGCATCGATGCGCGCTCGAGCTGCTCCAGGCGCACGCAGAACACGAGCGCGGCGAAGGCTGCGCCCAGGAGCGTCAGAATGAGCTGGCGCTCGAGATAGAGGAACGGCTCGCCGCTCGCCTGACTTGAAATCGAGATCGACGCCGAGGTCACCATCACGAGCCCCAGGAGTACGATGCCGAGCGCGAGGGCGACCATAACCGGATCGATGCGCACGGCGCCGCCATGTGCGCTCGAGCGCGCGAAACTGAGCTCCGCGGTGGTGGCGCTCATGCGGCGAGCTCCCGCACGGCCTGCACAAAGATGGCGCCGCGCTGCGCATAGTCGCTGAACATGTCCAAGCTTGCGCACGCCGGCGACAACAGCACGACGTCGCGCGGCTGCGCCGCGGCGGCGGCGGCGCGCACGGCTTCCTCGAGCGTTGCGCAGCGCTCGACCGTGCACACGCCCCGCAATGCCTGCTCGATCTCAATGGCGGCGCGGCCGATCAGAACGGCATGGCGCAGCTTGCCGCGCAGTGCGGTCCCCATGGGCGCGAAGTCCTGATTTTTGCCCTCGCCGCCGGCAATCAGCACCACCGGTGTGCTCATGCCGCCGACGGCCGCGAGGGTTGCGCCGACATTGGTGCCCTTCGAATCATTGATGTAGGTGACGCCGCGCACCTCTGCCACCCACTGCGAGCGATGCGGCAGACCGGCAAAGCTCTTGAGCTCCGCAACCATCGCCGCAAGCGGCAGGTCGAGCGCCTCGCCGAGCGCGAGAGCGGCGAGCGCATTCGCAGCGTTGTGGCCGCCGCCCAGTTTCATGTCAGTCACTCGCAACAGCCGTTCGCCGCGGCGCGTCAGCCACCACTCGTCGGCCTCCGCCGCCAGGGCGTAATCGGCGCCGATGGTGGCGCGCAGCGAAAAACTCAAAGTGCGTTGCCCGGGCCGCGGCATGCGCACCACGAGTGGATCATCGAGATTGATCACCGCGGTATCGCAGCGCGCAAAGATGCGCGCCTTGGCCGCCGCATACGCCTCAAGCGACGCATAGCGGTCGAGATGGTCGGCGCTGACGTTGAGCACCGCCGCCGCAACGAGATCGAGTGAATCGGTGGTCTCGAGCTGAAAGCTCGAGAGCTCGAGCACGTAAAGCTCCGCGGAACCGGTGCTGACGTTTGCGTCCTGATCGCGGCTTGCGGCGCGCACCAGAGGATCATCCGCATCCAATAGATCAAGCGCAGGCTCGCCTAAGTTGCCGCCGACGCGCACGCGCAGCGCCGCGCGCCGCGCCATGCGGCCGAGCAGCGTCGTCACGGTGCTCTTGCCGTTGGTGCCGGTGATGCCCACGACCGGCGCGTCCGCGGCGCGCGCAAAGAGCTCGATGTCGCCGACGATCTCAAGACCGCGGCGGCGCGCCTCGGCGAAAAACGGCTCGGCGAGCGACACGCCGGGGGATACGACCACGCACAGCGCACCCTCGAGGAGGCGCGCATCGAGACCGCCCAGACGCACTTCAATATCCGCATCGAGTGCCAAAAGGCGCTTAAGTTCCGGCGGCTCGGCGCGCGTGTCGGTCACCGCCACGCGCCAGCCGCGCTTGCGCAGATAGCGCGCGCAGGAGAAGCCGGTACGGCCGAGGCCCACGATCACCGCGACAGCGGCTTTATTGAGATTGGCGTTCATCGCAGTTTGAGCGTCGCAAGTCCCGCCAGCACCAGGAACAGCGAAATGATCCAGAAGCGCACGATGACCTTCGGCTCCGCCCAGCCCTTCAACTCAAAGTGGTGATGGATGGGCGCCATGCGGAAGATGCGCTTGCCCGTCAACTTGAAGGACGCCACCTGCAAGATGACCGAGGCCGTCTCGAGCACGAAAATGCCGCCCATCACGAGCACTACGAGCTCCTGACGCACGATCACCGCCAGGACTCCGATGGCAGCGCCGATCGCAAGCGCGCCGACGTCGCCCATGAAGACCTGTGCGGGGTAGGAGTTGAACCACAGGAATCCCAACCCGGCGCCGGCGAGCGACGCGCAGAAGATGAGGAGCTCGCCCGCATGCGGGATCGCCGGAATCGACAGGTAATTGGCGAACACGGCGTTGCCGCTTGCATAGGCGAACACGCCGAGCGCGGCGATGACGAGCGCGGCCGGCATGATCGCAAGGCCGTCGAGCCCATCGGTGAGATTCACCGCGTTACTCATGCCGACGATCATGAGATAGGTGATCGCGATGAAGCTGCCGGCGCCGAGCGGCTCGGCAAAGGTTTTGAGAAACGGCAGAAACAGCGTCGTCTCTGCGGGAGTTGCGGCCGAGTAATACAGAGTCGCCGCCGCCGACAGGCCCCCCACCGACTGCCAGAAGTACTTCCAGCGCGGCGCAAGACCGCGCGAGCCGATGACGAGTTTCAAATAATCATCGTAGAGTCCGATGAGACCGAAGGCGAAGGTCACGGCGAGCACGGTCCACACGAAGCGATCCGTTAGGTCCGCCCACAGCAGCGTGCTGACGAGGGTCGCGACCAGAATGAGCGCGCCGCCCATGGTCGGCGTGCCGGCCTTGGGCAGATGCGACTTGGGGCCGTCGTTGCGCACCACCTGTCCGATTGAATAGCGCGACAGGCGCGCGATCATGCCCGGACCTACGATGAGCGACAGCGCGAGCGCCGAGCTCATGGCGAGAATGGCGCGCAGCGTGAGATAGGAGAAGACGTGAAACCCCGACTTCACCAGGCTCAAATGCTGTGTCAGCCAGTAAAGCATGCGTCTACTGCTCTCGCGGCGCGGGTGCGGTGAGCGCCTCGACCACGCGCTCGAGACGATTCATGCGCGAGCCTTTGACGAGCATGCGAACGCCTGAGTTGGCGCTCGCGACGAGCGCGGCGGAGAGCGCCTGCGCATCGGGGAACCATTGGCCGCCCGTGCCGAAGCTCTCCACCGTCCCCACGGTGAGAGCGCCGGTGGCAAATAGCCGCTCGACGCCGTGGGCGCGCGCAAACGCGCCGATCTCGGCGTGACTCTCCACGGCAAAATCGCCGAGCTCCGCCATGTCGCCGAGCACCAGCCATTTTTTACCGTCGAGTTGCTCGAGCACCTCTATCCCCGCGCGCACTGAGCTCGGATTCGCGTTGTAGGAATCGTCAATGAGCCAGGCGCCGCTTCGCGCGCGCTTGAATTGCAGCCGTCCCGGCACGGAGCGCACCACGGCAAGGCCCGCGACGATGTGCTCAAGAGTCGCACCGGCAGCGGCCGCCGCGGCCGCGGCACCCAGCGCGTTCATGACGTTGTGGCGGCCGGCAAGTTCCAGCATGACGGCGGCGCGTCCGAGCGGGCTTACGAGCGTGAAGCGAGTTTTGAAGCCTTGTGCATCCACCTCGCAGTGCAGATCTTCCGCGCGCCAGGAGGCGCTTGCGCTCATGCCGAAGTCGACGACGCGGGCGCGCGTCAAGCCGCGCCACAGCGCGGCATAGGGGTCATCCGCGTTGATCACGGCGGTGCCGGCGGCGGGAAGTGCCTCGACCATTTCGCCCTCGGCGCGCGCGGCCCCCTCGAGAGTGCCGAAGCCTTCCAGGTGCTCGGCGCCCGCGTTGGTAATGAGGCCGATGGTGGGCGCAGCAAGCTCCGCAAGGGCGGCCACGTCGCCGCTTTGATTGGCCCCCATTTCAATGACGGCGGAGCGATGCTCGGGCTCCAGGCGCAGCAGAGTCAGCGGCACGCCGATGTGATTGTTGAGATTGCCGCGCGTGGCAAGACAGGCGCCGCAGCGCGCCAGGATTGCCGCCGTCATCTCCTTGGTGCTGGTCTTGCCGTTGCTGCCGGCGACGCCGATCACCGGGATGTCGAAGCGGCCGCGCCACTGTTGCGCGGCGCGCGCCAGCGCCGCCTCGCTCTCCGCGACAATGACCTGCGCCAGCGGCGTCACCTGGGGCGTATCGACGACGGCACCCGCGGCGCCGGCGGCGTGGGCCTGCGCCACGAACTCATTGCCGTTGAAGCGCGGGCCGCGCAGCGCGACGAAAAGCTCGCCGCGCGCAAGCGTGCGTGTGTCCGTGCACACCTGCGAGTAAACGCGATCCTCTCCCTGCAGCCGGCCGCCGCAGGCCTCGGCGAAGCTTGCCAGCGTGCGCATCATGACGGCTCGCCGAAAAACGCGCGCACGATGGACTGGTCACGGAACACGCGCCGTTCGCTGCCGTAGATTTGATAGGCCTCGTGGCCCTTGCCCGCAATGAGCACCAGATCCGCGGGCGCCGCGCGCGCGAGCGTCGCGCGGATCGCCTGCGCCCGGTCATGCTCGATGACGAACGCTCGGCCGCAGGGAATACCGCTCCTGATGGCGTCGATGATGGCCTTGGGATTTTCGCGGCGCGGATTGTCGTCGGTCAGCACCACCTCGTCGGCAAGGCGCGCGGCAATCTCGCCCATGAGGGGACGCTTGCCCGGATCGCGATCGCCGCCGCAGCCAAATACGACCCACAGGCGGCCGCGGCAATGGGCGCGCGCGGCCTGCAAGGCCTGCGCGAGCGCATCGGGCGTGTGCGCGAAATCCACCAGCGCATGCGGGCCGGAGCCGAAGGGCTCCATCCGGCCGGGCGGCGCCGGCGCGCGCGCGAGCGCCGCGGCGGCCGCGGCGAGCGGCACTTCCCAGCTCAAGAGAACGGCCAGCACGGTCAGAACATTGTCGGCGTTGAAGTCCCCGATGAGCGGCACTTCAAGCTCGCACTCACCCCAGCTCGACTCGATCGCAAGCGCGAGCCCCGAGGGCTGCGCGATGACGCTGGCTGCGCGTACGAACGCGCCCGCATCGAGGCGCCCGGCCCTGCGCGTCGTGACGATGAGAGGCGCGTTTGAGCTTGCGCGGGCAAGCTGCGCACCCAGGGCATCGTCGATATTGATGACGCGCGCGGCGAGCTCGGGCCAGGAGAAAAGCCGCGCCTTCGCCGCTGCATAGGCGGCCATGGTGCCGTGATAGTCGAGGTGGTCGCGCGTCAACTGCGTGAAGACCGCGGTGTGAAAGCGCACCGCCGCCACGCGGCCCTGTTCGAGAGCATGCGAGGACACTTCCATGGCGACGCACTCGGCGCCGAGCTCGCTGAGCTGCGCGAGCTGGCGCTGCACGTTGACGGCATCGGCGGTCGTCAGCTCCGATTCCTTAAGGGCGCCGGGCAGACCGTAGCCGAGCGTGCCCATATAGGCCGCACGCCGGCCGCACAGGGACAGCGCCTGCGCGAGAAGGTACGCGCACGTCGTCTTGCCGTTCGTTCCGGTGATGCCGGCAATGGTGAGCCGCTGCGAGGGGACGTCGAAGAAGCGCCCGGCAATGGTGCTCGCCTCACGGCTCAAGTGCGGCACGGCACGCACGAAGATTTCCGACGGCAGAGCGGATGCCTGCGCGTCGGCTCCGACGCCCTCATACAACACGGCGCTTGCACCGAGCGCGATCGCCTCTTTGGCGAAGCTCAATCCGTGGTGCGCACCGCCGCGGCAGGCGAGGAACAGGCAGCCTTGCGATGCGCTGCGGCTATCCAGCGTCACATCGCTGACCGTGATTTCGGAGGGCACGTCGACGAGGCCAGCCGTGAGGTCAGCCAAGCGTCGCAAGCGCGCCATCATTGCAGTGCCGCCGTGCGGACGGTCGAAGTGGCGACCGCAGGCTCAGTCTCGGGGAGCGCGCGCACGGGCTCATCCGGCGCCACGGCGAGGAGGCGCAGCGCAGGGCCCACCACCGCGGAAAATACCGGCGCGGCGACGTCGCCTCCCATGTATTTGCCGGCGCTCGGCTCATCGATGACCACCACCGCGGCGAGGCGCGGGTTGCTCGACGGCGCCATGCCGCCAAACACCGCCATGTATCGATCCGTGGAGTAGCCTCCGGCGGTTGCTTTCCAAGCCGTACCGGTCTTGCCGGCCACGCGGTATCCGGGGATGGCGGCGCGCTTGCCGGTGCCCTCCGCGGCGACCACCGACTCGAGCATGCCGATGAGTTCGCGGCACAGACGCTGATCGAGCACGCGTTCACCGGCGGGTGGAGTGTCGACGCGCAGGAAGGAAACCGGCCGATTGATGCCCAGCGCGCCGAGGGTGGCGTAGGCGTGCGCAAGCTGCAGCGGTGTGACGGAAAGCCCGTAGCCGTGCGACATGGTGGCAATGCCGATGGGCCGCCAGTGCGCGTAGTCGCTCAGGAGGCCTGCGGACTCGCCCGGATAACCGCTGGTCGTCACCTGACCGAAGCCGAGCGAGGTCAGCGTCTTCCAGATGAGCTGCGGCTCAAGCGACAGCGCGAGCCGCGCCATTCCGACGTTGGAGCTCTTCGCCAGAACGGTCGCCAGGTTGATGGTGCCTAAGCTTCCGTGCTCATCTTCAATCGTCTTGACGCCGACCTTGAAGAATCCCGGGGCCGTGTCGATCACGCTGTGGTCGTCGTACTTTCCCGACACCAGCCCCGCCGCGACGAAGAAGGGCTTGATGCTCGAGCCCGGCTCGAAAATGTCGGTGGCCGCTCGATTTCTGTAGGTGCTCGCAACGAACTGCTCGCGATCGTTCGGGTTGTAGGCGGGTTGATTGACCATCGCCAGAACCTCGCCGGTGGCGACGTCCAAGACGATGACCGAGCCTGCTCGGGCGCGCTGCTGCAGGATCGCCGCCTTAAGCTCCCGATAGGCGAGATACTGGATGCGCAGATCGATCGACAGGATGAGATCTCGCCCGGGCCGCGCGCTTCTGATGCTGTCGACGTCCTGCACGACGCGCCCGTAGCGATCCTGGATGACGCGTTTGGCGCCGTCTTCACCGGCAAGCCAGTGATCGAAGGCGAGCTCGAGCCCCTCCTGGCCCGCATCATCGACGTTGGTGAAGCCCAAGATGTGCCCCGCCACCTCGCCCGCCGGGAAATAGCGCCGGTATTCGCGGCTTAGGTACACGCCCGGAATCTCAAGGGCGCGGATCTGCTGCGCCTCCGCCGGTTGCAGATGGCGCGCGAGGTACAGGAACTCGCGGTCGAGGTTGCTCGTCACGCGCCGCGTGAGCTCCTGACGATCCAGTTTCAGCGCCGTCGCAAGGCGCGGGATCTGATCGGTCGCGAGCGCAAGCTCGCGCGGGTTGGTCCACACCGAATCCACCGGAGTACTGACCGCGAGCGGCTCGCCGTAGCGGTCGATGATGGTGCCGCGGTGCGCCACAATGGAGGCCACGCGCGTGAAGCGCGCGTTGCCCTGGCTTGCGAGAAAGCCGTGATCGCGCAGCGCCAGGTTCGCGGCGCGCCAGCCGAGCGCGAGCGCACTCGCACCTAGAATCGCAAGCAGCACATAGGAGCGCCAGCGGAAGGACAGCGCCGTCTCCTGGCGCGCTTCGTAGCCAATCATGGGGCGATCACTTCAATCTGCTGCGGCGGCGGAGTCGCCATGCGCAGCTTGGTGCTCGCGACGCGCTCGACGAAGGCATGCGTCGACCAGGCACTCTGCTCGAGCTGCAGCTGTCCCCACTCCACGTCGAGATTGTCGCGGCGCGCGTCGAGTCGCTCGAGTTCGACGAAGAGCTGCCGCGCGCGGTGCTTGCAGTAGATGGCGCCCGCAGCGCTGCCGAGGACGCCGAGCCAGAGCGTGAGAATGATGAGCGCGAGTGAGCGCGACGAGGTGAGTCTCATGATTGACGCCGCCTCACGCAAGCTTCTCCGCCACACGCATGAGGGCGCTCCTCGCGCGCGGATTCAGCGCCACTTCCGCGCTGTTGGCGCGCAGCTTCTTGCCGACGATGCGTAGGCTCGGCTGCGCCGCCGGCGGCACCACCGGCAAATGAGCGAGTGCCGCATCGACCGTGGAAGCGCGCTGCATGAAGCGTTTAACCAGGCGGTCCTCGAGCGAGTGAAAGCTGATGACCGCCAGCCGCCCGCCGGGAGCGAGCACTTTCAAGGCCGCGCCCAGGGCGCTTTCGAGCGCGCCCAGTTCGTCATTGATGAAGATCCGCAGCGCCTGAAACGTGCGCGTTGCCGGGTGCTTGCCCGGCTCGCGCGTGCGCACCGCACGGGAGACGAGGGCCGCAAGCTCAGCCGTGCGCACTACGGGCTGTTCGCGGCGCGCTGCGACGATCGCGTTCGCGACACGGCGCGCGAATCGCTCTTCGCCGAGCTCGGCAATCACCTCGCGAATCTCGTCGACGCCCGCCCGAGCGAGCCAACCAGAGACGGGTTCGCCCCGTGACGGATCCATACGCATATCGAGCGGGCCATCCGCACGGAAGCTGAAGCCGCGGGTCGGATCGTCGAGTTGTGGCGAGGACACGCCGAGATCGAGGAGCACACCGCGGCACGCGCGGCCGTCGCCGTATGCCGGCACGAGCGACCCAAGCTCGGCAAACGACGCGTGGACGAGCGTAAGCCGCATTTCGTCGGCAAACCTTGCGCGCCCGGCCGCAATGGCTTGCGGATCCTGGTCGATCGCGAGCACGCGACCCTCTCCACCCAGGGCCTGGAGAATGCGTGCCGTGTGGCCCCCGCGCCCGAATGTCGCATCGACATAGTAACCACCCGCCTCAATGGCCAGAGCCGCGAGCGCCTCCTCGACAAGCACTGCCGTGTGCTCGCTTGTCATGAGCCGCGCTCATCTTTTCTCGGAATCGCAGCCCAGCTGCGACCCCGCACAAATAGCGGCGCGAAGCGCACTGCCGCTGCGCTTCGCCCGCACTGGTACATGTGAGCCTGCGATGCGCTGCTTATAAGGACAGCGAATCGAGCTCCGAGGGCAGATCGGTGACCGTCTCTTCGCTGGCCAGCCAGACATCGCGCCGCGTGTTCCAGCTCTTCTCGTCCCACAGCTCGAAGCGACTGCCCTGACCGATCAACATGGCGAGCCGTTCAAGGCCTGCGAATGCGCGCAGCTCCGCCGGCAGCAATAGCCGGCCATGCCCGTCGAGACTCAGATCGGTCGCGTGGCCCACCATCAGGCGCTGCAGCCGGCGTGTTCGGGGATGCAGGGTGGGCAGGCTCATGAGCTTGCGTTCAATTTGCTCCCAATCAGGCAAGGGGTATAAGAGCAGGCATTGGTCTACATCGACCGTCACCACGAGCTGCCCTTGCGAGCGCTCGGCGATCTGTTCTCGATACCGGTTGGGAATGACCATCCGGCCCTTGTCGTCCAAGGTGACCTTTGTTGCGCCGCGAAACATGGTCTTGAGCGATCACTCCGCCCATCCGCCCCCACTTTCTCCCACTTCGCGCCACTATAGAAATGACGCGCACGATATGTCAATCACGAAGAGTGAGAGATACGTCGCACTGCAACGAATTATGTAAATTTAAACAGCACGCACGGGTGCGCGCGCCGATGATTTTTGACGTTCGCGCAGCGTCAAAAAAGGAGCCGGCCTGTAAGCCGGGTTCTGTCTAGGGCAGTCATTCCTCTGGGACCCACGTCGCCGTGAGCCTCTAGCGGCCTACCCGGAAGCGCGTGCGGAATTGCGCTGCGGCTCTTGTTGCCAAGTACCGCTGCTTCCCTATTTGGCCTTGCATCAGGTGGGGTTTGCCGTGCCGTCGCGTGTTACCACGTACGCGGTGCGCTCTTACCGCACCATTTCACCCTTACCGGCACCGTTTCCGGTGCTTAGGCGGTTTACTTTCTGTTGCACTTTCCGTGGGCTCGCGCCCCCCAGGCGTTACCTGGCACCTTATCCGTCGAAGCCCGGACTTTCCTCCACATTTCACGAAAGAAATGCAGCGACTGCCCGGCCGGCTCCAGAAGCCAAGTTAACACGCCTTAGCCTCTCACTTCTGCTTCAGGGGAAAGAGTGAGGGCGATTGCGTACGCCTCGCTTCTTTTCGCGCCGGTCAACTGGGCGGCAAGGGATGCGGCCTTGCCGGGCGAGAGTTCCTTCAGGAGCACTGCCACCGTGCGCTTAAGGAGCTGCGGATCGACGCTCAAGGTGCTGGGCGCCGCGCCGCCAATCACGAGCGTGATCTCGCCGCGGCGGAAATTCGCATCGCTTGCCGCCTGCGCAGCAAGCTCGGCGAGTGTGCCGCGATACAGTGTTTCGTGCACCTTGGTGAGTTCACGCGCCACGACCGCACGGCGCTCGGCGCCGAACGTCGCCGCGAGATCCTCGAGCGCCGCGGCAATGCGGTGCGGAGCCTCAAAAAAAACCAGCGTGCGCGCCTCGTTGGCAAGCTCGCGCAGCGCCTCGCGCCGCTCGCGGGAACGCGCGGGCAGAAAACCTTCGAAACAAAAGCGCCCGGTCGGCACTCCCGCCACCGCGAGCGCCGCCGTGATCGCCGAAGGCCCCGGAATCGAGCGCACTTCAAACCCGGCGCTCGCCGCCTGCTGCACAAGCTCAAATCCCGGGTCGGACAGGAGCGGCGTACCCGCATCGCTCACGAGCGCGACCACGGAGCCCGACTCGAGCTGCGCCATGATCTGCGGCACGCGCTGTGATTCGTTGTGGGCATGCAGCGACACCAGCGGCCGCGACACACCGATGGCGTTGAGCAGGGTGAGAGTGTGGCGAGTGTCTTCGGCGGCGATGAGATCCGCCTCGGTCAGGCTCTGGCGCGCGCGCGCGCTTAAATCGGCGAGATTTCCGATCGGTGTCGCAATGACGTCGAGCCGACCCGTTGATTTCTTCACTATACTTCCTTCGCCGCGCCACCGGCGGCGGCTCGAACGGGCATCCTGCCCACGCACATGAGGTCGCACAAGACGATGATTGACGGCAGGGGTGTGATGCGATGGCTTGCGGCGGCGGCGCTCGTTGCGCTCGCGGGTTGTTCCATCGTGAACCCGACTCCCGAAGCGCCCCCTGCCGCCCCGGCCCCCACGCCCGTTCAACCCACCGCACCGCCTCCGCCCGCACCGCTGCGCGCAGCGCCCGCACCCCAGAGCGAGGCCGCCGATGGCCTCGGGCATGTGGCGCTCCTCATGCCGATCTCCGGGAAGTTATCGAGCGCGGGAATCTCTTTGCGTGAGGGGTTCATGACGGCGTACTTCCAGGCCCCGGCGGCGCAGCGGCTGCACATCCGCTTGTACGACACCGCGGAACTGGGTATTTCCGCAGCGGTGGCACAGGCCACCCGCGATGGCGCGCAGCTCATCGTCGGCCCGCTCGCGCGCGATGCCGTGATCGCGGCGGCCGCCATCCCCGGCGGACGCCCGCCCATCCTGGCGCTCAACTTCCTGCCGCCAGGCACTCCCGTGCCGAGCGCGTTCTATCAGTTCGCCCTCTCGCCCGAGGATGAGGCCCGGCAGGTTGCGCGGCGCATCCTCGCGGACGGCTATCACGGCGGGGTCGCACTCGTCCCCACGGGCGACTGGGGCACTCGCGTCATTACAGCGTTCACGCAGGAGCTGCAGGCTGGCGGCGGGACACTCCTCGCGCAGGCCTCCTTCGATCCGGGGCTTGCCGACTATTCCCCTGAGATCATGCAGGTGCTGCGCATCAGCGACAGCCGCGCGCGCGCCAAGCGGCTCGAATCCGTGGTGGGCGCAAAGCTTGAGTTCGAGCCTCGGCCGCGCGGCGACATCGAGTTCATCTTCGCGGCAAGCCCGGTGAATACCGCGCGGCTCCTCTTGCCGCAGCTGCGCTTTCACTATGTCGGCGGGGTGCCGACCTACGCCACATCGGACTCCTTCGAGCCGCAGCCGAGCGCGAATCAGGATCTGGAGGGCCTCTTGTTTCCGGACATGCCGTGGATGCTCGGCAGCGAGCTTGCCGACAGCGTGCACGAGGCTGCGCGCGTGGCATGGCCGAGCGATGGAGCCAATCGCAACCGGCTATTTGCCTTTGGCTTCGATGCCTACCTTCTGGCTGCGGCGCTGCACGCCCAGCCGGGCGCCAATCAACTGGATGTTTCCGGGCTGACCGGTCATTTGACACTCGATGCCGAACGGCGTGTGCACCGCGAACTCGTGTGGGGCACGCTGCATGGCGGGCAGCCGCGCGTGCTGCCGGCGGCGGCCGCCAATAATTGACTGCCGGCCTATTTGACGAGTTTCAGGTGCGAGCGCCGCGTGCCGTCCTCTTCGGCGCTCGGCTGCGGCGGCGGTTCCGGACCCAGATCCTGGTCGGAGAACACCATGCCCTCGCCCGTCTCGCGCGCGTATATGCCGAGCACCGCCGCGATCGGCACGCGGATGAAATGCACGACGCCTGCGAAGCGCGCGCCAAATTCGATCCACTCGTTGCCGAGAGTGAGATTCTGGGTCGCGGTGAGGCTCAGGTTGAGTACGATCTTGCCGTCTTTGACGAACGGACGCGGCACCACGACGCCGGGTCGGTCGGCATCGATGATGACGTGCGGAGTGTGCTGGCTGTCGCTCACCCACTCGTGCATTGCACGCAGGAGATAGGGTCGCTTGGGCGGAACGGAGGTCACGTTAGTTCACGACGCGCGGGTAAGCCTTACAGAAGGCGCATCTCCTGCTCGGCATCCGACAGACTGTCGCGAAACGCCGCGCGCGCAAACACCAAGGATGCGTATTTGGTGATCGCCTGTGCCTGCGGCGGCAGGTCGATCTCGTAGTAGGGCAGCCGCCACAGGATCGGCGCGATGGTCGCGTCCACCAATGAGAACTCCTCGGACAGGAAAAACCGCTTCATCGCGAAGAGCTCGGTGCTCTGCAGGATGACGTCGCGCAGGATTTTCTTGTGCTTGACGGTCTGCTTCTTGTCCGGTTCCTGCTCGATCTGCTGCACAAGTCCGTACCAATCGCGCTCGATGCGATACAGCGCGAGACGAAACTGCGCGCGCGTCACCGGATCCACCGGCATCAGAGGCGGATGCGGAAAGCGCTCGTCCAGATACTCGATGATGACGCGTGAGTCGTACAGCACGAGCTCTCGATCGACCAGCGTCGGCACGCTGTGGTACGGATTCAGATCCAACAGATCCTCGGGAAAGCGGCCCGGCTCGACGCTCACGATTTCAATGCTGATGCCCTTTTCCGCCAACACGATACGGGTCCGATGACTCCAAGGATCGGTGGGCGCGGAAAACAGCGTCATGATGGAACGTCGGCTCGACAATTTTTCCGCACTCCCGACGCGATCAGTGCACGTCTTTCCAGTATTGCTGCTTGAGAAGCCAAGCGAGCCATGTAAATACGAGCAGAAACAGGACGACCCAGATACCGAGCGCGCGCCGCTCGGCCTGCGTGGGCTCGCCCACATAGTCGAGAAAGTTGACCGTATCGTGCACGAACGCATCGTACTGCTCAGCGCTCATGCGTCCCGGGGCAATCTGCTCGAAGTGGTCGAACACATGCACCGTCATGCTCTTGCCGTCGGCGCTCGTCTCCTGCGCGTCCTTGAAGACGGCGCGTTTCAGGCCCTCGAGCTCCGAGAGCACGGCCGGCATCGCGGTCACCGGCAGGCGCAGATTATCGGCACCGGTCGGCTTCGATGGGTCGACGTAAAACGTCTTCAGAAACTGATAGAGGTAATCCGAGCCGCGCGCGCGCGCCATGAGCGACAGATCAGGCGGCGTCTTGCCGAACCAGGTCGCCGCATCGCCGGCAGGCATGGTGGTCAAAATATAGTCGGCAGGCTTGTCGCCGGGAGGAATCAGGTACTGCTGCAGTTCCTCCGGTGTCAGGCCGAGATCGATGCCGAGCCGCGAGTAGCGCTCGTACTTGAGCGAATGGCAGCCCAGGCAATAGCCCATGAAGTTGCGCGCGCCGCGCTGCAGGGATGCGAGGTTGGTGACGTCATCGCCGGCGCGCCACGTCATCCAGTCCGCGCCCGCGCCAGGGGCGGGCTCGGTCGCGGCCGCGGCGACCCCGCTTGCCAGAACACAGGCGACGATGAGCGCCCGCCTATTCATGTTCATGAAAAACCACTCGTTCGGGCACGGGCTTCACCTTGTCGATGCGCGAATACCACGGCATCAGGATGAAGTACGCGAAATAACCGACGGCGAAGATGCGCGCGAGGATGACGTACAGCCCTTCGGCCGGCTGCAGCCCGAGGTAGCCGAGCACCACGAAGCAGACGGCAAACATCGCCAGCGCTCCTCTTGAGAGGATGCCGCGATAGCGCATCGATTTGACCGGCGAGCGATCGAGCCACGGCAGGAAGACAAAGAGCGCGACCGCGAGGAACATGAGGAGCGCCCCCAGGCGCTGGTCCGGCACGGCACGCAGGATCGCGTAGTAGGGCGTGAAGTACCACACGGGCGCGATGTGCTCGGGCGTCGACAGGGGATTCGCAGGCTCAAAATTTGGCGCTTCGAGGAACAGTCCGCCGAAGCTCGGCACGAAGAACACCACGATCGCAAGCATCACCAGCATGACGCCGATGCCCACGACGTCCTTCACGGTGTAGTAGGGATGAAACGGAATGCCGTCGAGCGGATGGCCGTCTGCGCCGACGCGCTCCTTGATTTCGATGCCGTCCGGATTATTGGAGCCGGCGTGTCGCAGCGCCACGAGGTGCAGCACCACGAGCAACAGGATGGCAAGCGGCACCGCTGCCACGTGCAATGCAAAGAAGCGCCCGAGGGTTGCATCGGCGATGCCGTAATCACCGCGGATCCACAGCACGAGGCCGGGACCGATCACGGGAATCGTGCCAAACAGGTTGACGATCACCTGCGCACCCCAGAAGGACATATTTCCCCACGGCAGCACGTAGCCGAAGAACGCCTCAGCCATGAGCGCCAAGTACACCAGCATGCCGATGAGCCACAGGAGCTCGCGCGGCGCCTTGTACGAGCCGTACAGCAGGGAGCGAAACATGTGCAGGTAGACGACGATGAAGAACACCGACGCGCCGGTCGAATGCATGTAGCGGATGAGCCAGCCCCACTGCACCTCGCGCATGATGAATTCGACGGAATCGAACGAGGTCGCCTCCCCCGGCTTGTAGAACATGGTGAGGAAGATGCCGGTCGCGAGCTGCAGCACGAGCACCACGAGTGCCAGCGAGCCGAAGAAATACCAGATGTTGAAGTTTTTCGGCGCGTAGTAGCCGGTGGCCTGATCGCGGATGAATTCCTCAACCGGCAGACGCTTGTAGATCCAGGCGACGAGTCCGCCTGCCTTCGCAGGCGGCGCGGGAGGCGGCACGGGCGCTGCCATCACGCGGCTCCTTTCTGATTGACATCGTTGATGCCGATGACGAGCGTGTGATCATTCGGGTACGCGTAGGGCGGCACGCGCAGATTGACCGAAGCGGGCGAGCCGTCGAACACGCGCCCGGAGAGGTCAAAACGCGAGCCATGGCAGGGGCAGAAAAAGCCGCCCGGCCAATCGGCGCCGAGCTCGGGTAACGCCGCCTCGAAGCGCGCCTTGGGCATGCAGCCCAGGTGCGTGCAGACTCCGATCAACACCAGATACTCGGGATTGCGCGCCCGCTGCACGTTCTTCGCATAGGGCGGCTGGTCGGAATTCTCCGACTTGGGATCCTTCAAACGATCGTCGTGGCCTGCAAGGGTTGCGAGCATCGCGGGCGTGCGGCGCACGACAAAGATCGGCTGCTTGCGCCAGAAGACGATGACCATCTGTCCCGGATCAATCTTCGAAATGTCGAGCTCGGTCGGTGCGCCGAAGGCGCGCGCGCGCTCCGAGGGCATCCACGACGAGATGAACGGCACCAGGGCAAATCCGACGCCGATGGCGCCGGTCGCGACCGTGGCCGAGGTTAGAAAAACACGCCGACTCGTGTCGACCGGATTGTCGCCAATCACTCCATCACCAGCCATCGCGTGGCTCTCCCGCTGTCGTCCGTCGCAAGTCCGCCCATACCTTCGCGCCCACATCTAGTGCGCGCGCAAGCGCGTACTGACGCTGCTGGCGGCTAGCGGGGGGCGGCGTGATTTAGTATACACGAACGACACGGGTCTTCGGACGCTCGCACCGCGCGCCTCGCGCGCGCGCCTATTGACAAAGATGCTGAGAAATCAATTGCCGCGCTGGCTCACATTTATAATCAGCTGGGTCGTCGGGGGCCTGGCGCTCGCATTCATCATCGTCGCCCTGCGGCCTGAATTGCTGACCCACGCCCCGGCTGCACTGCCGCCAACCCCGGTCGCGCTGTCGGCGCCGCTGCCGGGGCACGTGACCTACGCCGATGCCGTCGCACGTGCGGCCCCGGCGGTGGTCAACATCTATACCGCACGCCTCGTGACCGAGCGCATCGCGCCCTCCGGATGGGATCAGCTGTTTGGCAATTTCCTGCCGCGCTACCGGCAGCGCGTGGAGAGGAGCCTGGGATCCGGCGTCATCGTCGACAAGACGGGTCACATCGTGACCAATCACCACGTGATTGCGAATGCCGACTCGATCAAGGTGCAACTGTCGGACGGCCGCGTGGCAGATGCCCACATCGTCGGGCGCGACCCGGACACCGACCTTGCCGTGCTGCAGATCGATTTGACGCCGCTGCCGGTCGTCACCTTTGGCCGCTCCGACCGTCTGCGCCCCGGCGACGTCGTGCTCGCGATCGGCGACCCCATCGGGCTCTCGCAGAGCGTCACGCACGGCATTGTCAGCGCCACCGGCCGCGAACAGCTCGGCATCGCGACTTTCGAGGACTTCATCCAGACGGACGCCGCCATCAACTTCGGCAACTCAGGCGGCGCGCTCATCGACACGAGCGGCGCGCTCGTCGGCATCAACACCGCCATCGTCGCGAAGAACTTGGGCGTCGAGGGCATCGGCTTCGCCATCCCGGTCAATCTCGTGCGCGGGGTTCTCGATGACATCATTGCCCACGGCCGCGTCATTCGCGGCTGGATCGGCATCGTGCCGGAGGACGTCACGGACACGCAGGCCGCCTCCCTCGGGCTGCCGCGCGGCGGCGTCCTCATCTCAAATCTCTATGTGGGCAGTCCCGCGCAACAGGCGGGACTGCAACCCGGCGACATCCTGGTCGCCATCGACGGCGCACCGCTGCGCAGCGCTCAGGAGGCTCTCGCCACCATCGCCTCGCGTCCTCCGGGGTCGACGCTCACGATTCGCGCACTGCGCGGGCGAGAATCCATCGACGTGCATGCTCGGGTGAGCGAGCCGCCGCACAACCCCTGAGGAGATTGGCCGCATGAGTAATGCTACGCAGGCTGAGCTGCCCATCCGCCGATTCGCGCGGCGAGCGGATCTTGATAGCGCGCTCGCCGAGCGCCTGCGCAGCGCGGTGCGCGACGGCGCCGAAAGCGCCATCATGCTCGCGGGCGGCACCACGCCGGGGCCCGCCTTCGGCTTGCTGGCGAGTGCGCCGCCGCCCGTGCCGGCCGGGCTCTACATCCTGTACTCCGACGAGCGCCACGTCCCATCGGATTCCGATGGCAGTAACTACCATCTGTCAAAGCCGTTCCTCAAGGCACTCGCCCTGCCTCCCGCGCAGGTGCTGCGCGTGCAGACGGAGCTGCCGCTTGAGGCGGCGGCGCAGGCCTACGAGGAGCGTCTGCGGGCGCTTTTGGGCGAAAAACTCCCAGTGCATTTGGGCCTCCTCGGCTTAGGCGCCGACGGCCACACGGCCTCGCTCTTTAAGAGTGCGGACCTGGCGGCCGCTCGAGGCCGGCTCGCCATACCGGTACAGCGCCCGGATGGCCGCACGGCCGTGAGCGTGACCCCGGATTTCCTGGCCCAGGTTGAAGAGATCCTGTTCGTAGTCGCCGGAGGCGATAAGCGCGCTGCATTGAGCCGGCTTTTGGCGCGCGATCCGGCGCTCATCGCCTGGCGGGCCGTGGAGCGCTGCGCACGGGTTGAGGTCTGGGCGGATGGCGAGGCCTGAGCCTCCTAGGAGTCGAGGACCTAAGGCCCGCAGGCTCGCGTCCAGCTTTGTGCATCCGCACCCGGGTCGTGCCAGCTGCAGACATCCTCAATGAGATTGTCCGCAATCTTCGGACCCCAGCTGCCGACGGCGTAGTCGTTCACGGGCGTACCCGTCGCGTTTAGCACCGGGTCGACGATGGCCCAGGCGTCCTCGACCTCATCCTGGCGCGCGAACAGCGTCGAATCCCCGTTCATTGCATCGCCAATGAGGCGTTCGTACGCCTCCATCTCATCGCCTTCATTCTGGCTGATGAAAAGCTCGATCGGCCTGCCCGTCATGGTGTTGCCCGGGCGCTTGGCGCGTGCCCCAAGCGCAATGGCCACATCCGGACCTAGGCGAAAGCGCAGATGATTGGGCGGGTTCGCGGCGTAGTCGGCGAAGACCTGCACGGGCGGCGCTTTCAAATCGACGACGACTTCGGTTGCCGTCACCGGCAGGCATTTACCGGCGCGCACGTAGAAAGGCACGCCGCTCCAGCGCCAGGAGTCGACCGACAGACGCAGCGCCGCATAGGTCTCCACGTTCGACTCGGGCGCAACGCCCGGCTCTTGCCGATAGCCGCGATACTGCCCGCGCACGAGGTGCGCCGGATCGAGCGGCCGGATCGCCTTCAGCACCTTCACTTTCTCATCACGCAGCGCCTCGCCCGTGGAGTTGACCGGCGCCTCCATCGCGAGAAACGTCACGACCTGCAGCAGGTGATTCTGCACGACGTCACGGATCGCGCCCGCCTCCTCGTAAAAGCGTCCGCGACCCTCGACGCCAATCTTCTCCGCCATCGTGATCTGCACGCTCGCGACGAAATTGCGATTCCACACCGGCTCCAAAAAGGAATTGGCAAAACGGAAATACAGAAGATTCTGCACCGGCTCCTTGCCGAGGTAGTGATCGAT
>Ga0209006_10000266_pt1 | contig 53778 bp, 51 predicted proteins | sample JacPin_JW_Ref_O2_FD_188567 | JGI IMG/M metagenome (GOLD analysis project Ga0209006, IMG submission 188567) | Forest soil microbial communities from Algoma, Ontario, Canada - Jack Pine, Ontario site 1_JW_Ref_O2 (SPAdes) (version 2) | ecosystem: Environmental > Terrestrial > Soil > Boreal...
CCGCGACGCCCGCGGCGGGTGTGTCGAGCACATCCGACGCACCGGGCTGCGCGGACGTCTCGGACACATCGGAGACGGCCGTCACGGCAGGCCGCTGGCCAGGAACACCTCAGTCTCCTGCAGAGCAGCTGGGGTACCGATCTCAAAGAACCGCTCGGAAGCCGGGTAGCCAAACAGTTGGCCGCTACGTGCAAGAGCGCCGTAGAGCACGGCCAGCTCGGTCTCGCTGTCCGCGACGCGCTCGAGCGCACTCCTCGTCAGCCCGCCAAGGCCGTAGTCGATCCACGTCATGTCGTCGCGCGGTGAGCGCTTGTCATAGGCAGTGACCCGGTCGTGCTCGTAGACGGCGTTCGAGCGCTCCCAGCGCCCTTCGTTGCGTAGCACGACCATCAGCGCACACAGGCCGCTATCGCACCACGCTCGAGCGACGGCGCCGTAATCGAGACGCAGGTAGGTGTCGCCATAAAGGACCATGAAGCGCTCCGGCAGTAGCGGCAACGCACGGCGGACGGCACCCAGGGTGCCGTCTAGCCCCGGGCGGTCGTAGCTGTAGGCGATGCGCAGACCAAAGCGCTCCTCGCCTATCAACGACTCGATCATCCTCCCGCGATAGCCAACGCAGATGACGACCTCCTTGAACCCGTGAGCGGCGAGCAGACGCAACTGGTGGATCAGAAAGGGCTTCCCGGCGACCTCGAGCAGTGGCTTGGGGACGCCTTGCGTACGCTCGCCGAGGCGAGTGCCTCGCCCTCCCGCCAGGATGCAGACAGGTGGCAGCGCGTGCGGCGCCATCCTCAAGCTGGCCCCCACCCAACGCCTCGCCCAGCGACGCCGTCGCTCATGCGTACTCGCTGGCGTAAGCGCCATCGAACTCGAAGTCGAAAGCCATCTCGGGGGCGTTCATAGCGGCCATCGCCCGCCTCGTGTCCTCCGGGCGACTGGTGTAGACGAGCAGAAAGCCACCGCCGCCGGCACCGACGAGCTTGCCGCCGATCACTCCATTGCGGCGAGCGAGCGCATAGAGACCGTCGATGCGTGCGTCGCTCATCCCGGGGGAGCGCGAGCGCTTGTGTTCCCAGTGCTCGTGCATCAGCTCCGCGTAATCCTGGAGGCTGCCGTTGGCGAGCAGCTCGCGGCTCTGCAGTCCGAGCTCCTTCGTCCGATGCAGGTTCTGGAGCATCTGCTCCTCGCCCGCCTCCGAGCGCGTGTTCTGATCGGCGAGCATGCGCGAGGCGGCACGTGCCTCACCCGTATAGAACAGCAGGAGGTGATCGCGCATACGCCTCAGGGTGATCGCTTCGAGCTCAAGCGATTCGACACGCACCGAGCCGTCGGTGTTGAACGTGTACGCGCAGATTCCTCCGTGCGCCGCGACGTACGGATCCTGCTTGCCGACTGGCTCCCCCAGCACGTCAATCTCAATCTGACACGCCGACTCCGCGAGCTCGCCGGGTGTGATGGCCGTGCGTCGCGCGCGGGCCAGCCCCTTCAGCAGGCACACTGTATAGGCGCCCGAGGAGCCCATGCCGGTGCCGGCGGGCACGTCGGCAACGGAGGCGATCTCCAGGGGACTTCCGCACCAGTGACGACGCAGCCCCTCGCGCAGGATCGGATGGCGGATCTGGCTGACCTCCTCGACCTCCTCGAGCTCGGAGTACTTCATCCGGTAGCGACGTTGGAAGCTCGTGTGGGTGAGCATGTAGGCGTACTTGTCGATCGCCCCGGATACGAGGAAGCCTCCGTGCTTGCGGTAGTAGGACGGCAAATCGGTTCCGCCGCCGCCGAGTGAGATCCGCAGCGGCGCGCGGCTGAAGATGACGCTCATCTCTTCTTCACAGCGTGAAGCCCGCCGCCAGCGCGTCGTCGTGGAACATGCGGACCGTCTCCAGCGAGTACTGCTCGAGGCTCTTGCCGAGGCCATCGAGCTTCTTCAGCAACGCGTGGGTCATGGTGATGATGTGGCAGCCCGTCTGATCGGCCTGCACCAGGTTCAGGACCTCCCGCGGCGAGGCCCAGATCAGCTGCGATCGCGGCGCTTGCTCCATGATCTCCACCGAGCGCGAGATGATCGGCACAGGATCGACACCTGCATCCGCGATCCGCCCGGCGAACACCGAGATGTAGGACGGCGCGCCGTCGGCGACGGCCGCGGTGATCAGCTCCACCTGTGCCGTGGTAAAGAGGGCGGTGACGTTCACCTTGACCCCTTCCTCCGATAGCTCTCGCGCGAGCGCCGCCATCGACTCGCCCGTAGTCGAGGTGACCGGGATCTTGACGTTCACGTTCTCCCCCCAAGAGGCAATTGCGTGCGCCTGGCGACGCATCTCCGGCACGTCGTCCGCAAACACCTCAAAGGAGATCGGGTGGCTTGTCACCTGTTCGAGCAGATCCCGGGCAAAGCGCTCGTAATCGGTGAGGCCAACCTTGCGCATCAGCGTGGGGTTGGTGGTGAAGCCGGCGATTCGCGGATCACTTGCCAGCGCAAGGATGCCGTCGAGATCGGCCCCGTCAGCGAATATCCGTGTCGAAATCTGATCGAGCATGATGACCTCCCACTGCGGCGTCACCATAACTACCTGGGCTTGTGGCGATTGTCTCCGATCTGCCGCCGAGGAAATCGGACACTCCCTCAGCGAGACTGCCGGCGGCAACGTCAGGGCTAACTCCCCGCGTACGCTTGTGAACGCTGGCAGGATGGCGTATCAGCAGCGTCCTACACCCGGCCGCGCGTCCCGCACCGATGTCACCGTCGGTGTCTCCAACCATCCACGAGCCGGCCAAGTCGATGCCGAGCGCTACTGCCGCCCCCAGCAGCATGCCGGGCGCCGGCTTGCGACAGGAGCATGGCCCGGCTAGCTGCGAGAGAACCCCGTGCGGATGGTGCAGGCACAGACACCAAGCCGCGAAGGGGATCCCCTGTTCGGCCAGCAGAGAGATCACGCGCTCATGCACGGCTAACAATCGCCCGACCGAGACCTGCCCCTTGGCAGCGGCGGGCTGGTTTGACACACACACGAGCATGAAGCCGGCCTCGATGAGGCGGGCGAGAGCGGCGGGCGCGCCGGGCATCAGGGAAACGTCCTCGACCCTCAGAGGAGACTCGCCCGCGCCGGATGCACGGTCGATGATGAGATCGTTGAGGACGCCGTCTCGGTCGAGGAACGCCGCCGGTCTCACGGGGTGCCGGCGGCGGCGAGAGACTCCCAGTGCCCCTCCCTGGCCGCGAGATCTGGGTGAGAGACCAGCGCGTGCCAGAGGACGGCCTGAAATGACTCGACGAGCGGCGTGCGCAGCGCGGGCGGGCAGTCGACGAGCACGGCGACGTCGGCGAGCTCTGCGAGCGTGCCACCGGGAGCTCCGACGATGCCGTAAAGCGAAGCGCCGAGCTCGTGCGCGAGCTCCATGGCGCACACGAGATTGACCGAGACATTGTGCTCGCGCGAGCCGCCGCCAACGGAGAAAACCAAGAGCGCGTCGCGCTCGGACAGACGCGAAATCTCCAGCCAGGCACTGAACGATGTCTCCCAGCCGTCGTCGTTGGTGCGGGCGGTCAGCTCCGAGACGTTGTCGGTAGGCGCATAGCTCTCGAGTGCACAGAGCTTGCGGAAGTCGTTGACAGCATGTGACGCATGGCCGGCGCCACCGCCTACGCCGAGGATGAACAGACGCCCGCCGCGCTCGCGAACGTGGGCAAGCCCGTGCGCCATGGCATCGATCTGACGAGGATCGAGGGCCTGCGCGAGCTCGGACACCGCCCGCAGGTAGCTAACGCCGTGATGGCTGGCGCTGATACGCGTATGCATCGTCATCCCCCGATGTTGGCTCCGACCGCAGAGGCGGGTTGGAAGACGCTTCCGCGAAAGAAGACGAAGTTGATCGCCCCCAAGGTGAATACGGTTACCACGTACACAACCTCGACCGGCAGACCGAGCGCGCCGGGCAGCTGCGATGTGGAGAGAGCGGTGATTCCATACTGGGCGAAGCACATGCTCAGGTAGCGCAGCGCCTGGTGATGCACGGCCAGCGCAAAATGGCTGTCATGTCTCCACACGAAGAGCCGCTGAAGCGTGAAGTGAACGGCGACACCTGTGACGAAGCCACACGCCAGCGCTATCTGAAATCGCACGCCGAGAGCGTCATGGAGTACGGTTGTGACACCAAGGTACACGATTGCCACGACGGTGCCGGCAAGCGCAAAGCGCACCACTTGGCCACCGATACCCCAGCGGGGTGAGCGAATATCGCCTAGAAACGCGCGGATAAAGCACAGGCGACCGCGGACTGTGCCTCTCACGCGCTCTTGTCCCAGCCGTGGCGGGACTCGACGATGTACTTGGGCCGGTCCCGCGACTCGTCATAGATCCGCCCGATGTACTCGCCGATCACACCGAGCGACAGGAGTTGGATGCCGCTGAAGAACGATACGACGATCACGATCGTCGGGTTGCCAACCGGGAACGAGAACCCGCCGAGCTTCAGCGCTAGGTACGCGAGCGCGAAGGCGAAGGCGAGACCCGAAACCGTTACGCCGATCAGTGAGATCAGTTGCAGCGGGTAGCGAGAGAACCCGACGATCCCGTCGAGCCCGATAACTAGAGACCCGATCAACCGATTGTATTTGGTGGCACCCGTCGCTCGTGGCGCGCGATCGAAGACGACGCTCGTCTGAGGAAACCCGACAAGACCGACGAGGCCCCGTAGAAATCCGTGCCCCTCCTTCAGCGATACGACGTTTTCGACGACCCGACGGCTCATGAGACGGAAGTCTCCGGTGTCGACCGGTATGTCGACATCGGCGATGCGCTTCATCACGCGGTAGCCGGCTGCGGCGATGAGCTTTTTCGCGGGCGAGTCTCCCTCTCGACTTCGCCGCTGTGCACAGACGACGTCGTAGCCGTCGAGCCAGCGCTCGATCATCTCGGGGATCAGCTCAGGAGGATCCTGCAGGTCGCAGTCGATTACCACCGCAGCGTCTCCACGCGAGGCCTCGAGTCCGGCGATCAGCGCCATCGGCTGGCCGAAGCGGCGGGAGAAGCGCAGCATTTTCACGCGTGGGTCCTCCTCACAGAGCTCGAGGATCAGCTCCTCCGTGCGGTCGGTGCACGGATCGACGCTGAAGATCACCTCGCAGTCCATCTCGATCACCTCCATCACCTGTGCGAGGCGCCCATACATGCGGCGCACGTTCTCTTCCTCGTTGAAGGCGGGGATGATGATGCTGAGGAGGCGGCGGTCCGGCTGCGTCTCGACCGCCGCGGGCGAGGTGAGTGGGCCGGGACCTTGGTCGCGGGAACGTGGCCGCTGTCCGACCAGGCCGATCGGCGGGCTGACCGAGCGCAAGCCGGGCTCGACCGGAGTCACGGTTGGACACTCCTGCGTAAGGGAACTTCGAGACAGAGGGCAGACGTGCCCTCGGATAAGTGACTCAGCATCGGCGAACTCCCATCGGCGCCAAGATAGCGAGCGCCCTCCGCTCGGACGCGATGGTCTGCCAACGATCGCCACGGCGAGGGCGCGGAGCGGCCCGAAAAAGAGACAGGTAGCGGTTAATGCCTGCAAAAATGCCATAACGAGCAACTTGCGCGCCAGCGCTTCGATAGGTCGCGCATGCTCAGGAGCGCCGGTAGGATGCGCGCGGGTGTCTCTCTTTGAAGGCTTCGAGGTGCGCGCTGGGGCGGCGGGGGATGCCTCAGCGCGCCGGCGGCGTGCGCATGCGCCACCTAGAATGGGCCGCCCGTGACGGCCCATGCCCGACATCCCCTGATCCCGGCCCACGAGGTCGATCCGCAGCAGGAGCTGCCGACCCTCGAGCAGCACATCCTGGAGCGCTGGCGGGCGCGCGACGTCTTCGGGCAGTCGCTGCGAGCACGCGAGGGCGCGAAGCAGTGGGTCTTCTGCGAGGGCCCACCGACGGCTAACGGCCCGCCGGGCTCCCACCACGTGCTCTCGCGCGTGTTCAAGGACATCTACCCGCGCTTTCAGACGATGCGCGGCCATCGCGTGGAGCGCAAGGGTGGCTGGGACTGCCACGGGCTGCCGGTGGAGATCGCGGTGGAACAGGAGCTGGGCATCCGCCACAAGTCGGAGATCGAGGAGTACGGGATCGCGGCGTTCAACGCCAAGTGCCGCGAGTCGGTGTTCACGTTCCTGGAGGAGTGGAACCGGCTGACGGAGCGGATCGGCTTCTGGATCGACCTCGACCACGCCTACCGCACGCTGGATGAGACCTACATCGAGTCCGTGTGGTGGGCGCTGCAGCAGATCGACGCGCGCAGCCTGCTCTATGAGGGCAGAAAGGTGGTGCCGTACTGCCCGCGCTGTGAGACAACGCTGTCCTCGCACGAGGTGGCGCTCGGCTATAAGGACGTGGTCGACGAGAGCGTATTCCTGAAGCTCCCGGTGACGAATGGCGAGGAGCAACTGCTGGTGTGGACGACGACGCCGTGGACGCTGCCGGGAAATGTGGCGGTGGCGGTCTCGCCGACGGCCACGTACGTGAAGGCGCGCGTTGACGATGATTATCTCGTCGTAGCCGAGGCGCGCCTTGGGGCGGTACTCGGCGAGGACGTGGGGGTCACAGATCGGTTCACTGGCGATGAGCTGGTGGCGCGCTACGGCTCGTATGACGGACCGATCTTCCCGGCAAGCGATCGTGAGCCAGGTCCGCTTCCGATCCTCACGGATGACTTCGTCACGACTGAGGACGGCACGGGCATCGTGCACCTGGCGCCGGCGTTTGGCGAGGACGACTACCGCGTGTCCGCGGCGTCTGATCGGGTGCCGTTCGACCCGACTCAAGCAGACACGCTCTACAACCCGGTCAAGCCGGACGGCACCTACGACGCGCGCACACGTAACCGCGAGGGCATCTCATACGAGGACCGCTTCGTCAAGGACCCAGAGCTGACGAAAGAGCTGATCGAGGACATCCAGGCGCGTGGTCTGCTGCTGCGAGTCCAAGGCTACGAGCACTCATACCCGCACTGCTGGCGCTGCGGCACGCCGCTGCTGTACTACGCGAAACCGTCCTGGTACATCGCAACCTCGAGGCTCCGCGACGAGCTGCTGGCAGCGAACGAGACGGTCGACTGGCATCCGCCGCACGTCAAGCACGGCCGCTTCGGGGACTGGTTGAAGAACAACGTCGACTGGGCGCTCTCGCGCGAGCGCTACTGGGGTACGCCCCTCCCGGTATGGCGCTGCACGCAAGGGCACGTGCACGTGATCGGCTCGTTCCTGGAGCTCGAGGAGCGCTCGGGAGCGACGCTCGAGGATCACCACCGCCCCTACGTGGACGAGCTCAGCTTCCCCTGCCCGCAGCGGACGGCGGACGGCTCGGGCGAGTGCAGCGAGCCGATGACGCGCGTGCCGGAGGTGATCGATGTGTGGTTCGACTCCGGCGCGATGCCGTTCGCCCAGCACCACTTCCCATTCGAGAACCGCCAGGTGCTCGAGCAGAGCTACCCAGCGGACTTCATCTGTGAGGCGCAGGACCAGACGCGCGGCTGGTTCTACTCGCTGCTGGCGGTGGCGACGTTGGTGAAACCGCTGGGCGCGGACAACTCCCCGGACGCCCCCTACCGCAACGTCGTGTGCCTGGGCCTGATCCTCGACGAGGACGGGCAGAAGATGTCCAAGTCGCGGGGCAACGCGGTGGAGCCGTGGCAGGTGCTGGATACCTACGGCGCGGATGCCTTCCGCTGGTACTTCTTCACCTCCAAGCAGCCTTGGGACGACTACCGCTTCTCGACGCAGGCGATCGGCGACGGCGTACGCCTGTTCCTCAAGCAGCTGTGGTCGACCTACTACTTCTACACGCTCTACGCGAACGCATCGGCCGGAGAGCTCGAGCACGCGCCGAACGGCGACGCCAGCGAGACAAGCGACCTCGAGGCTGAGGGGCACGCGGCGGACCTCGACCGCTGGGCGCTGTCGCGCACGGCAGGAACGGCAGAGCTGGTGGCCGAGCGCCTGGAGGCATACGACGCGACCACGGCTGGGAGGGCAATCGCGAGCCTGGTGGATGAGCTCTCCAACTGGTACGTGCGCCGCTCGCGCAGGCGTTTCTGGGACGGGGATCCGGCTGCCTTCCAGACGCTGCGCACGTGCCTGCTCGCGATCTCCAAGCTGCTGGCGCCGCTGTGCCCGTTCATCACGGATGAGATCTACGACAACCTGGATGGAACGCTGGCGAGCGTGCACCTGTGTGATTTCCCCACGGGCGCGGAGATCGGTGAGCGCGATGAGGACCTCGAGCAGGCGATGGCGCTTGCCCGCGAGACGGTGCGCATGGGCCTGGGCGCCCGCGGCCAGGCGAAGATCAAGGTGCGCCAGCCGCTGGGCGAGGCGGTTGTCGTGGCTGACGGGCGCGAGCGTGAGGCGATCGAACGCCTGGCGGACGTGGTGCGAGAGGAGCTGAACGTGCACCGTGTCCGCTTCGTGGCGGCTGCGGAGGAGCTGAGCAGCTACGAGGTGAAGGCGAACTACCGCACGCTGGGCCCACTGTTCGGCAAGGACATGCCGCTCGCGGCCGCGGCAATAGCTGCACTGGACCCGGCCCGAGTGGCAGCAACGGTGCGCAACGGCGGCCAGATCGGCATCGACGTGTCAGGACGCGAGCATTCCCTGTCGGTCGACGACCTGATCCTGACGATGCACGCACCGGAGGGCTACAGCGTGGAGCGCGAAGGAGCGCACGCTGTCGCGCTGGACCTAATGATCGATGAAGACCTGCGCGGCGAGGGCTTCGCGCGCGAGATCGTGCACGCCGTGCAGAACGCCCGCAAGAGCGCGGGCCTACAGGTCGAGGACAGGATTCAGCTAATCCTCGGCGGCGATGTGGAGCTGACAGTGGCGGCGAAGCACCACCGCGACTACATCGCACGCGAGACGCTCGCCGTTGAGCTCCGGCTCGAGGTCGGTCAGATCGACTCCGACGACACGGCTCGCTACTCAGAAGAGACGACGGTGGACGGGCTGGCGCTGAACATCACCCTCGCACGTCGCGCGTAGCCGGCCAGCCAAGCTGGCCGACTCGTCTTCGTGGGGCGCCTCAGGCCAGCGCCGGCTCCAGCTCGGCCTCGAGCTTCTTCTTGGGGTATGCGCCCACGACCGTCTTGACCGGCTCGCCGGCTTTGAACAGGATCATCGTCGGGATCGAGAGGACCTGGTAGCGCGCGGCCGTCTGCGGGTTCTCGTCGATGTCGAGCTTGACGATCCGTAGCTCGGGGCGCTCTGAGGCGATCTCCTCGAGCACGGGTGCCACGACACGGCACGGGCCGCACCAGGGAGCCCAGAAGTCGACGAGCACCGGGCCGTCAGCCTCCAGCACCTCGGCGTCGAAGTTGGTGTCGGTTATCTGGGTAAGAGGGCCTGCCATCGTGGGTCTCCTTGGTCGCTTACCCCTCACTATACAAAATGAAGGACCACTCTGAAGGGCCATTCACGGGCGCCTGTATCGTGTTCGCTCGTGCTTCCGCTCGCATCTGCCAGCGGGCCGGCGATCATCGGTGTGGTGGTCGTAGGCTCGGGACTGTTTCTCTGGTGGCTGCTGCGCCAGGACGCGAACGACGAGCAGAGCGATCGCGCTGTGGAGCGCAACGGCAAGCCACCCGAGCAGGACTAACGCACGGTCACGATCCAGCCTTCGGAGTTGCGCACGATCGGCGGATGGATGTGCGTCAGCGCGGTGAACAGGTGCGGCGAGACGTACACCTCGACGAACGCAGCAACCACCAATATCGGCACCGCAACGGCCACGGTCACGAAGGTGGCCGCGAGCAGTTGGTCCCACTCGCCTTTGCGACTGGCGATGATCCACGCCGCCAGCGGCAGGAACAGCGCCACGAGCTCGGGGATCGCATGCGGTAGCACACCGAGCAGGAGGATCCCGGGCGAGACGCGCAGGAAGCCCGAGACGCCGGCGAGTGTGTGCCCGATCACGTATGCCTGCGCGCTCAGCGAGAAGGCTGTGGCGCAGATGACGAACCCGATCGCCAGACGGCCTCCGTGTTCGTGCACCCAGCGCGAGACGCCTCGGTGCTGCTGCGCCTGCAAGGGAAGCGAGCTGCCGGCGATGAAGCCGGCGACGCATGCCATCGCGTGCAGCGCGAGCACGAGCAGGTTGCTGCCAAGGACCCCGAGCACGTTCGAGAAGTTCCCCACCGCGAACGGAGGCTGCAGCGTGATGACCTGCTGGTAACCGTCGTCCAGCGAGGCGACAACCCACACCGCGCCGAGCAGACCGGTGGCGGCGAGGGCGGAGCCCCCGAGCCAGCGACCCACCACCGCGAGGGGCGCATGCTGCCACGCGCGCAGCGTCGCGCGCGTCTGGCGCACGCCGTGGGCGAACGCGTAGGCGGAGGCATCCATCCCGGATGCATCGGCTCCGGACGCTGACTACCTGAAGCGAAGGAGCGGCACCAGCCACATCGCCTCGGCGGCGATGCGCCAGGACATCTTGCTGGTTCCCTGCTGTCGGTCGCGGAACACGATCGGCACCTCCACGACCTTGAAGCCGGCCTGCACGGCACGATAGGTGAGCTCGACCTGGAAGGCGTAGCCCTGCGAGCGCACGCCGTCGAAGTGGATCGCCTCGAGCACCTCGCGCCGGAAGCACTTGAACCCGCCTGTGAGGTCGCGCACGTGTAGGCCCAGCACCCGGCGTGCGTAGGTCGAGCCGCCCTGGCTGATGAAGCGCCGCAGCAGACCCCATTCCGTGACGCCGCCTCCCGGCACGTAGCGCGAGCCCAACGCAAGGTCCGCGCCGTCGTAGACGGCCTGCAGCAGCCGGGCCAGGTCGGCAGGGTCGTGGGAGAAGTCGGAGTCCATCTCCATCACGTAGCCCGCGCCCTCGTCCAGCGCGTGGCGGAATCCCGCCAGATATGCAGGCCCGATGCCGTTCTTCTCCGCGCGATGCAGCACGCGCATCCAGTCTTTCTCCCGGCAGAGACGGTCCGCGAGCTCACCCGTGCCATCGGGCGATCCGTCGTCCACGACGAGGATTCGGAAGCCCTCCGGAGCCGCTCCCGAGAGCGCCTTCGCCGCCGCCACCACGATCGCCTCGAGGTTCTCGATCTCGTTGTATGTGGGCAGTATCAGCCAGGGCTCGCCGGACATGGACCGGGGTACCCTAGCCGCGCTGCGTGTCGGGGCGCGCCGACGTGCTCTCGCCTACCCTGATCACCGTGCCCGAGCTATCCAACGCAGCGATCGCGGACGCACTGGAGGAACTGGGCGACCTGTATGAGCTGGACGGCGCGATCGTGCACCGCGTGCTCGCCTACCGCTCCGCCGCGAAGGCCGCGCGCGAGGCGTCCGTGTCCGTCGCCAAGCTCGCCCGCGAGGGGCGCGCCAGCGAGCTGCCGGGGATCGGCAGGACCCTGCAGGAGAAGATCTTCGCGCTCGTCAGCACGGGCACGATCCCCGCGGCCGAGCGCCTGCGCGCGAAGTTCCCGCCGGGGCTGATCGCGATCACGCGACTGCCGGGGCTGGGGCCGAAGCGGGCGCGGCTGCTGTTCTCAGAGCTCGGCATCGACTCGCCGGCGGCGCTACGCGAGGCGGCGCTCGCCCAGCGCCTGCGCACCGTGCGCGGGCTCGGGCCGAAGCTCGAGACGACCGTCCTTGAAGCGCTTGAGGATCTCGACGCACATCCCGACGCGCCGACCGCGCCGCGCATCCTCTTGCCGCGAGCGCTTGAGATCGGGGAGGACCTGCTGGCGGGCCTGCGAGCCCTCGCACACGGCGAGGATCACATCCAGCTCGCGGGCTCCGTCCGCCGGCAGGCGGACTCCATAAAGGACATCGACATCATCGCCACCAGCAAACGGCCGACCGCGCTCGCCAGGAGCCTCGCCCGGCTCGAGCAGATCGAGCGCGTGAGCTCAGCCGGCAAGGCCGGTGCGAAGGCGCGCACCCATTCGGGCGTCGGCGTCGACCTGCGCATCGCAGCGCCCACACAGCTCGGCAACCTGCTGCAGCACTTCACCGGGTCGGGCTCGCACAATGCCGCGCTGCGCGAAGCGGCGGTGCGCCGCGGGCTGCACGTGTCCGAGTACGGCATCCTCGATGACGCAACCGGCGAGACACTCACGTGCAGGAGCGAGCAGGAGGTCTACGAGCGCCTCGGGCTCGCGTACATCGAGCCGGAGCTGCGCGAGAATCGCGGCGAGCTCGAGGCAGCGCGAACAGCCGACGCCCTTCCGGCGCTGGTCGAGCTGCAGGACATCCGCGGCGACCTGCACAGCCACACGATCGCCTCCGACGGCCACAACACGATCGAGGAGATGGCCCTCGCCGCACGCGGGCGCGGCTATGAGTACCTGGCGATCACCGACCACTCGGCAACGCACGGCTTCGGCAACGATGTCTCGCCCGAGCAGCTGCGCCGCCAGATCGAGCTCGTGCAAGAAGCCGACGCGCGCATCAAGGGCATCCGTCTGCTGGCGGGCAGCGAGGTCAACGTCCTCCCCGACGGCTCGCTCGACTACGAGGAAGAGCTTCTCGAGCAGCTCGACTGGATCGTCGCGAGCGTGCACACATCGTTCGGCATGGACGAGCGGGCGATGACCGCGCGCATGATCGCCGCGATTGAGCACCCCCTCGTCGACGTGATCGGCCATCCGACCGGTCGCTTGATCGAGCGCCGCGAGCCTTACGCGCTCGACCTCGGCGCCGTGTTCGAGGCTGCTGCGCGGACGGGCACGATGCTCGAGATCAACGCCAATCCCGACCGCCGCGACCTCTCCGATGTGAATGCCCGCGCCGCCGCCCGCGCCGGCGTCACGCTGGTTATCGACTCCGACGCGCACCGCACTTCCACGCTCGCGAACATGCGCTGGGGCGTCGCCACCGCAAGGCGCGCCTGGCTGACCAGAGAGGACGTGCTCAACACGCGGCCCTGGTCAGATATCGAACGCCGGGGCAAGCGAGCAGCGCGGCCGCGCGGCTAGAGCCTGCGACCAGACCGATACGTCAGCCGACGGCGCCGATGTCGTAGTACTGCGGGTGACGAGTTGGGCAGTAGAGCGCGAGCTTGCGAGCGGCCCTGTCGTAGCGAACGACCCAGACCCCGGTGGGGTCGCGGACGCGCGTGATCAACGTGCTCGCTCCGTTGCTTATGCGGGCACATGGCGGCGGCGCCCCCGCTGCCACACGCTCGTGTAGAAGTGTGGCGACGCTCGCCGATTGCGCGAACTCTGGCTTTTCCGTAAGCACAGGTGAAAGCCCGGCGATCCGCGCCAGAGGAGATATGCCTTCAAAGGAGAATTCTGGACGCGCACTCTGTTCGATGCTCACCGTAACGGTACGTACACCTTCTCGGTGCAGCGCTTCGAGCAGACCGGGCACGTCACCGTCACGGTTGGGCGCTCCGGCCAGGAAACCCGTCGTGGAGTAGAACACGATGCGATCGGGGAGCTGCTCTGTTTCGGGCAGCGGACTCGCCAGCGCTATTTTTGCTTCACCGCCGAACGCGCCGAACGTGATGCCGAGTGTGTTCGCGCAGACCCCCACTACGAGTAGAGAAATCGCCGCAAGGCGGGCCTTGTGGGGCAAGTTTGTGATCCAGCCGGTACCTAGGACTGCCAGATACGGCAACAAAGCCAAGCCGTAACGGATGTCGTGATGAGGTGTGATGGTGACGGCCAGCCAAGCGAGAAAGCCGCCGGCCAGCAACTCGAGGCGCGCGGTGCGTTTGTCACCTCCACGCAGGACGGCGCGTACCGTCCACAACGTCCCTCCAAGCACGAGCACGAACAGCGGCGCGAGGAGCTGAGAGTTCAGGACATTCCAGAAGTACCACAGGAGGTTGTCTGTCGAAAATGTCGGCGGGAGGTTGCCCGGCGGGGCGCCGACGGATGAGCCGGCGACTTCAAGCGAATACCCGAGTTCTGAGAGATGCACGAGATACCAGGGGCAGCCGACCGCGAACGAGACGACACAGAAGATCGCGAAGCCGCGCCAGTTACGCCAGCCACCGTGGAGCAGAACGATCACGACGAGGCCGGCGAGGAACTGTGCGAACTGCGACTTCACGTTCAGTCCGAGCCCGACGGCAAGGCCCGCGAGACCGGCCACCCCCGGACGACTGAAATCCTCGCTTGCGAGCACCAGCCAGATCGACACCGCGACGAGCGCCGTGAGCGGCGCGTCGAGCATGAACACATGGAACAACGAGATGATCAGCGGCGAGCCGAGCACCACCAAGACAGCCAGCAGTCCCGACAGTCGCCCGAACAGGAGCCGGCCGGTCTGGTAGCAGCCGAGCGCGAGCAAGGGTACGAATACGAGGTTCTCACCGATGATCGGAGAGGCGACGCTCACGCCTCCCACGAACGTCGCCAGCGCACCGACTAAGTGAGCGAGAATCGGATAGACCGATACCTGATCGAGCGGTCCGGAGAGGTTGCCCGCCGCGAGCATGCTGTGATAGTCGAGGACCGTTTCCAGGTGAGCGCCGGCGTCATAGATGGGGACGCTGCGATCCTGCGTCAGCCACCAGCAGGTGAGCGTGATGAACGTCACGACCGCGCCGATCGCACCCCAGGCGTAGGCGCTGAGCCGCGGTGCACCGATGCGCGCGGCTGCCGGCGCGGCACCGCTGCTCAACCTCCCGCGCCACGCGAAGCGCCCGCCCCCAAGGACACGCTGCCCGTGACGCTCAGGCGCATTTACGTGCTCGGAGGCCGACACCGGCCGACCGTAGCCCACGACCACCATCAATTCCACTTAACCCGCCGATTCGAGCGACTATGTCTCTATTTGATTCAGTCGCAGTCGGCAAGCAGCCGCGGCAACAGGCGCTCTGCCACGATGCGGTCGACCGAGCAGCGGCGGAAGGGCTCCAGGGCCTGCAGAGCCAGCTGCGCATAGTCCCGCGCGGGATCCACGAGCGCGGCGCGAAGCGCGCTCTGAAGATCTTCGCCGACTGTCCTGGGATCGAGCGCGCGCGCGATCGGCAGAGCGGCATATGGGCCGGGCGCGAGGGTACTCACGAGGACACAGCCATCGACGAGCGCCTCGAGCTGGGCAATGCCGTAATCCTCGCGACGAGGCGCGCATACGAACACGCGCGCGCGACGAACCAGCCCGCGGTAGTCATCCGGTGCGAGCGCGCCCGCGACACGGACGCCGGGCGCGGACTCCAGGTCCACGCCAGCCTGCATTAGCGCCGCGGCGGAAGCACCGGTCACCACAAGCTCTCGCGGCACGCCCGCGGGTAGCTCGTCGTAGATGGCTCGCCAGGCCGCGAGGACCCGGCTAAGCCCCTTCTTGGAAGGGTTGGCCGCGTAGGTGATCGCCGCGATGTCGCGTGCAGACTCCGCCGGACCGGATGGCTCCACTGACACTGGGAGCATCAACGCTCGGCCGCCCGCATTCGCGGATGGGACCTCGCTAAGCCCACCCTCGCTCCACGGCAGCCACAGCGGCGCTTCGCCGAGCCTGCGCCGCTCGAGCGGGCGCTGCCAGAGGCCGTGGCGGCCGAGACGGTTGCCGGCGGAGGGCGCGTCGAAGCGGATCGCTCCCCGACGGGGCCACAGCAGAGCGGCAGTCGTGCTCGAGTAGACGATCGCGGTGGGAGGCCCATCGCCCAACCTGGCGAGCGCCGTGGCGGCCGCCACCCGTGCGGCGCGGGCCCAAGCGAGGTCTGTGAGCATCAGCGTCCGCGTGGGGGCGGGCGGCTTGGCCGTGGCGAGCACGACGCTCGCGCCGGCACGCTGCAGCGAGTCGTGCAACTGCCGGTCGGCGACGCGCAGCCCTTCGGTCGAGCCGAGCGAGACGATCAGCACGTGGGGGCGCGGCGCTGGCGGCATCTCAGCTGACGGCGTCGCCGATGCGCTCAGGCCGAGCGGCCTTGAACCCGGGGGTGCGCATCAACTCCATCGGTCGCACGGGCGAGGTGCGGCGCACGTAGAAGCTCGCGCCGTCGCGCTCCTCGATCGCCTCCACCGCAGCGTCCTGCCGGCGCCAGGAGAGCGACCAGATGATCGCGAAGCCAGCCGCGATGCCAGGGATCTGTGGGGCGAGGAAGGCGAGCCCGCCGGAGAGCAGCGTGAACGCCAGCAGCGGCCACAGGCGGTTGAGCAGGATCGCCGTCGGGCGGTGCTCGGGAAGGGTCGTGCTCGCCCGCGCCGCCGCGAGCAGCCGCGCGATCGGCGGGTTGGTCAGCGCGCGCCTGCCCATGCGCAGCCCCACCACGCCGGCAATGATCCACCACCCCACCGCGATCTCCGCGAGCGTCGTGTCGGATTTGGCGCTGGCGGCGAGCACCGTGATCAACGCCAGCGCTGTGGCCGCGCCGGCGCTCAGCAAGACTGTGGTCCTGAGGAAGTCGACGAACCTCACGGCGCTACAGCAGCGCCTCGAGCAGCTCCCGCACGCCGCCGGGACCGTCCACGCTCAGATCGGCCTCCTGCGCCATGCCGGGAGGCGCTTCGTCGGAGCTCACCGCCACGCACAACGCGCTCTTCAGCGCCCCCGACCCCACCATCGCGCGCAGCCCGCGAAACGCGTCCAGGTCGGTGGTGTCGTCGCCGACATATACGGCCGCGCTGACATCGCCGCCACGCAGCAGGGTCGCGATGCCGAGGCCCTTGTCGAGCCTCACAGGAGGCCGGACCTCCAGCACCTTGCGTCCCCAGTGCACGACGAAGCCCTCAGCCTCGGCCCGCGTCGCGATCTCGCCAACCGCCTGCTCGGCGGCCTCCTCATCGGGCGCGCCGCGCCAATGAAACGCGGCGATCGCATCCTTGTCCTCGCTTCGGATGCGCAAGCGCTGGTGCTCGGGCGTATCCGCGCGAGCGGCGAAGTCGCGTACGCGCGCGGTCCATGCGGCGAGCTCGGGGTCCACCTCGGGGCTCGTTGCTCGCGGGCGCAGCAGCTCGCCGCCGTGGTTGCCCACGTAGGCGATCGTGCCGATCGCGACGATCTGGCGTGCTGTGCTCGCGCGCCTGCCGCTGATACAGCCGACGACGCGGTAGCGGCGCGCGATCTCGATCAGGAGGCTGCGTGTGGCCTCGGGCACATGCGCATCGGCCGCGTGACGCACGATCGGCGCCAGCGTGCCGTCGATGTCGAGCAGAACTGCCGAACGGCTGGGGTCGGCGCGGAGCGGCTCGAGCGCCTCCACGAGCGTTGCGGCTGGGGACACGAGGTCTAGTATGGCGATCATCGTGGCCGGCCACTCCGTTCGTGCAAGTGGCTGCTGAGCGCTTTTCGCATCGCTCGCTGAAGCTGATCACGATCGGCACGCTTGCCGGTCTTTTCAGCGGCCTTTTCGGCGTCGGCGGCGGCAGCGTGATCGTGCCGCTGCTGGTGCTGTGGCTCGGCTATGACGAGCGCACAGCGACCGCCACCTCGCTCGCGGCGATCGTATTCATCGCTGCGTTCGCGGCCGCCGTGCAGGGCGCCTACGGCAACGTGAACGTGCTCGACGCGGCACTCGTCGGCGGACCGGCGCTGTTCGGCGTGCTGATCGGCGCATGGCTGCAGCAGCGCCTGCAGACGCGCTCGATCGCGCTGCTGTTCGCGGCGATCCTCGTGGCAAGCGCGGTCGAGCTGGTGCTCAGGTGATCGGCGCGCTCGCGATCGGCCTGGCCGCCGGCGTAATCGCCGGCCTACTCGGGGTGGGCGGCGGCGTGCTGTTCGTTCCCGGGCTCGTCCTGTTCGTCGGGCTCAGCCAGCACCACGCGGAGGCGACCTCGCTGCTTGCGATCGTGCCGGTGGCGATCGTGGGTACCTACCGCCACGACCGCTATGGCAATGTCCGGCGCGGCGACGCGCTGCGCTTGGGACTCTTTTCAGTTGTCGGCGCGGCGGGCGGGGTGGCGCTCGCGAACGCGCTGTCCGGCACCGTTCTGCGCTATGCGTTCGCCGCCCTGATGCTGCTCGTCGCGGCACAGCTCGTGCACCGGACCCAGAGCCATGGACAGGACGGGGAAAAGTCGTAGACTGGGACGACTATGGGACTAGATAATCCACTGCATGTAGCGCTGCTGGTTGTTCTTCTGCTGCTCGTCTTCGGAGCCAGGAGGCTGCCCGAGATCGGCCGTTCGCTCGGCTCCGGCATGCGCGAGTTCAAGGACTCTGTCACCGGCGCCACGCCCTCGCTGACGCAGACCACGCAACAGCAATCACCAGCCCAGCCGGTGGCAGCCCCGGTGGCACAGCCTGTCGCGCAGCCCGTCGCTCCCCCCGCTCAAGCGCAGCCGATCGGTGGACAGGCTCCTGCGCAGCCGGTGGCCGCTCCGGTCGAGCCCGCCCCTGCTCCGGTCGAGCCGGCGCACCAGGGCTGAGCAACTCATCCGGCGGGGCAGTGCGTGCCGGCGGGCGTGCGTCCCTACCCGCGCAGGATCGGCCCGGTTTCGACGGCTTCGAATTCGGAGCCCGGGACGCGCTTGATCTGTTCGAGGTTTTCGTCGTTCCAGTGCGGGTTGGGCGCGCCCGTGATGAACCATGGGGATCCGTTGTCAGCGACGATCAGGCCATAGCGCTTGAGCGCTTCGAGGATCACGAGCGACTCGCCAGTGAAACCGGCGAGGCTGTAGCTGGCCTTCAGTCGCAGACGTAGCCCCATCGGCGGCAGGTTCGGGTCCGAGCTCGAGGATGCGTAGTGCGTCGCGGGGTGGACGTAGCCGTCCTGCGTCTCGGGCACGGTCACCCGAAGCGCATGGTCGATCTGCCCGGTGGCGACCTCGGGGTAGCGGACCAGCAGCGGGAAGATCGGGAGGCCTGCGGCGTCCGCAGAGGTCCATCCTTCAGGGCGCAGCGCGTCGCTTCGCAGGTTGAAAACGGCGCCAGAGGCAGCCGCCCAGCCGCCCCCCTTGCGGTGGGCGTCGTATAGCTCATAGAGCTTGCAGGTGCCTTCCTGAACGACGAGCACGTGTTTGTCCCCGTGGCCCTTCTTGCCGCCCCCCTCGATCGGCGCGTTTGCCGGAACCGGGTAGGGGCCGGGGTTGGATTCGCTGCCGTACGCGGTGAACTTGATCGGCACCTGCTTCTGCTGGGCGCCTACGACCGTGTACGGGATGCCGTAGCTCGGCTCGGTGCCGAAGTCGGGGTGCAGGTGGGCGCCCAGGCCGATGCTCGCGACGTACGCGGCTGAGTTGGGGTTGACCGGCTCGCCCGCGATTTCCTGGTTGAGCGGGTCTTCCGCGGGGAGAATCGGGCAGTTGTATTCGACCGCGCCGGTGGCGCCTCGGGCCCGCGTGGATCGGGTTCGGGCGGATGCCGTGGCGCTCCACGGGAGCGCGGCTCCGGCGAGTAGGACCGCCGCGAGCAGGCAAAGGGCCGATCTGGTGCGCAAATCTCGCCAACCCCTCATGTAGGGCAACGTTAGCGAGCCTAGTACTCGGCGCTGGAGAGCTGGCATTTGCTCATCCACCGTCCGGCAGTGCAACCCGCCCAACCATCATGCGCTATAGCTGAACCTGTCTGCCGGGTTCCTCTTGCTCTTGGCTTTGCCGACGATGGCGAGAACATCGACCGTCTTTTCCTTGGTCCCCCCAGGGACACGGACACGGCACGTGGTAGTCGATTCGCAGGCGATTGTCGTCGCTGTGTTAGCGCCGAACGTGAACACCGTGGTGCTACCCGGTTCGAAGCCGCTGCCGGTGATCGTCGCTTCGGCGCCGCCTGAGAGGGTGCCGGTGTTTGGGCTGACGTTCGTCACCGTCGGTTGGCCGTATTTGAAGCTTGCCTTCGCCACCACTGGGCTCACTCCGCCACCCGTGATCACCGTTACGCTGACCTTGGCCGAGGTCCCTGCTGGGGCGGTCGCTGTGAGCGAGGTCGGACTGAGCTGTTCGATGGACGTCGCGTAGCTCGAGCCGAACAGGACTCCTGTCGCTTCGGTGAGGTTCCGGCCTGTGATCGTCACGACCGTACCTCCACTCGACGGCCCCTTCTTGGGCGTGACCGTCGTAACGGTGGGCGTTGGACCCTGTGGGCGCTCGAACAGCCACGCGGCGCCAACATCGTTGTCGCTCGGACCACCGATCAATGCGGTCTGGCCGCTTTCCGAAAGTGCGAGCCCGATCCCGAATTCCCCTTTGCCCATCTCGTCCAACGGGGCCACCGGCCCTTCTTCCATCCATTCACCGTCGATCGGCACGAATGACCATGCCTCGGCAATTCGGTTACCGGCAAGACCGCCCAAGAGTGCAGAGGTCCCGTTGCCGGCTAGCGCAATCCGGAACCCCTCGTCCTGGCGTGGTTCGGCGGCCTGCAGCTTTGCTCCATGCTGCGTCCAGCCGCCCGCCTCACGGGTGAAGATCCACGCCGAGCCACCGAGAAAATGATCGTTGACGCCGCTGATAAGCCCGGTATTGCCGTCGTCGGACAACGCGACCGCCCAGCCGAACTCGGCCAGTCCGGTTGCGTCGATCGGAGTCAACGGCAGTCCCTGTTGGGTCCAGGTCGATCCTTCGCGCGCGAACGCCCATGCCCTCCCCGCTGTTTCGCCTGCCCCCCACCCGCCGGCGAGGGCGGTACTCCCGTCAGCCGACAGCGCCACGGACCAGCCAAAGTGGTTTTCGGCCGCCGGTTCGCCGGCCTCGAGTTGCGCCTGTTCTTCCCACACTTCGCCGTCGCGGTGATAGACCCACGCCGAGCCTTCGTTGGCGCCCTGTTGCGGGGCGCCGATGAGGGCCGTCTGCCCGTCGCGGGAGACCGCGACCGACCACCCAAACTCAGCTCTGCTCGTCCGACCAGGCGGTTCGAGCTTCTCCACTTCATGCCAAACCGAGCCTTCGCGCACGAACACATAGACCGCGCCGGCTCCCAGTCCTTCGTTGTGTGCGCCGATCAGTGCCGTATTTCCATCTCCCGAGAGCGCGACCGCAGCTCCGAACGATGCCACCCCACCCTCGTATGGCGGTCGGAGCTTCGGCCCCTGCTGGACCCAGACTCCGCCTTCGCGCACGAACACCCACGCAGCCCCATAGTTCGTGCTGTCGCTTGGCCCACCGACCAGGGCGGTGTGTCCATCGGATGACAGTGCAACGCTGTATCCGAAGCCCGCAAATCCGGTCGGGTCGGACGGCACCAACTTCGCACGCTCCTGGACGAGCGAGGACTGCGCCCCCGCAGAGGCCGGAAAGAGCGCGACGGCCAAGGCAGCCAGCAACGGCACCCGCATGGTCGCAGCCTACCTCGTCACCGGCGGCCGTCAGGCGGGCGCCGCCACGAGGTTCACGGGCTCGCCGCGGCGGGAGGGGCCGCGCGCGGAGGAGGATGCCAACGGGCCGACGCGAGGGCTCACCTGGTAGGAGCCGACGGCGAGCACCCCGTGGGCCATCGCGGGCGAGGTGAGTGTGACGTCACTGTCGACGACGTGCCCGGCGAACCATGGGGAGGCGCTCCAACCGCGGTCGAGCCAGGCATGTACGTCCGCTCCGCTTGTCATCGAGGTGCCCGTTACTCGCAGCACCCAGCGTCCATCGATGACATCGCCACGGTAGCGCGAGGCCAGCAGCTTTACCTGCAGGATCTCCTCCTGCTCCACCTCCCGTATGAGACGTCGCACGCTCGACAGGAGGGGGCCCTCACGCGCCATCGTTTGAGCCTAACCGAAACAGCCCCAAAAATGGGGGAAGGGTCCGACTGTCTGAACACGTGGCGCAGCAGCCCAGCGCGTTGCGGGTTGATCGGGGAGACAGATTTGCACCTGCGGCCGGCGCCGACGGGCCCGTCAAGCAGGCTGTTCAGCCGGCAACACAGAAGGCCGCGCCTCCTGCATCAACGGCGCGCCGCAGTGCCAGCAATACGCGGCGCCGCGACTGTGCACGGCCCCACACGAACGGCACTGCCCATGGATGCCGGCCTCAGCGGTGGCGAGCAGCCTCTGCACCTCACCCAGCTGCGCGTCCACCTCCTGCAACTCGGAGGCTTTGCGCGCGAGCACGTCCAGCCGGTAGTGGTCGCGGATCGCCATCTCGTATGCCAGGCCACCAAGGTCCCATGTGAGCGCGGCGACGCGCTCAGCGAGCTCCAGGCGCCGCTTGCGCAGCTCGGACATCGAGCCGCTGGGGGTTGGCAGCCCGCCCGCGGGGAGCACGATCCCTCCCGTGGGAGCCTCCGCCGCGGCACCGGCCTCGGCGTCCGGATTCAGCTCCCGTGTCGGGGGCTCTGCAGACGCAGGCGGCCTGCTGCCGTTTCCGCCGTGCGCGCTCATTTGACTTCGATCGGGGCGGTGCTGAGTTTGCTCAGTTCCTTCTCGTGCGTCTTGCCGGTCGATTTTTCGAGTTTGGTGATCGTCGAGCTGCTGACTTTCTTGGCTTCGGGCGCTTTCGCCGGTGTTTTTTCTTCAGCCTTTTCTTCAGCCTTGGCTTCGGCTTCTTCCTGTGCTTCTTCGCTCTTAGCCGAGGTGGCGGATTTCGTTCCGCTCGCCGGCGTGGTGCTCGTCGCGGACGTGGAGGTGGGCGCCGTGCTCGCAGCTCCGAGCGCACCGAGGCCTTCGACTTTGATCACCTGTGGCGCTGAGCTGGTCTTGTTCTGCGTCACCCAGTGACCGACGAGCAGGCCGATGATCATCGCCAGCAGCAGCACAGAGAGGACGCCGAACAGCGGCGCGTAGCGGCGCAGCCACAGCGGGCCGGCGGCCGGCTCGACGTAGGAGGCGTAGGGGACCGGCGTCGTCGTCATCGCACCCGTGGCCGCTTGCGGCTTGTGCTCGGTCTCGAGCACGTCGAGGAACGCCAGCCGCACGGGCGAGGTGGGCTGCCCGCAGGAGAGGCAGTAGCGCTGGTCGGCTACCAGCGGCGCTGAGCAGTTGGGGCAGGTGGAGCTTTCTGACGGCACCGGTGCAAGATTAGTCATGGCGATGTGGGGGCCTTCGCGTGCTTTGCGTGTGTACTGCTGTGGGTGCGGCTGTGCGAGCGTCCGCTGCCGTGCCTCTTGGAGGCGCGCTTAGGCTCCGCGGCAGCCTTTGCGGCGGCTTCGCTTTCACGGCCGATGCGCGAGCTTTCCTGCTCGGTGCTCTCGCAGGCCGTCAGGCCCACGCCGATGACGCTACAGCCGGCGAGGGCGAGCGCCCGCCTCATCCGCGCCGCCCCGGAGCCCGGGACAGCGCGGGCACGCGTGCTCATCCAAATGCTCCCCGCACGTATTCGCGTGTGCGCTCGGCGCGGGGGTCCTCGAACAGATCCTCGGTGGTGCCGTACTCGACGAGGTCGCCCAGGTACATGAAGGCCACCTTGTCGGCCACGCGGTGGGCCTGCGCGAGGTTGTGTGTGACGATCACCACCGCGAGGTCGCGGCGCAGTTCCCCGATCAGCTCCTCGATCACGCCCGTGGAGATCGGGTCGAGGGCGCTGCAGGGCTCGTCCATCAGCAGCACCTCCGGGCGCGGAGCGATCGCGCGCGCGATGCACAGCCGCTGCTGCTGGCCGCCGGACAGGCGCAGAGCAGGGCGGTCGAGGTCGTCGCGGACCTCGTCGTAGAGGCCGGCCCGCCGCAGCGCGTCGACCACGAGCGGCTCCAGCTCCTTGCGGCCCGGGCGCTTACGCCCCTGCTCACGCAGCGCGAAGGCGACGTTGTCGAAGATCGACATCGGGAATGGGTTGGGCTGCTGGAAGACCATCGCCACGCGCGAGCGCAGCGTCGTGTCCACGAGGTCGTGGATGTCCTGCCCGTCGAGCAGGATCTCGCCCGAGCGCGCTGCGCTGGCGGTCAGCTCGGTGAGGCGGTTGAGCGTCCGCAGCAGCGTCGTCTTGCCGCAGCCGGACGGCCCGATCAGCGCGAGCACCTCACCCTGGTGGATCGACAGCGACACGGACTTGACGGCGGGCTTGCCAGCGTAAGAGATGCTCACGTCGCGCACGCTCAGGCGCTCGGGGCCGGCCGCGTAGGACGGACTGCGGACTGCCTCGCGTTCCTGCAACGGCCGCACGGCTGTGGGCGCCCGGTCGAGGACGATCGTGCGCACTGGGGGCACGATCGGGGAGGCGTCATCGGCCGCGATCGACTCGGGCGCCACCGGCTCAGCAGGCCGCGACGCGCCGGGCCAGCGCTCGCCGATCTTGCGCACATCCGCGCCGTCGCTGACCAGACTCAAGGGCTCCATGAGCATCTCCTCAGGACTCATCGACCACAAACTCCATCGGCATGACTTTAGCCATCAGAACACTGAGGTTAGCGAATTTGCTGAAGTTTTGTGAAAAGTTCGGGACTATCGTCAAGCCAACCATCTACACCACCGCTCCGATCGGCGCAATGCCCGTCGCGCTCGCCTGCGCCCTGCCGATCCGGTCCACGATCAGGTTCAGCACGAGCACGAAGAGCAGCAGCACGAAAGCTGCCGCGTAGGCCTTCTGCGGAGCCTGGCCTTCGCCGGCAGGCGAGTTTTCGTAGATGTAGTAGGTCAGCGAGGAGCCGGTGCCGCGCAGGAGGTTCACAACGGGGATCGATCCCTGCGTTTCGATGCGCATCGTGCCGCCCAGCAGGATCAGCACGATCGCGGTCGAGCCGATGATGCGGCTGACGCCGAGCGTGACGCCGGTGGCGATGTTCGAGCGCACGCTGGGGAGCAGCACGCGGCGGATCGTGGTGATGCGCGTCTTGCCCAGCGCGAAGGCCGCCTCGCGCTGGTGGCCGGGGACAGCCTGCAGGCCGTCGCGGGTGGCCGTGTAGACGGAGGGCAGCGCGAGCAGCGACATCATCGCGCCGGCGGCGATGAACGAGCGCCCGAACACGCCGCCGCCTTCGGCGGTGAACGAGAACACGGCGAGCAGCGGCACCTGGAAGAGCGCGAGCCCGAAGATCGCGATCACGATGTCGGGGGTGCCGGCGACGACCTCGATGCTCGACTCGACGATGCGCGCGAGCCAGCTGGGACGCCCGTACTCGGCGACCCACACGGCACTGGAGATCGCCAGCGGCATCGCGAGCGCGATGCCGATGATCGTGAGGATGATCGTCCCGAGCATCGGGTCCAGGAAGCCGCCGGAGCCGGACTGGTCGGCGCTCGTCTGCGGGCGGCTGAAGATCAGGTCGGGGCGCAGGTACTGGATGCCGCGCACGCCCATGTAAAGAACGATCGCCGCGGCGATCGCGCACAACAGGATCCCCGAGGTCCACGCGGCCGCGAGCACCAGCCTGTCGCCCCAGCGCCAAGTCATCGGCGAGGAGCGCCGTCCGCGACCGCCCGGAGCGCCGCCTCGCGGAGGGACTGGCGGCTGCGATCTTTGCGCGAACGCGTTCATCCGCGGGTCTGGTACTTGCGTAGGGGAAGCTTGACGAGGTAGCCCGACACTGACAGCACGAACGCGGAGAACAGCAGCAGCAGCGCCCACGAGTACACGGCCGGCCCGAGCGCCGGCGAGCCGACGCCTTCGCGGTAGTCGACGATCGCGGAGGCGAGCGTGCGCAGCGGCTCGAAGAAGAACACGAGCCCATCGACGGGCTTGGGGCTGAACGTCTTGCCGCCGGAGACCATCTGGATCATCACGGCCTCGCCGAGCGCGCGGGCGCTCGCGAGCACGGCGGCGGCGACGATCGCGGGGCGGATCGCCTTCAGCGTGACCGCGCGCACCGCGCGCAGCGGGTTCAGCCCGAGCGCCACGGCTCCCTCGCGCCAGGAGGGCGGCACCGAGGCGAGCGCCTCGCAGATCAGGGCGATCATGATCGGCGTGATCATCACCGTGAGGATCACCACCGTCACCCCGAGCCCGGCACCGGTCAGCTGCACGACGTTCTGCACCGACGCTTTCTCGTGCTGGGTGATGATGTGATTGCCCACGAACGGCACGAGCACGAGGATCCCGATCAGGCCGTAGATGACGGACGGGACCGAGGCGAGCAGGCGGATCATCGGGATCACGATCCGGCGCAGGCGCGCAGGCGCGAGCTCGACGATGAACACCGAGGAGAGCACGGAGATCACGAGGCCGAGCGCGACCGCGATCGCGCTCGCCAGCACCGTGCCGTAGATCAGCGGCCACGCGCGGATGTGAAAGACGGACGCCGACGGGTTCGTGGCGGTCGTCGTCATGCGGTTGACCTCGGTTTCGAAGTCGCCGCCGCCCAGCACCCAGCTGAGCCCGTTGTGTTGGAAGATCGGCCACGACTTGGTGAAGACGAACACCACCATCGCCACCACGCCGACGCCGATCAGCAACGACACCGCGCCGAGCATACGCTCGGCGCGGTGGTCCGGCCACGGCTTTCGCAGCCGTTCGATCATTGGCTCGAGAGCCGCTCGGCCAACTGAGCTAGCCGATCACGACCCACTGGCTGGCGATGATCTTCTTCGCCGCCGGTGACTTGTCGACCCAGTTGATGAACGTCGCGGCAGCGCCGGTGGCGGTGCCTTTGGTGACCTCGAAGAAGACCGACACACCGGCGTACTGCCCGGAGGCGGCGGTCGTCTTGTTGCAGGCGACGCCGTTGTAGTCGACCGAGTTCAGGCCGCCTTTGTCCGCCTGGTAGTTGGACAGGAAGCCGATCCCGTCGGGGTCGGCTTCGACCGCCTGGCGCATCAGGCCCTCTGTGGCCTCTTCGGTGGCGGCCGACTCGACGCTTTTGCCTTCCAGCAGCAGCGACTTGAAGCTCGTCAGCACGCCTGCCACCGCGGTGCGGGAGTAGACGTCGATCGAGCCACTCGCCGTGGCGCCGGGTACGCCGCTCCACGTTTTGATCTTGCCGGTGAAGAGCCCTGTGACCTCACTCGGGGTGAGGTTGCTGAGCGTGTTGGCTTTGTTCGTCACCACGCAGATCGCGTACTTGGCGATCGGGTAGAAGTCCAGCCCAGCGTCGGCGCCGGTCGGTTCCTGGGCGACGTCGGCGATCGTGACGCTCCCGTTTTTGACGTCGGTGATGCCGACAGTCGTACCACCCTGGGCGATCTTGAAGCGGATCTTGTGCGGGTGCAGCTTGACGTACTTGGCCGCGAGCAGCGACACCAGCGGGTAGGACGATGTGGCGCCGCTGATGGTGACGAGCGAGGTGGCGCTGGCAACCGCAGGCGCCGCAACCCCGACCACGCCAGCCACCGTGAGGGCGACGGAGAGACGGCGGATTCGATGCATTTAAAAGAGGCTCCTATTTCGAGTTCGTTTGACAAAGAGTTGACAACGTGGAGGGGCGAACATAGCATATCCCTATAGAACTGATCGACATTAGCTATTTTATAGACAAGGTCCGGAACCCGAGGGGTCCGGACCGTGTTCTTGGTTGACGATAATTCCGCTCCACACGATGAACAACACACCTAACAACGAAAAGTCGCCCTGGCGCGCACCCTCCGCTCGCGTGACCGCCGCGCTGGCCGCGGCGACGCTCGGCATCGGCGTGGCCGTGGGCGCGGCGATCGGTCCGGCGCCGAGCCCTTCGCAGGCGAGCTCGGCGCTGCCGGTGCTGCTCACGACGCTCGCGCGGGAGGCGGCCGTGAGGGCGGCGGAGGCGGCGAGCGCCGCGGCACAGCCGTCGGCGACAACGGCCGAAGCGAGCACGTCGGCGAGGAAACACCACAGGCGCAAACACAAAGCTGTGGAAACAGAAGAAGCATCGACGGCGGCGAGCACCCAGGAAGCGGAAACGGAAACGACGGCACCGACGTCGACGAAGCCGAAGACTAAAACCAAAGCCAGCGCGCTCCCACCGGTCACGCACGTGTGGCTGATCGAGCTGGCCGGCACGTCATTCGAACAGGCGCTCGCCCAGCCGGCGGCGGCTGCGTATGTAGATACAGAAGCGGTCGCGGCGGGCACGCTGCTGAGTGGGTGGTCGGGGCTCGAAGGCAGCGTCTTCGCGAACGACGCCGCATTGCTCGCCGGCAGCGCACCGCAGCTGCTTGACACGATCGTCCAGCCACCGTGCCCGGAAGGGGCGGCGGGTGCCGCGTGCGCAGCGGAAGCCGGTCAGCTGACGAGCGCCAGCGAATTCCTGAAGGCGACGATCCCCACGATCACCTCGAGCGCGGCCTTCCGCGAAAGCGGCCTGATCGTGGTCACGTTCGCGTCGGTGGGCCTCGCGACGCAGACGAGCCTGCCCGCGGGCGCCGCGAGCGCCACCCTCACCTCCACCCCGCCGGCGGGCGTGCTCTTGATCTCGCCGTTCGTGGCGGTGGGCGCGAAGTCCTCCGCGAGCTTCAACCCGACTTCACCGAAGCAGAGCCTCGAAAAGCTGCTGCGGCGATGAGAAACCCATCATCATCAATCAACGAACGGAGACCCCCGTTGCACGCATCACTACCAGCCCACCACAAAGCGACATGGTGGCTCGCCGCGATCGTGGGCTTTCTCGCCCTGCTTCTCGCGACTCCGGCAATCAGCCACGCTGAAGAAAGTAACCCCAACACGTACAGCTGTCTCGGCAGCATCGGCGCCGGGGAAGTCGAAGAAGGCAGCGAAGAACAGCAGGTGAAGTACCAGTTCTACTGCGACGGGCCGATCACCGGCTACCAGCTGCAGGCGCAGGTCCCGATGACGGGCATCGCCGGCCAGCCGCCGGTGGTGACCTCCAACGCGACGCTCAAGCCGCTGGCGGAAACGTTCTCGTGCTCCGGCGAAATCCCCGGCCTGGCGCTCAATTGCGTCGGCTCGGCGAAAGCGGGCTACGAGACGATCACCGGACAGTTCGCGGTCGGCAAAAAGCTCTGCAAGGAGCCGCGCGTCGATCCCCTGCTGACGGTGACGTACGCCTACCTGGAAAAGGGCGTGATCACGCAGGCGATCTCGGGGCCGTACGACCTCGGCCGGCCGAAGGGCTGCCCACCCGATGCGGACGCCGGCAGCACCCGGCTGGAACCGAAGCCGCCGCTCGTCGCACCCCACAAGAAGCCCACCAAGAAGAAGGCCAAGAAGGCCAAGAAGGCAGCGCTCAAGAAGTAACCGACCGGCGGGAGGGCGAGCCCGCCGATCACACTGACGACGTCTCACGGCGGCGGCGCGCAGCACAGGCGCCGCCGCCTACAGCAGGCTGTTGGTCATGCGTTCGATCTCGGCGATCGAGGTGAGGCCTTCGCGTACCTTGGTGAGACCGTCGTCGCGCAGACGGTGCATGCCTTCGCTGATTGCGACGGTGACCATCGCATCGACGGAGGCACGCTCGAGGATCAGCGCGCGGATGGGCTCGCTGACGGTCATCACCTCATAGAGGCCGAGGCGTCCGCGATAGCCGGTGCCGGCGCAGCGCGAGCAGCCGACGGGCTCGTAGGGCTGGGCGCCGGCGAGACCGTGTTCGGCGAGGACGGCCTCGGAGACGGTCTGCGGGCGCTTGCAGTGGCTGCAGAGCATGCGCACGAGGCGCTGGGCGACGATGCAGTCGACCGCGGAGGAGACGAGGAACGGCTCGATGCCCATGTCGATCAGCCGTCCGAGCGCGCTGGGAGCGTCGCGGGTGTGCAGCGTGGAGAGCACGAGGTGGCCGGTGAGCGCGGCCTCGATCGCGATGTGCGCGGTCTCACGGTCGCGGATCTCTCCGACCATGATCACGTCGGGGTCGGCGCGCAGCATCGAGCGCAGCCCGACGTCGAACGTGACGCCTGCCTTGGGCGCGATCTGCATCTGCTTGACCCCGGCGATGCGCTTCTCGACAGGGTCCTCGATCGTGAGGATGCTGCGTTCGCCGTCGTTGAGCGCATGCAGCGCGGCGTACAGCGTGGTCGACTTGCCCGAGCCGGTGGGGCCGGTGACGAGCACGGCCCCGTTGGGGCGGTGGATCGCCTGGTCGAAGCGCTTGAGCTCGGTGGGCTGCATCCCGATCGAGTCGAGTGCATCGACCATCGCGGCGGCTTTGCTGCCTTGGTCGAGGATGCGCATGACGACGCCCTCGCCGTTTACGAGCGGGAGCGTGACGACGCGGATGTCCACGCGCCGTCCCTCGAGGTTCAGCGCGAAACGCCCGTCCTGAGGGACGCGCTTCTCGGAGATGTCGAGGTCCGCCATGATCTTGATCCGCGAGACGACGCCCATCGCCATGCGGCGCTTGATCGTGGCGGCGGGCGCGAGCACACCATCGACGCGGAACAGGACCTTGGTGTCGCCCTCCTCGGGGTTGATGTGGATGTCCGACGCGCCCATCTGGGCGGCCTGGGCGACGATCGAGTGCACGAGCTTGATTACGGGCGCGTCAGCGTCGGCTTCGTCGACGGAGACCTCGTGTTCGCGGTTCTCGTCCTCCTCGTCGACGATGTCCTCGATCGAGTCATTCATGCGCGCGAGGCGCGTGAGCAGCAGGTTGAGGTCCTCGACGGAGGCGGCGGCGGGCTTGATCCGCCGGCCGGTCATCATCCCGACGTCGTCGATCGTGAGCACGTTGGTGGGGTTGGCCATCGCCAGGATCAGGGAGCCGTCGTCGGTGTAGCCAACGGGCACAGCCTGGTAGCGCTTGGCGGCCTGGATGCTGATCATGTTCACGGCGCCCATGTCGAGGTCGTAGAGCGTGAGGTCGACGAAGTCCAGCCCGAAGCGCTCGGCGACGACTCGCGCGAGCTGGTCGTGGCGCAGGATGCCGCGCTCGACGAGCACGACGCCCGTGGGCCGGCCTTGCTCGCGGGCGGCGGCGACGCCGGCCTCGACGGTCTCCCTGTCAGCGAGGCCGAGGTCGACGACGACCTCGCCGATCATGCGCGTGGAGCGCCCGGTGTTGCGCGGCGGGTACAGGCCCTTCTGCTCCTGTTCGGGCGTGCGCGGGCCGTTCTTGCGACGGTCGTCCGGATCCACCTCCGGCGTGGCGTCCTTGGAGCTCTGAACGGTTGGCGTGGCGATATCGCCCATCACAGGCTTCTATCGGCATCCCCAAGGAGGCCCTTGACCCGAGTTTCCGGGGTTTTTTGGCTCGATCGAGCCGTGACTCAGGTGCTGAGGACGCCCCCGCCGTGCTCCAGCACGCCCTTCACTTGAGCGTCGAGCGCGTTCAGCCGATAGAGCGCGAGCGCCTCGGGCGAGGCGAAGCGCTGCCCTGAAGCCTGGTCGGGGCCGTGATGCAGGATCACGCAGTGCTCGAGCGCGAGCCGCCGCTCGCCGTCGAGCGCTGCGGGGGCGTGCTCGGCGATCACGCGCAGCCCCAGCTCGACGTGCCCGAGCAGGGTGCCCTCGCGGCTGCGCTGGATCTCAGCGCCGTAGGTGAACTCGCGCGTCTTGCCGATGTCGTGGACGATCGCTGCGGTGAGCAGGAGATCGCGGTCCAGACGCGGATGCAGCGCGCAGACCTCGAGCGCGAGCGTGGCCACCGCGACGGTGTGCTCGAGCAGGCCGCCGAGGTAGGCGTGGTGGGCGGAGGGCGAGCGACCCCCCCGCGCAGCGCCTGCCTGACCGCTTGCGATTTGCCCCGGCAGCGAACAGGGCGCGGTGCGGATCTGCTCGCGCAGCGCCTCGTCGCCGAGCAGGCGCTCGAGCAGCGCCTTCAGCGCCGGGTCATAGACCTCGCGCGCGAGGTGCTCGACGAAGCCTTCGAGCTCTTCGCGGTCGCGGTAGGCGGTCGGCAGGAAGCGCGACGGGTCGGCATCCTCGCCCTGGGCGCGCTCGATCGTGCGCGCGTCGATCTGCAGCTCGTCGCGAAAGCGCTGCACGCGCCCGCGCACGCGCACGAGCTCACCGCGCTCGAAGCGTCCGGCGAGCACGTCGGCGTCGCGAAACGCGCGGGCGAGGATAGCGCCGGTGCTGTCGCGCAGCTCGAGCGTCAGGTAGGGCGCGCCGGAACGCGAGATCTGGCGCTCCTTGCGCGTGCAGGCGAACACGGCGTCAACGTCGTCGTCGCAGCGCAGCGTGGCGACTGTTTGAAGCTGCTCGAATTGTGGGCCAACGGTGGCGGAAGCCATGAGCGCATGATGTACGGTGGTTCGGATGCAGCCGCTCATTTGGGACCGTCGCCCGGCCGGCCTGAGGGCCCCGGCGATGGTGTGCGCGTTTCAGGGCTGGAACGACGCGGGCGACGCGGCCTCGAGCGCGGTGTCCTTCCTGGCCTCCTCGCTGAAGGCACGGAGCTTCGCGCGGATCGACTCGGAGGAGTTCTACGACTTCCAGGCCAACCGCCCGAGCATCCGCTTCGACGAGCATCAGGTGCGGGAGATCGAGTGGCCGACGGTGGAGATCTTCGAAGCGCAGGCGCCGCGGGCGCCGCGCGACCTGGTGCTGGTGCAGGGCGTGGAGCCGTCGATGCGCTGGCGCGCGTTCAGCACGCACCTGGTGGACCTGGCGGAGGCGCTGGGCGTGCAGGTGGTCGTCTCCCTTGGTGCACTGCTGGGCGACGTGCCCCACACCCGCCCGGTGGCGATGAGCGGGCATGCTTCAGACGCGGCGCTACTCGAGCGGTTGGGGATTCAGGCGTCCAGCTACGAGGGCCCTACGGGAATCGTGGGCGTGCTGCACACGGCGTGCGCACGCGCGGGGCTGCCGGCGGCGAGCCTGTGGGCGGCGGTGCCCCACTACGTGGCGGCGGCGGCCAACCCGAAGGCGGCGCTGGCGCTGCTGCGCCGCGTGGAAGTGCTGATCGGCGTGTCGGTCGACGTGACGGAGCTGGAGGTCGCGGCCGCGGACTACGAACGCCAGGTGGGGCTTGCGGTTCGCAGCGATCCGGACATCCAGGCTTTCGTGGAACGGCTCGAGCAGGCTGCCGACAGCGAAGAGCAGGAGACTCCTGAGGAGCTGCCTTCGGGGGACATCATCGCGAGCGAATTCCAGCGGTTCCTGCGGCAGCGGGGTGGGGACGGGAAGTAGCGGCACAACTCCTCGTCGCCACCCTTGCTCGGCCCCATCCGGCTCAGCCGAGATCTTGCGCGCCCATTAGCAGTCGGAGACAGCCTTGGCCGTATCGGGACCCAGTGTTGAGACCACGATTTCGCTCTGTTGTGGCGAAACTGTTGACCGCCGTTGGGTTGCGTAGCGTCGCCCGAAAAGAACAGCGCTGGACGGCCGCACCGCGCCAGTGTACGTTAGCTATGGACCGTTGGGTGCTGGGAGCATGCTGCCAGTTGGTCACGGTAGGACATGCTGGCGGGGTCGTTCAACAGACGCTCAGGGGTGGTGCGGTCCGTTCGAAACGACTACCAAGGAGCTAGACCATGAAGATCTCTCGATTAGCGAGCTCGATGCTGGTGGCCATGCTGACTGTCGGCCTGGCGACTGCGTCCGAGGCATCAGCGGCACCGGAATTCAAACCGACGGGTGCGACGATTAGAGCCACCAGCGGCACGAGCGTTCTCACCTCAGCCGGCAATATTGTTACGTGCGCGAAAGACACGGCGACTTCGGGAGCGGGCGTTACCACCGCGACGTTAATTGGCAATATTACGGTGCATTTCTTAGAATGCACCGGCAAAAATGTCGAGACTGACACGACTTGTCCGGTACACAGTCCGAACTCCCCGTTGGGAAACTTAATTCTAACGACTACACTGCATGGCGTACTTGGATTAATTTTACCGAAACCGGCCAGTGGGTCGGATACTGCACTGGTGTTGTTACCGATCAGCGGCGACAGGTTCGTAAGCCTCGAAGCCACGTGTCTGGCGAGCCCATCCGCTGTGACGGGAAACGTAGCTGGACTGATAGGATCGATCGGCGTACCGGCAAACACAAATACACTGACGTTCGGCGTGACCGCTGGCGTCCAGAACATCAAAGATGTCGACCTCTCGACGGGCGGCTTAGTTGCACCGCGGCTCACCGCCTTCACTGAATCCGCCACACTGGAATCCACGGAGGCGCTCACGTTCAGTATCGTGACGGAAATAACCTGATCACGCTATTCGCTTCGTGATTGGCGTCAGGTGCGAATTGCTGCGTGGGGCTACGATGGCTCCACGCGGCGCCGTTGGGCGACACTGGTGCTCGTCGAGGACCGCATGGCGCGCTACTGAGCGTGCTAAGTGACTTCGACGGCTTCGCGAAATTCCCATTCCTGGCCGGCACTCTCGGTGGCGGTCGTCCCGAACGCCACAAGCCCAGGCTTTACTTCCCCAGAAGCAACCTTGACTTTCCTGATGACCTGTTTGCCGTTGGCGACCTTGAAGATGAGGCCATTCTTGATGGCCTTTATCCCGACCCGTTCGACTTCGCCGGCGATCGAGCCGCTTACGCTCGCTTCTTCTGTGCACGCATTGCCTTCGACGAGGGCAAATTTCTTGCCTGTTTCCGGGCCAATCACGAGAGCCGTTTCGGACGGGGCTTCGCCGGCGGCGACGCTGCCGAGTTCTCCCTTCAGGACACCTGACCTTATTTCGCCGGCCTTTGCACCCCCGCTCTCGACAGGACAGTCATTTCCGCCGATGCCGCTGGAGACGCAGCCCGTGAACACGACGAGCACCTTGCCGACGGTCTTGGCTCCCGTGATTTCGCCTGTGCTCGTCGATGCGGCGCAGGTAATTTTTTCCCATCCTTCGTCGGCCGCCAGACTCGTGCTACCGGATCTTGTTTCGAACCCCCTGTTCGCCGGTATGGGGGCGAATTCCGCGGCACCAAACGCAACGGACGCTGCAGCCAAGGCGAGTACGATCGCAGCTGCCAGGGCGACACCGACCGATTTGTAGGTTCTCATCTCGCATCGCCTCCACGTGGTTTCTTGGGATACGTTCCAGGCCGGGGGAGCATAACCCGCAGTCCGGACGAAACCTAGAATCATTCAAGCTAGCCGTTTCTAACTGCCGCGTCCAGCTCTGTCTCCGACCGATTCGCGGAATATCCGTGGATCCGTCAAATTTCCGCTACCGGACAAACGATCCGGTAGTCACAGATCGAGCAGGCGGAGCGCGAGGGCGTGGCCTCGAACTCCTGCGCGAGGATCCCCTCCCCGACCTCGAGGACGATGTCCTTGACCGACTCGGCGTCCCGGTCGTCGCGTGAGACGGGCACCTTGAGATCGTCGAGCACGTAGTAGTAGGCCTGCTGCGAGCATTCGAGCTTCCAGTGTTCGCGCGCGGCGAGCGCGTACAGAGACAGCTGGATGTCGTCCTTCAGCTGCTCGACGGTCTTGGGCCGCGAGGTCTTGTAGTCGATGAGCTCGTAGAGAGCGTCAGCGACCGCGGCGCCGCCACCATCAGCGTTGCCGGCCCTCGAGTCAGTCACCCCGATCCGGTCCACGCGATCTACCCGCCCACGCACGTGATGCGGGCCGAGCCGGAAGTCAAACGGCCGCTCGAACCAAACGGGCTGCGAATCCTGCCCACCGAGACGCGCGTGGTAGCGCGTGAGCGCAACCTGTGCCTTCTCGAGCAGATCGCGGTCGCGCTCGCTCTCCCCGAAACCTGCCCGCCGCCAGCGGGCATCCAGCAGTTCGAGCATCTGTGCGAGCGTCTGACCCCCGTCGGCGTGAAACCGCTCGAGCACCTGGTGCACGACGATGCCGAAGCGCTGGTGTACGGTCTGCTCGGTGGGGATCCGCAGGACGCGAGCGAACTTGTAGCGCAACGGACACGCGCGATACGTCTGGATGTCGGAGGCGGACAGCGCGAGCCCGATTCCGCGCCGCGGGAGGAACGGCCCGAGCGAGTGCTCCTCGCGGGGAGCGACAGCCTGTGCGCGAGCACGCTCGTCCTCCCCGCCGCCCTCGGTCGCCAGCAGCGCGTCGTCGAGCGTGGAGGTCTGGAGGATCTCTCGCTGCAACGGCGTCGCGGCGGCGAGCAGGCGCACGTTGACGTCGTCGAGCGCATCGGCGAGACTCTGCCCGTCGGGACGTTGCAGCACGGCGGAGAGCTTGAGCAGCTCGAGGTAGCGCGCCACCCCGTGCGAGATGTCCAGGTCGGTATCGAGCCGCAGCTCGCCGAGGCGCCCACCGATACGGGTGACCCCGTCGAGCACCTCCTCGCGCAACAGCCGCAGCGTGTCGGCGAGTCGGCCCGCGGCCTCCCCGAGCGGTTGATCTTGGAGGTCCGCGTACGCATGGTCGCCGGCGCCTGTCGCATCGTCGACGCCTGAAGCAACGCCGGCGGCCGCGAGCGATCGTTCCCCGGCCTCCGACTCGACGGGGGCATCGACCACCTCGACGGCATTGGGCACGACGGTTGCGAGGTGCCGGGAGAGCTCACGGATACTGGCGTCGGGGCGCCCGCCTACGAACTCGCGGGCGAGCTGCTGCAGCTGTTCGAGCCCTGCGCTCTGCTCGCCGGCGTCGCGGGGCGCGAGCAGCGCGCGCCCGCGCATGCCGAGCCGCTCGATCAGCCGCCCAACGAACACGTCGGGCGCGAGCGTGCCGAGCTCAGTGGCGGCGCTGCGATGCAGCTCGAGGAAGCGCTGGATCCGTTCGCGCGCCTCAGGCGGTACCTGCGGGGACTCGGTGGCAGCGCTGAGCCCGAGCACGAGATCGAGCTTGCGCCGCCGCGCGACCTGGATCACGCGCGCGAGCTCGACCTGACGTAGTTCCACCGGAGGCCTCGAGAGCGCGCGTACGACGGCGGCAGCGTCGCCTGGGTCGACGAGCAGCCGCAGCCAGGCGAGCACGTCGCGCACCTCGGGCCGCTTGAGAAACGCGCGCGCGTACTCAGCGCCGGGCGCCTGCGGTTCGTCCTTCGTCATCGCCGGCCGGGCCTTCGGCGAGCCATCGGGCAACGCAGAGGCGATTCTGGGGCCTGACACCCGCTGAAGGATACGCGCGCTGATTGTGCGGGTCCTTGCAAGCTCACGGGACCTTTACGCGCCGCGGCTACGCTGGATGCGTGGACGTCGTCGATTGGAGCGCAGCGCAGAGGGTCGGCGAGCTGATCGCGGGCTCACCGCCGTTCGGCGGGGTGCGCGCGGCGTCGGTTGAGCCACTGGCACGTGAGTTCGCGGGACGCGTGGGCGATTACAGCGGCCTGCACGTCTCCGGCGAGCTGCCTGCGTTGGAGCTGGTAGACCGGCCGGGCTGGATCGCTGCGAACCTGCGCGGCATGCAGCCGATGCTGGCGCCGCTGACGGACGCGATGGCCGCCGGCGGCGGGTTTCTTGCGGGTCCGATGCGCTCGGCGTCGGGGCTGTTGATGGGCGTGCAGGTGGGAGCGCTGGCGGGCATGCTCTCCCAGCGTGTGCTCGGCCAGTACGACCTTGCCCTCTTGGACGCGTCGGTGAAGCCGCGACTGCTGCTGCTGGCGCCCAACCTGGCGCAGGCAGCGCAGACGTTGAACGTGGACCGCGAAGAGCTGGTGCTGTGGGTGAGCATCCACGAGATCACGCACGCTGTGCAGTTCTCGGGCGCGCCGTGGCTGCGCGAGTACCTCGGCGGCATGCTGAAGGAGCTGATCGAGGGGCTGCAGGTGACGCTCACCGGAAAGTCCTCAGACGAAGACGGCGAGGATGGATCGAGCACCGACAGTGGCCGAAATGGCTGGATTCCGAACCTGAGCCTCCCGAAGCTGCCGGACCAGACTGAGTTGCGCGAGATGGTCGAGCGCGCACGTCGCGGTGAGCTGTTGCGGTTGACGCTGGGCGAGGACCGCTGGGCGCTGGTGGAGCGCATGCAGGCGGCGATGTCGCTGATCGAGGGGCACGCGGAGCACGTGATGGACGAGATCGGCGCGGACGTGCTGCCGTCGCTGCCACGCCTGCGCGCGGCGATGAACCACCGTCGCGAGAACCGCGGCCTGCCGTGGCGCGTGCTCGAGCGCCTGCTGGGCCTGGAGCTGAAGATGAAGCAGTACGAGACGGGCAGGCGCTTCTGCGACGCGGTCGTCGCGGACGGCGGCCCGCAGGCACTGGCCTTGGCTTGGCAGGGGCCGCAAGAGCTCCCGACCCCGGCGGAGCTCGAGGAGCCCGCGCTGTGGATCGCACGTGTCGCGGGTGCAAGCCCCGCGGGCAGCCCTAGCTGAGCTCTCAGAACGCCGAGCTGATTTCTCAGAAGGCCAAGCTGCGCTCTCCTGACGGCTCAATCCCGCAAACACGGGACGAACGCACGTTCCTCATGTTACAAGCTCGTGACCCACGATCATCGATGGTTACAGGGTTTTCACGGCATGCTACGATCCGGCTGTAACGATCTCTCAGAAGCGGGGTACAAACAGGTGTTCGATTGCTGAAACAGCGATCAGCTCCCCAAATACCAGCCATTCCTCGCAGCCGGCGAGGGAGAGACAGGAGAAAGCTCCAAGATGCCAACCGCACCTAAAACTTCATCCGCAGCCCCCAAAGCTCGAGCAAAAGCCGCCAAGAAACCGGCTTCCGCGAAAGCGTCAGCCGCCAGCCGCTCGACCACGGCCCGCCAGGCCGGCACGACGCAGGCGAAAGCCAGCCACGCCAAAGGCGCGCGCACCCGAGCGCTGCACACGGGCGAGTCCGCCGTGCGCCAGGCGCAGACGGCCACGAAAGAGACCGCTGACGTGTTCGGTGACTACGCCGAGCGCGCGGTCCTGATCCCTGTGGGCGCCGCTCTGATCGCCCGTGAGCGCATCGTCTCGACGGTCAGCGACACGGTCTCGACCTACTCCTCCCCGACGAAGACACAGGCGCAGCTGCGCAAGTTCGAGCGCCGCGGCGCGACGGCCCGCAATCGCCTCGAGCGCGAGGTGCGCAAAGCGCGCGTGCGCGTCGAGCGTGAACTGCGCCAGCGTCGGCGCAAGATCGAGAGCACGGTGGAGAGCACGGTCAGTGACCTCGAGGGTCGCCGCGACGCGATCACCAAGAACGGCAACGAGATCGCGAACCGCGTGCCGGACATCGCGACCAAGGTCCAGGAGCGGATCCTGAGCCTCGTCTAGATCGACGATCTTCCCCCGAGCGGTCCGGAGAGGCCGCCTCGGGAAAGTCTGCCGGCCTCATATCCCGCCGGCAGTAGTAGCACCCTCTCCTCCCCTCGACCCGCGGGCGGCCCCCACCGCCCGCGGGTCACTTTAAGGAGTCGTTTTCTGGCTCTCCCCGAGACGGGAACAATCCAACGATTCGCTGGCTTTCACCCAGCGGACGAACCTAGACTCCTCGCCAATGTCGAACCCTCTGGTGGCCGGTCAGGCCGAGAGCGACAGCAGCGAAAGGACCCCGCGCGCAGACCGCACGTGGACACCGCTCGCAAGGGCCCTCGAGGCGACGGGCGACCACTGGACGCTTGCGATTGCACTGGCGCTCGCCCCCGGCAGGACGCGACTCACCCACCTTCGTGAGCGCCTCCCAGGCATCAGCACTGGCGTGCTCGCGCGAGGGCTTACGCACATGGTCGGGCTCGGCCTGGTAACGCGCACCCGCTTCAAGGAGAAGCCACCGCGCGTGGAACTCGAGCTGACCGACGCGGGGCGCGAGCTGGTGCCGATCGCGGAGGCGCTGGCCCGCTGGGGAATGCGCCATATGGATGGCCCGTCGGGGAGCCCGACCGCGGTTTGCCACAATGGGGGCCATGGTGGGCACAGAGGAGATCCGCAAGGCGCTTGAGGTCGTAATCGATCCGGAGCTGCACCGCTCGATCGTGGAGCTGGACATGGTGCGCTCGATCGAGCCGAGTGCCAACGGCGTCGTGGACGTGACCGTCTCGCTGACGACCCCCGGCTGCCCAATCAAGGGCCACTTCCAGACAGGCGTCGCAGAGGCCGTCTCGGCGCTCGAGGGCGTGACCCACGTGAACGTCTACTTCGACGTCCTCACGGACACGCAGAAGTCGGCGCTGCAACAGAAGCTCGGACGCGGGAGCCTGCCGGCTGGCGCGCTCGCACAGGTCTCCAACGTCTTGTGCATCGGCTCGGGCAAGGGCGGCGTGGGTAAGTCGACGCTCACGGCCAACCTCGCCGCGGCGCTGACCGGCGAGGGCAAGCGGGTGGGCGTGCTCGACGCGGACGTGTGGGGCTACTCGATCCCACGTATGTACGGCCTCGGCGCCACGCGCCCGCCGGTGTCGGCTGAGCGCAAGATCATCCCGCTCGAATCCCACGGCGTGAAGGTGATGTCGATTGGCTTCTTCGTAGAGGAGGACGCGGCGGTGGTGTGGCGCGGCCCGATGCTGCACAAGGCGCTCACCCAGTTCCTCAACGATGTCGACTGGGGCGCGTTGGACTACCTGCTCGTCGACCTGCCGCCCGGCACGGGCGACGTCTCGATGACGCTCGCGCAACTCCTCCCGCAGGCGCAGTTCGTGATCGTGACCACGCCACAGGCGACAGCGCAGAAAGTCGCGCGACGCTCGGCGCACATGGCGCACAAGGTCGACCTGGAGATCGGCGGCGTGATCGAGAACATGTCGAGCTTCACGACGCCCTCGGGCGAGCGCTTCACGATCTTCGGCGAGGGCGGAGGCCAGGAGCTTGCGGACGAGCTGAATGTGCCGCTGCTTGGCAAGGTGCCGCTGACGATGCCCCTTCGGGCGCAGGCCGACATCGGCGTTCCGCTCGTGATCGAGGACCCGGACGACCCGGCGTCCCAGGCGATCCACCAGATCGCCCGTGGCCTGATCGCGATGGCGCCGCAGGAGTTGCCGCTGCTTCCCCTGGTCGAAGTTGCCCGCGCCGCTGTCGGTCCGACGCAGGATCGCAAGCCCGTCGGCATGTCGCTCCCGATGGCCTGAAGATCCCACCGGCTCGGCCGGGTCTCAACAGTCGGAAACGATCGGAGCAATCGCTCGCAACGGAGATATTCCGCTTGTAGTTTGGTCCCGTCGCGTCCAACTCGACCGTGAGGACCTCAAGCCGTCATGTCACCCAAGCACAGTGCCGTCCCGCTCGCCACGCTCGCTGCTGTCGTCCTTGCCGCCTGCGGCGGCAGCAGCTCGACGACGCTCACTCGAGCCGAACTGGTGTCTCACGCAGACCCGATCTGCAAGCAGGTCTCAACCAGACGAACGGCCGCCAACGAAGAACTGAGGAAGGCCGGGGCCACGTCCGCGAAGGGGCTGGCGCTGCTGGCGCGGGTCGCACCCGGCGTCGCGGCGTATGAGCACCAGGCGATCGACCGGCTGCGTACGCTGAAGCCCCCGACCACGCTCACGAACGACTGGCAGCAACTGCTCTCCGGAATGCAGACGCTGGCCGACGACGCGGGCCAGATCGGCGAGGAGGCGAAGGCCAAGAAGCTCAAGAAGATAGAGGCGATCACCTCGAGTGGCAGGTCGGTTCGTCAGCAGCTCACGACAATCGCGGACCGCGATGGCTTTGTGTACTGCGGACGAACCAGCTGAGTCTCCTTCCGGCGAACGTGTCGCGCGGGCCGGCGAGCGCTCGCTTTAGCCGTGCGCCGCTAACGTGTCCAGGCGAGCGGCTGCGCGAGCGCCCCTCGTGGCCGGCTTGACAAGCACGTTTCAGCTGAGAGGATCGCCTTTCCGATGCCCATACAGGATCAGCAGGAGGAGCAGGAAGACGCGGCGTCCGTCGACGCCGCGGCCGAGAACGGCGTGGTCGCATCGTCCCCGGAGAGAGAGGGGGAATTCGACGAACGCCGCGCGAAGCTCGAGCGCTTGCGCGCCGCCGGAATCGACCCCTACCCGCCGGTGAGCCTATGGGGCTCGCGCACGCGCATCGCCGACGTGCTCGCCGCCCACGATGCTGCGGAGCTGGAGCCCGGGGAGCACCCGCGGCTCGCATATCAGATCGCCGGACGCCTGATCTCCCGGCGCGGTCACGGCAAGACGGCCTTCCTCGACATCCGCGACCTCTCTGGCCAGATCCAGGCTGTCGTTCGTGTGGACGCGCTCGGCCAGGAGACCTACGATCGCATCCTCAACCTGGACGTCGGCGACATCGTCGCGATCGATGGCTGTATCTATGTGACCCAGCGCGGCCAACTGGCGCTGGCCGTCCGGGAGTGCACGCTGCTGACGAAGGCGCTGCGTCCTCCGCCGGACAAGCACCATGGGCTCGGCGACACGGGTACCCGCTACCGCTACCGCGAGCTCGACCTGCTCGCCAACGAGGACACGCGCGAGCTGTTCATCACCCGCCACAAGATCGTCTTCGAGATCCGCAAGTGGCTCAACGTTCGCAACTTCGTCGAGGTCGAAACGCCCGCGCTGCAGTCTCTCGCGGGCGGCGCCGGCTCACGCCCCTTTACCACCCACCACAACGCGCTCGACCGCGACCTCTACCTGCGCATCTCCGTCGAGCTCTTCCTCAACCGCTGCATCGTCGGCGGCATGGAGAACGTGTACGACATGGGCAAGGTATTCCGCAACGAGGGCATCTCCCCCAAGCACAGCCCCGAGTTCACGATCATCGAGTTCATGATGGCCTACGCCGACTACAACGACGTGGCCACAGCCACAGAAGAGATGTTCCGCGACGTTGCCCAGGCGGCGCTGGGGCGCACGACGATCAAACGAAACGGCGAGGAGATCGACCTCGCCGAGCCGTGGCGCCGCGTGACGATGCGCGAGCTGATCCTCGAGCGCTTCGGCTTGGACTTCATGGAGTCCACGCGCGAGCAGCTCGCAGAACTGCTCGACGAGCCGATGGACCCGAACGCGACGTGGGCGGAGGTGGTCGCCGACATCTACTCCGAGAAAATCGAGAGCACCATCAACCAGCCCACGCACGTGTTCGACTTCCCGCTCGAGCCGTTCCCGATCACCAAGCGCCACTCGGTCCACCCCGAGCTGGGCGAGCACTTCGACGCCGTCATCGGCGGCATCGAGCTCGTCAGCGGCGACACCGAGCTCAACGACCCGGTCGATGAGTGGCAGCGCTTCGTCGACCAGCGCAAGCGACGCGCCCTCGACGACGGCGACATGCCACACCCAAACGACGAGGAGTACACGCGTGCGCTCGAGTACGGCTACTCACCCACAGCGGGCGGCGGCATGGGTGTGGACCGGCTGGTGATGATCCTCACCGAACGCGACACGCTGCGCGAGGTGATCCCCTTCCCGATCGTACGAGACATCGGATGAGCGCCTCCAAGCTCGACCTGGACCCGGGGGTCGTCGCGGCGTGCCGCGAGGCGGCGAGGCAGATTGCGGCGCAGGTGAGCGAGCAGACCGCTGGACGCACGACCGTTTCGGTCGAGCGCAGCGTGACGCGATTGCTGGGGATGGACGGTGCGGATGACCTGGAGGTACCGCTGCCGAACGTGCTCGTGGATCACGTGCACGACGGCGGCGGCCTCGGACGGGGCGTCGCCTACTGGGTCGGCAACGCGATGCTGCAGACCGGAAAGTCGCCGCAGCAGATCGCAGAGGCGCTCAGCGCCGGCGAGCTCGATCTTTTCACGCTGGAGCGGGCAGAGGACGGTGCGGTGCGCGATCGTGTGACCGAGGAGACGAGCCTGCGTCTGGGCGAGATCTCACATCGTTTCGAGGAGCGCCGGGCGCTGCGCGCGCGTCTGGGCGGTGCCGAAACGCCGCTGCGCTATGTGCTCACCGCAACGGGTGACGTCTACGAGGATGTCGTGCACGCCCGGGCGGTTGCCGAAGCCGGGGGCGACATCGTCGCGGTCATCCGCTCGACCGCGCAGAGCCTGCTCGACTACGTCCCTTACGGCCCCACGACGGAGGGGTACGGCGGGACGTTCGCCACGCAGGCGAACTTCAAGATCATGCGCGAGGCGATGGACGAGTGGTCTGAGCAGCACGGCCGCTACGTGCGCCTGTCGAGCTTCTGCTCCGGCCTGTGCATGTCTGAGATCGCGGTGATGGGTGCGTGGGAGGGCTTTGACAACATGGTCAACGACGCCCTGTACGGGATCCTCTACCGAGACATCAACATCGTCCGCGGCCTGATCGATCAGCGCGTCTCGCGCATGATCAACGGCTACTTCGGCGTCGTCATCAACACCGGTGAGGACAACTACCTGCGCACGGCCGACGCGATCGAGGCCGCTCCGTCGGTCACCGCCTCGCAGTTCATCAACCACCAGCTGGCGCGTGCCTCTGGCGTCCCCGACGCACAGATCGGGCTGGGCGATGCGTTCGAGATCGATGTGCCTGTGACGAACGGGCTGCTGTATGAGTGGGCGCAGGCGCAACTCACGCGCGAGCTCTTCCCCGACTGCCCCGTCAAGTACATGCCGCCGACCAGGCACATGGACGGCAACCTCTTCCGCACGCACGCAGCTGACGCGCTGTTCAACCTCGTCACCGTGGCCACGCACCAGGGGATCCAGACGATCGGGGTACCCACGGAGGGGATCTTCACGCCACACATTCATGACCGCGTGCTCGGCTTGCAGAACGTCGACTACGTGTTCAACGCCGCCCGTGACCTCGGTGAGGAGATCGAGTTCAAGCGCGGCGGGATCATCCAGACGCGCGCCCAGGAGGTCCTCGCAGGCGCGCAAGCGCTGCTCGAGCGGATCGCACAGACGGGCCTCTTCAAGGCGATCGAGGACGCAACGTTCGGGGATGTCAGCCGCAAGCTGGACGACGGCCGCGGGATCCCCGGGATCGTCGAGACGGAGGATGGCTACTTCAACCCTGTGGTCGACCTGATGCGCAATCCGCTCCTCGCAGACGAGGCCAGCTATGCATGAGCTCGACCTGACAGCCGTGAAGCCCTATGCCGACCACCGCGGCGACGGCCTCGTGCAGATGAGCTTCACGCTACCCGTTCCCCACTCGCTTGCGGCGCGGCGCGCGGCGCTCGAGCTCGCGTCGAAGATGGGCTTCTCCGAGCCGGAGGTCGTCCACTACGAGCAGCTGACCGAGGGCTACACGTACTTCGTGATGTTCGGCAAATGCACGCAGACGGTCGACTTCGCGGCCTTGCAGGGCGAGGGCTTCGACATCGAGTACATGAGCGAGGACGAGATCGAAGCCTTCGCACACGAGCGCCTGGGCCGTCGCGTCGTGGTCGTTGGCGCGAGCACCGGCTCGGACACGCACAGCGTGGGGATCGACGCGATGCTCAACCTGAAGGGCTACCACGGCCACCACGGCCTCGAGGGCTACCGCTCGTTTGAGACCTACAACCTCGGCAGCCAGGTACCCAACAGCGTCCTGCTCGCCAAGGCGATCGAGGTCGGTGCGGACGCGATTCTCGTCTCCCAGACGGTCACGCAGCAGAACCTCCACGTCCACAACCTCACGGAGCTCGTGGAGATGGTCGAGGCGGAGGGGCTGCGCGGGCGCATGATCCTCGCGTGCGGAGGCCCGCGCGTGTCGAACGAGCTCGCCAAGGAGCTCGGCTACGACGCCGGCTTCTCCAAAGGCACCGAACCCCAGCACCTGGCGACGTTCATCGTGCGCGAGCTCGCTGCACGCGTCTCCGCGACCGGCTGATCGGGCGATGCTCAGCGAGCTCACCGCATCGACCAGGCGTCTCGCGCTGGTGGGGCTGGCGAAGAACACGGGCAAGACGGTCGCCCTCGCCGCCCTGCTGCGCGAGCTGCAGGAGCGGAGCCGCTCGGTCGGTGTCACCTCCGTCGGGCGCGACGGCGAGGACCATGATGTGATCGATGCTCGCATCGAGAAGCCCAGTGTGCACCTGTCGGCAGGTGGTCTCGTGGCGACGACCGACGGTCTGCTGCGCGCCAGCGGCCTCCCCCACGAGCTCCTCGAGGAGACCGGTGTGCGCACGCCGCTGGGGCGGGTGCTGGTCGTGCGACTCCGCGGGGCCGGCACGATCGAGGTAGCCGGGCCGAGTGCCGCGGCGGACGTGCGCCTCGTGAGCGATGCGATGCTCGCACACGGCGCAGAGCAGGTGCTGATCGACGGCGCGGTCGATCGCCGTGCGGCATCCTCGCCCGACGTCTCCGACGGCCTCGTCATGTCCACAGGGGCGGTGCTCGACCACGACGTTGCCGAGGTCGTCTTAAAGACCCGCGACGCGGTCGACCTGGTGCGCCTGCCCAGCGCGGATGACGGCTCGGCCGCGGCACGCAGGCTTCGAGAGCTGGTGGGCGGGCTAAGCCACGCGGATGCTCCTCACGCCGGCCGTCCGAGCATGCTCGTGGGCGGGGATCTTGAGGCGGTTGCGCTGCCTCCCCGCTTCGTTCTCACGAGCGACGCCGAGCAGATCGCCCAGGCACTCGACGCCAACCCGGGCGCCCGCTGGCTGACCGTCCCGGGCGCGGTGCCCGACAGGTTCCTGCGCAGCCTCGTGCACCCTGTTCACCACCGCCGCCGCGAGCTCGTGGTCGTCGTCGGCGACCCCACGAAGGTGTTTCTGTGGAAACGCGGCCCCGAGTGGTACCGCCGCCAGGGCGTGCACCTGCAGACGTTGAACGACATCCGGCTGGAGGCGTTGACGGTCAACCCGATCGCCCCCCAGTCTCACCGCTTCGACTCGGCAGAGCTGCGGGCGCTTCTTCAGGAGGCGATCCCCGAGCTTCCGATCTTCGACGTGCTACATCCCGACTACGTCGGCGAGCGCCGGCCCACGCCGGCCCTCTGAGGGGAGCGGAAAGCAGCTCGCGTGGGAGACATGGCGAGGAGTCTCGCGCTTTGTCTCCAGCCGCGCTCATCGGTCTCAGGTCGATCCTCCGCTCTCGGAACATCGACGTGTGCAGGACGATGCGACCTTCCTGCCGATCGCTCCAGACGCGGGGCACCTCGCTCTCTCCGGCCCCTGCTTGACGGTCCCCTGGCACGAGGAGATAGTGGCCGCGATCCTTTATGAGCACGGTCACCGAGAGTCTCGACGTCAGCGACGAGCACGATTGCTCCCCCCGGCTGCTCTCGGTCGTCATCCCCTGCCTGAACGAGGCGCAGAACATCCAGCTGTGCGTCGACTTAGCTCTCAGTGCGATCGCGAGAGCCGGCATCGCCGGCGAGGTGATCGTCGCCGACAACGACTCTGAGGACGGCAGCGCGGAGCTGGCGCGCGGCGCCGGCGCGCGCGTCGTGCACCAACCCACGCGAGGTTACGGCAGCGCCTACCTGGCGGGGCTCGCCGCTGCGCAGGGTGAGTACATCGTGATGGCCGACGCCGACCTGACGTATGACTTCGCTGACATACCGCGGTTCATCGCAGAGCTGCAAAACGGCGCGGACATGGTCGTCGGTGACCGTATGAGCAACATCCACCCTGGCGCGATGCCTTGGCTGCACCGTTACATCGGCAACCCACTGCTGTCGGGCTTTCTCAATCTGCTTTTTCACACAGGTGTGAACGATGCCCACTGCGGCATGCGCGCCGTCCGGCGCAGTTGCCTGGCGCAGCTGCAGCTACGCACAACCGGTATGGAGTTTGCCTCGGAGATGATCGTACGCGCATCCAAGGAGCGGCTGGATATCCGCGAGATCCCGATCGAGTACCACCCGCGCGGCGGGGAATCCAAGCTCTCGAGCTTCAGGGATGGGTGGCGACATCTGCGCTTCCTGTTGCTGCACTCGCCCAACCACCTGTTCATCCTGCCCGGCGTCGTGCTCGCGCTGCTCGGTGGCGTGATCTCTCTGACGGTCATCACACAGATCGAACTGCTCGGGCGCCAGTGGCAGATTCACACCTTGATCGGCGGCTCACTGCTGTTGATCGTCGGCGTCCAGCTCGTTGGCCTCGGCGTCTGCGCGCACGCGTACGCGACTTACTTCATGGGCGAGCGCGACGCGTGGTTCGACCGCGCTCGCGACCGGCTGCGGTTGGAGCACGGGCTGATGCTGGGTGGCGCGGTCGCGCTGATCGGCCTCGTGACGATTGCCGTGATCGTCGTCAATTGGATCGTCCACGGCTTCGGCAGCCTCGCGCAGGAGAGCGCTGCGATTTGCGCCGCCACCCTGCTCGTGCTCGGCATCCAAATCGTCTTCACCTCCTTCCTGCTCAGCATCCTCGGCCTGCGCCGCGACTGATGCGCGGCGTGCGGCAGTCGCTCGCGGCGGGACTCGGCCTGACAGCCCTGGCCGTCGCCGCCGTGCTGTCCCGATCGCCGGTCACGGTCCTGGCGGCGAGCGGACCGCCGCCAAGCAGCGAGGTGGGCCTGACGCGTCGTGGCGCCACAGCGTGCCAGAGCGATGAACGACTGCCGTCCGGCACGCGCGCGATCCGGCTGTCGCTTGGAGCGTTCACCGGCCCGGCACTCAGCGTCAGGGCGACCTCGGGCATCCGGGTGCTCACCTCAGGGGCGCGCGGCTCTGGGTGGGACGGCGAAACGGTGACAGTGCCGGTCACCGAGGTCTCCCGCACGATCTCGCCCGTAAAGGTCTGCTTCGCGATCGCGAAGGGCGGCGGCGAAGCGGTGGAGGTGCTGGCGAATCGCATCGGTCCGGCGGCCGTGGCCGGCGAAGGACGACCGCTCGCCGGTCGTCTGACGATCGAATATCTCGGGCGCGGGCGCTCCTCGTGGCTGGCGCTGCTGCCGTCGATCGCGACGCGTCTCGGTCTCGGTCGAGCTTGGGGCGGCGCCTGGATCGCGGTCCTGGTCGCGATCCTGATGCTGCTCGCCACGATCCTGGCCAGCGGGTTGATCGTCCGAGAGCTCGATGAGTGAGCCCAACACCGCGACCGCGACACCGGCTTGCTCGCCCCCGTCCGCGCCGGGCGCGACGTCCGCCGGCGCGCGGGCGCCGCGCCGGGCGCGACGCCCGCGCTTCTCGCGCGTGCTCGGGCGGTTGTCGGCGGCACCGTGGATCTGCTGGCTCGTGGCGAGCATCAACGCGGTGAGCTGGTCGTTCATCAGCCCGCCCTTCCAGGTTCCCGACGAGCCGTCCCACTTCGCCTACGTCAAGCAGCTCGCCGAGACGGGGAGCACGCCGACCTCGAGCGAAGAACGCTATTCCCCCGAAGAGACGCTCGTCCTTGAAGCCATCAAATACGAGGAAGTTCGCCAGCACCCCGGCACCGGCACGATCGCCTCGCAGGCAGAACAGCAGAACCTCGACGAAGTGCTCGCGCGCGTGGGCCGGCTGCCGCGCCAGGGCAGTCCTGGCGGCGGCGTGGCGACCTCCGAGCCACCGCTGTACTACGCGCTGCAATCGATTCCCTACATGCTCGGGTCGCACGGCACGGCGCTCGATCGCCTGCAGCTGATGCGGCTGCTGTCGGCTCTGATCGCGGGGCTGACCGCCGTGTTCGCGTTCCTGTTCCTGCGGGAGGCGCTGCCCGCGGTCCGCTGGGCCCAGACCGTCGGCGCGCTCGCCGTCGCGTTCTCGCCGCTGCTCGGGTTCATGTCCGGCGCGGTCAACCCCGACTCGATGCTGTTCGCGGTCTCGGCGGCGCTGTTCTACTGCCTGGCCCGCGCGTTCCGGCATGGGCTCACGCTGAGATCGGCGGTCGTCCTCGGCCTGGTGATCGCGGTCGGCTTCATGACCAAGCTCAACTTCGTCGGGCTCGTCCCCGGCGCGTTGGTGGGGCTCTTGCTCGTGGCGGTACGCGGCGCGCGGATCTCCGGTCGCCGCGCCGTCCGGGCCCCGGCGCTGGCCGCGGCGATCGGGTGCCTGCCGCCTGTCGCGCTCCTGATCGGCAACGCGCTGTCTCACCGCTCCGCGTTCGGCATCGTCTCCGACACGATCAAGGCGGCCCATGGATCGGCGCTCGACGCCGCGAGCTATATCTGGCAACTCTACCTGCCGCGACTGCCGGGCATGGCCCACGACTTCCCTGGCATCTTCACCGCGCGCCAGATCTGGTTCGACGGCTACATCGGCCGCTTCGGCTGGCTCGACACGTTCTTCCCGAGCTGGGTCTACACCGTCGCGCTTATCCTCGCCGTGGCGATCGCCGTCCTATGCGCGCGCGCGCTGATCGTCGCTCGCAGGGCGCTCCGCGCCCGTCTCGCCGAGCTCGCCGTCTACGCACTGATGGCGCTCGGCGTGCTGGTGCTGGTGGGCGCCGACTCCTATCTGATCTTCCCTCGGCAGCTGGCCTCCTACGGGCAGGCCCGCTACCTACTGCCGATGCTGCCGCTGCTGGGAGCCGTGCTCGCCCTGGCGGCGCGAGGCGCCGGACGACGCTGGGGCCCGGCCGCCGGCGCCCTGATCGTGACGCTGTTCCTCGCCCACGACATCTTCAGCCAGCTACAGGTCATCGCCCGCTACTACGGCTGAGCTCGAGATGCCGACGACCACGAACGCGAGCACGCCTGCAGACCCTCGGCCCCACGCGCGAGCCGATGCGGCCCGTCCCCCGAGGTCGCTGCCAAGCCGCAAGGCCAGCGTCAGGCTCGCGCTCGCCGCGGGACTCCTCGCCACGGCGGCGGCGCTGGGCCTCGTGCTCTCCAGCTCACCGGTCGCTGTCGCGGGCAGCGACGGGGTCGCGGCCAAGCTCGGGGTCGAGCATATCTACGGCAGCGAGACGAGCTGTCAGGGCGGCGGCACCGTGCCACGGGGCACGACCGCCGTCCGTGTGTCGCTCTCGGCGAACATCGGCCCACAGGTAAGCCTGGAAGTGCTGTCGGGTTCGACGCTCGTAACCGAGGGGAAGCGGAGCGCGGGGTGGGGCGTGGATGAAACCGTCACGGTGCCCGTCAAGCGCGTGCCGAGGACGATCAGCGACTCGCGCATCTGTATTACGACCGGGGCGGTCGTCGAACCGCTGCAGGTGAACGGCCTGCCCGTGAAGACCGCGGGCGGCGTGATCGTCCTGTTGCGCTTCGAATATCTGCGCCCGAGTTCGAGCGCGTGGCTCTCGCTCGTGTCCGCGGTGGCACATCGAATGGGGCTTGCGCACGCGCCTGACGGAACGTGGGTCGCCTACATGTTGATCGGCCTCATGCTCGCGGTGAGCGCAACGGCCGCCCGCCTGGTTCTGCGGGAGCTCGGGTGAACGGGCGGCTCCCTTCGATGCCCGCCGAGGAGATGCCGGCTCCCGCGCCCGCGGGCGGGCCGCCGGCGGGACAGGCGGAACCGTCCGACCACAGCGAGAGCAGAGCAGTGCGTCCATCGGGACGCTGGACGCGACTTCGCGCCCGCGTGGGACGCGTCCCGCGCGCGGCCTGGATATGTGCGCTGCTCGCCGTCGTCAACGCGGCCTGCTGGTCGCTCATCACGCCGCCGTTCCAGGCGCCGGATGAGCCGGCTCACTTCGCCTACGCACAGCTGCTCGCGGAAACCGGGAATCTGCCTTCGAGCAGCGAAGGCGACGTCTCGCAGGAGGAGCTGGTGATGACGAGCGTCCTACACCAGTTCGAAGTCCAATGGCACCCGGAAGTCAAGACGATCGACTCCCCGTCGGCCCTGCGCGAGCTGCACCAGATCCTTGACAGCCATCTCGATCGCGTCGGGCCTGGCGGGGCGGGCGTGGCGAGGACCGAGCCGCCTCTCTACTACGCCCTGCAGACGATCCCCTATCGCCTCGCCTCCAGCGGTTCGCTGCTCGATCGCCTCGAGGCGATGCGGCTGCTGAGCGCGTTGATGGCGGGACTGGCAGCGCTCTTCGCCTTTCTGTTCGTGCGCGAGCTGATGCCGGCGACTCCCTGGGCCTGGACGGTGGCGGGCCTGTGTGCGGCACTCACGCCGGTGCTCGGGTTCACCTCGGGTGTGGTCACGCCCGACGCGATGCTGAGCGCCGTCTGCGCCGCGGTCTTCTACTGCCTCGCGCGGGCGTTCAGACGGGGGCTGACGCCGCCGCTGGCGATCGTGACTGGCGTCGTCGTCGCGATCGGCTTCCTCACGAAGCTCAACTTCATCGGCCTCGCCCCCGGCGTGATGCTCGGCCTCCTGGTGCTCGCCTTCAGAGGCGTGCGAGATGGTCCCGACGGCGAGCGCTCGCGACGGGCTTTCGGCTCGATGGCGATCGCGATCGCGATCGCGATCGCTCCGGTCGTGGTGTACCTCGCGAGCAATCAGATCGAGCACCACCCGCTGTTCGGCATCCTCTCGCGCTCCTCCGGTGGTTCCGCGCTGGAGCAATCTCCGCTCCACGAGCTCGAATACGCGTGGCAGTTCTACCTCCCCCGGCTCCCCGGGATGGTGAGCTACTTCCCCGGCGTTTCGGTATTCCGCGAGCTTTGGTTCGACAGGATCGTGGGCATCTACGGCTGGCTGGACACCACGTTCCCGACGTGGGTCGAGAACCTCGCGCTGATCCCGGCCGGACTGATCGCAGTGCTCGCCCTGCGCACGCTGCTCATGTGCCGCAGGGCATTGCTGAGCCACACCTCCGAGCTCGCGATCTACGCGGTCATGGCGGTGGGGCTGCTCGTGCTGATCGCCGCCGACTCCTACACCGGACGTGCGCTGGAAGGTCCCAGCTACCTGCAACCCCGCTACCTACTGCCCCTGCTTCCGCTTGCCGGCGTCGTGCTCGCGGCCGGCGCCCGCGGCGCCGGCAAACGACTGGGACCGGCCGCGGGCGCGTTGATCGTGACCCTGTTCCTGGCACACGACATATTCAGCCAACTGCTCGTCGTCTCTCGGTTCTATGGCTGACCTCGCCGTCGATCCGTCCGCGCCCGCGCGAGAGGCAGGGCCTTCGCGCGGGCCCACGCGCCCGGGCAGGGCGTTGAAGCTGACGTTCGGCGTGGGCACTCTGCTGCTCGCTGCGCTCGTGGCACTAACGCTTACAGCCACACCCCCCCGCGTGCTGCGGCGCGCTGGCCCTCCGCCCTCGACGGTGATTGACGAGACCACCGCCGACACATCGGCCTGCCAGGGGGCGGAAGTGCTGCCGGCCGGCACTTCCGCCGTGCGGCTCTCCGTTGTTGGCTTTCTCGGAGCGAGAGTCCGTGTCACGCTCGCCGCTGGAACGCACATTTTGGGCGAAGGTGTGCGCGGCCCCGAATGGACCGGGACGTCGGTCACCGTGCCGTTGCAGCCGCTGCATCAGAGTGTTTCGAACGTGCGGCTCTGCGTGTACGTAGGGCCAAACAGCCAGCCCATCTACCTCATGGGCAGCCCGACGGCCCCGACGGAAGCCGCTGAAGGCAGCTACGGACAGGCGCTTACGGGCAGGCTCCACGCGGAATACCTGGCTTCCGGGAGCGGCTCGTGGTGGTCGCGGATGCTCACGGTCGCGCGCCACATGGGTCTCGGCCACGTCCTCACGGGGACGTGGGTGGTGCTCCTGATCGCGGCGCTGATGGCGGCCGTCGGCCTGCTCGCGATCTGGCTCGCCGTCCGGGAGCTGGCCCCGCGCAGCGTGCCCGACCGGCGAGCTCGCGGGCGTCACCGCGTCCTGCCGCGTCCGCTTCGGGGTCTGCCGCGCGCCGCATGGATCTGCGCGGCGATCGCGCTGCTGAACGCGGGCGCGTGGTCGCTGATTGTGCCGCCGTTCCAGGGCAAGGACGAGGCCGACCATTTCGGCTACGTCGTGGACCTGGTGGAAAACAATGTGCTGCCTGAAAACGGCAACGAGGATGGCGTCTACTCCACCCAGCAGACGCTCGTCCTGGAAGCGCTCCACTACCCCGAGGTGGTGCACTCGCCTCAGAACGCGGCGATCTCCTCGCTAGCCGAACAGCGAGAACTGTCGCGGGTGTTGAACGCACACGCCTCCACGCTCGGCTCGGGCGAAGCGGGCATCGCGACGTCCGAGCCGCCGCTCTACTACACGATCCAAGCGGTGCCGTACCTACTGGCGAAGGGCAACATCCTCGCCCAGCTACAGCTGATGCGGCTGGTGGGGGCGCTGTTCGCGGCGATCACCGCCCTATGCACGTTTCTGTTCTTGCGCGAGGTCTTGCCGCGAGCGCCGTGGGCAGCGACGGTCGGGGCGCTGTGCGTCGCGCTGCAACCGCTGTTCGCCTTCATGTCCGGGAGCGTAAACCCAGATTCGATGCTGATCGCGGTGGCGGCGGTCGTGTTTCTCTGTCTCGCGCGTGCGTTCCGTCGCGGCCTCACCCGGCGTCGGGCGGTGGTTCTCGGCGTGCTGATCGCGGTCGGCTTCCTCACGAAGCTCAACTTCGTCGGGTTCGCGTTCGGCGTGTATGTCGGCCTGCTGGTGCTCGGACTCCGCGAAGCCCGAGCGAACGGTCGCCGTGCGCTGCTCGCCCCTGTGATCGCCGCGGCGATCGGGGTCCTGCCGGTCCTCGCCTATGTTGTCCGCAACGCGCTCTACAGCCACCCCACGCTGGGGATCATCTCGGGCAATGCGACCGTCGCTGAAGAATCGCAATCGCTGTGGAACGCGGTCAGCTATGTCTGGGAGTTGTACCTGCCGCG